>Ga0207720_100216_pt1 | contig 50709 bp, 47 predicted proteins | sample A23P2SouthBayCA_2_FD_187751 | JGI IMG/M metagenome (GOLD analysis project Ga0207720, IMG submission 187751) | Aerobic enrichment media microbial communities from Eden Landing Ponds, California, USA - A23 E3 (2) (SPAdes) | ecosystem: Environmental > Aquatic > Marine > Unclassified | place... | reverse complement strand
AGAGCCTGACGGGACCCGCCGCGAACTCCGCTCACTCGTCCTCGAAGTCGAGGGTGTCGCCGGCCAGGTCCCCGAGCCGCGAGGCACCCGCGCGGGTCCCTTTGGCGATGAGCAGGTCGTCGGCCTCCAGGGCAGTCTCGGCCCCCGGCGAGACTATCCACTCGTCGTCTCCACGCCGGACCGCGAGCACGCGCATCCCCGTTTCGGTCTTCAGTTCCTGGCCGCCGAGCGTGGTCCCCGTCAGCGGGCTGTCGGCGGCGACGCGGACCCTGACGATGACTTCGTCGCTCTCCTCGAACGCCGCCGCGACGACCGGATGGGCGGTCAGCCCGCGGAGCACGCCCTCGCTGATCTCCAGGGCGGCGTCGCTGATCACCTCCGTCGCCGAGGCGATGTGCATCAGCCCCCGCAGCGAGATGGGATCCTCTACCCGGCCGGCCGCCCGGAGCGTCCACGCCTCGAAGCGGGACTTCAGGGCGTCGACCTCGGCTTCAAGTTCGAGCACCTCCTCGGCGACGCCCTCGCTGTCGAACAGCACCGAGCCATAGGCCAGGTCGACCGCCAGTTCGCTCATGTTTTTCATCAGGACGATCGAGTCGACCGCGCGTTCGAGGTCCTCGATCGGCTCCTCGGTCGCCGCCGGCGGCTCGTAGGGGCTGCCGGTGACGGTCTCGAACACCGTCGCGACCCCCGACTCGTTGCCCCTGAGCAGGAGCACGTCCCCCGGCTCGATTCGGCTTTCGTGGGTCGGATTGGTGATCCAGCGGCGCTTGCCGGTCGCGGAGGTGCGCCGGATCGCGAGGGCCCGCACCCCCGTCTCGGTCTCCATGTTGACCTCGCCGAGCGTCCGGTCGGCGTACGCGGACTCGTCGGCGACGGTCGCACGCACCAGGGTCTCGGTCGCCTCCGGGAGCGCTCCCCGGATCGCCTCCGGGAGGCCGATGTCCTCGATGACCACCTTCGCGATGTCGCCGGCGGCGTTGGAGATCTTCTCGGCGGCGCCGATCACGCCGAGCACGGGAGCGAGCTGTTCGGCGTCCTCCGGGTTGCGAGCGGCCATCAGCAGGCTCATGCGCCCCTGTAGCTGGAGGAGGTCCATCCGCGCCTCCAGTTCGAGCACCTCGGCAGCAACCTCGTCGCTCCCGTGGAGGACCGCGGAGTACGAGAGGTCGATGAGCAACTCGGCGGTGTCTTTCATCTCCGACAGCACCTCCTTGACGCTGACCGGCTCGTACTCCACCGCCTGGGAGTTCATGCTCCGCGGTTGGCCGTCCGCGGGGAAAACTATTCGCCTCGGGGACGGCGGGGCTTCGACCCGCGCCGCGTCGCGGGCCCACGCCGCGGCAGCGCCGTTCGCCGGATGCCACACCCCTCTCCGGACCGGCAGGTGAATTGGGCACGTTTGTGCTCCGAGACCGGACGCCCGTTTCGCAAACGGTAACGCTTTTTTGAACCGATCCGGAACCTTTCTCGTATGTCAGACGAGGTCAAGCGGGGGCTGGAAGGCGTGTTGGTCGCCGAGTCGGGGCTGAGCCACATCGACGGCGACGCTGGCGAACTCATCTACCGCGGCTACGACATCGAGGAACTCGCGCGCGAGGCTACCTACGAGGAGGTCGTCTACCTGCTGTGGCACGGCGAACTTCCGACTGCCGACGAACTCGACGCCTTCGAGTCGGCGATGGCCGCCGAGCGCGACCTCCCCGCCGACGTCTGGGACACCGTCGCCGACCTGGCCGCGGCCGAGGAGGACCCCATGGCCGCGATGCGGACGGTCGTCTCGTCGCTGTCGGCCTACGACGACGACGCGGACTTCGACGCCGCCGGCGTGACCGACCGGGAGGCGAACGTCCGCAAGGGCCGTCGCATCACGGCCAAACTGCCCACGGCGCTTGCGGCCTTCGCCCGACTCCGCGACGGCGACGACCCCGTCGAACCCCGCGAGGACCTCGACCACGCCGAGAACTTTCTCTACATGCTCAACGGCGAAGTGCCCGACGACGTGCTCGCTGACGTGTTCGACCAGGCCCTCGTGCTCCACGCTGACCACGGTCTCAACGCCTCGACGTTCTCGGCGATGGTCACCTCCTCGACGCTGTCGGACCTCCACTCGGCGGTCACCTCCGCGATCGGTACCCTCGCGGGGTCGCTGCATGGCGGCGCCAACCAGAACGTGATGCGGATGTTAAAGGAAATCGAGGAAAGCGACCGGGACCCGACTGACTGGGTCGAACACGCCCTCGAAGAGGGGCGCCGGGTCGCTGGCTTCGGTCACCGCGTCTACAACGTCAAGGACCCCCGCGCGAAGATCCTGGGAGAGCGCTCCGAGGAACTCGGCGAGGCCGCGGGCGACACTTCCTGGTACGAGATGAGCGTCGCCATCGAGGAGTACGTCGCCGCGGAGAAGGGGCTGGCCCCGAACGTCGACTTCTATTCGGCGACGACGTACTACCAGATGGGGATCCCGATCGACGTCTACACGCCCATCTTCGCGATGAGCCGCGTCGGCGGCTGGATCGCACACGTCCTCGAACAGTACGAGGACAACCGGCTCATCCGGCCCCGGGCCCGCTACGTCGGCCCGACCGACCGGTCGGTCCCGCCGGCCGACGAGCGGTAAGATCCCTCCCCGGACTTCCCCGTCGACGCGACCCCCGACTGCGACGGGAGATATTTACTTGCCCGGCCCGACCGACCGACGATGGGAGACCTGCCCCCCTGGCTCCAACGGGCGTCGATGGATCAGGCCCCCGTTGGCATCACCATCGCCGACGCCCGTCGGGAGGACAACCCGATCATCTACGTCAACGACCGGTTCGTCGACCTCACGGGCTACCCCCGCGAGGAGGTGTTCGGCGAGAACTGTCGCTTTCTCCAGGGGCCGGAGACCGACGAGGCGACGGTCGACCGCATCCGCGAGGCCCTCGACGCCGAGGAGCCGGTCTCGGTGGTCATCCGCAACTATCGCAAGGACGGCACGCCGTTCTGGAACCAGCTCGACATCTCGCCGGTGTGGACCGACGGCGAGGTGACTCACTACTTCGGCTTCCAGAAGGACGTCACCGAGCGCGTGGAGCTCCGACGGGAACTGGAGCGCCGCAACGAACGGCTCGACGAGTTCGTCGAGGACGTCAGCCACGACCTCCGGAACCCCCTCAACGTCGCTCAGGGGCGGCTCGCCCTGGCCCGCGAGGCCGACGACGGCACCGAACTCGCACAGGTCGAGGAGGCGATCGACCGCATGGTCGAACTGGTCGACGACCTGCTGGCGCTCTCCCGGGATCAGTCTTCGATGGCCGACTGCGAGTCCGTCGACCTGGCGACGGCAGCTGAAGACGCCTGGGCGCTCGTGGCGACCGGTGACGCCTCCCTCGACGTAGCCACCGACGAGAGCGTCGCCGCGAACCGGAGCCGCCTCCTGACCCTTCTGGAGAACCTGTTTCGCAACGCGGTCGAACACGGCGGGGCGACGACGGTCCGGGTCGAGTCGGGCGAGGGCTGGTTCGCCGTCGCCGACGACGGAACCGGCGTCCCACCCGGGGAACGCGACCGGATTTTCGAACGGGGCCACACCACGAAACCCGGCGGCACCGGCTACGGGCTCGCCATCGTCTCGGAGGTGGCGGCCGCTCACGGCTGGACGGTCGAATACGTCGAGAGCGACTCCGGGGGGGCCCGGTTCGTCGTCGCCCTCTGAGCGTTGCTCCCGCGGGACCGCCGCCGGATTCAACACCGCGCCCGCCCAGTGGTCGGTATGCGCGTGTTCGTCTACGGAACCCTGACCGAACCCGAGCGCGTCGGTCGGGTGCTCGACTCGTACGTGTTCGTCGGGCCGGCGGCCCTCGACGGGATGCACGCCGTCCAGGGCCGGTATCCGACGCTTGCACCCGGCGGCTCCGTCGGCGGGCGCCTCCTCCGGACCGACGACGTCGGCGCGCTCGACGACTACGAGGGGGTCGACAGCGGGCTGTACGTCCGGGCGTCGGTCCCGTTCCGGGGTGACGGCCCCGAGACGGTCGAGGTATACGTCGGGGACCTGTCCGCCCTCGACGTCGCCGAGGCGGTCCGGTGGCCCGGCGACGACGACGCCAACCTGGCCCGCAGGGTGGCCGACTACGTCGAGGCCAACGACGTCGCGGTCCGACCGACGGGAAGCGGCGGAGCCGCCGACCGAACCGGCCCGTCCCGGTGATCCCGGCCTGTCCTCCCATCCAGGCCGTCGTGCCGGCCGATCGTTCCGTCCAGTTTCACTTTCACTCCGGACGCAGGACGTTTATGTGGACGGACGTGCCACGTCCAGTTGCACGTCACACGCGTGCATTCCCCTTTCCATTCCCCTCGCCTTTCGAGCCGTCGGGTCACCGATCGGGCGTCACCCTCGGAGCGACTGGTCGGGCGTAGCCGTCGATCCGATCGACCAGGCGCGGCGACGTCGACCGATCGGTCGGGTCGTCGCGTCCGCGCCGGCGTCGGGGATCCCAGTACTGTTATCTTTCGGGGCCCCCCACCCCGGATCGTGATCTCCCTCGACGACGTCCGTGCCGCCCGCGACCGGATCGCGGCGGTCACGCGGCACACGCCGCTCGTCCACTCCCGCTCCTTTTCCGAGCGAACGGGCGCCGAGGTGTGGCTCAAACTGGAGAACCTCCAGCGGACGGGGGCGTTCAAGGTCCGGGGTGCGATGAACCGCATCGAGACCCTCGACGAGACGGCCCGGACGGCCGGCGTCGTGACTGCGAGCGCCGGCAACCACGCCCAGGGGGTCGCGCTGGCGGCGACGCGCGCCGGCGTCGACGCGACGGTCGTGATGCCGGAGCACGCCCCCGTCTCGAAGGTGCGGGCGACCCGTGAGTACGGCGCCCGCGTCGTCCTCCACGGCGAAGACTACGACGCTGCCCAAAAGCGGGCACACGAGATCGAGGCCGCGGAGGGGCGCACGTACGTCCACGCCTTCGACGATCCGTACGTGATGGCCGGACAGGGCACCATCGGCCTGGAGGTCCTGGAAGACTGTCCGGACCTCGATACGGTCGTCGTGCCGGTCGGCGGTGGCGGCCTGATCGCCGGCATCGCGACCGCGATCACGACTCAGAAGCCCGAGGCCCGCGTGGTCGGCGTCGAGGCCGCGGGCGCGGCCAAACTCGGCGCGTCGCTGGCGGCGGGCGAGCCACGGACCATCGACCGGGCCGACACCATCGCCGACGGCATCGCCACCCGTCGGGTCGGCGACCGGACGTTCCCGGTGATCGAGGAGCGCGTCGACGAGGTGGTCTCGGTGAGCGACGGCGACATCGCGCTCGCACTGGTCGACCTGCTCGAACGGACCAAGACCCTCGCGGAGGGTGCGGGTGCGGTGCCGCTGGCGGCGGTGCTGTCCGGGGCGTTCGACTACGACGAGGGCGAGACCATCGTCCCCGCCATCTGTGGCGGCAACATCGACCTGAACGTGCTCGCGACGCTGATCGGCCGCGGCCTCGCGGAAACCGGGCGCTACCTCCGCTTTCGAACCGTCCTCCCGGACCGTCCCGGCGCCCTGCTCGGGCTGACGACCGTGATCGCCGAGCACGACGCCAACATCTCGGCGATCCACCACGACCGCACCTCCCGGGACGTGGCGCTCGACGACGCCGAGGTCGAGATTGCCGTCCGGACCCGGGGTCCGGACCACGCTGCCGACCTGCTCGACGCGCTGGAGGAGGCGGGCTACGGAACGGAGGTGCTCGACTGATGCCCGACGCGAGCGACGACCCCGGGGCGACTGCCCGGTCGTGGGGCACCCTTCGACCCGGCGGGGGTCGATCGGCGCTGCTGTGGGGGGCTGTGGGGGTGCTCGCCTATCTCGTGCTCCTGCTGGGCTACGAGGCGGTCGTCGCGCCGATCCCGGTCGGCCCCGGGGCCAAACTCGCCATCGCCGTCGCGGCCGGCGTCGTCCCCGCCGCCGTCGCCTTCCGCTTCGAGGGCCGTCTCGCGGGGAAGGGAAGGTCTTAAATTCCGCCACGGGATAGGTCCGGACGAGCCGGGATGGCCGAGTGGTAAGGCGCACGCCTGGAAAGCGTGTTCCCTCTGGGATCCGGGGTTCAAATCCCCGTCCCGGCGTTGCCGTTCTCGTGGAGTTTCCCCCGCGAGCGACGCTTTTGCCTCCTTCGCTCCGCTCCCGGGCCGGATCGACGCCGCCGACAGCTTCATACTCATCCCTGCCGTGGGTATGGGTGACAATGCCAGACACGAAGTCGGGACGCGAAAAGAAGGGACTGAACAAGCGGGCACAGCGGCGGGCACACCTCATGGATCGTGAACTGACCGCCCTGGAGGCCGACGAGGACCTCCCCGAGTTCGGCGCGGCGGACGGCGAGTTCCTCGCCGCGGAACTCCCGGACGACCGCTGACCGTCGCGTCGGACACCTGACCCGCCGCCGATCGTCCTGCCGGGCGTCCGATACCGACCACCCGTTCTTTAGTATCGGCGCTCCCACGCGCAACTGTGCAGCACCGAGCGAACTACGCGGTCGTCTCGATCCAGTCCTTGCTCGGCCCCGACTCCGCGTCCGAGGCACTCGACCTCGACTGGGCCACGTTCGTCGGCGCCGAGACCCCGACCTTCGAGTTCGACGTTCCGGTCGCGGAGCCACGGGACGGCTACCTCGGCATCCAGGCCTTCGAGGTCGGCGACTACGGTCACGACGTCCTGATCAACGGCGAGGCGCTGTCGGGCTTCGACGTCCCGCCGAACGACGGCTGGCAGTACTGGGTCGACACGATCACGGGTGCCAGCCTCGAAGCGGGGACGAACACCATCCGAATCCGGCGGGCGAACGAGGGCACCGACGCCTTCGCCGTCGGCACCGTCACCGTCCACTGGAAAGAGCCCATCGAGGAGTAAGGGATTCCGGGTCGGCGTGGGCGGCGTTCGTCCTGTTTCGACCGCACCGACCACACCACCGGTGACAGGTTATAAACGACCCCGATGTGACCCGCGGACTCACTGATTCGTCCCGTGCTATCAATCCACACTACCGCCACGGATTGGGTCTCAGTCTGTCGGTTTGCTCGTCGCGTGCGGCGGGTGACTGCCCCGGCGGCTCACACCGATACCCAAACGTTTATATAGAATCACAAACAATCGATCGGTGACCATGAGCCAGCGAATGCAACAGGGACAGCCGATGATCATTATGGGCGAGGACGCCCAGCGCGTCAAGGATCGCGACGCCCAGGAGTACAACATTCAGGCCGCCCGAGCGGTCGCCGAGTCGGTACGCTCGACGCTCGGTCCGAAAGGGATGGACAAGATGCTCGTCGACTCGATGGGCGACGTCACCATCACGAACGACGGCGTCACCATCCTCCAGGAGATGGACATCGACAACCCGACGGCCGAGATGATCGTCGAGGTCGCCGAGACACAGGAAGACGAGGCCGGCGACGGCACGACGACGGCCGTCGCGATCGCGGGCGAACTTCTCAAGAACGCCCAGGACCTCCTCGAACAGGACATCCACCCGACGGCGATTATCCGCGGCTTCCACCTCGCCAGCGAGGAAGCCCGGTCGCAGGTCGACGACATCGCCGAGCACGTCGCCCCCGACGACGAGGAGATCCTCCAGAAGGTCGCCGAGACCTCGATGACCGGCAAGGGCGCCGAGCTCAACAAGGAGCTGCTGGCCCAGTTGATCGTCGACGCCGTCCAGCAGGTCACCGTCGAGGCCAACGACGGCTCCCACATCGTCGACCTGGAGAACATCAACATCGAGACCCAGACGGGTCGCTCGGCCGGCGAGTCCGAACTGCTCGTCGGCGCCGTCGTCGACAAGGACCCGGTCCAGGAGGACATGCCGACCGAGTTCGACGACGCGAACGTCCTCCTGCTGAACGAGGCCATCGAGGTCGAGGAGGCCGACGTCGACACCCAGGTCTCGATCGACAGCCCCGACCAGCTCCAGCAGTTCCTCGACCAGGAGGAACAGCAGCTCAAGGACAAGGTCGACCAAATCGTCGACTCGGGCGCCGACGTCGTCTTCTGCCAGAAAGGCATCGACGACCTCGCCCAGCACTACCTGGCGAAACACGGCGTCCTCGCCGTGCGCCGGGTGAAGAAGTCCGACCTCGGATTCCTGAAGAACGTCCTCGACGCGGCGATCGTCTCCGATCTGGACTCGCTGGAAGCCGGGGACCTCGGCCGCGGCTCGGTCCGCCGCGACGAGGCCGACGAACTGTTCTACGTCGAGGGCGCTGGCGACGAGGCCCACGGCGTCACGCTGCTGCTTCGCGGCTCGACCGACCACGTCGTCGACGAACTGGAGCGCGGCATCGAGGACGCGCTGGACGTCGTCGGCACCACCGTCAGCGACGGCCGCGTGCTCTCGGGCGGCGGCGCCATCGAGGTCGAACTCGCTGGCCGTCTGCGTGACTACGCCGACTCCGTCTCCGGGCGCGAACAGCTGGCCGTCGAGGCCTTCGCCGACGCGCTCGAACTCGTCCCGCGCGTGCTGGCCGAGAACGCCGGCCTCGACTCGATCGACACGCTCGTCGACCTCCGTGCGGCCCACGAGGACGGCGACGTCCGCGCCGGCCTGAACGTGTTCTCGGGCAACATCGAGGACACCTTCGACGCCGGCGTCGTCGAACCCGCCCACGCCAAGGAGCAGGCGCTGGCCTCCGCGACCGAGGCGGCGAACCTCGTGCTCAAAATCGACGACATCATCGCGGCCGACGAACTCTCGACCGAGGGCGACGGCGAGGAAGCCGGCGGCGCCCCCGGCGGCGGCATGGGCGGCATGGGCGGTATGGGCGGCATGGGCGGCGCGATGTGAGCCCCGGCTCACACGCGTAGCCACCCCACACCGACCCCCGTCTTCGACCGGCCGCACCGCGCGACGACCACACATCCACGTTTTTCCGGACCCGAGCCTCCCCAGCGACGGCTCCGCCCGCCGGCGACTAGACGAGCCGTCCACCCCGGCCCACCCGGGCGCACGAACTTTACGTCGTGGTTCGAACGCATCCGTATGGAGACGCTCCTGCTCGACGCCGCCGACGTCAGCCAGAACGTGCCGATGGCCGAGGCCGTGCCGGCCATCGAGGCTGCCTTCGCCGCCTACCATCACGGCGACGCACAGATGCCGGCCAAGTCCTACGTCGACCTCCCGGAGTACGACGGCGACTTCCGGTCGATGCCGGCCTACCTCCGGGTGCGCGCCGACCACCTCCCGGCCGACCGGCCGGACGTGGACGGGATCGCCGCCGGCGACTGGGACGCCGCCGGCCTCAAGTGGATTAACGTCCACACCCGCAACCGCGAGCGGTTCGGCCTCCCGACAGTGCTCGGGACGATGATCTACTCCGACCCCGAGAACGCCTTTCCGCTGGCGATCATGGACGGGCGCGAACTGACGATGCGCCGGACCGGCGCCGCCGCCGCGGTCGCCACCGACCACCTCGCAGTCGAGGACGCCCACTCTTTGGGCATCGTCGGCGCCGGCGCACAGGCCGGGACCCAGTTGCGGGCGATTGCGACCGTCCGCGACGTCGAGGAGGTAATCGTCAGCGACGTCGACGACGAGCGAGTGGCGGCGTTCGTCGAGGCCTTCGGGGACGAGTACGCGGTTCGGGGGGGATCGATCGCGGAGGCCGCCGCCTGCGACGTGCTGTCGACGATCACCCCCGTCGAGGAGCCGATCGTCCCCCGCGAGGCCGTCGGCCCGCACACCCACGTCAACGCGATGGGCGCCGATGCGCCGGGCAAACACGAACTCGCCGACGACCTGCTGCTTGCGGCGACCGTCCTCATCGACGATTACGAGCAGTGTACCCACTCCGGCGAGATCAACGTCCCCTACGCCGCGGGCACGTTCGGCGACGACGACATCCACGGCACGCTGGGCGCGGTCGTCGCCGGCGACCGGCCGGGGCGTACCGCCCGCGAGGAAGTCACCGTCTTCGACTCCACCGGACTCGCGATCCAGGACGTCGCTGCCGCCCACGTCGCCTACGAACACGCCGACGACAACGACAACGGGACGCCCTTCGACCTGCTCGGTCTGGACGACTGACTGCCCGGCCGTCCCTCGCTCGCCCCGCGTCCGGCGGTTCCGCAGTACGCGTCCCCTACCGGCGGCCGCCGCCGTGTCGGTCGCGCTCCTTGAACGTCCCACACTCCGGACACTGGTACTCCTTCCTGCTGCGACTCCCCGAGTCGAACCGGTTGTCCACCTGCTGCATCGTGACCTCGCACTTGTCACACTCCATGGATCGATTATTACATCTGATACGCAAAAAGGTGGGCACCGGGGTGAACGTATTCCCACCGGGCGAAAACGCCCTGATCCGGTGGGCGACGACTCCTCCGGAATTATCTAGTTTGATTATGAGTTACTGGGTGGTGGTCGCCGACCTCTGGCTCCCCCGACGGCTCCGGCGATCGCTCGACGGGTGTCCCGCCGTCAGTCGTCCTCGTCGGCGCCGAAGTCGGGCGCGAGCGCCTCGAAGAGTTTGCTCAGCGCCCAGACGATCACGAGGAAGGGAAGCAGGGGGACCAGCAGCACAACCATCCCGAGGGCGATCGCCCAGCCGACCGAGTCCATCTCCACGTCCGGCCGGCCGCGATAGCCCGGGGTCACGGTCCGGACGATCCGGGTCGGGAGCCCCGGCGCGTCGCCACCTCCGGAGTCGGCGGTACGTTCGTCGGCGTCGGCGTCGGACATGCCGTCCGGTACGCCGGTGACGCGAATAAGCCTTCGCGGGGCTTACTCGATGTGGACGGCGGGGCGGAAGGGGACGGCGCTCTCGGCGCGGCCGGCGGGGTCGACGACGCTCTCGTCGTCCTCGGCGTACAGTTCGACGTCGGCGTCGAACTCCCGGGCCAGGAAGTCGCGGGCGTGCTCGTAGACGGCGCGCTCGTCGATGTCGCCCAGCGCCGCCAGGGTCTCATCGTCGCGGCCACGGACGACCTCGATCAGGTCGCCGACCAGGTCGTTGACGGCGTCGCCGCGCTCGCGCAGGTCGGGGTCTCCCATCACCTCGCCCATCACCGCGCCCCTGTCGTCGCCGACCTCGCGGACCGTCTCGAACACCCGACGTTTCCAGTCGGCGGCGACGTAGATCCGGATCACCTCGGGGTCCTCGCCGGTGACGTCGACGATGTCGTGGACGTCCTCGGTCAGGCGCTCGATCTGGGTCTCCTCGACGTCCGTGCGGACGGATTCGAGACGCTCGTCCGTTTCGGGCCAGGCGGCGTCCTCGGCCGGGGTCCCCGTCAGCCGCTCGTGGAGCTCGTTCGCCAGGAACGGCACGAACGGCGCCAGCAGCCGCAGGCGCGCCTCCAGGACGTGCCGCAGCGTCCACCGGGCGCTCTCACGGTCGAGGTCCGCCCGGCGGCGGTACCACCGCAGGTCCTCCTCGAAGCTGTAGAAGGCCGCCTGCGAGGCGGTCCGGGTCTCGGCGCCCTCCATGGCCTCGGTCACCGTCCGGATCGTCGTCTGGAGCCGGGAGAGCAGCCAGCGGTCGACGTGTTCGAGGTCGTCGGCCCGTTCGGCGGCGGCATCGAGCCGGCTCCGCTGGTCGGCGCCGTCGATCAGTTCGACCGCCCGGTTCCAGAACCGGTCGAGCTGGTCCCGGACCGATCCGACCTGCTCGGCGCGCCAGTCGTAGTCCTGCCACGGCTCGGCGGAGTTCAGCAGGAAAAAGCGCACGGTGTCGGCGCCGAACTCCTCGATCGCGTTTCCGGGGAGGACGACGTGGCCCTTCGAGGAGGACATCTTCTCCCCTTCCAGCAGGCCCATCCCCATGATGACGATGCCCTGGGGCCAGTCGGGCTCATCGAACAGCTCCGAGTGGTGGAACAGGTAGAACGTGAGGTGATTCGAGATCAGGTCGTTGGCCGAGAAGCGATAATCGACCGGGTACCAGTGGGACCACTCCTCGCGCAGGTCGAGCGCTCGCTCGTCGGGGTCCTCGACCGCGTCGGGGCCGTAAAACAGCGCGTCGAAGAAGTCCCGATCGAGGTCCTCGACGGGGATCTCCCGGAGCCGCGGGGCGATCGTGTAGTAGGCCATGTAGATCGTCGAGTCCGACAGCGGCTCGATCACGAAGTCGTCGTCCCACGGCAGGCGGGTGCCCAGCCCGTAGTTGCGGATGCAGGGCCACTCGTTCAGCCAGTCGATGGTGTGGTCGTACTCCCCGCGGGTGTTCTCCGGGATCGCCTCCATCCCCGCGACCGCGTCGTGGGCCTTCTGCTTCCAGGTCTCGTCGTCGTACCGGAGGAACCACGTCTCCTGGTTCGCGACCTCGACGTCGCCGCCGCAGCGACAGATCACCTCCTCGGAGAACTCCTGCATCGCGTCGAAGGCCCCCGCGTCGCGGTGGTGGTCGCGGAAGCGCCCGCGGACGTCCTCGACGACTTCGCCGGCGAACTCGCCGTACGCGTCGACGAGTCGCCCGGCGTGGAACTCCCGGTTGTACAGCTCCTGGGTCGCCTCCTCCAGGGCCGGGTCGTCGCTGGACGCGACGTCGTACTCCTCGACGGCGTCGGCCGCGGGCACCTCGCCGTACCCCTCGACGGTCAGGATGGGTTTCGGTTCGATGGCCGCCACGTCCGCGGGGTCGATGCCGTACCGTTCCATGCGCTCGGTGTCGGCCTTGGCTTCCTGGAGGGCAACGTAGTCGTCCGGCGAGTGGGCCGGCACCGACATCACGACGCCGGTGGCGTTGTCGGCGTCGACGAACGACGCCGGCAACACCAGCACGTCCTCGCCGGTGATCGGGTTCTCGACGCGTTCGCCGACCAGCCGTTCGCCCGTGAACGTCTCCTGGATCTCGACCTCGCGGTCCTGCAGGGAGAGCTTCTCGGTCGCCGCCACCGACACCAGCCACCGCTCGCCGTCGACGCGCGCCAGCGCGTACTCCGCGTCGGGATCGATGTAGGCGTTCGTCACGCCGTGGACCGTCTCCGGGCGCAGCGTCGCCATCGGGACGACGACGCCGTCGTCGGCCCCGGACTCGTCACCGCTTTCGGTGGCGCCGTCCCAGCCGAACCGCACGAGGGTGTACTCCTGGAACTCGGCCTCCTCGCCCTCCAGCAGGTCGTGGGTCGTGACCGGTTGCTGTTCGTTCGTGCAGTACTTCACGGGGTGGAGCCCCTTCTCCAGCAGGCCGCGGTCGTACAGCGTCTCGTACTGCCAGGTGATGAACTTCGAGTAGCGCTCGTCGTTGGTGGTGAATTCCCGGCGCCAGTCGATGCTGAGCCCCAGCCGCTTCATCCCCTTCTTGTAGTGTTCCTCGATGAAGTACTGGGCGAAGCCCATCGGCGTCTCCAGGTCCTCGAGGGTGTCCTCGGCGACCCCGTAGGTGTCCCGCAGGACGCTCAGTTGCTCCTCCTCGCCTTCCTTCAGGCGCTCGACCGCGCCGATGATCGGCGTCCCGGTGACGTGCCACCCGATGGGGAAGAGGACGTTGTCGCCCTGCTGGCGCCGGTACCGGGCGTACACGTCCGGCACCGTGTAGGTGCGGGCGTGCCCGATGTGCATCCCGCCGCTCGGGTACGGGTACGGGACCGTGAGAAAGGTGACCTCCCCGTCGTCGTCGGGGTCGGCCTCGTAGCGGCCGGTCTCGGCCCAGCGCTCCCGCCAGCGCTCCTCCAGTTCCTGCGGGTCGTAATCCATACTCGTCCTGTGGCACCGCAGCCTAAAATACCTCCCAATCCCGTCCGACCCGGGGCGAGCCGCTTCGGGCGGGCCCGCCGGTACGCGGGTCGGAAGACAGAGAGAATGGGGGGAGTCGACCTCCGAACTATCGGGCCGCGGCCGCGACGCGCTCTCGCTCTTCCTTCTGGGAGATGGCGTAGGACTGCACGTCGTAGTCGGCGGCGCCGATGAGCACGCGGGCGAGCGCCTCGCCCGGGCTGGTCTTGGACTTGTAGGAAGCGCTCATGGTTCCCTGTGCGATGAACATCAGGGCCTGGTCGACGCGGCGCTGGGGGGCGACGTCGACGGCTTGGGGGACCGAGATGCCGCCGTACTTCAGGCGGACGGTCTCCTCGCGGGGCGCCGCGTTCTCGACGGCGGTCACGAGCACCTGGATCGGGTTCTCCCCGGTCTCCTCGTGGACGATCTCGAAGGCCTCGCGGACGATGTTCGTCGTCTTCTGCTTGTGGCCCGTGTTCTCCTCGGTCTGCATCAAGCGGTTGATCAGCCGCTCGACGACGCTGAGTTCGCTCTTCTGGAACTGCTTGTTGGCGTGGCGCCCCATCGTGTGCGCGATGGGCGTCACGTTGATGTAGCGCTTGACCGAGGGGTCCTCGTACTCGATTTCGCCGACCTCCCACTCGCCGAACAGCTTCGCGTTCGCGACCTCCTCGGCTCGCTCCTCGGGGGTCTCGGCCTCGGCGTCGGGGTCAGTCTCGGCGTCGGCGGCAGCCTCGGTTTCGGCCTCGGGGTCAGCTTCGGATGCGTCCCCGCTCATTATCGCACCGGCTTCTCCGCGTTGCCGCGCACGAGTTCGATCATCGACACGCCGTTTACCTTCTCGACCTTGTAGTTGACGCCCGAGAGGTCGCCCATGGCGCGGCCCTTCGCCCCGCCGATCCCCGCGATGGTGACCTCGTCGTGTTCGTCGATGAAGGAGATTGCGCCGTCGCCGGGACAGAAGGCCGTGACCTGCTTGCCGTTCTTGATCAGCTGGACCCGGACGCACTTCCGGATCGCCGAGTTGGGCTGTTTGGCCTCGATGCCGACTTTCTCCAGAACGATGCCGCGGCCCTGCGGGGCCCCTTCGAGCGGGTCGGACTTCTTGCCGAGCCCGCGAGCGCGTCGCGCGTAGTCCGAGTCGGACCACCGTCGACTCTGGCGGTCCTTCTTCAGCTTACGCGCCGCGTACTTGCCGTTTCCCATAGTGAAGACGTGTTCCCGACGGAGCTACTTAAGCCGTTTCGTTTGCTCGCGTGAGACGGCCTCAGAGCCGCCGAGAGGGGTACATCCGGACACCTGCGGCCGTTTCGCCGCCCGCGGAGACCCGGAGAAACGGGCGCTCGTCGAACCAGAGCGACCGAGCGGCGCGCAGACCGTCTCGTCCGACGAACGGCCCGTCCGTCGCGGCGTCCCGTCGGTGTGACACGCCCGGGACCGCGAAACGCCGCCGGCCAGGCTCAGAACCCGAAAACCGGGACGAACCGGAAGGTGAGGTACGCGCCAAGTGTGGCGACCGCCGGCACGACGTTCTGCATCAGGACCACCCGGGCGGTCGTCGCGGGGTTGAACAGGCTCGCCGCACCGGGGACGTCCTCGGGGTCCTCCTCGCCGATCGGTGGCAACTGTTCCCCCTCCTCGTCGGCGGCCAGCGCGTTCACGGTGACCGGCGGGGCCTCTTCCGGGGAGACGACCTCCGGAACCGTGATCGGCCGGGTCGCCCGCCCCCAGCCCAGCCCGATGATCGACATCGTCGCGATGACGACGAAGCTCGCGGGGATGCCGAGCGTCGAGAGAAAGACCACGAGCGCGGAACTGACCGAGGCGACGACGATGGCCGCCGTCAGCGGCAGTTCCGTGATGTCGCTTCCCATCGTCTCCAGGGTCCGGCGGGCGATCGTAAAGGCGCCGACCGCGACGGCGACGCCGCCGAAGATGATTGCGGGGTTCATCGCCAGTTCCCCGCTCCCGACCAGCGGCGCGACCGCGTTGGCGATGTTCGACGTGCCGGAGCTAAAGGCCATCAGGCAGCCGATCGCGACGACGGTGATCGTCCCGACCAGCTCCCGGCGGTTGGTGGTCTGGTGGAGCCGCGGGATCGGTACGACTGGCGAGCGATCCCAGTCCAGCAGCGGGCCCTCGCTGCGCTCGATCGCGACCATCCGGTTGAGCCGCGCGTAGAAGTACCGGCCGATGATCAGTGACACCCAGAAGCCGATGATCGGCGAGACGACCCACCACGTCATGATCTCGCCCATGACGGCCAGATCGAGTACGTCGCCGGCGAGTCCCAGCCCGGCGATGGCCCCGACGGCGGTCATCGACGTCGAGGCGGGGACGCCGAAGACGTTGCCCACGAGCAAGGCCATGCCGATGAAAAACAGGACCGTGATCGACGTTTCGAGCGTGAACACGCCCGGGTCGATCACCAGTTCGGTCCCGAGTTTCGTCACGACATTCCGGCCGATGGTCCAGGCGCCGGCGAAGAAGAACGCCCCCATCAGCGCCGCCGCGGTCGTCTTCGAGATGGCGTCGGCCCCGACGGCCGGCCCGAACGCCGGCCCGGTCGTCGACCCCCCGATGTTGTACGCGACGAACATCGCCACCACCACCCCGACGGCGAGCAGCAGGTCGACCATCAGTCGCTCCCGTCCGTCTCGGCTTCGGGGGCGTCCTCGTCTTTCTTCTCTTCGGCATCCTCGTCATCCGTCTCAGCGGCGGCGATCCCGCTTTCGCCTTCGTCGGCGTAGCGACCCTCCTCCGCTTCGCTCTGGGGGTCCGTTTCGACCGTCTCTAGCTGCTCTTCCAGGGTCTTCTCGACGGTTTCGCCGACAGTTTTCTCGACAGTTTCGCCGACCTTCTCCTCGACAGTTTCGCCGACCTTCTCCTCGACAGTTTCGCCGACCTTCTCCTCGACAGTCTCACCGACCTTCTCCTCGACAGTCTCACCGACCTTCTCCTCGACAGTCTCACCGACCTTCTCCTCGACAGTTTCGCCGACCTTCTCCTCGACAGTCTCACCGACCTTCTCTTCGACTGTTTCTCCGACCTTCTCTTCGACTGTTTCTCCGACAGTTTTCTCGACGGTTTCGCCGACGGTTTCTTCGACTGTTTCTCCGACAGTTTTCTCGACGGTTTCGTCCATCTTCTCCTCGACGGCGGTTCCCACCGTCTCGTCGACGGTTTCGCCGACGGTCTTTTCGACGGTTTCGTCGACCGTTTCCTCGACGGTCTGTTTGACAGCCGTCGTCATCCAGTCCGGGTCGAACCGGGCCATCTTCCAGACGATGTGGATGATGTACGAGACCAGGACGCCGAATCCGAACGCCAGTCCGACGGAGTTGCCGACGAGCAGAATCAGACCGACCGACACCGCGATCAACAGGCCATAGACGAGGTCGACGATCGAATCGACGCGGCTGGGGTTCACAGCTCCTCCGGGCGGTCACGGTTCCCGTCCCGTCCGGGAGCGGTCCGCTGCCCGCCGAATAATGAAGAATCCACGTGTATCCTACTTCAGGTGGGCGCGGGTGAAGTATCTTGGCAACCGCGGCCGAGTCCGGACGGCTCGCTCCGTGTTTGGCCCATTCTACGGCGTTCCTGTTCGCGCCGTTCCGCGCATTATATACTCCCCACCGCCCGTGATTGGGTATGGACCCGGACGACGTCCGCGAGGACTGGGCCGACCGCTCCGGGAAGTTCTCCCCGGCCTACTACGCGGAGATCGGTCCCAACGAGGTCAGCCGGACGCTGGTGGACGTACTCGACTTCTACGCCGACGACGACGCCGCGATCCTCGAACTGGGGTGTGGCTCCGGCCGCCACCTGGCACACCTGCGGGACAACGGTTTCGAGAACCTCGCCGGCATCGACATCAACGACGAGGCCTTCGACGTGATGGCCGACTTCTACCCCGACCTCGCCGCGAGCGGGACGTTCCACGTCGGTGCGCTGGAGGATCTGCTCCCCGAGTTTCCCGACGACGCCTTCGACGTCGTCTACTCGGTCGAGACCCTCCAGCACGTCCACCCCGACGACGAGTGGACCTTCTCGGAGGTCGCACGCGTCACCAGGGACCTCCTCGTGACCGCCGAAAACGAGGGCAACAGCCCCGAGCGCGGCCGGGGCGAGACCGCGGTGAGCTACGTCGACGACGAGTTCCCGCTGTACCACCGCAACTGGAAGGACGTGTTCTCCGACCAGGGGTTCGCCCAGGTGGTCCACGAGCCGACTGCCCGGGACACTATCCGCGCCTTCCGGCGCGTCTGACCTCGCTGTGCCCCGCTGGTGGCTCCCGTTTGCCGCCGCGCCGCCGACCCTCAGGTGAGCTGGATGTCGTCGATGTCGAAGTGTCGCCGCGCCAGTTCGCGGGCGGCCTCGATGTTGCGGCCGTCGCGACCGATCGCGGCCCCGCGGTCGTCCTCGGGGACCTCCGCGTAGGCGACGCGGTCGTTCTGCTCGCTGACGGTCACGTGCCGGACCGCCGCGGGCGCGAGCACCGAGGCGACGAACGCCTCCGGGGTGTCGGCGTCCTCGACCAGTTCGACGTCCTGGCCGACCTTCTCCTCGACGGCCGTGACGTGCTGGCCGCGCGGGCCGATCGCCTGTCCCATCTCCCCGGCGGCCACCAGCACGACGATCCGGTCGTCGTACACCAGACAGTCGCGGGCCGTCGCGCCCGTCTCGTCCTCGAACAGGGCCAGGTAGCGCCGGGCGTCGTCCGACAGCGTGACGCGCATTCGATGGTCTCCTACTCGCCGTCCGCGTCGTCGCCGGCCAGTGCGTCGACTGCGTCCTCGACGGCGTCACTCTCGCCCGGCCCGCCGTCGGTCGCCGGCGTGAGCGACCCCATCTTCAGGTCGACGTCGCCGGTGCCGATGGCGACCGGCTTCCCGACGATGACGTTCTCGATGACGCCGTCGAGGTCGTCGACCTCGCCGTGGATCGCGGCGTCGAGCAGGTGGTTCACGGTCACCTCGAAGGCCGCCCGTGCGAGCACGGACTCCTTGGACCCCGAGATGCCGTGGCGGCCGATCGACTCGATCGTCCCGCGGTTGGTCATGATGTCCGACACGAGCATCATGTGCCGGACGTTCACGTCGTCGAGCCCCTGCTCTTCGAGGGTCTCCATCGTCTCGTTGATGATCGCCTCGCGGGCGGCCTCGACGCCGAGCTGGCGGTACACCTCGTGGATGTTGTTCGAGGTAGTCCGCGAGGCGTCGACGCCCTCGATCGAGAGCACGTCGCCGAAGGCCGACCCCTCGGTGTAGAGGACGAACTCCTCGGTGTCGTCGTCGATGTTCTCCTTGCGGATGACAACGCGGGAGATGTCCTCGATGCCCTTGAACACGATGTCCCGCAGGTCCTCGACGAGCTGGAGCAGGCGCCGGTAGGACGGTTCGGAGGGACCGAACTCGATGATCGTCCCGCTGCGCCGGGTCTCGACGTCGAGGGCGTCTTCGATGGTCTCTGCGATCTCGGCGGCGATCTCGTCGACGTCGCCGACGGTCGGCCACCGCTCCAGCAGCGTCTCGTCGTTGAGGTCGATCTGGACGACCATGTCCGCGACGTTCGTCGAGACGTCCCCGAGCGCGAGGATCCGCGTCGCCTCGATCGACCACACCACCTCGTGGGCGCGCTCGCGGTCGCTGGCGTACTCGCCCTCCAGGTGGACCGTCATCATCGGCGTGTCCGGCGTCTTGCGCGCGTCCACGAGCTCGATGAGCCGCGGCAGCCCCTGGGTGACGTCGATCTCGGCCACGCCCGCGTAGTGGAACGTGTTCATCGTCATCTGGGTCCCTGGCTCCCCGATCGACTGGGCCGAGACGGTGCCGACGGGGTCGAGCGGGTCGACCCGCGTGTCGAGGTAGCGGGTCTCCGTCGCCTGGGCGATCTCGTTCGCCTGCTCGGCGGTGACTGCCCCCTCGCGGGACTCGATCGTCTCGTAGATCTGGTCCTTCAGCCGCCGGGTCAGCTCCGTGTCCTCGACGACCAGCGCCATCTCCTCGGTGACGTGCTCGTATCGGTCGGCGCGGCCGGTCTCAGTCATCCGAGGTCACCCCGATGTCGACGTGTTCCGAGAGGTTCGTCGGCGGCTCCTTCGAGCCGAGGAACTCCTCTTTTTCGGCCTCGTCCTCGAACTCCGCCTCGAGGATCCGGTCGGCGATCTTGTCGACGTCGATGTCGTTCTCGTCGGTCGAGGACACTTTGACGGGTGAGGTGCCGTCCTCGCCGAACTCGAACTGGACGACGGTGCCCGAGGTGTCCCGGACGGTGCCGTCGTACTGCGCTTCGAGTTCCGACAGCGCGTTGATCAGCCGGCGCTGGAGGTAGCCGGACTTCGAGGTCCGGACTGCCGTGTCGACCAGCCCCTCGCGTCCGCCCATCGCGTGGAAGAAGAACTCCCGCGGCGTGAGTCCGCCCCGGTAGGAGTTCTCCACGAAGCCGTGGGCGTCCGCCGAGAGGTCCTCGGGCAGGTAGTGGCTCAGGGTGCGGCCCTCGTAGCCGCGGTTGATCCGCTCGCCCCTGACCGCCTGCTGGCCGACGCAGCCGGCCATCTGCGTGAGGTTGAGCATCGACCCGCGAGCGCCCGACCGGGCCATGATCACGGCCGGGTTGTCGTCCTGGAAGTGATCCTCGGCGATCTCGCCGGCCGAGTCCCGGGCCTTCCCCAGTTGCTGCATGATCTTCATCTCCAGGGTCTCGTCGACGGTGCGGCCCGGCAGCGACTCCAGTTCGCCGGCCTCGTAGGCCGCGATCAGCTCGTCGATGCGTTCGTAGGCGTTGTCGATGGCCTCGTCGACCATCTCGTTTGCCTCGTCGGGGATCGACTCGTCGTCGATCCCGAGCGAGAAGCCGAAGTGCATGATCGCACGCATCGCCAGCGACGCCACCTCGTTGATGAACACCCGTGCGCGGGTCTTCGAGTAGCGTTTGGTGAGGTCGTCGACGATCTCGCCGCCGAAGGCGCCGACGGCGTCCTCGTCGATCGTCCCCTCCACGAGCTGGCCGTCGACGATGCGGACGGTGTCGCCCGCCGAGGAGTCGAACTCCAGGCTCAGGTCGTCGGGCAACAGCTCCGAGAAGATGCTGCGGCCGGTCCAGTACGGCGTCCCGTCCTCGTCGGTGCCGTCGGGCTCGGGCAGTTCGTCGATGCTGGTCGCCCGCAGCAGGTCCAGCGCCTGCGTCTCGGTGAAGTGTGGGTTCTCGTGGGTGAGCAGGTAGGTCCCCGAGATGTGGTCCTGGATGGCGCCGATGATGTTCTCGCCGAACCGCGGGCTGAGGATCTGCTCCTGGACGCGCATCAGCACGCGAGCCTCCGCGCGGGCCTCCTCGTTCTGGAGGGCGTGCATGTTCATCTCGTCGCCGTCGAAGTCGGCGTTGTACGGCGGGCAGACGGTGGTGTTCAGCCGGAACGTCTTGTACGGCATCACGACCACCTCGTGGGCCATGATCGACATCCGGTGGAGCGACGGCTGCCGGTTGAACACGACGATGTCGCCGTCGACCAGGTGGCGGTTGACCTCCCAGCCGGCCTCGACCTTCTCGGCGAGCTCCTCGCAGTTCTTCTCCGTAACTTTCAGCCGCCGGCCGTCCGGCCGCTTGACGTAGTTGGCGCCGGGATGCCCCTCCGGTCCGTTGTGGACGTACTGGCGGGCGTCCGCGACGTTGCGCTCGGTGACGTTGATCGTCTGGGTCATCTCCTTTGCGACCCGTTCGGGGACGCCGACCTCGTTGAGGCTGAGCGTCGGGTCCGGCGAGATCACCGTTCGAGCGGAGAAGTTCACGCGCTTCCCGGACAGCGAGCCGCGGAAGCGGCCCTCCTTGCCCTTCAGGCGCTGGGAGAGCGTCTTCAGCGGCCGCCCGGAGCGGTGTCGCGCCGGCGGCGTCCCCGAAATCTCGTTGTCGATGAACGTCGTGACGTGGTACTGCAGCAGCTCCCAGAGGTCCTCGATGATCAGCTGGGGGGCGCCGGCCTCACGGTTTTCCATGAACCGCTGGTTGATGCGGATGATGTCGACCAGCTTGTGGGTCAGATCGTCCTCCGAGCGCTGGCCGTTGTCGAGCGTGATCGACGGTCGCGCGGTCACCGGTGGCACCGGCAGCACGGTCAGGATCATCCACTCCGGCCGGGCGCGCTCGGCGTCGATGCCCAGCGCCGTGATGTCCTCGTCGGGGATGTCCTCGAACCAGTCGCGGATGTCCGAGGGCATCAGCTTGTTCATGTCCTCCTCGGTCAGATCGACCGAGAGGGCCTTCTCGATGGCCTTGCGGTCCTCCTCGCGCGGCCGGAACGACCCCGAGAGGATCTGGTTGATCCGGGAGACGTCGATGTCGGTCTCCGCGGCCAGTTCCTGCGGGCTGGTGCCGGCGTCGGCGTCCTCCTCGGGGTCGGGCTGCATCGCCGAGGCGATGAGCTCCGAGTACTCCGCCGCGAGGACGTCCTGGACCTCGTAGTAGGTCGTCGGCTTCTCGTGTTTGATGTCGTGCTGGACGGCGCCACAGTGCGGGCAGTTGCTCGCCTTGCGGGCCTGGCGGACCGCCGACTTCAGCACGTCGTTTGGGTCCTCGCCGAGTTCGCGGGCGCGCTGGAGCTTCTCGGCGAACTCCTCTTTTTCCATCTCGTTGAGCGCAAGCCGGCCGCAGTCCCGGCAGGTCGACCGCAGCAACCGCCGGATCAGCTTCGTGAAGCCGACGTGGATGACGGGGGCGGCCAGTTCGATGTGCCCGAAGTGGCCGTTACAGGACCCCGAATGCTGGCCACAGGTCCGACACTGTAGCCCGGGGTCGATGACGCCCAGCCTGGGGTCCATCAGCCCCATGTCGATGGGGTAGCCGTCGTCGTCGTACGTGTCCGCCGTGATCACTTTCGTGGCGGACATGTCGCGGTACGTCTCGGGGTCCATCAGACCGAACTGGATGCCGCCGAGTTCCTTGGGTGACTGAATCGACATGTGTTGTGTGTCTCGTGTGTCCGTGGGTCGTGTGTGTCGCGTGTGCGCCGGGTGGCGCGTGGTTGGTCGCTTCCGCGGGTCGCGTCGTCACCGACCGTCGGTGGCGACGATCGTCCGAGCGGGCGTCGACGCCCGCTCGTCGTCTCAGACCGCGTCCTCTAAGTCGAGCTTCGGCCGGATGCCGAGCGCGATCATCTCGTCGAGCAGGAGCTTGAACGCGTAGCTCACCTCGATCTCGTGGATGTTGTCCTCGTCGCCCGTGATCGGGTCGTAGATCCGGCGTTGGTCGGAGTCCTCGACGGCGACCATCCCGGTGTCCTCGGAGATGTACACTTCCTCGCGGTCCGAGGAGTCGAGCAGGCGCTCCTTGAGCGCCATCGCGGCGCCGTGGCCGATGAGCACCTCGCGCTCCATCTCCCCGACCCGCAGGCCGCCCTCGCGGGCCCGACCCTCCGTGGGCTGGCGGGTCAGCACCTGCACCGGCCCGCGAGAGCGGGCGTGCAGCTTGTTCGAGACCATGTGGTACAGCTTGTGGTAGAAGATGGTCCCGACGAAGATCTCGGCCTCGATCTTCTCCCCGGTGACCCCGGAGTACATGACCTCCTTGCCGGAGGATTCGAAGCCGCGTTCCTCCAGGGCGTCCCGGAGTTCGTCCTCGTCCTCGCCCTGGAAGGCGGTGCCGTCGACGCGTCGACCTTCCAGCGAGCCGACCTTGCCGCCGAGCATCTCCAGGACGTGGCCGACGGTCATGCGCGATGGCAGCGCGTGGGGGTTGAGCACCAGGTCGGGGACGACGCCCTGCTCGGTGAAGGGCATGTCCTCCTGGGGTGCGAGGTGGCCGACGACCCCCTTCTGGCCGTGCCGGCTGGCGAACTTGTCGCCGAGTTCGGGGATGCGCTGGTCTCGCACGCTGACCTTCGCCAGCTTCGAGCCGTCCTCGCCTTCCATCAGCGTTACCGTGTCGACGACGCCCGACTCGCCCGAGCGCATCGTCACCGACGTTTCACGGCGCTTCTGCGGGGAGAGTCCGCCCATGTCGTCGGGCTCTTCGAGGAACCGCGGCGGCGACGTCTTCCCGAGCAACACGGAGTTCTCGTCGACAACGGTTTCAGGATTGACGAGGCCGTCGTCGTCGAGGTGGGTGTAGGCGTCCTCGCCGCGGGCCCCCCGCACGTCCTGGGAGGGGACCTCGAAGCGGTCCTCCTGGCCGCCGGGGTAGCGGCGCTCCTCGCCCTCGTAGGTGCGGAAGAAATGCGACCGCGCGAGCCCGCGCTCGATCGATCCCTTGTTCATGACGAGCGCGTCCTCGATGTTGAACCCCTCGTAGGACATGACGGCGACGACGAAGTTCTGGGCCGCCGGGCGCTCGTCGAAGCCGATCTGTTCGGTGGTCTGGGTCTTGACCATCGCCAGCTGCGGGTAATGCAGGAGGTGCTGGCGGGTGTCGGGCCGGATCCGGTAGTTCGCGGCCGGCAGCCCGAGCGACTGCTTCATCATCCCCGCGCCCATCGTAATCCGGGGCGAGGCGTTGTGCTCGGGGTAGGGGATCATCCCCGCGCCGATACCGAAGATGAGCTGGGGGTCGATCTCCAGGTGGGTGTGTTGTCCGTCGAGGTCGTCCTCGTCGACGGCGACGTAGATGTCCTCCTCCTCCTCGGCGTCGATGAACTCGATGAACCCGCGCTTGACGAGGTCCTCGAACTCGAGTTCGCCGCGCTCGACGGCCTCGACGTGCTCGTCGTCGAGCAGCGGCTCGCCGTCCTCGACGACGATCAGCGGGCGTCGCGCCCGCCCCGAGTCGGCGTTGATGATGACCTCGCGGGTCCGGTCTTTGACCGAGACGTTGACCATCCGCGAGACGTCGCCCCGGCGGCGCGCCTCACGGATCTGTTCCGCGAGCTGGTTCGGGTCCGGGTGGGTCCCGACGAGACTACCGTTGACGTAGACTTTCGCCTCTCGTGTCTGTCCCTGAGCCATGTTAGTCGTCCGCGGGTGCCGTTGGTTCGACGCCTTCGAGTCCGGGCATGCCCTGCACGCCCATCGACGCCAGTTCGCGCTTGAGTGACTGTTCGTCCTCGACGTTCTGTGAGAGCTCCATCGCCTGCGCGAAGTTCTTCACCAGGCCACAGTTGGGCCCCTCGGGGGTCTCGGAGGGGCAGATGCGACCCCACTGGGTCGCGTGCAGGTCCCGCGCTTCGAAGTGTGGCTGGGACCGCGAGAGCGGCGACCGCAGCCGCCGCAGGTGGGAGAGCACCCCCATGTAGTCGGTCCGGTCGACGAGCTGTGAGACGCCCGAGCGCCCGCCGACCCAGTTGCCCGTCGCGATCGGGTGTTCGAGCCGCTCGGTGAGCACGTCCGACCGGACTACCGTGCTGACGGTGAGGTTCCGGTTGCGCATGTTGGCGCGTTCGAGCTGGTATTTCACGTCGCGCGCCAGCTTGTTCAGCGCCGTCCGGAACAGGTCCTTCATCAGGTCGCCGGAGACCTTCAGGCGCTTGTTCGCGTAGTGGTCCTTGTCGTCCGAGTCCCGCCGATCGAGCGCGAGCTCGAAGCAGGCCTCGGCCATCCGGCAGAGGTAGTACGCCTTGTTGATGCGGACTTCCTCCTCCTCGACGCCCTCCTCGTGGAGGTGTGGCAGGAGATAGCGATCGATCACGTAGTTGGCGCGCTTGAGCTGGTAGTTCTTGCCCTGCCCGCCGGCGACACGCTTGCCGAGTTCCTCGATGGCGGCCTCCTCGCTCTGGACCTCGGCTTCCTCTAGGTTCTCCAGCATGTACTTCACGATGTCCGGGTCGTCGGAGACGCGGTGGACGATCTCCTCGTCGGACTCCAGACCGAGCGCGCGCACGAGCGTCACGAAGTTGACGCTGCCCGACACCGAGGGGAACGAGACTTCGAGCAGCCCCTCCCGGTTGCGCTCACACAGCACGAGCGCCCGGTAGCCCCGGCGCTGGCTGAACGTCTTGGCGACCTGGATCTCGTCGCCGTACTTGGTGTCGTATTCGGCGAGGATCTTGTTCGGCGCGAGGTCCTCGCTGGTCATCAGCACCCGCTCGGAGCCGTTGACGATGAAGTAGCCGCCGGGATCGACGGGGTCCTCGCCGATCTCGATCAGGCGCTCCTCGTTGAGCTGGCCGATGTTACACTTCCGGGAGCCGACCATGATCGGCATCCGGCCGACCTTCGTCTCGGTCGTGTCGACGACGTGTTCTTCCTCCTCCTCGCCGCCGCGGACGATCTGCATCTCCATGAACACCGGCGCGGCGTAGGTGATGTTCCGGAGGCGGGCCTCCTGGGGGAAGAGCAGTTCCTCGCTGCCGTCGGCCTCGCGGACGCGGGGCGTCTCGACGCGGACGTCGCCGAGTTCGACCCACACGGGCTCTTCGCCCTCCTTGTCGCCGATGTCGGTCTCGATGCGTTCCTTCTCGTCGACGACTTCCTGCATTCCCCGGCCGAGGAAGGCGTTGAACGAGCGGAAGTGATGCTCTGCGAGCCGTTCCTGCGAGAAGTACTCCCGCGAGATCGTGCGGCGTGTCTGTCGGTTCATTCGATCACCAGTCGGTAAACGATCGCTCGGTCGGTGGTTCGCGAGTCGCGGACGATCTTGATCACGTCGCCCGTTTCGGCCTCGTCGGGCAGCGCCGGATCGCTCGTGCGGATCTTCGGCAGGTCGGTCCTGGCGACGTCGAACTCTTCTAGCACCTCGTCGACGACGTCCTGGTCGTCGAGGAGGATGTGTTCCGGTACCAGTTCGTGTTGACTTACATCTACCATGTGTGACTCGGGTCGAGGTCGGTTGTTGGATTGGGAGAAGCTCTCACGAGATACTACAGTGGGCTTGTGGTCCCACGCATTTAACCCTTGTCAAGCGTGCGCGGCGCACCGCTCACCGACCCGCGGAGGGGGCGTGTTACCCGCTACCAACGCACCCGGAGAGTTAATCCTTCCGACGGTCGCCGGTCGACTGCGAATCGCGGTACCGCGGGCCACGGCCACCCCAGATGGCAAGCCTTAATTACTCGACCGGGCTACGACTGAGTGCAGCAAGCCCGGGTGGTGTAGTGGCCCATCATACGACCCTGTCACGGTCGTGACGCGGGTTCAAATCCCGCCTCGGGCGTTTTACCGTTTCAGACGCTCTATACACATTTCTCAGATTATCTACCGGTGAATTCATCGGCTCCCCCGGGTGTAGGGCCCTGCACCAAAAGTTCGATTGCGAGGGATGATAGCGGAGTGTCTTTCCGCGCCGGCGAGCGGTGAGGCGCTGCCGATGGAGCAAGAGTTGCCCTAGAACCAGGTGGTGGCTCTTAGTTCCCGAGTCAGTCTAGATATCCCAACTCTTGCAACTGGTCTCGAAATCCGTCTTCCATATCTTTTCCCTTAGTAGATTGGGTGTCAATCGGATCACGCTCAGAGACCGACAACACACTATCCGAAAACGCTGCTTCGAGGGGTGCCCCATCCATATCAGTCGGAATGGGGGAATCAAGGTAACTCAGCACTGTCGGGACGATGTCCAGAATCGAACACTCCGACAGCTCTCGTGAGTCCACACCTGGGCCATTCAGTAAGAGTATTCCGAGCGGATGGTTCCCAGATGTCCAAGACATGGCTTGAGATTCGAACGCCGACGGAGTGATCCCGCCGTAAATCTCCCACCCCTCCGAACTAGACAACAAGAGATCCGGTGCATCGGCTACGAACGGCCCGGTATATACTTCCTCAGCAGGTTGCACGTCCGCCAGCACCTGGGAACCCTGAAACGTGAGGTTAGTCAACTGTTCCTGCAGTTCTTCACGAATACTCTCGTATCGATCGCCTAACCGTTCACGGTTGAGATAGAGCGGCCCCTGACTGAACGCAAGCGCGTCAGTCTGCGTCCAGTCAATCTCACTGACTAACTCTGCGCTTGAAATCGGGAACGAAGACGGGAGCATTGCGTCGTACACGGATGACGGCAGAACCCGGCGAGCGTATACAGCCGCCTTCTTTGGCGAGATACCACGCGATTCAAGTGCAGTGTACGCTCTCTCCGAGAGCTTCGTCTCAAGGGAGGACTCTGAGGCAGTATCCGATGAAAGGGAGAGATAGTCGTTATCAAGCAGCCAGCGGTTGATCACGAACGTGTGGTCAATATCGCTGTTCCCGTGATCGGAGTAAATCATGAGCAGTGTGTCGTCAGTGTTGATCTGGCCAAGATAGTCGTCAATTAGCTTCCAGGCGCGGGTTGTCTCCTCACTGTCACCGTACTTGTGCTGGAGGGCATTAATAGCAAAGACGGTGAGATGGACATACTCGTAGTCCTCCGCAAGAATATCAGACAAGAGTTCACACCGAGAGTGAATCATCTTGTACGCCGTCTCCAGTCCCTCCTCGGTGGTTACGTCGTCAACTTGGGTTTCCCAGTCGTACTTCTCCACCAAGTCGTCCTCGAACGTCGGCGGATACGTGATAGATTGCTCGTGCTCTTCGTCCAAATCGAAGGCAGCACCAAACCCTGAAACCATCGTCCCGTTGATCTTGCTTGGGGGATACGTCATCGGGACGTTGAGAACGGCACAGCGGTAGCCGTCGTCACCGAGATAATCCCAGATGTCTGCTGTCGAGAATGACGTTGCATTGGGGGCGACAATTTCGCCGCTGTCGCGGTCGATATTCAACCACCAGTACACCCCGAGTTTCCCTGGGTTCTTCCCGGATGTTGAGCACCGCCACGCTGGACACGTTACCGGTGGTGTAACCGACCGGAGGGGTGCGCGCGCTCCGGTATTCGTTAACTCCGCCAGGTTTGGAAGGTGCCCGTCCGCAACCAGCCGGTCTAGTTTATGCCACGCTGCACCATCAAGTCCGATTGAGACAACACGGGTCATCGAGGTGGGTAGCGCAACCTCAACGCAACCGGATTGCTATCAACACAGTGCGGCCATTTCAGTCGGAGAGGCGGGCAATCCATCAACGCCGGCCACTTTGCTGGTGGCGTCCTTTGTTATCTCGCATCTACAGATAAGTAAGGTGAGTGCCATGGGGCTTAAGCTGAGGAGGATCACGCTCTACTCATCGTATACTATTCACAATACAGGTCTCATATCTCAAAGACTTACGCCCGTAAGCAGCAGTTAATCAGGCGATTCGACTATTATGGCAAATTCAAACGGGGATACTCCGGAAGTCGTTCGTCCGTGTCGTCCACCCAGAAGGGTTCATTCGGGTAAGGAGTCTATACTAACGATGTCTATGGGCCACTCCCTTCCCATGGATCAACAGTCGTTCGGTCACCGAGGGTACTACCGCGACGCAACGACAGCATTTCGAAACAAGGCGTAATTCTCTGAAATTTTATTGAATGCGCCTACTCAGCCTTGTGACAAGCGAGAATGCGAATTTCTATCGGCAGCAAGTTACCGGACTTCGTCACCGCGGCCACACCGTCGATATTCTTCCAGTGCCGGGGAAGATCGGAAATGACGGAACAAGAACGGGCAGCCGGCCCATATCGGCATATCTAGGGTATTATCCGCGTGCAGTTCGAGCCGCTGCCGGAGAGTATGACATTGTCCATGCAAACTACGGGCTGACCGCACCACCAGCTGTTGTCCAGCCGTTCCAACCGGTGGTGTTGACGTTCTGGGGGAGCGACCTTACAGGTGACATATCGTGGCTCAGCCGCATCTGCGCGCGGTGTGCCGACGCTGTGGTAGTGATGTCGCAGGAAATGGCAGACCTTGTCAACTGTGACTGTCACGTGATTCCCCATGGTGTTGATTTCGAGACGTTTCAGCCACTCCCGCAAGCGAGAGCACGTGAGGAAGTTGGTTGGAGTACCGAGGGACATCACGTGCTGTTCCCGTATGGCCCTTCTCGAGCGGTGAAGAATTTTCCGCGGGCAGAGCGCATCGTCGAACAGGTACGCTCCGAACTCAACATGGGGGTTGAACTTCATACAATGTCGGGGGTGTCACACGAGCGGGTGCCCTGGTACATGAATGCAGCAGACGCGATGCTCCTGACCTCAACGCGAGAAGGGTCACCCAATACAGTGAAGGAAGCCCTCGCGTGCAATCTCCCCGTCATCGCGACAGATGTCGGTGATCTCGCCGACCGACTTGATAGCGTCTCTCTTTCCACTGTGGGACGGTCTGATGGCGCGCTTGTAGATGGCCTTGTGGAGGCGTTGCAATCGGGGGGTCGATCAGATGGGCGAGAGGCAGTCGCTGATCTTCGGCTCGAAAAACAACTGGACCGTATTGAGGCGGTTTATCGGCGACTCACCTGAGGACTGCATTGGGGGTAGACATGTGGGACTACCAGGCGGTAGTTTTTCCACAAAAATCATATTAAATCAACTTCTCCCACTTGTAGTCGCATCGGGGGCACTCAAACTGAAAGTAGACATCTCCATTGTTGACTTTTCCCATTCGACTTAGGGGAGCTACCGAACAGTCTTGACTGTCGAGACCGCGAGCGACCGAAGGGAGCGAGCGGGCCAAGGAGGCCCCGAAGGGGCCGACGCAGGCTTTTGGTCGAGCTTTTGCAAGCGAGCGAAGCGAGCGCAGCAAAAGGTCGGTGGGCAGACCAACCTAACGGCTGTTTCAGCGGAAGATGTATTGAAATAGAATTTCAACAGAGCCTCTTAGTCCTGGTTCTGCAGAGTTCCCTATCATCTGTGCTGAGTCAACTGAGCGCTAGCTTGATGCTGTGGCTTGGAGCAATGACGGGCCTCAATGAACTGAACCAGCTATCCAAGCAACCGTTCGAGAACGTGTCCCGCGCGGCACCCCCGCTACGGAGGACCGCAGCCGTCGAAAACCCGACCGGTACCGTGGCCGCGAGTCAGTTCGCCTGGACGGCGAAGCCGGCCATGATGTACCGGTTCAGGAACAACACGAGCAGAATCGGGGGCAGGCTCAACACGGCCGCCGCGGCCATGAGGTTGCTCCAGACGATCTGGGAGCCCTGCAGGAAGTTCTGGATCCCGGTGGTCAGCACCTGCTGATCGGGCGACTGGAGGAAGATGAACGCGAACAGGAAGTTGTTCCACCCCAGCGCGAACGAGTAGATGGTGACGGCGACGATGCCGGGGGCCGCCGAGGGAATCGCCACCTCGAAGATCCCCCGGATGCGGGAGGCGCCGTTCGACCACGCCGCCTCCTCGAGCGAGATCGGCACCGTCTGGAAGAACTGCCACATCAGCCAGGTGCAGAACGGCAGCGTGAACGCCGTCGTCCCGAGCATCACGGCCGGGAGGGTGTCGATCAACCCGAGGTTGAGGAAGATAATGAAGTAGGGAACCCCCAGGGTGATCGGCGGGAACATGTACGCCAGGATGAAGATGGCGGCGAAGCTCTTCTTGTAGGGGATCCGGTAGCGAGTCAGCGCGTAGCCGGCCAGCGTCGACAGCCCCACCGACAGCACGATCACGCCGCCGGTGACGATCAGGCTGTTCGTGAGCCAGGTGGCGTACGCCGTCTCGAAGAACAACCGTTCGTAGTTCGCCAGCGTGATCTCCGAGGGGATGAACTCCGGCGGGTAGGCGAGAATCGACTCGCGCGGTTTGAAGCTGGAGATGACCATCCAGTAGATAGGGAAGCCGAAGAACGCCAGCGCGACGCCGACGACGACGTACACGGCCATCCGGTGGAGCGAGTAGATCCCCTTGTCCTCGAGGGACAGCAGTTCACCGAGCCGGGCGCCGATGGAATCAGCAGTGCTCATCCGTCAGTCACCTCCACTTCCTCCTCGGGGCTGAACACGCCGAAGTAAATCACCGCAAAGGCGATCAACAGGAAGAACAGGAGCGTCGTCGTCGCCGAGGCGAGCCCGAAGCTCAGGTCGCCGAAGGCGTAGTCGTAGGCGTAGATCACCAGCGTCGTGGTGGCGTCGAACGGACCGCCCTGGGTCAGCAGGAAGATCATCTCGAACTTGCTGAACTGCCAGATCGTCCGGAGCAGCACGATCAACAGCAGGATCGACTTGATCTGGGGGAGCGTCACGTCCATGAACTGCCGGAACATGCTCGCCCCGTTGGTCTTGGCCGCCTCGTACAGCGTCTGATCGATCGCCTGCAGACGGGCGAGCACGAGCAGGACCACGAACACGGTCCACTTCCAGGTCGAGGCCCACACGACCGTGTGCATCGCGAGCGCCTCCGTGAAGAAGGTCATCCGCTCGGCGATGAACCCGAGTTCGATCAGGATGTAGTTGAGGACGCCGATCCGGTTCTGGAGGATCCACTTGAACATCGCCGCGACGGCGATGGTGGGGATCATGTACGGGAGGAAGACGATCGCCCGCGTGAGGTTGGCGAACTTCATGCGCTGGTTGAGCGCGAGCGCGATCGCGACCCCCAGGCCGAGCTGTAACACGACCGAATACACCGCGAAGATGACCCCTCGCCAGGCCGACGACCAGAACATCGGGTCTTCGAGCACCTCGACGTAGTTCGAGATGCCGGCGTAGCTCAGGTTGACGGCGCCGGTTCCGGTCTGGAAGCTGAGCCAGATTCCGTAGAGGATCGGCACGACCGAGACGACGACGAAGAAGATGACGACCGGTGCGAGGAGTCCCATTCCCTCCAGGTCGTACTCTCCCAGCCGGCCGTCGAGCCGCTCCCGCCGCGCTCGGAGCCAGTCCGTGATATCGTTCTGTACGCTCATGTCGAATTAATTTCACTTCTGTGGTTCATGTCGGGCGACACCTGTCGGAGGCACCGTTAGCGTGACCATTGACATCGTTTGTTATGAAATTACGGATTCCTCGCCGGACGTGATACTGACGATGACGTATCAGTTATTCGACTGGACGCGGTTGGGGGTCGGAGCGGGGAACCACGGGGGGCGCCGGTTCGTCTACGATTTAGACGTACTGACTGGCGACTCCCGGGAGTTCATCTTCGAGGCGACTGATCGCCCGGTCGATGGAGTCCTCGACGGACATCCGGCCCGTGGCGGCGTTGGAGTGCAGCTCGGGGCCGATGACGTTCGACCCGTTGACGAGCGTCGACCAGTACACCGACGCCGGATCGGTTCGGCCGTACTGGGCGATGTAGTAGTTGTCGTTGTCCCAGAACTCGTTGAGCAGGTCGGTGTACTCCTGTCCGACCGGGTTGTCCCAGGTCTCGTGACTCTGGAGCCGGTCGTCGTTGAGCAGTTCCTGCGTGACGGGGGTACTGTTGGGACCGGCGCCGAGCAGCCGGTCGAAGTAGTAGTCCGACCCGAAGTAGAACTCGAGGAAGTCAAACGCCAGTTCCGACTGTTCGGTCTGGGGCACGGTCAGCATCTGCGGGTTGTGACCGGCCAGATACTTGCCGTCGAAGCCCTCGGGCATCGGGAACTTCGTCACGCCGGTGACGTCCAGTTTGTCGGGGGCCTGGTCGACGGCGTTGTCGATGAGGCGGCCCGGGTAGTTCGTGACGGCCACCTGGTCCTCCAGGTAGGTGGAGATCATGTCCGTGAACCCGTAGTTCACCGTCTCCACCGAGTACTGGTACATCTCGTTCAGGTGGTTCAGGATGTCGGCACAGGTTGCGCGCTCCTCCTCGTCGCTGAGGCTCACGCGCACGTCGTCCATCGCTTCCCCGGTCCGCTCGATGTAGTCGACCCCCAGCGTGTGGAACGTCTGGTGGTTCTGGAGGTACGTGGTCGTGTTCGAGGGGTTCGCCTGGATCAGCTCGGGCTCCATGCTGTCCGGGATCGTCTCCCGGAGCGCCTCGGCGTTCTGGACCCGCCCCGACCAGGTGTCGGCGGGTTCGATGCCCGCCTCCTCGAAGAGGTCCTTCCGGTAGAACCGCGCCTGGACGACGAAGTGGTCCGGGATGACGGTCGACTTCTCGCCGACGGGACCACCGTAGTCCGCGCTCGGGAGGTTGAAGTTCTCGTCGAGGAAGTCGCTGGTGTCCTCGACGTTCTGGTAGAACTGGGCGAGTTCGGCGTTCCCCATCACGAGGTGTGGGGGGTTGCCCGTCCCGAGGTACTGGTTCAGTGTGGGCGAAGCCGCGGTGACGCCGACGAACTCCATCCGGGGCTCGACCTCGTAGCCGTCGAGCTGTTCGCCCCAGGCTTCGACCGCACTGGTCAACGCTTCCTGTGTCGACTGGGCCGGCGTCGACGCGACGAAGTGGAACTCGATCTGCTCGGGCGACGTCGAACCGGTCGTGTCGCCGTCGCTCCCGCCGTCGGAGCCACCATCGCTCCCGCCGTCGGAGCCACCGTCGCTCCCGCCGTCGGAGCCACCGTCGCTCCCGCCGTTCGAACTGCATCCTGCTAACCCCGCAGTTACTGCCGCACCGACACCTTTGATGAACCGCCGCCTGTTCGCTGTCATTCCGTGCTGTGAACCGGGCCTTTAGCATTTAACAATTATGTTAATGATGCGAACATGTCGTTTCACCTGACTCGTTAGACGGAATTCGAGTGATCGCCGGGCACAGAATCTATTTTGCGGGCGCTCTCGATTCGGCGGGCGACCCGTCTTTTGCCGGACCTGTCAGAAAAAGAACTGCCCCTTTTACGATCCGAATACGCGGGGGAGCCGACCGGGTCGACCTCCGGGTGACAGGCCGCGTCGCGGCCCCGTCAGGAGTGCGATTCCTCGGTCTCGGCGGTCGAAACGGTGCCGGGAGCGGCGCCGAGACCGTTGACGATGGTTTCCTCGGTCCGGGCGTCGAAGACGTGGACGCCGCTGGGCTCGAAGTCGAGGTGGATCGTCTCCCCGACGTCGGGGGTCATCCGCGGCGGGATCAGCGCCCGGACCTCCTTGTCGTCTGTCACTGCGGTGTGGAGGATCGTCTCGTCGCCGAGCTGTTCGTACAGCTGCGCTTCCCCGGTGATGGTGGGTTCGTCCCCTGCGTTCACGCGACTCATCTCGGACGGACGGATCCCGATCGTCAGGTCGCGCTCGCGCATCTCCCGGAGCACGTCCTCGGCGACGCCGTCCGGGACGGGGACGGGACGATCGAACTCCGCGACCTCGAGCTGTCCGTCCCGGTAGGTGGCGTCGAAGAAGTTGATGTTCGGCGAGCCGATGAACCGGGCCACGAACATGTTGTTGGGCTCGCTGTAGATCTCGAAGGGCGGTGACTGCTGCTGGATCTCCCCGTCGTCGATCACGATGACCTCCTCGGAGAGGGTCATCGCCTCCTCCTGGTCGTGGGTGACGTACAGCGTCGTCGTCCCGAACTCCTGGTGGAGTTCCTTCAGTTCGGTCCGCAGCTGGATCTTCAACTCGGCGTCGAGGGCCGCCATCGGCTCGTCCAGCAGGAACACGTTCGGGTCGCGGATGAGCGCCCGTCCGAGCGCGACGCGCTGGCGCTGGCCGCCCGAGAGCTGGTTGGGCTTGTTGTCCATCAGCTCGTCGATGCCGAGCATCTCGGCCATCTCGGTGGCCTCCTGCTGTCGCGTCTTCTTGTCCGTGTCCGTGTACTTCAGGCCGTACTCGATGTTCTCCCTGACCGACTTGAACGGGAACAGCGCGATGTTCTGGAACACCATCCCGATGTAGCGCTCCTGGACGCTGTCCTCGGTGACGTCCTTGCCGTCGAAGTAGATCGACCCGCTTGTCGGGCGTTCGAGCCCGGCGAGCATCCGGAGCAGCGTCGTCTTTCCGCAGCCACTCGGTCCGAGGATGGTTACGAACGTTCCGTCCTCGATGGTGATGTCGACCGAGTCGACCGCGACGATCTTCCTGTCGCCGCTGCCGAACTCCTTCAGCAGATTTTCGCACTCCAGCTTAACCATGCGGTACCATCCCATGTGACCGCTAATATATGTTGGCTTCGCCCACGGGCTCGAGCGGCGCTCTCCCCCGGTTTCGTGTCGAACGAGCACAACTTCGGCGCCCGGTTCCCCGCCGGACGCCCGCCGGCCGGATCAGAGAAATTCGACGATCCCGAGGAGCAGAAACACGAAGGCCAGCACCAGCAACACGAGCACGTAGATGCCGAGCACCGGCTTGTCGAGGAACCCGTCGCGCAACCGTTTCCCCACCGATCGGCGACCACTGCCGTCGTCGCTGTCCATCGGTCGCCCTAGGCCCCCATCGGTTCTCAATGTGACGGTGCGGTCGGCTCCCCGTCCGACCCCCTACCACTCCTGCCCCCTCGGCCGCCGACTCCGTCCGACCTCTTACCACCCCAGCCTTCTCCGTCCGATCGCCTGTCTTCCCTGCCTTCTCCGTCCGATCCCCTGTCTCCCCTGCCTTCTCAGTCAGATCCCCTGTCTTCCCTGCCTTCTCTGCTCGATCTCCTACCCTCGTCCTCTCCGTTTCCGGCTCCGTCCCCGTTCCCTGCGTCGCTCGCCCGCGGACTGCCGCCCCGGTGGGGGGTGTCCCGCCGCCGGACGCTGACCCCGTGGACCGCCTCGGTCGCGTCGTCGATCACCACCGCACACCCCCGCGTTGCCGGGAGCCTGTCGCGAAGCGGTTGGTCGAGGTACGTCGGCGTGGCCGCGGCGAGCGCCTCGACGTCCGGTTCGGCCGTCAATCGGTGGGCGACCAGCAGGTCCGCCTGCGACCGGACGACTTCCGGAAGCGCCCGCGGCCGCTGGGTCGCCGCGACGAAGCTCGTCCCGGGCCCCCGGCCGCGGGTCACCACCCGACACAGCGCCGCCGACGCGACGCTGTCGAAGAAGGCGTGGGCCTCGTCGACGAACAGCCACGGGAGCCGCCCCGTCGACTGCTCGACGTCGCTTTCGGTCCTGCCGGCCGCCCGGGCCCTGTACAGCGCCCGCGCCACCGCGGCGACGACCGCGGCCGCCGGCGCCGTCGCGAGCGCGGACAGGTCGAGCACCGTCGCTTCGCCGCCGAGCAGATCGCCCGCGTCGATCCCGTCCGGGTCGAAGACGCCCCACGACGCCGCAAGCTGGAGGTGGTTTTCGGCCGCGCGCCTGGCGTTCTCGTCGGCGCCGCTCTCGCGTACCCCGCGCTGGACCCCCGCGAGCGTCTCGGCGTCGGCCGCGGCCTGCCAGACGAGCGCCCCTGCTGCGCCCGTCGGTTCCAGGCCGAGGAGTTCCGGCCACAGCGCCGGCGGCACCGCGGTCGCGGGGACTGTGGGTTCGGCGACGACCGTCGCCTCGATCCCGGCGCTTCCGTCGGCGTCCCCGGCCGTCGACGCCGCGCCCCCCGACGGCCCCGCCGCCAGCCCGGTGAGCGCTCCCATCGGATCGACGACGACGGGCGCGACTCCGGGTGCGCGCGCGGCTTCCTCGGCGAGGACGCCGAGCGTGTACGTCTTCCCGTAGCCGCGCTTGCCCACGACGAGCCCCGCGTGCGGTCTGTCGAGGTCCACGTGAACGGGCGCCCCGTCGCTCCCGTCGGCCGCGCGGTACCGGCCGAGTCGACCGGCCGGCCCCGACGGATCGGTCGACCGTCGTCCGAGTACGTGCATGGGGGGTCTCGTCCCGTCTCGTCCATAAACGCCCGGACGAGCCTTCATATGCGATGACGGGACCACCCGGTGCCATGGTCGAACGAACCCACCGGGAGGCCGGCACCACGACCGTTCGCAACCCGCTCGAACTGAACGACCGACTCGAACTGGGCGACCGACTCGAACTGGGCGACCGACTCGCGTTCGACGCGTTTCGCTCCGACACCCGGGCCATCGAGGGACTGCCGGTTCGGCTCGTCGTCGCGCTCGTCGTCGGCGTCGCCAGCCTCTCGGTGATGATGAACATGATCACCGGCATCCAGGGGCTCGCCGTCACGGAACTCGATGTCCGGCCGCAACCGGAGGTGGTCGACCCGGGTACGCAGTCGTTCTCCGTCGACGTGGTCGACCCGAACGGCGACCCCGTGGCCGACGCGACGGTCGTCCTCACGGGCGGGACCGCGAGCGTCGAAGAGATTGCGAACGCCACCACCGGCGACGACGGGAGCGCTACGCTGGAGGCGACTTCCGAACTCCGCCCGAATCAGGACGAGGGGACGCTGATCCTCTCGGTCAAACCGCCCGCCGGGAGCCAATACGTCGACCGCCGGGAGAACACGAAGGTGCTGGTGATCCGGTGAGACGGGGGCTACAGGCGGTTGTCCCAGTCGATCCAGTCCTGCTCCCAGCCGGTCGGCGCGAAGTAGCCCGACCGGGCGAACTCCCGGTCCTCGCGCTCGGTCCGGTTCCGGGCGACCCCGCCGGCCTGCTCGCCCTCGACCAGCAGCGGTTTGAAGCGGACATCGCCGAACTCCGCGAGCACCTCGAACTCGTCGCCCTCGCCGGCGGCGACGGCGACGAGTTGCTGCTCCGGCGGCGTCCCGAGCGGCATGATCAGCCGGCCCTCGGGGGCGAGTTGAGTCAGCAGCGCGCGCGGCGGCCTGACCGCGGCGGCCTCGATCAGGATGCGGTCGAAGGGGGCGTACTCCGGGAGGCCGTCGGCGCCGTCCCGGTGGTCGACCAGCACGGCGTCGTACCCCGCCTTCGCGAGGTTCCCGCGTGCCTCCCAGACGAGGGCGCTGGTGATGTCGACGGCGTGGACGTGCTCGGGGCCGGTCAGCTCCGCGAGCACCGCGACGGTGTACCCGACGCCGGCGCCGACGACCAGCACGTCGTCCCCCGACTCGACCGCGAGCGCGTCGAGCAACATCGCGGCCGTCGGCGGCGCGAGCACGGTCGTCCCGGCGCGCTCGCTCGCCCGGTTGTCGTAGGGCCGGTCGTCGACGAACGCCTCGCGTGGCACCGAGCGCATGGCCTCGGCGACCGCCGGGGACAGATCCATGGCGTGTTCGACGCCGTCGACCATGTCCGCTCGAAGCACCGCGGGGTCCATATCCGGGCTCCGGGCCGGACAGTTATCAACCTCGCGGTGGGGAGCGATCGGCGGACTGCGGGGAGGAGATTGCTCCGCACTGGCTCGCCGTCCCGCTGTGTCAGTCGTCCCCGCGCATCGGGACGAACCTGACGCCGCCGTGGCGCTCGCGCTCGACGGAGCCGTCGGCCGTGCGCGTCAGTCGAACGAGTTCCTGTCGCCCCCGACCCACCGGGGCCACGATCCGACCGCCCGGCCGGACCTGTTCGATCACGGCCTCCGGGACGCGCTCGGGGGCGCAGGTGAGGTAGGCACCGTCGTAGGGGGCGTGTTCCGGCCACCCAGCGTGGCCGTCGCCGACGCGGACGGCGACGTCGTAGCCGAGGCGGTCGAGTCGCTCGCGGGTAGCGGCGGCCAGCGAGGCGTGGTACTCGACGCTGTAGACGTTCCCCGGGCCGACGATCTCGGCGGTGACGGCGGCGTGATAGCCACAGCCGGTGCCGATCTCCAGGATCCGGTCGCCCGGTTCCGGTGCGAGCAGGTCGGTCATGATCCCCACCATGTGCGGGGCGCTGATGGTCTGTCCTTCGCCGATCGGTAGCGGCCGATCCGCGTACGCCGCATCGCGCCGGCCCTCGGGGACGAACTCGTGCCGTGGCACCGACTGGAGCGCGTCGAGCGTTCGTCGATTCGAGATCCGGTCCCGCGATTCGAGGCGGTCGACGAGCCGGTTCCGGGCGTCGGCGTAGGCCCCGTCGTCGCCGTGGCTGCTGTCGCTTCCGGTCCCGTCGTCCCTGCCCCCGTTTTTTCCCCCGTCGGGACGTGCCATCGGCTACCAGACGGACCAGGCGTCGCTCGTCTCGTCGCGCGCGTACAGTCGCTTCACGTCCTTCGCGAACACCATGTCGCCCTCGTGGTCAAACTTGTCGAAGCGGTAGTCGGTGCCGTTCCGGACCTGGATTCCCTCGACGGTGAACCGCTCGTCGCCGAAGGATTCGACCTCGCCGACGGTGAACTCGTGGTCGCCGGGCACCCGCAGCGAGACCGTCCGCGACTGGTCGCGGTTGCCGTCGGTCGGGTGGACGGTGACGTCCACCGAGACGTTGTCCACGGCTCGGGTCCAGATCGTCGCCACGTCCTCCATCGTCGCCTCCTCGGTCCGCTCTTCCGGCCCGATTTCGATCCCCGTGATCCGGACGAGCATGATCGCCGCCTCGGTGTCGAGGACGAACTCGTCGCCGACTTCGACCGTCTCGTCCGGGGGCGCCTCGACGGTCCCGGTGAACGACTCGCCGTCCTGGGAGACGACGACGTCGCGTTCGACCTCGCGCTGGGTCTCGATTTTGACCTTGTGGACGTGGCTACACGCCGTACACCGGACCGTCGCCTGCCCCCCCGGCTTCAGCACCTCGTGGGCGGTCGGCTCGTCCGGCGAACACGACGGACAGGCCGTCCCGACCCGCTCCCTGGTTTCGCTCATGGCCGGCCGTAGGGCTGCCGGGCGTAAAAGTCCGCGGAGTTGGCTCCGCTCGTCGCTCTCGACGGTCTCCACCGTCCTCTCGGACGCCCGCCGCAGCCACGGCGCGGCCGAACTACGCCGACGGCAGGTCGATCTCCTCGCCGTCGACGGACACCGTCGGGTCGCGGATGATGCCGTCGAGGTGGAGCGGCGCCTCGGTGTCGCCGCCGATCCCGGCGTCGTCGCCGACGGCGACGTGGACCGTCCCCGCGGCCTTCTCGTCGAGCAGGACCGAGCCGACGAGCGCCTCGACGCCGACGTTCGTGCCGATGCCGAGTTCGGCGAGGTTGTAGGCGTCCCGGCCCACCTCGTCGGCCGCGGCCTCGACCTGCTCGCGGATCTCGTCGTCCTCGATGTGGGTGACGTAGCCGTCCTCGACCTCGAAGGCCAGCGTCCGGTCGGTCAGCAGGCCGTGGGGGCGCATCGTGCCGTCGACGACGTACCGGCCGTGTGCCGATTCGGGGCTCACGAACACCTCGCCAGCCGGGAGGTTCGAGAAGTCGCCGGCGTCGCGGATCATCCCCGTGTCCGAGCGCCACTCGCGATTGCCCACCTGGACCGTGAGGTCCGTCCCCGCGGGCGCCGTCACCCGGATCTCGTCGGCGCCGGCGACCCGGTCGAGCACCCGTTCGCAGTGCTCGGCGATGGAGGCATAATCCGCGTCCAGGCCGGTGAGGAACACGTCCTCGGTGATGCCGGGGAGCGTCGCGCCCCGGGCGCCGGCCTCGGACGCGTGCTGTCGGGCGCGGGTGTGGCTCAGGCTCTTCGTGGTCGGCGCGAGAAACGTGTCCACCTCGGCGAGCGCCCGTGCGACCGCGTCGTGGGGCTCCTGGCCGTGCTGGTCGAGGGGGCCGTACTGGAAGCAGAGAGCGTCGTCGGTTACCTCGCTTGCGACGTCGTACAGCGCCCACCCGATCCGCTCGCGCTCGTCGTCGGTCACGATCAGGCAGGACTCGTCGCCGTCGAGGCCCAGACACTGGTGGACTGCCGTCTCCGCTGCGCCCCTGAGGAGTTCCGCATCGCTCATGGCCGACAGTCGGGTCGGGGGGCCGTTCAACCTTCCGCCCCCGGTCGTACGGCCTCGTCGCGCTCGAGTCGAGTCACACGGCACCGCGCGCGAACCCGACGCTCGCCCGGTGGCCCCCGACCGCGCCCGTCGACGGCCGTGTTCGCCCTCTTGTGTGGCTTATTACCAATGGGACGTCTGCATAGGTGTTTTGAGGATGCACCCTCGCGGCGTGTGAGGCGGGGACCGGCGGCGTCGCGGCCGCTGTCGCCGTCTCCGACGGCGTACTGGAGCTCGACGGCGACGTGCCTGTCCCCGGATTACTCGGCGGATAGTTAATTTCCCATCGCGCGCCACCGGAATAACTATCTATCTTCGCGGCCTCCAATCGCCCATGTTGAAAGTAGGAATCAACGGCTTCGGGACCATCGGGAAACGGGTCGCCGACGCCGTCGCCCTCCAGCCCGACATGGAGGTCGCGGGGGTCGCCAAGACGAAGCCGAACTTCGAGGCCCAGACTGCCTCGGACCGCGGCTATCCGATGTACGCCGCGATTCCGGAACGGGAACCGCTGTTCGCCGAGGCCGGCATCGACGTCGCCGGACCGGTCGACGAACTCGTCGCCGACGCCGACATCGTCGTCGACTGTACGCCCTCGGGAATCGGCGCCGAGAACAAGTCGCTGTACGAGTCCCACGACACCCCCGCACTGTTCCAGGGCGGCGAGGACGCCGATCTGGTCGACGTCTCCTTCAACGCCCGTGCGAACTTCGACGCCGCGACCGACGCCGACTACGTCCGCGTCGTCTCGTGTAACACCACCGGCATCTCGCGGCTGATCGCCCCGCTCGGCGAGGAGTACGGCGTCGAGAAGGTCCGCGCGACGCTGGTCAGGCGCGGCGGGGACCCGGCCCAGAACTCCCGTGGCCCGATCAACGACATCCTCCCGAACCCCATCTCGATCCCCTCGCATCACGGCCCCGACGTCCAGACCATCTTCGAGGACCTGGACATCGACACGATGGGGCTGAAGGTGCCCGCGACGCTGATGCACGTCCACGCGCTCAACGTCACCCTGGAGTCGGGCGCTTCGGCCGCCCACATCCGCGACCTGCTCGAAGCCGAACCCCGCATCTACGTCATCCCCGAGGGGATGGGCATCGACGGTGCGGGCAAACTCAAGGACTTCGCGCTCGACGCCGGCCGCCCCCGTGGGGACCTCTGGGAGAACTGCGTCTGGGGCGAGTCGATCGCCACCCGTGGCAAGGACCTCTATCTGTTCCAGGCGATCCACCAGGAGTCGGACGTGATCCCCGAGAACATCGACGCCATCCGGGCGGTCACCGGCCTCGCGGAGAAGGCCGAGTCGATGGCGCTGACCGACGAGACCATCGGCATCGGCATCGCCGGCGGCACCCCCGATGGCTACGACCAGCGCGCACAGTTCGCCGACGACTGATCGACTCCGACGCCGACCCGTTTCTACCGCGCCGACCGATTCCCCTCGGCCGCTGATCCGTTCCTGGCGCACCGACGACCGGCCTACTCCGTTTTCAGCGCCTCGACGCCCGCGAGCGGCTTCCCCGTGAGTGCCCGGATGTACGCGCCGCCGGCGATCGACACGTGCGAGAAGTCGCTCCCGTCCAGCCCGTACAGTTCGATCGCCCGCGAGGTGTCGCCGCCGCCGACGACCGAGAAGCAGTCCGTCTCCGCGATGGCTTCAAGCACCCCGACGGTCCCGTCGGCGAACCGTTCGTCCTCGAACTTCCCGAGCGCCCCCTTGACGAACACCGCCGCCGAGTCACGAATCACCGGATCGTAGGCCGCCACGGTGTCGCTGCCCACGTCGAGATACGCGCGGTCCTTCTTCTCGATTTCTTCGACGGCGACCTCCGCGCGCTCGCCGTCGTCGCCCTCGTAGGCCAGGTCGCTCGCCAGTCGAATCCCGTCGCCCCGTTCTTCCAGCAGGGTCTCGACGGTGTCGTGGGTCTGCTCCCACTGCTCGGCGAACAGGTCGTCGTCGCCGACGTCGCGGCCGACGGGGTGCCCCGCCGCCCGCAGGAACAGTTCACCGGCGATGCCGCCGACACAGAACGTGTCGACCCGGTCGCCGATCGACTCCATCACGTCGATCACGTCGGCTGCCTTGGTGCCGCCGACGACCATGGTCACGTCGCCGTCGAACTCCCGCTTTGCGACCGCGCTGTTGGCCTCGAACTCGCTGACCATCACCCGGCCCGCGTAGGCCGGCAGCACCTGCGGGAAGCCGACGATGGAGGCGTGCGACCGGTGGGCCACGGAGTAGGCGTCGTTGACGTAGGCGTCGAACGCCGGCGCCAGCGATCGGACGAACTCGCTGTCTGCGTGCTCTTCGGGCGGTTTTTCGGGCAGTTCGTCGTCGGTCATCCGCGTGTTTTCGAGCAGGAGCACGTCGCCGGCGGAAAGCGCCTCGACGGCCGCGAGCGCCTCGTCGCCGAAGGTGTCGGGGACGAAGTCGACGTCGCAGCCGGCGTGGTCGGCGAGGATGTCGGCGTGCTCGGCAAGCGAGACGAAGTCGTCCCGCCCCGGCCGCCCCTGGTGGGCCATGAGCGCGATCCGGTGGTCGTCCGCGACCAGGTCGCGGACGGTCTCGGCGTGCCGGTCGAACCGGCGGTTGTCCCGCACGACGCCGTCCTCGACGGGCGAGTTGAGGTCGAGCCGAGCCAGCACCCGCTGTCCGGGCGCGAGGTCGTCGAGCGTCCTGAAGGTCATCACCGTGCCCGACGCCGTTCTGCCACTTAGCGATGGGGGAACCGCTCCCGCGGCCGCCGGTCGCGACGGGGCAGTGTCGCTTCTGCCCCGGGGCCCTCGGGTGGTCGGCGGGGGACGACGGTCGGGCGATCCGACCCCCCCGAGGTAGCTGGTGGAGCCACGGTGCTCACTCCGGAACGACGATCTGCCGGCCGTCGACTGTCGCGATCGTCGCCTGCACGCCGTAGACCCGCTCGACGAGGTTCGCAGTCACCACGTCTTCACCCCCCACGGCGGCGACGCCGCCGTCGGCGAGGAACACGAACCGATCCGCGAAGCGGAGCGCGAGGTCGATGTCGTGGAGCGCGAACAGCGCCGCGACTCCTTCGTCGGCCAACCCCCGCACGCGTTCGAGCACGTCGAGTTGGTGGCGCAGGTCGAGGCTGCTGGTGGGTTCGTCGAGCACCAGCCCCGCGGGCTGCTGGGCGAGCGCGCGGGCCAGCCGGACCTGCTGGCGCTGGCCGCCCGAGAGCTCGGAGAGCTGGCGCATTGCAAGGTCGGAGAGCCCCAGATCGGAGAGCACCGTCCCCACCACCTCCCGGTCGTGTTCGGTCGGCCGCCAGGTCGCGTGGGGCTTCCGGCCGGCAAGCACCGTTTCGAACACGGTCGACGGCAGCCCGCCGGACTCCGACTGCGGGACGTACCCCAGTCGGGTGGCGATCTCGGAGCGGGAGAGGGCCGTCACGTCGTCGCCGGCCACCGTCACCGACCCCGAGAGCGGCGGCTGCAGTCCGAGTACGGTCCGCAACAGCGTCGACTTCCCGACACCGTTGGGGCCGAGCACGGCGACGAGCTCCCCGCGCTCGACGCTGAAGGAGACGTCCGAGACGACCGGCTCGTCGTAGCCGGCGGTGAGGGCGTCGATCCGGATCACCAGTACTCCCTCCCGTTGACGATCAGGTAGAGAAAGAGCGGCACGCCGACGAACGCCGTGAGGATCCCGACGGGCAGGACCACCGGCGCGATGATCCGGCGGGCGACTACGTCCGACGCGAGCAGGAGCGCGCCCCCGGCGACGCTGGAGGTGACGATCAGGAACCGTTCGTCGCCGCCGATCAGCCGGCGGACGATGTGGGGGACGACCAGCCCGACGAAGCCGATGACGCCGAACAGCGAGACGACGATCGCCGTCAGCAGCGAGGCGATCACCATCCCGGCGACCCGGAGTCGAGTCACGTTCACGCCGAGCGTGCGGGCGGTGTCGTCGCCGGCGTCGAGCACCTCGTACGCCCACGATCGGTGGACGAAGTAGCCGCCGGCGAGCAGCGCACTCCCCCACAGCAGGAGGTTCCCGTCCCACGTCGCATTCGAGACGTTGCCGAAGCGCCACGCTATCAACGCCGAGAGCTGGACGTTGGTCGCAAAGTACTCCAGCATGGACGTGCCGGCGCTGAAGAACGCCCCCAGCGCGATCCCGGTGAGCACCAGCGTCTCGGGCGTCGCGCGCCGCAGCCGGGAGACGAGCAGGATCGCCCCGGTCGAGCCCAACGTGGCGACGAACGCGGTCACGCCAGTCAGGTACGGCACCCAGGACGCGAACGAGCCGCCAGTCGTGGAGCCGGCGCCGAAGACGACGATCGCGACGGCCGCGCCGAAGGCGGCCGCCTGCGAGATGCCGAGCGTGTACGGCGACGCCAACGGGTTCCGTAACAGGCTCTGGAGCACCGCGCCGGCGACCGCGAGGCCGAAGCCGGCACCGATGGCCGCGACGATCCGGGGGAGCCGGATGTTCCAGATCACCCGCGCCGGCGTTCCCTCGACGCTCCCGGCGACGATGGCCGGGAACTGCGAGAGCGGAATCCGGATGGGGCCGGTTAGCAGGGAGTACGCCGCGAGAGCGAGGAGGATGCCGAGGATGCTGAGGACGACGCCGACCTTGCGCCGGACGTGTCGTTCGTACGCATCGACGGCCTCGGCCGCCCCGGGCGACGATCCCCGTTCGACGTTCGATCCGGTGTACTCAGTGTCGGGCTCCATCGGTCGCTACAGCATACTGCCGAACCCGTTGCCGTAGGCGTCGGCCACGCCGTCGTAGACGGGCTCGCCGACGAACGTCTCGTAGATCTCGTTCGCCTTCGCCACGGGGTCGAGGTCGTAGGCGTCGGGGTTGGCGGCGGCGCCCACCGCGTAGGCGTCGGCGATCACGGTTCCGAAGTTCGTGCCGTAATCGCGTGACGGCAAGGTGGCGTACACCTGCTCGTTCGCGATCGCGGCCACGTCCTGATACTGGGGGTCTTCGAGGGCGTCGTAGCTCTCGGTGCCGAGGTCGACGAACAGCACCTCCGGGTCCCACTGGATGAGCGTCTCGGGGTCGATCTCGACGCGTCTGGCACCCTTTCGGCCGTCACCACCGCCACCGCCGCCTCCGCCGCCACCGCCACCACCGCCGCCGCCACCGCCACCGCCACCGCCACCACCGCCACCGCCTCCGCCATCACCGCTACCGCTGTCACCACTCCCCGTCGCTCCCTCCGCGACGTTCGTCACGGCGCCGTACTGGAACGGGACGTAGCTGGGCTGTGTGAACGTGAGCCCGTGTTTGCCGCGGCCGAGATAGCCGACGTAGCCGCGTGGCTGCTGGTCGACCTCGGCGGCGCGATCCTGCAGGTCGGCCAGCATCTCCTCGACGGACGTGCGGAGCGTCTCGACCCGGTCAGTCGTCCCGAGAACGGTGCCGAGCAGGTCGAGTGAGCCGAAGAAGCGTTCACGGAGTTCGGCCGTGAGGCCGCCGGGGCGGATCACCACGACCGGGATGCCGAGGCGGCTCTGCATCTCGTCGGCTTCCGCCGGCGTGGCGTAGCCGTACACCACCACGTCCGGGTCGGCCTGCAACACCTGTTCCGGGTCGGGGCTCTTCCGGGTGCCGACGGTCGGGAGGTCGGTGTACCGCTGGTTCGCCAGCGTGTACGGCCGGAACGGTCGGTCGGCGTTGGTCGACTCCAGTTGCTCGACGGCGACGACCGAGTCGGCGCCGCCGGCGTAGGTGACGAACCGGAGCGCCCCCGACCCGAGGCCGACGACGCTGTCGACGGTCCCGGGAATCGTCACCGAACGCCCGACTGCGTCGGTCACGGTCCGCTCGCCCGGCGTCGCCGACTCGGTCTCCTCGCCCGGCGTCGCGGACTCGGTCGGTTCCGGTTCCGTCTCGGTACTGCCGGAATCGTTCGACGTACAGCCGGCGAGCCCCGCGATCCCGGCGGCAGTCGCTCCCCCGAGCACGCGGAGCACGTCACGGCGGCGTTGTTTCCTCATCGACACAGAGATATAGAGAAGGTTACTAAAACCCTCTGACCCTCGGAGACCACGATGGACCTACTGCTCGGCATCGATGACACGGATTCGCTCGACAGCGACCACGGCACAGGACGTGTGAGCAGGGACCTCGGCGCCGAACTCGCCGCGGAGCACGGCGTCGAGTTCGTGGCGAGCGTCCGCCAGCAGTTCCTCGTCGACCCCCGCGTGCCGTACACCACCCACAACAGCGCCGCGTGTCTGGTGCTCGCGGCCGACGACCCGCCGACCGAGGCCATCATCGACGACGCCGGCGACTACCTCGTCGACGTGATGGCCGACGTGGCCGACCCCGGACTCTGTGTGGCCCCGTCCGCGGCGGTCCCGGACGCCGTCGTCGAGTTCGGCCGACGCGCAGGTGAGGAGGTGCTCGAGAAACGGGACGCGTACGAGGTCGCCGCGACCGCCGGCGAGGCGCTGTTCCTCGACGAGTACGGCGGCACCGGTGACGGCGTGATCGGCGCGCTCGCCGCGGTCGGGCTGACCGCGGCCGGCGACCACGGCCGATACATCAGCTACGGCGACATCCGTGAGTACGACGAGCAGGTCACCGCCGGGCGGCTTCGGGCGGATGGGATCGAACTCCGGGCTGACGACGGCTCAAGCATCCCCGACGACGCGACGGTGTACACCCACGACTGGGTCCGACCGCAACGGCGTGACGGGCGACCGGTGCTCCCCATCGTCGCCGACCGCGACGGGTGGGAGCCGGCGAACCGCTCGGAGTAGCGCCCCGGCGGCGACGATCCGCTGAGGCGCGACGCGCTGGGACGCATCGCGCGGGGGGGCTACCCGGCGACGAGTCTGGCGAGATCCAGCATCCGGCAGGCGAAGCCGTACTCGTTGTCGTACCACGTCAGCACCTTGGCCTGTCGTCCGTCGGCGACGACGTTCGTCGACTGGAGGTCGACGTACGACGAGAAGGGCAGTCCCAGGATGTCTCGGGAGACGACCTCGTCGTCGGTGTAGCCGAGCACGCCCGCGAGGTCGCCGTTTGCGGCCTCACGGAACGCGTCGTTGATCGTCGTGGCGTCCGGGCGGTCGGCCAGGTTCGCGACGAGTTCGGTGAGCGAGCCGTTGACCGTCGGCACGCGAACGGCCATGCCGTCGAGTTTGCCCGCCAGTTCGGGGAGGATCTCTGTGGTCGCGCTCGCGGCCCCTGTCGAGGTCGGGACCACGTTCTCGGCCGCGGCCCGCCCCCGGCGACGCTTCCCCCGTGGCGCGTCGATCAGCGCCTGGCTCCCGGTGTAGGAGTGGACGGTCGTGAGCTGGGCGGCCTCGATCCCGAAGCGCTCGTCCAGCACCTTCGCCACCGGCGCCACGCTGTTTGTGGTACACGAGGCCGCCGAGACGATCGACTCGCCGTCGTAGTCGCCGTGGTTGACGCCGTAGACGAACTGGGTCACCGGCTCCTCGCCTTTCGGCGGTGCCGAGATGACCGCCCTGTCGGCGCCCGCGTCGAGGTGCCCGGCCGCGTCCTGCCGGGCCCTGAACACCCCGGTCGCCTCCAGGGCGACGTCGACGTCCAGGTCCTCCCACGGCAGCCCACGCGGGGTCTCGACGCTCAACAGGTCCGCCGAGGTCCCCCCGATCTCCAGGCGGCCCTCGCGCAGTTCGACTCCCTCCAGGCGCCCCATGACCGAGTCGTACGTCGCCAGGTAGGCGGCGTCCTCGTCGGCCATCACGTCGTTGATGCCGACGAGCGCCACCCGTGGCTCGTCCAGGACCGCCCGGAAGACGTTCCGCCCGATGCGCCCGAACCCGTTGAGGCCGACGCGGACGACGTCCTCCCCCGGGACGTCGTCGCCGGCATCGAGGTACGATTTTTCACTCATAAGCGAGTTGTCAGAGGAGTTCCGCCGCTCGGGCGTATGTGCCTTTCGGTGGTCGAAGTCGATATCGACTGCGGGGGACGCTCGCGGCCCGCGAGCGTGGGCGATCGCGGTCGCGGGGAGGAGACGATTGCGGCCTGCAGAAGGTTTTTTGCCCGCCCGGGGCCGAGTAAGCACATGCACAGGGACGACCGGGACGACCCGTTCGACAACATCTTCGACGAGATCGAGCGGATGATGAACGAGATGACGGGTACGGACCGAACCGGCTTCACCACCGAGACCCACGTCGACGTCTACGACGAGGACGGGCGGATCCGCCTCGTCGCCGACCTCCCGGGCGTCGAGAAGGACGCCATCGACCTCAAGTGCGACGGGAAGACGCTCACCGTCTCCGCCGCGTCGAACCGCCGCGAGTACGACGAGCGGATCCGGCTGCCCGCCCGGGTCGACGAACACTCCGCCGACGCCTCCTTCCGCAACGGCGTCCTCGAAGTGACCTTCGACAAACTCGAAGACTCGACGGACATCGACGTCGAGTAACGCGGCGCCTCGGCTCCCTATTTTCCCCGAGCCGCCATTCGCCCGCTAGCCCCCGCCTCGTCCGTCCGCTGCTGCCGTCCGCTCGATCAGCGCCGCGAGGTCGTCGAAGAATCCCGGTTCGTACTTCGTGGCCGCGTCGACCGTCGGCCGCGCGTTGGTCTCGCTGACGACGGTCCGGTCGTCGGTCACGAGCAGGTCGACGCCCAGGTAGTCGATCCCCAGCACGTCGGCCGCCCGCTCGGCGAGGCGGCGGCGTTCGGGTGGCAGGCGCACTCCCGTCGCCTCCGCGCCCCGGTGGACGTTGTGCTTCCACCTGCCGGCCGCCCGCGCCGGGTCGGGGAGCCGTCGCTCGACCGCCCCGACGTAGTCGCCGTCGACGATCATCGCCCGGTAGTCCCGGGCGTCGGGGAGGTACTCCTGCAGGAGGTAGGACCGATCGCCGGTCGCGGGAAACTCGTGGAGCAAATCGAGGTAGTCGGCCACCCCGAGCAGCGAGTCGACGTCGTCGACGCGGGCGACGCCGACCCCCCGCGTCGTCGAGTTCGGCTTCACGACCAGCGGGAACCCCAGGTCGGTCGCCGCCGCGACTAGGTCGTCCTCGTCGACCGGGTTCGACACCATTGTCGCGTCGGCGACCGGGAGTCCCGCCTGTGACAGCGCCGCGATCACCCCCGCCTTGTTGCGCGAGGTGAGCACCGCCTCCCGCCCGTTCACCCACGGGACCCCGAGAAGCGCGTCTACGACCCCCCCTTCCATCGCCCGCGAGGGGTAGACGTAGCCGACGTCGACCGCCGGGAACGGCTTCGGGTCGCCCGAAAGCGGGATCGTCCGCTCGCTCGGTTGCACGTGGACGACCTCGATGCCCCGTTCGGCCAGCGGCTCCTGCAGTCGCTCGAACGTCTCGGCCCGGGTCGTCACGGCCAGCCGCAGCATACGCTATCCGGGGTGGCGCGCGGTGAAAAGCCTGGCCTCGGTCGCCCGCTCCGATCGGGACGGGGGGCGACCCGGTCGACGGTCGTCGGCCGCGGCGACCCGCTCAGGCGACCAGTAGCTGTTCGCCTTCCTCGACGACGACCCGGCAGGGCGGCGACATCTTGTTGTACGCGCGCCGGAGCGCGTCCTTGGCGACGTCGGCGTCCTCGGGGTCGCAGTAGATGGTGAAGATGCGCTCGTCGTCGTCGATCCGCGCCGCGGTGCCGACCGGCTTGCCGAACGCCTGGCGCATCCCGTCGGAGACGCGGTCCGCGCCCGCCCCGGTCGCCTGCTTGTTCTCGCGGATGACGTGGTGGGGGTGCTTGCGAAGCACCATCTTGTAGTTCTCCTCGCCCACTTGCTTGAGCATCAGGCGGTTGGCCGACAGGCGG
>Ga0207720_100213_pt1 | contig 51172 bp, 52 predicted proteins | sample A23P2SouthBayCA_2_FD_187751 | JGI IMG/M metagenome (GOLD analysis project Ga0207720, IMG submission 187751) | Aerobic enrichment media microbial communities from Eden Landing Ponds, California, USA - A23 E3 (2) (SPAdes) | ecosystem: Environmental > Aquatic > Marine > Unclassified | place... | reverse complement strand
CGGTCGGCGACCGCGTCCGTGTCGCGCACGTCGAGGTCGAGCCCGAGGTCGGCGTGGGTTGTCACGGGCGTACTGGGCGCCTCACGCGGTTAACGAGTTCGGGTCGGCCGCCGAGGGCGCACGGGAACGCCCCTCACGCTATCGACACTCATGCGATCGACTCGCGTATCTCGCGGACCCGCGCCGGCTCGTCGATCCCCGAGCGCACGACCAGCGCGAACACCTCGTCGCCGTCCGGGACCGGGGCGTCGCCGCTCAAAATCGCGCCGGAGCCGGTCTCGTCGGCGAGCCACCGCCGCCCGTCCGCGATCGCCTCCCGGTTGAGCCACGCCGGCGGCCCGCCGACCACGAGCAGGGTCCGGTCCGCCCGACCCTCCGGCACCTCGACGGTGTTCTTCCCGCGGGCCGCCTTCCGGATCGTCGTCTCGATCGCCGACACCGCGGCGCTCGTGTCGACCCCGGCGGGCTCCGAGGAGCCGAACAGCCCGAGCCCGAACCGCGATCCCGACCCCGACTCGGGCGGCTCGACCGCCTGCGTCGCGTGGCCGATGGCGGCGATCTCCCCGTCGTCGCCGACTGCTCGGGCCACGTCGCTCGCGTCGAGCACCTGCTGGGGCGTCGAGTCGGCGTCGTCGGCCTCGCCGGCGCCGAACAGCGCGGCGACCCGCTCGACGACGACCCCGTTCAGCCGGTCGCGGGCGTCGCCGATCGTCTCCCCCGGGCGAAGCCACTCGGCGTTGTCGAACGGGAAGATCGCCGCGCAGCGGTCGGAGAGCGCGTCGAGAGTCCGCGCCGCGTTCTTCTCCGCGAGGGGGCGATCCGGAGGTCGGGCCTCCGAGTCGTCTCCGGTCGCGCTCGCGCGGGGTGCGCCGGGCTCGCCGGGCTCGCCGGGCTCGGACTCCGCGGGCGTCGGAAGCAGCCCGACGGCGTAGACGGGAACGTCGTAGAGCCGCGTCAGCTCCTCGGCCAGCGCCGGCGCGACGCCCGCTCCCGCGCCCCCGCCGACCCCGACGACGAGGACGAAAGCCTCCGCGAGCGACGGCTGTTGGTCGTCCATCGCCCGACCCAGCTCGCTGGCGTGGGCGTCGCCGAGCCGCCGGGCCGCGTGGAGGTCGCCGTCGAGCCCGCCCCCGCCGGCCGCGTCGCCGAAGCGGTACCGGCGGGACTCGTCGAGCGAGCGGAGATCGCCGAGCGCGGCCGCGTCGGTGTCGAACGCGTTGACGCCCTGTAGGAACCGGTCCCCGTCGCTGTCGGCGGCGAGCCGGTCGGCGATCCGGCCGCCGGCGCCCCCCAGACCGATGACGTGTACACGCATACGTCACCTCGATGGTCGAGCGGGGGTTTATTGCTTCGCCCCGAGCGCCGCGGGACGCGTCGCTCGGTGCCCGCCGAAGGGCGTGTCGCTCGGTGCCCGCCGGTCAGAACTCGTCGAGTTGACGCTGTCCGCGCGGGACTTCCGGTCCGGTCTCTTCGGTGTCGCCGCCGAGGAGCCGTATCAGGGCGGTGTCGGCGAACGTGAGCGCCAACACGAGCACGATGGGTGCGAGGAACAGCCCGTGGAACCCGAACACGACCGGACCGAAGATGTACGCGAGCATGAGCAGGCCGACGTGGGTGGTCTTTCCGCTGAAGTACGGGCGGAGCACGATGTCTGGGATCGTGTCGACGACGACCGCGGCGACGACGAGGAATCCGGCGACGTACGCGAGGGCGGCGATATCATCCCCGAGGATCGCCGGGACCGCGGTCGCCGCCGCGAGCGGGACGTACACGATCTTCATCCCGATCACCGGTATCAGGCTCGCGATCCCCGTGAGCGCGCCCGCGAGCGCCGGATACGGCACCTCGGCGATCTCGGGCGCGATCACGTTGTAGCCGGTGTAGGTCACGACGGCGATGATCGAGATGGCGATGACGTTGAGCAGGTTCCCGTACAGCACCGACTCCAGCTCGGCGTCGGCCGCCTCCAGGTACTCGCGCACGACCGCGTCGTCGTCGAACGTGAGCAGCCAGTCGTGGAACTTCGAGCCGTCGAGCAGCAGGTAGTAGGTGACGACGATCGTGATGAGGAGGTTCAACGCGAGCCCCGAGAGCACGCCGGCCAGCAGCCCCGCCTGCTCGGAGACGAACTCGATGAGCGGGTCGAGCTGGCCGGACTGGTACGCCTGCATGACCCCGTCGAACGTCGGGTTCGAGAGCGCGGCGAGGTCGCCGACCCACGAGTTCTCGGCGCCGACCGTCTCGGCGACCGGATACTGCTCGATGAACCGGCGCGCCTCGATCAGCAGGAGGAGCACGGTGTAGCTCAGGAGCCCGATGAGCGGAATACCGATCAGCGACAGCGAGGCCACCGCCCTGACCCGGGCGGGGAGGTGAAAGCGTTCGAGTCGGTGAAAGAGGCGTCGGGTCGAGTAGTAGAGGAAGACGGCGACCGTCAACGGGGCGACGAACCGGTAGGCGATGAACCCGACGAGTAGCGCGACGACGAGCCCGAAGAGAGCGATGACGAACCGCTTTTCGTCCATGGCGGTTCCTCTCGGTGAATGGACATAAACTATGGGGCTCGGTCGGTTCCGCGGGGAACGAGACGTCGCCTATCAGTCTGGGACGGGAGGCCGCCGATCAGTCCGATACATCATCGAGCGCGCGCTCGTAGTGCGCCACCTGCTCGCGGTGAAGCGAGAGGATCATGTCGGCGAGGAACCCGAATATCAGCAGCTGGATCCCCAATATCGCCGCCCCGACGGCGCCGATGGCGATTAGCTCGTGGGTGACTCCGTTGATGAACCAGTCGTAGAGCACGTACCCGGTCATGAGCGCCCCGGCGGCCGTCGAGACTCCCCCGAGGCTGCCGAAGTAGAACAACGGGTTGTTCGTCTTCGCCTTCCGGTACAGTTCGAGGAAGATCACGCCGCCGTCGCGGATCGGGTGGAGGTTGGTGGCCGAGCCGCCGGGTCGCTCGCGGTAGGTGATCGGAACGACCGCGACGGACTGCCGGTTCTTCACGCACTCGACGGCCATCTCGGTCTCGATCCCGAACCCGTCGGCGGTGAGGTGGAGCCGCCGGAACGACTCGCGGGTGAAGGCCCGGTAGCCGGAGAGGATGTCGCCGTAGTGCTCGCCGTGGATAACGCGGAACGAGAGGTTGATGATCCGGTTGCCGATCCGGTTCAGTCGCGTCATCGCGCCCGGGCGCATGTCGGCGAACCGATTCCCGATGACGTGGTCGGCCTCCCCGGCGAGCAGGGGATCGAGCATCGCGTCGGCGTCGGCCGCCTCGTACGTCGCGTCGGCGTCGGCCATCACGACGTAGGACGCGTCGATGTGATCGCGGACCGCCTCCCTGATGGCCTGTCCCTTCCCGCGACCGGACTGCTCGACGACGCGCGCACCTGCCTCGCGGGCCGCTTCCTGCGTGCCGTCCGTCGAGCCGCCGTCGATAACGAGGACCTCGTCGAGTCCGGCGTCGCGGAACGCCTCGACGACGCGCGCGACCGTCTCGACTTCGTCCATCGTCGGCAACAGGACGCAGACGTCGTCGTACTCGCTCATTACGAGGTCGATATCGGGGGAGTCGCTAAACTCTGTCCCTCCGGATCGGAATCCGCCGGACACCCATACGCTCATGTACCAGACGATCGATCGTGATAGCATGGGACACCCACCGGACGCCAGCGTCGATGAACTGCTCAGCGCGGCACGAACCGCGACCGGAGACGAACTGCGGAGCCTCACGTACTTCACCGAGGAGGACGTCCAGCAGCTCTACCTCCGCAGCGACCTGAGTCGAACGGCCGACCTCGTCGGGTTCGCGGAGAGCGAGCGACACGGGTTCCACGCGCAGTCGCTGTACGCGGACACCCAACTCGGCGACTACCAGTTCACGGTCCGCGTGTTCGAGAACGGCTACCTCACGCGCGTGATCGACAACGGACACGGGGTGTGGGTGACGACCGACTCGATGGAGATCGACCGCTTCGAGGAGCTCGCAAGCGCGCTCGCGTCGATCCTCGGATCGTTCGATCCGGCGTGATCGCGGTCGGTCGAGCCGGCATGAGGGAACGGCGTCGAGGGGACGGCGTCGAGGGCGACCCGCTCACTCGAAGTGGCTCTGCATCTCGGGGACCAGCTCGTCGGCGTCGACCGGCTTCGTGACGTAGCCGTCGGCGCCGGCCTTCACCGCCTCCATCATCTTCTCCTGCTGGTCGACGCTCGTGCACATAACGATCACGGCGTCGGGCCAGCGCTCTTTGATCGCGGCGGTCGCCTCGATCCCGGTCATCTCGGGCATGACGACGTCCATCGACACCGCGTCGGGCTCGTACGCCTCGAACAGCTCCACCGCCTCCGCGCCGTTTTCCGCCTCGCCGACCACCTCGAAAGGTCCCTCCAGCGCATCCCGGACGACGGTCCGCTGGAACGAGGAGTCGTCGACGACGAGTACCCGCTCGGTCATGCCTGCCCGTCGGCGGCAGAACGGCATAAACTCGCGGATCGACCCGCAACCGAGAGGGGTCTCCGCTCCACCCTCGCCAGCGACGCGGAAAATGTCCTTGTATATTTGATCAAGCGTATAATGAACATAGGAACAAGGTTAAGGTGTATCCGCCGGTATCAACCCCTATGGAAACGCGGAAAGTTCAGCGGTTGGGGCCGTCGACGCTGGCGATGACCCTCCCCGCTGAGTGGGCGAAGGAGCACGACGTGAACAAGGGGGACGAGGTGTCGCTACGGATGGGCGGCAAGGGGACGCTCACGGTCCTGCCGGAGTCGGTGAGCTCCGAGGAGTCGGAGGCGGTCATCAACGCCGACGCGCTCGATGCCCGGTCGCTCGAACGCGCCATCGTCGCGCAGTACGTCCTCGGGCGGCGCGTGATCCACGTCCGGAGCGAAGGCACGCTCGACAGCGAGCACATCAACGCCGTTTACAAGGCCGAGACGCAGCTGATGGGGCTCGGCGTCATCGAGGAGACGCCCTCGGACATCTCGATCCGGTGTTCCGTCGATCCGGAAGACTTCACCCTCGACAACCTCCTCGAACGGCTGGAGAACACGGGGTCGACGATGCGCGGCGAGGCGGTGAAGGCGCTCGCGCACGGGAACCCCGACCTGGCCCAGCGCGCGCTCAACCGCGAGCGGCAGGCGAACAAGATATTCGTGCTCCTGCTCCGGCTCATCTTCACGGCGTACCAGAACCCGAACCTCGCTCGCGCGGTCGGGTTAGAGGAGGGGTTCCCGCTGATCGGCTACCGCTCCGTGGCGAAGAACCTCGAACTCACCGCCGACAACGCGGAGGACATCGCCGACATCGTGATGGAGGCGGACGGCCACACGCTCGACGTCGACAGCGCGACGATGCGGCAGATCCGGGAGTTCACCGACCAGGTGGACGACCTGACCGCGCTCGCCGTGCGGGCCGTCGTCGAGCGCGACTACGACCTCACGGTCGAGTGCCGCGAGCTGTTCTCCCGTCTGGAGGACCGCGAGCAGGAGATCCTGGGGGAGCTGCCGAGCGACCTCGACAACGACACGCTGTTGATGACCCGCGAGGTGCTCGTCAGCCTCCAGCACACGGCGGAGTACGCGATGCGGAACGCCGAGATCGCCGCGAACCTCGCCTTGAACGAGGAGTCGGAGCACGTCGAGATCATCTGATCGGGACCGGCGACACCCTCTGATTCAGACCGAGTCCCGGCCGCTGTCTCGACGCCGAGCACCCCGCGTTCGCATGAACTAAGTAGCCACCCGCAAAGCGACGAGTATGAGCGAGGCATCCATCGAGTCTGACAAGGAAGTCGGCGTGGCGCTCGCGTTGGGCGCGGTCGCGGTCGTCGGCGCCGTCGTGATGTTCGGCCACCCGGCGCAGATCGGGAAGGCGTGGGGGTTCGGGGCGGCGTTCGTCTTCGCCCTCTGTTCGGTCGTCGCCGTCCAGATCTTCGATTGAACCACGCAGAGCGCATTCCGACGAGAAACCGTTAAGAACGTTTGACGCTTACTTGCGGGACATGAGCGAGTACACTGAGGAGGAGCAGCGCATCCTCGCGTACCTCACGGACAGCGTCACCCGTGGCGAGCGGTACGTCCGCTCGAAGACGATCGCCGACGCCATCGGCCTCACCGCCAAGCAGGTCGGCTCGCGGCTCCCCCGGCTCGCCGAGAAGTCCGACGACGTGGACATCGAGAAGTGGGGCCGCGCGCGGTCGACGACGTGGCGCGTGACTCCCCAGGGCTGACGCGGCCCCGCTTCTCGTCGCCGTCTGGTCTCGTCCGCTCTGACCTCCCCGCTCGGTGCCGTTCGTTCGGTCCCATCCGCACGGTCCCGTCCGCTCGGACCCACCGTCCGACTCGCGTGTTTTTAACCCCCGTGGCCCCAAGTGGAGGCGTATGACCGTCCGAGTTTCCCGGACGTTCGAGTTCGATGCGCCCGCCGAGGACGTGTGGGCGTTCATCTCGGACGCCGAGCAGCGCGCAGGGGCGATAAGCGTCGTCGACACGTACGAAGTCCACGGCGACGGGCGGGCGACGTGGCACGTCGCGCTCCCGATCCCGATGATCCGGTCGACCATCTCCGTCGAGACGGAAGAGGTCGAGCGCGAGCCGCCGAGCCGGGTGAAGTTCGTCGGCAAGTCGCGCGCCTTCCGCGTCACCGGCGAGCACACGATCACCGAGACCGACGGCGGCTGTCGGCTGGCCAACGAGTTCGTGGTCGACGGTCGGCTGCCGGGCGTCGAGTCCTTCTTCGAGCGCAACTTCGAGTCGGAGCTGGACAACCTGGAGGACGCCATGCGAGCGTCGTTCGGAACGACCGCATGAGGATCGCGTGCGTTCAGCTCGGCGTCGAGGGCGGCGCCGTCGAGGACAACGTCGCGGCGGCGGTCGAGGCGACCCGCGAGGCGGCGGCTACCGGAGCGGACCTGGTCGCGCTCCCGGAACTGTTCGACGTGGGCTACTTCGCGTTCGGCTCGTACGCCCGCGCGGCAGAGAGCGTCGCCGGCGAGCGACTGGATCGGTTCGCCGCGGTCGCCGCCGAAGCCGACGTGAACGTGCTGGCGGGGACCGTCGTCGAGGACCTCGCCGCGTCCGCGGCCGACGGGATCGACGTCCCGGCGGACGAGGGGTTCGCGAACACGGCGGTGCTGTTCGACCGGAGCGGCGAGCGGCGACTCGTCTATCGGAAGCGACACCTGTTCGGCTACGGCTCCGAGGAGACGGCCCGGATGGTCCCCGGCGAGCGGGAGCCGGTGACGGAGATCGAAGGCGTGTCGGTCGGCGTGACGACCTGCTACGACCTCCGGTTTCCGGAGCAGTTCCGGCGGATGGTCGAGGCCGGCGTCGAGTGCGTGCTGGTGCCGAGCGCGTGGCCGTACCCGCGCGTGGAGCATTGGCGGACGCTCGGCCGGGCGCGAGCGATCGAGAACCTGGCGTACGTCGCGACGGTCAACGGGAGCGGCGCGTTCGACGGCGGCGACGCGCTCTGCGGTCGGACGACCGTCTACGACCCGTGGGGGACGACGCTGTCGTCGGCGGGCGAGGAGCCGACGACCGTGACCGCCGAAGTCGATCCGGACCGCGTGGCCGCGGTACGGGAAGAGTTTCCCGCGCTGCGCGATCGGCGGTAGTTTCCCATGGTGCGTGACTGGCGGTAGTCCCGTCGGCTCGGACCGTCTCATTTATACGGGAGAAGCGACAACGATCGATTGCCGAAGTCCGACGCTTTTCTCGTTGGAGTTCGGCGACAAACCACACGCGCCCGTCCCGACCGCTCGGGCGGCGACGCCGATGACAGCCCGGGGGTCCGCTGTTCGGCCGCCGCCCGCCCGCCTCCCGTCGTTCACCCGTCCGAATCGCCTTTCGCCGCGACTTCGCCGGTCGTCACTTCAACTCCGCCCTCGCCGCCTTCGCCTCTCGCCGCCTTCGCCTCTCGCCGCCTTCGCCTCTCGCCGCCTTCGCCTCTCGCCCGTTCCGCTCTTCCCCCTTCGAACGTCTCAGATCCGTAGCCGCGCGTTCGCCGCTCCGTACCGATCTCGGAGCACACCGAGGAATCAACTGCGATAATTCGGGCGATAGCTACTTACCTCGCTCGGAGCAGCACCTAAACGCCGCGGACGAAACCGGTCGGCCCAACCCCGTTTTCGGACGGGCCGGTCGGAGACTCGCTTCCACCGTCCGTCGTCCGTCGGCTCTCGGGTTCGGGTCAACCGCTCCCACACCGTACCCGATCCCGTTTCTCGGCACAGCACTCCCGTCCGTCGGAGTAGACGTATTCCCCCGCCGAGCCGAAGCGCAAGGACGAAACCCTCGGATCCCGAACCGACGGTCGAATGTTCCCCCGCGAGTACCGCGGCGTCGCCTTCGTCGTGGGCCTGTTCCTCGTCGTCCAGTTGGGCGCGCTAGCGCTGGTACCGGAGTTCGCCGAGAGCGGCTATCAGGCTGTCGAAAACCCCGATAACCCGACGAACACCTTCGTGTACATCGGCGCGATCATCGCCATGACGGGACTGATGCTCGCGGCGTTCCGCTACGACCTCGATCAGGGGATCCGACTGCTGATCGTCGGCGTCTCCGCGTGGCTCTCGTGGTACGTCTTCTCCGCGCTGGTCTCGCCGCTCGCGGCCGCCGTGCCAGCGGTCGCGGTCGGCGTCGCCCTCCTCGCGTACCCGGAGTGGTACGTGATCGACACCGCGGGCGTGTTGATGGGCGCGGGCGCGGCGGGGCTGTTCGGCATCTCGTTCGGGCTGTTGCCCGCGCTGTTGCTGTTGGCGTTTCTGGCCGTGTACGACGCGATTTCGGTGTACGGCACCGAGCACATGCTGTCGCTCGCGGAGGGCGTGATGGACCTGAACATCCCCGTGGTGCTCGTGATCCCGCTGTCGCTCTCGTACTCGCTTCTGGGAGAGGAGTCAGAGACGGAGTCGGGAGACGAGGGCGATGCCCCCGAGGGTGACGCGGGCGACGTCGACTCGGACGACTCTGACGACCCCGACGACTCTGACGACCCCGACGACTCTGACGACCCCGACGACTCTGACGACCCCGACGACTCGACCGAGGCGGGCGCGGACGTCTCGGAGCCGACCGACATCGAGGACCGCGACGCGTTCTTCATCGGGCTCGGCGACGCCGTGATCCCGGCCGTGCTCGTGGCGAGCGCGGCGAGGTTCTCGACGGCTGAGGCCCTCGCCGTGCCGCTGATCGGAATCAATCTTCCCGCGCTGCTGGCGATGGTCGGCAGCCTCGCAGGACTCCTGGTGCTGATGAGTTGGGTGATCAAGGGACGACCCCACGCCGGGCTCCCGCTTTTAAACGGCGGCGCGATCGGCGGCTACCTGATCGGCTCCGTCGTCGACGGCGTCCCGCTGATCGAGGCGGTCGGACTCGCCGGATTCTTCTAAGCGAATCGGGTGTCGCTGTCGGCATTTATACGGGGGTTCTACCGGTCGATCGACGGAGAGCGCCTTCAGATCCCCCAGCCGCTCGCTTATAACTCGTTGTGGTCGGGGGATCGGCGGTGAACACCGCCAAAGCCCCAGCCGCTCGCTTATAAGCGGACGCTGGCAGCGGATCGACAGTGAACACCTCCAAAGCCCCAGTCGGTGAGGCGGGCGCACGCTCGCTGTCGTTCGAGACGCCGAAGGCGTCTCGTGATGACGAGAGAGCGAAGCTCTCTCAAACCACGCTCCTCACTCGGTCGCTAGCGCTTCCTCGTTGCAGTGCTTACGTCGTCATCAGAACGCGCAGCGTTCTGATTGGCTCACGAGAGCTCCGCTCTCGTGAACGCCTGCGCCCGCCTCACCGGCTGTCCCTTTGAGTCCCACCCGCCCGCAACCGCAGCCTCACGCCTCCCCAGCCTCGCGGCTCACGGCTCGCGGCTTCGCCGCTCGCGTTCGCCGCGTCCCTCGCGCGTGCTCTTCGCGCCCGATGGGCGCTCAGAGGCACGCGCCACCGCACCACCTTTATAAACAACGCTGGCGCGCTACTCGCTCGCGCCGTCGCGCTCGACCGCCATCCCGAGGTCGGCCATCGCGTCGAAGAATGTCGGGAACGAGACGTCGACGTGCTCGCCGCCGCGGATCGCCGTGGTGCCCTCGGCGACCAAGGCGGCCACCGCGAGCGACATCACGATCCGGTGGTCGGCGCGCCCGTCGACGCTCGCGCCGCGGAGATCGCTCTCGGAGCCGTGGATCGTCAGGGTGTCCCGCTCCTCGGTCGTCGCCGCGCCCAGCTTTTCCAGTTCCTCGGCCATCGCGGCGACGCGGTCGGTCTCCTTGTACCGGACGTGCTCGCAGTTCGTGATCGTGGTGTCGCCGTCGGCGACCGCGCCGAGCGCGGCGATGGTGGGGAGGAGGTCGGGCGTGTCGCCCACGTCGACCTCGACGCCCGAGAGGTCGGAGCGCCGGACGGTGATGACGCCCGCCTCGCGGTCCCACTCGATGTCCGCGCCCATGCGCTCGGCGATCTCGACGATCGCGGAGTCGCCCTGCGCGCTCGGCACGGCGCCCTCGATCCGGACCGGCTCACCGGGTGCGGCGGCGACCGCGCCGGCGGCGACCAGGTAGGAGATGGAGGAGAAGTCGCCGGGGACGGTGTAGCTCCCGTCCGCGGGCGCGTACGACTGCCCGCCATCGACGACGAAGCCCGCCGCGCCGGCAGCGCCGTCGAGCGCGTCGCCGCCGTCGTCGACGGGCGTGGCCTCGATCCCGAAGTCGGCGAGCAGTTCGAGCGTGATGTCGACGTACGGCGCCGACTTGAGCGGTGTCGTCAGGTCGATCTCGACACCATCGTCGGTGACCGCGCCGGCCATCAGCAGGGCGGTGACGTACTGCGAGGAGACGTCGCCGGGGATCGCGACCTCGCCGCCCGCGAGCGGCCCGGAGATCACGAGCGGCGCCTGCCCGTTCCCGCGGGTCGACTCCGCGCGCACGCCGAGGTCGCCGAGCGCCTCCAGAAGGGGCCCCTGCGGTCGCGACCGGAGGGAGCCGTCACCGGTCAACACCGAGGTCCCGTCCGCGAGCGCGGCGGCGGCGGTGACGAGTCGCATCGTCGTCCCGGAGTTCGCGCAGTCGATCACGTCGTCGGGGACGCCGGGACGCCCCCCGAAGCCGTCGACGACGAGCGCGTCGGCGTCGTCGATAGCGCTCGTCGACTCCGGCTCGACCCCGCCGCCGAAGGCGGTCACGGCGCGGGCGGTCGCCTTCGTGTCGGCCGAGAGGAGCGGCGAGCGCACGGTCGCGCCGTCGCTGTACCCCGCGGCCAGCAGCGCGCGGTGGGTATAACTCTTCGAGGGGGGGGCGCGGGCCGTCCCCCGCACGGTCGACGTGGTGACGTGAACGTCCATACGTACCCTGCCGTCCCCGGCGACAAGTGGGTACCGACCGCGGCACGATTCTGCGGGCGGATCCGCGATCACACCTCGGCGGGGGGCCGCTCGTCGGAGTCCGCCGGCGCACCCTTTATACCACCGGGAGCGTTACCGTCGCGTATGCCCCAGTGTGAGATGTGTGGCGCCGACGAGGCCTCGCTGACGACGACGAAGGTCGAAGGCGCCGAGCTGGAGCTGTGTAGCTCGTGTACGGACTTCGGCACCGAGGTCCGAGACGAGTCGACCGGCTCCGGCGGCAGCAAGTACTCCACGAGTTCGAGCTCCGGGAAGTCGTCCGGGTCCTCCGGCTCGTCGGGCGGATCGTCCGGGTCGACCGGCTCGTCGGGCGGGTCGACGCGTCCGCGCGACATGTTCGACGACATGGACGAGATCGCCACCGACTACGACGACCGGATCCGAACGGCCCGCGAGGACCGCGGGCTCAGCCAGGAGGAACTGGCGAACCAGCTCAACGAGAAGGCGAGCCTCATTCGGAAGCTGGAACGCGGCGACACGCTCCCGACCGACGAGATCCAGCGGAAGCTTGAGGGCGCGCTCGACATCACGCTGGTCGAGGGCGAGTCCGTCGACGACGCCGACTGGGACAGCGGCGACGCCGGGACGATGACGCTCGGCGACGTGGTCAAGCGGAAGGACTGACGCCCGGAACCGTCCCCGATATCTCGTCTGTTCTGCCCCCTCCCAGTTCTCCTCCCCAGTTCCCTTGACTGCCGGTTAGCGCCGGTCGACCCGCACCCACAGCCCGACAAGCAGGACCGCGAGCAGCCCGAACGCGACGAGCGACAGGTTCGGGATCGTGAGTCCGATCACGGGGCTCTGCCACTGAACGGTCGCACACGGGCCGCCGATCGTACACTCCGTGAGCGTCGCTTGGATGTACGAGTGGTAGGCGGCGAGACTCAGTCCGATCCCCACGAGCGGCAGCGCGGTCCGGACGACCGCCGGTCGGTTCTCCGCGGTCGCGACGCCGAGCACCGCGACGAGCGGGTACATGAGAATTCGCTGGTACCAACACAGGTCGCAGGGCGTGAGCCCGCGTCCGAGGCTGAACCAGAGGCTCCCCGCGGTCGCGACCGTCGCGACGAGCGTCGCGACCGACAGCCAGAGGGTCGTCTCCGGATCCCGATCCATCACGCCGTGGCACCGTCGTCGTCCGTTCGTTCCGACGCACCGTATCGCTCGGTCAGGTAGTCGACGATGTAGTCGACCGTCTCGGGGTCGTAGCTCCAGAAGCCGTAGAACTCGCCCGGGGCGCGCTCCTCGGCGAGCAGCGCGCACTTCGCGTCGTCGTAGCCACCGCCGTCGTAGGCGACGAACCACGTCTCGCGGATCTCGGCGGTCTCCCCCACGTGGACGGTGTAGTGCTCCACGTCGGGCGCGTCGCCCTCGTCTGCGGCGTACGCGTGGACGTCGAGCCGCTCCTTCCCGCCGAGCAGGTCGTAGGTGTCCGCCTCGCCGGTGAGCACGTCGAGCGTCTGGAACCCGGCGTGGAGTTCGCCGTCGCCGACGCGCCACGCGCGGTCCTCGATCTCTCGGGACGCCGCCACCATGTCCGCGCGCGAGTAGGAGGTGAACATCGTCTCGTCGAGGTGGTCCAACACCGGCCCGCCGACTCGTCCGTCGGTCGCTGCTCGGTCGCTCCGCTCTCTGTCTCCCGACTCCCCGCCTTCCGCGTTCCCGTCTTCGCCCGATCGCGGCAGCAGTTCGTCGACGCGAACGGCGGTGACGAACTCACCGTCGCGCGCGAGCACGGCGAACCCCTTCGGGCCGGTGCCGGCTTGTTCCTCGACGATCCGGACGTTGCGGTCGGCGAAGTGTGCTCGGAGATCGTCTGCGGCCTCCGAGTCGGCGTTGAACACGGTCAACGTGGCCTCGCGAGCTTCCACGCCCGCGATGAGCTCGATGAGGGACATCTCTTGTCGGACCCACAAGAGCGGGGTATAAGGTCGTTTCTGCTCTCGGGGTCCGCGGGAACCTCGTAGGGGGGAACGTCGCCGGAGTATGAAGCTATTTGCGCCGCGGTCCCCGAGTGCGTGTATGTTCATCCTGGTGAACCTCAAGGCGTACCCGTGCGACCCGATCGAAGTCGCGACCGCCGCCCGCGACGTGGCGGAGGCGTCCGGCGCGCGAATCGCGGTCTCGCCGCAGGCCGCCGACGTCGCCCGCGTCGCCGACACCGGCGTCGAGACGTGGGCACAACACGTCTCGCCGAACGCCCACGGCTCCCACACCGGGTCGACGCTCGCCGAGGCTGTCGCCGATAACGGCGCGGAAGGGACCCTCATCAACCACTCCGAGAACCGCCTGAAGCTCGCCGACATCGATGGCTCCGTCGACGCGGCCGAGCGCGCCGACCTGGAGACGATCGTCTGCGCGAACAACCCCGCGCAGGTCGGCGCCGCCGCCGCGCTCGGTCCCGACGCGGTCGCCGTCGAGCCGCCGGAGCTCATCGGCGGCGACGTCTCCGTCGCCACTGCGGACCCGGGGATCGTCGAGGACGCGGTCGCGGCCGCCGAGGCCGTCGACCCCGCGGTCGACGTGTTCTGCGGCGCCGGCGTCTCGACCGGCGAGGACGTGTCGACCGCCGGCGACCTCGGCGCCGCCGGGGTCCTGCTGGCCTCCGGCGTCGCGAAGGCCGACGACCCCGAGGCCGTGCTGGAAGACCTCGTCAGCGGGATCTGAAGGTCTCGCCGCCGCCGACTGACCGGGCCTCGTCGCTCGCGCGGCGGGGATCGGGTTGCTGCGCTTGCGGATCGATATAAAAACACCGGTGTGAGCCGTTCACACGATCGGAGAAAACGCACGACTGCGGCGGGATCGACTGCGCATCCGAATCGCGCCGTCTAGTAACCTTTAACCGACACAAGCCGGTACATTTGGGTAAGATGGCGAGCAACAAAATCCTCGGTATCGACCTCGGTACCACCAACTCCGCGTTCGCGGTGATGGAAGGCGACGAGCCCGAGATCATCGCCAACGCGGAAGGCGACCGAACCACTCCGTCGGTCGTCGCCTTCGCCGACGACGGCGAGCGGCTCGTCGGCAAGCCGGCGAAGAACCAGGCCGTCCAGAACCCCGATCGCACGATCCAGTCGATCAAGCGGCACATGGGCGAGGACGACTACACGGTCGATATCGGCGACGAGGAGTACACGCCGGAGCAAGTCTCGGCGATGATCCTCCAGAAGATCAAGCGCGACGCCGAGGAGTACCTCGGCGACGACGTCGAGAAGGCCGTGATCACGGTCCCCGCGTACTTCAACGACAAGCAGCGGCAGGCGACCAAAGACGCCGGCGAGATCGCCGGCTTCGAGGTCGAACGGATCGTCAACGAGCCGACCGCGGCCTCCATGGCGTACGGCCTCGACGACGAGTCCGACCAGACGGTGCTCGTGTACGACCTCGGGGGCGGCACGTTCGACGTGTCGGTCCTCGATCTGGGCGGCGGCGTCTACGAGGTCGTCGCCACGAACGGCGACAACGACCTCGGCGGCGACGACTGGGACGAGGCGCTCATCGACCACCTCGCCGACGAGTTCCAGAACAACCACGGGATCGACCTCCGCGACGACCGGCAGGCGCTCCAGCGGCTGAAAGACGCCGCCGAGGAGGCGAAGATCGAGCTGTCGAACAAGAAGGAGACCACCGTCAACCTCCCCTTCATCACCGCGACCGACAGCGGTCCGGTCCACCTCGAACAGTCCGTCACCCGCGCGACGTTCGAGAACCTCACGAGCGGCCTCATCGAGCGCACGGTCGAGCCGACCGAGCAGGCGCTCTCGGACGCCGACTACTCGAAGTCGGACATCGACGAGGTCATCCTCGTCGGCGGCTCCACCCGGATGCCGCAGGTCCAGGAGAAGGTCGAAGAGCTCGTCGGGCAGGAGCCGAAAAAGAACGTCAACCCCGACGAGGCGGTCGCGCTCGGCGCGGCGGTCCAGGGCGGCGTGCTCTCCGGCGACGTCGACGACATCGTCCTGCTGGACGTCACCCCGCTCTCGCTCGGTATCGAAGTGAAGGGCGGCCTCTTCGAGCGGCTCATCGAGAAGAACACCACGATCCCGACCGAGGAGTCGAAGGTGTTCACCACGGCCGCCGACAACCAGACCTCCGTCAACGTCCGCGTCTTCCAGGGCGAACGCGAGATCGCCGACGAGAACGAACTTCTCGGCGCGTTCCAGCTCTCGGGGATTCCGCCGGCGCCCGCCGGGACCCCGCAGATCGAGGTCTCCTTTAACATCGACGAGAACGGCATCGTCAACGTCGAGGCCGAAGATCAGGGCTCGGGCAACGCCGAATCGATCACCATCGAGGGCGGCGTCGGCCTCTCCGACGAGGAGATCGACCAGATGCAGGAGGAAGCCGAGAAGCACAAGGAAGAGGACGAGGCCCGCCGCGAGCGGATCGAGGCCCGCAACGAGGCCGAGACGTCGATCCAGCGCGCCGAGACCCTCTTAGAGGAGAACGAGGAGGAACTCGACGACGACGAGCTCGTCGCCGACATCGAGGCGGCGATCGAGGACGTCGAGGAGGTCCTCGAAGACGAGGACGCCGACACCGACGAGATCGAGTCGGCCACTGAGGCGCTCACGGAGGAGCTCCAGGAGATCGGCAAGCAGATGTACGAGGGACAGGCCGCGCAGGCCGGTCCGGGCGGCGCTGGCGGCGCGGCCGGCGCCGGTCCCGGCGGGATGGGCGGCATGGGCGGCGCCGCCGGTCCGGGCGGCGCGGGCCCCGGCGGTGCGGGCGCCGACGGCGACGGCGAGGAGTACGTCGACGCCGACTTCGAAGACGTTGATGAGAACGACGACGAGTAGTCGTTCTCATCAACCAACCAGAACTGCGACGCAGTTCTGGTGACGTCGACAGCGACGAAGAGTAGCTCGGAGACGCCCACCTTCGGACGCGCCGCTTAACACGACGCAGCCACCAACGACCCAACAACGAACGTAACGCATGAGCGAGAACTTCTACGACATCCTCGGGGTATCGCGGGACGCCAGCGAGGAAGAGATCAAAAAGGCGTACCGCAAGCAGGCCGCCGAACACCACCCGGACGTCAGCGACGACGACGACGCCGAGGAGCGGTTCAAGAAGATTCAGAAGGCCAAGGAGGTGCTCACCGACGATCAGAAGCGCCAGCAGTACGATCAGCTGGGTCACGACCGCTTCACCGAGGCCGACAAGCGCGGCGCGACCGGCGGGGGCGGTCCCGGCGGTCCCGGCGGCGCGGGCGGCCCCTTCGGCGGCGCGGGTGGTGCCGGCGGCGCCGGCGGCTTCGAGGACATCTTCAACCAGTTCTTCGGTGGTGGCGGCGGTCGCGGCGGTGGTGGTGGTCGGGGCGGTGGCGGCAACCGACCCAGACAGGGACAGGACCTCCGTACCGGGCTCGAAATCGATTTACAAGAGGCGTTCGAGGGCGCGACCAAGGAGGTCACGCTCAGGCGACCGACCGAGTGTGACACCTGCGACGGCGCGGGACACCCGCCCGACGCCGACGTGGAGACCTGTTCGCAGTGTAACGGGCGCGGGCAGGTCCAGCAGGTCCAGCAGACGCCGCTGGGCCGCGTCCAACAGACGTCGACGTGTCCCCGGTGTGACGGCTCCGGCGAGCTGTACAGCGAGGACTGCGCCGACTGCGGCGGCGACGGGGTCGTCCGCGAGAAGGCGACGCTCTCGGTCGAAATTCCGCCGGGGATCCGTTCGGGACAGAGTCTCCGGATGGAGCGAGAGGGCGCGCCGGGCGAGAACGGCGGCCCCAACGGCGACCTGCTGATCGAGGTCGACGTCGACGTCGGCGAGCGGTTCGAGCGCGACGGCGACGACCTGCGCGTGAACGAGGCCGTCTCCTTCCCGCAGGCCGTCTTCGGCGACACCGTCGAGGTCGAGACGGTCGATGGCAGCGTGGAGATGGACGTGCCGGCGGGCACCCAGAGCGGTGAGACGTTCCGACTCAAGGGGAAGGGGATGCCCCGGCTCCGCCGGCGCGGGCGCGGCGACCTCTACGTGCAGGTCGCCGTCGTGGTCCCCGACTCCCTCAACGACGAGCAGCGCGAGGCGCTGGAAGCGTTCGCGGAGGCCGGCGGCGAGGATGTCGACGTCGGCGGCGGCTTCTTCGAGAAGCTGAAGAGTTCCTTTTAAATCCACCTTCGGCGGTTCGTTGCGGATTCGCTTTCGCCGATCCGTACCTTTTCCGCGGTTCGGTCCCATTTCCCGGTATGGGCTACGACACGACCGCCTACGACGACGTCGAACCGCGCGCACCCGGAATGTACTTCCTCCGCGACGCGCTCGACTGCGAGGAGCTCGGAGTCACCGTCGTCGAGGCCGACGCCGGCTGGGAGGGGATGGAACACGACCACGCCGAAGACGGCCAAGAGGAAGTGTACGTGCTGCTTCACGGCGAGGCGACGCTCACCGTCGACGGCGACGCCGTCGAACTCGGGCCCGGCGACGCGGTCCGGGTCGACGCCGACTCGTCCCGCGATCTGGCCTTCTCCGCGGACGGGTCGAAGATGGTCGTCGCCGGCGCGCCCTAAGCGCGGACCCGCCCCGCCACCCGACTCGCGGCTCCCGAGAACGCCTCCCCGTTTTTAAGTCTCGCCCACTCCGAGTCACGCGTATGGACGTCGTCGGCGACCTACTCGATCGGGATCTGCGGAGTCGCGACACCGCGCTCGTCACGGTCGACGGGCGCGAGCGCACGTACCACGATCTGATCACCAACGCGTACAAGGCCGCCAACGTGCTGCGGTATCTCGGCGCTCGTGAGGGCTCGACCGTCGCCGTCGAGCCGACGCCGGGGCTCCACACGACGCTCGCCTTTTTAGGGGCCGCGGGGCTTGGCGCCCCGGTTCGGTTCGAGCCGGGGACGGGGATCGAACGGGGCGACCGCGTGGCCCTCGTCCGCGCGAGCGACGAGGCGGCGACGGAGCCGGCGCCGGGAACCAGCCTGGCCGCCTTCGGCGGACCGCCGACCCGCCCGGAGACGACCCACTGGGAGCAGGAGCTGTGGAGCGAGAACCCGGGGATGCCGCCCAGCGACGTCGCCCCCGACGACCCCGCAATCCGCGGACCGACCCGCGATTTCAGCCACCGCGCGCTGTGTTCGCTCGCCGCGACCGCCGTCGACGAGGCGGCGATAGACGACGAGACGCGCGTGGTTCTCCGTCGACCGTTCTCCGACGCCTCGGCTGTCGCGGTGGGCCTCGTCGCCCCGCTCTCCGTCGGCGGGACGGCAGTGCTCGCGCCCCTGAGCGACGGTGGGAAAGCGGGTGGCGAGAGTGACGAACTGCGTGACGAGATCGACGAACCGCGCGGCGACGTCGCGGTGGCTTCGGCCGACGCGGACGTCCCGGAACCGCGGCGGATCGACCCGGCGTCGCTCGCGTCGCCGACCGAGTGACCGGTCCCGAGACGGGTCGCGACCGGATCAGTCGTCTCCGGGGTTCGGATCGGCGGACACCCGTTCTTCGTGCCGGAGGCAGGCGGACTCGTGATCGGGGGCGTGGATCGTCTGTTCGGGCTCGCGCTGGGCACAAGGCGTCGTGATCGCGTCCGCGATGAGCGTCTCCGCCCGCTCGATCTCACCGTCGAGCAGGTGCCCGATCGCCTCCGAGAGCGTCCGTTCGAGGTCCGGATCGTCGACCGTCTCGCCGATGTCGAACTCGCGGCGGATCGCCGCACGAATCTCCGTCTCGCTCGCGTCGGTTTCGCCGGCGGCGACGTTCTCGCGGACCTGGTCGATATCGACGTCGCCGGCGGCGACGTTGTCGCGGAAGTTCAACAGCCCCCGCCAGTCGTCCCGATCGACGTCCACGCCCTCGGGCTGGATCACCCTGTGACACCGCGTGTGGAACCGGCAGCCGCTCGGCGGGTTCGTCGGGCTCGGCACGGTCCCCTTCAACTCGATCCCCCCGACGCTCGCGCGGGGGTCCGGCGTCGGGATCGACGACAGCAGCGCCTCGGTGTACGGGTGCTGCGGGTCGGCGAACACCGTCTCCGTCGGACCGATCTCGACGATCTCGCCGAGATACATCACGGCCACGCGGTCGCAGACCTGGCGGATAACGGACATGTCGTGGCTGATGAACAGGAGCGAGAGGCCGAACTCCGCTTGGACGTCCTCGATGAGCGAGAGGATCTCGGCCTGGATCGACACGTCGAGCGCGCTCACTGGCTCGTCGGCGATGATGAGGTCCGGATTCAACACGAGCGCTCGGGCCAGCGCGATCCGCTGCTTCTGGCCGCCGGAGAACTCGTGGGGGTACCGGTCGAAGTCGGTCGCCGAGAGCCCGACGCGTTCGAGCAGGTCCTCGACGATCGCGCGACGGCGGCGGCGGTCGCTCATCCCGTGGATGTTGAGGAGTTCGCCGACCGCGTTCCCGACCGACATCCGCGGGTCGAAGCTCGACGAGGGGTCCTGGAAGATCATCTGGGCGCCCCGGCGGAACGCTTTCAGCTCCCTGTCGTCGAATTTCGTCACGTCGTTGGGATGCGTTCCGTCTGGGTTCCGCGTCGCCCCCTCGCGACCGTTCCCGTTGAAGACGACCTCTCCCGAGGTCGGCTCCTCCAGCCGGATGACCGAACTCGCCGCGGTCGACTTCCCGCAGCCGGACTCGCCGACGAGCCCCAGCGTCTCGCCCGGCGCGATGTCGAAGCTGATCCCGTCGACGGCGCGGGCGGCGCCGACCTGTCGGTTGAAGAGTCCCTTCCGTATCGGGTAGTGCTTCGTCAGGTTGCGGACCGACAGCAGCGGTTCAGTCATCGGCCGGCCCCGCCTCGCTTTCGTCGTCGGTCGGTCCGGTCCCGTCGCAGTCGACGAGTCCGAACTCCTCGTTTCGGACGAGCGAGGGGTTCCCGCCCGGCCCGTAGTGGACACAGGAGACGCGCTGGCCCGGTTCGACTTCGATCTCCGCCGGCTGCTCGCCGGTCCGACACGCCTCCTCGGCGTACTCGCAGCGCGGCGCGAACCGACAGCCGTCCGGGGGGTCGTGCGGGTCGGGAAGCGACCCCGGAATGCCGCCCGGCGTCCCGCCGAACTCCGGCAGGCACGCCAACAGCTTCTGGGTGTACGGGTGCCCGGGGCGATCGAAGATATCGAGCACGCCGCCGCGCTCCATCACCTTCCCGGCGTACATCACGACGATCCGATCGGCGATCTGCGCGACGACGCCCAGGTCGTGGGTCACGAAGAGGATCCCCATGTCGAACTCGTCCTGTAACGCGTCGAGCAGCCGCAGGATCTGCGCCTGCACCGTCACGTCGAGCGCGGTCGTCGGCTCGTCGGCGATCAGCAGGTCGGGGTCGCCGACGAGCGCCATCGCGATCATCACGCGCTGCTTCTGGCCGCCGGAGAACTCGTGGGGGTAGTCGTCGAACCGAGAGCTCGCGTTCGCGATCCCGACGCGGTCCATGAGATCGACCGCCTTCGCGCGGGCCGCCTTGTCGGAGACGTCCCGGTGGACCTGAAGCGCCTCGACGATCTGCCACCCGACGGTGTAGCAGTGGTTCATCGCCTCCTGCGGGTTCTGGAAGACGTGCGCGATCTCGGTGCCCCGGATCGCCCGGAGTTCCGACTCGGGAAGCGACAGCAGGTCGCGCCCCTTGTACCGGACGGCCCCCTCGACGTGCCCCGGCGGCGTCTTGATGATCCCGGTGATCGACTCCGTCGCGACGGTCTTCCCGGAGCCGGACTCGCCGACGATACAGACGGTTTCGCCGGTGTCGACGCTGAAGTCGACCCCGTCGACCGCGGTGAGCGTTCCGTCGTCGGTGCTGAACGTCGTCGTGAGGGCTTCGACCTCGAGTAGCGGTTGCGTGTCGGACATTATCCGTTCTCGGCCTCCGCTTCGGGGTTCAACGCGTCCAACAGCGCGTCACCGAGGAAGTTGAACGCGAGGATGGTCAGGAACAGCACGATGCCGGGCGCCAACACGATCCACGGGGCGAACGCGAGGTCGCTCCGCCCGGCGGAGATGAGTTGGCCCCACGAGGGGACCGACGAGTCGCCGACCCCGAGGAACGCGAGCTGCGCCTCCGCGAGCAGGAAGCCGGGGATGAGCAGCGTGAGCTGGGTGATGATGCTGCTCGCCGCGTTCGGCACGACGTGCCCCCGGATGACCTGGTACGTGCTCGCGCCGCTGATACGGCTCGCCTTGATGAACTCCGCCTCGGCTATCGACAGCGACTTGCTCCGGACGTACCGGGCGGTTCCGCCCCAGCCGAAAATCGAGAACACGACGATGAACATGCCCAGCCCGGCGCCGTAGATGTACAGGATGAGCAGGAACATCAGGAAGGTCGGAAACGAGAGGACGATGTCGACGAACCGCATCAGGATCTCGTCCACCCAGCCGCCGGCGTACGCGCTCAGCGTGCCGAAGAAGACACCGATCGTCGCGACGATGGTCGTCGTAATAAAGGCGATCTGCATGCTGATCGTCATCCCGTAGACGATCATCGTGAACACGTCCTTCCCGCCCTGCGTGGTCCCGAACGGGTGTTGCCACGTCCCGTGACACCGCCCCTCGATCACCTCGCCGACGCAGGTCGCCGGCGTCGTGTCGACGACGGAGGTGAACACCGGCGGCTGGTAGGCGACGAGAAGGTCCTGTTGCGGCGCGCTCATGACGAGCGGACCGAGGAGTCCGCCGACGAACACGATTCCGAGCCAGCCGAGGCTCACGACCGCCGGCCGGTTGCGCTTGAACTCCGCCCAGTAGTACCGCGTCATCCGCGGGTGCTGGTACAGCGGTACGACGAGGTACCAGAAGGCCACCAGGAGGGTGAAGACGAAGAAGAAGTCGACGGTCCCGAGGGTCCGATCGAGACCGACGAACTCGAAGGTCGGGGTGCGCGGACCGAGGAACCGCCAGTCGTACACGCCGAGCAGCGCGAGCGGGAGCGTCGTCAACAGCATTCCGATCGAGTTGACGGACAGATCGAACCGTCCCGACCGCGAGACGTCGTCCCAGTCGACCTGATCGAATCGGTCCGGTTTTTCAGTGGCCATTGGTCTCCGTTGAGTTATCTGTCATCGTAGCTGATACGCGGGTCGAGCACGGTGAACGCGAGGTCCTCGATGAGGTTCCCTACGACCGCGACGAACGTGAAGAACAGCGTCGTCCCCAACACGAGGTTCGTGTCCTGTGCGACCAGTGCCTCGTAGGTCAGTCGGCCGAGTCCCGGGATACCGAACACGACCTCGACGAGCAGCGACGCGCCGAGGAACAGCGCCAGGAGCTGTCCGACCAGCGTCGTCGAGAGCGGCACGAGCGTCGGTCGCATGACGTGGTAGGCGTACGCGCGGAAGGGAGAGACCCCTTTCGCCTTCGCCGTCTTCATGAAGTCGGCGTTCTGGAACTCCGCGGACTCGTTCCGGGAGACCCGCATGACCGCGCCGATCGATCCGGTGACTAACACGAACACGGGAACCGATAGCTGGACCGCGTTCTCGACGCTGAACACCGGAACGCCCGTCTCGTAGACGATCGGTATCACCTCCAGCCACACCCCGAAGACCAGGAGCAGGATGATCCCGAAGAAGAAGTTCGGAATGGCGTAGCCGAAGAAGGCGAACGCGGTCGCCGCGTGGTCCTTCCAGGAGTACATGTTCGCGGCGGAGTAGACCCCGACGAGCGGCCCCAGGATGACCGTGAGGATCGTCCAGGGGATCGAGTACTGCGCGGTGTAGTACAGCGCCTGCGCGACCGCCTCCGTCACGGGCTGGCTCCGGCTCTGTGACCACCCCCAGTCGAGCGTGTACACGCTCCGGACGTAATCGAGGTATCGAACGTGGAGCGGGTGGTTGAGTCCGCGGAGTTCGCGCACTCGCTCGGCGGCCGCCGCGGGGTCGCCGCCCTGGAGGGCCGCCTGCGTCGCCGCCCGCTGGACGGCCGGGTTCGGGGCGGCCGCGAGCAGCAGGAACGTGACCGTGACGATGATGAGCGATACCACTGCTGCCCAGAGCACGCGAGCGGTGACGTACCTTCCAAATCCCATGTGGAGTCTGAATCGGTGAGCGAACGGGGTGGTTCGTTCTCACTCGTCCGTCGACGGGTAGAACTCGGACCAGCGGGGCTGCCAGGTGAAGTGCGGCTCGGCGAGCCCGCGGAAAACGCCTTGGATGAGCTCCTCCTTTCCGATCGCGGCCGCCAACGCCTGGCGGAACGGAACGTGTCGGAAGAGGTTACCGGGGCCGGCGTTCCACCCGTTCGCCCGCTGGTTCACGGAGATGAGCGTGTTGAACGGCGTCGGAACCTGGAGAACGTTGACGTTCTCGTCCTGGCTGTACCGCTCGTACTGTTCTGGCGGGATCGTGGCCGTATCGGCCTCGCCGGTCTCGAGTGCGCCGAGCCGCGACGCCTGCTCCTGGACGACGCTGATCGACGCTTCCTCGAAGAGCGGCGCCTCGGAGAACAGGTCGGGTCCCTCGTCGATATCGCGGAGGTAGTACTCGTCGTTTCGGACGTACTCCGTGCCGGATCCGCGGTTCCACTCCTCAAGCTCGAACGCGCCGAGGTTCCCGGCGAACTGGAGTTCGAGCAGCGCTTCGTCCTGCTTGAGCCCTTCCGCGTCCTCTTCTTCGACGTACGGTTCGATGAGGCCGCGCGGGATCGGGTACAGGAGCGGGTCGTACGTCTTCGGCCACAGCACGTTCGGCGCCTCCAGGGTCGCCTCGAACTGGAACTCGCCGGTTTGTTCGACCTCGACGTTTGCCCACCTGGGCGCCCCGATCGTGTTCGCCCAATCGGACTGGTGGAGCTCCTGAATGAGGTAGACGAAGTCCTCGGCGGTTACCTGCCCGTACGGCTCGCTGAACTGGAGGTTCTCCCGCACGTCGAACGTCCACACTTCGCCGTCCTCGGTGGACATGTCGTACAAAAGCGGGAAGTACTCCTGATTCTCGTCGAACGTGTATCCCTGATCGAGCGCGCGGGTGATTGCGGTTTCCGCGTTGTCCTCGTTGTTATACAGCGGGTTTAACGTCGAGAATCCCGCCGGGACGACGGTGTCGTACGACCCGCTGACGGTCGGGTCCCCCTCGTACCACGCCGGCAGGTCCCACCCGTTGGAGAAGTTCTCGATCGGCCCCTCGATGTCGGGGTTGTAGCCGATGAGATCGTCGCTGAACACCAGCATGATGTACGGCTGTTCGCGAGCGAGGTTCTCGAAGATCTCGACGAACGACGCTCGAAGTTCGTCCCGACTCGTCGCTTGGCTGGCCTCGTCGAACAGTCCGCTGGCGTCGAACTGCGGGTAGTATCCGACCGGGTTCGTCGATGCGGTCGGGCCGTCGAAGAAGGACGCGTTCGTGAGCGGATTGAGCGGATAGGTGTTCAGCCCGAACACGACCGACATGTCCCACGCTTCGTTGCTTGTCACGGATCGGGGGCCCGGGTTATACGGTCCCGGAGCCTCCCACTCGACTTCCTCGCCGTTCACGGTGTCGGTGCCGCCCGCCGGCTCCGCAGTGAAATACTCGCTCCGGAACCGCGACACTTCGATTGCCTCGACGACGACGGTGATCCCGAGGTTCTGATCGAGTTCCTCCGCGATGAACTCGGCCATTAGCTGAGAGGTTTCAGCGCCCGCAGGGCGATAGAGGTCGATCTCGACCTGGTCTCCGTCCGGGGTGATCATCGCGTCTCCGTCGAATCCGTACGCGTGCTCGGACTGCTCGAATGCCTGCCGTGCGAGGTTTCTCGCGACATCGGGGCCGTAGAGGTCGTCGACACCGAACCGGGGAAAGTCGCCGACGTCGACGGGGTCACCGCCGCTCCCGTCGCCGCCGTCACCACCGTCTCCACTCCCCTGATCGGCACAGCCGGCGAGCGTCGCGACACCGGCGATACCGAGCGCGGAGAGCCATTGCCGCCGACCGATGTGGCGGCTGTCGTCGGTGGGCATATCGGCGTGTCGCCGTGGCATACCACTACGCAGCAAGCGGACACAGAAAAAGATACAGATAGTCGAACAGACGCACAGGGATGGCTGAGAGACGAATCCCAAAAGCCCTAACCCATCGGATAGAACGTGGCATATGGCCGAAATTCACCCCGATCAGCGCGTCGCGGTACTCGCCGACTCACAGAACCTCTACCACTCCGCTCAAAGCGTGTACTCTCGGAATATCGACTATTCGGGGCTGTTAGCGGAGGCGGTCAACGACCGATCGCTCGTTCGCGCCATCGCGTACGTGATCCGCGCCGACTCGCCCGAGGAAGAGAGCTTCTTCGAGGCGTTACGCGACATCGGCTTCGAGACGAAGATCAAGGAGATCAAGACGTTCGCCGACGGGTCGAAGAAGGCCGACTGGGACCTCGGGATGAGCCTCGATGCCGTCTCGCTCGCGAGCCACGTCGACACGGTCGTGATCTGCACCGGCGACGGCGACTTCGCTCGGCTCTGCTCACACCTCCGTCACGAGGGCGTCCGCGTCGAGGCCATGGGCTTCGGTAACTCCGCCGCCGACGAACTGATCGAGGCCGCCGACGACTTCGTCGACCTCGCGGAGCGCGAGGAGACGTTCCTGCTCTAGCCGGCGTCGCCGGTCGCACCGCCTCCCCCGAGAAGTGCGTCTATCGAGCGCTCGACGGTCTCCGCGGCCGTCTCCACCTCTCGCACCCGGACGTACTCCCGTTCGGCGTGCGCGACCGCTCCGGCGTCGTCCGCGAGGTCGCCCGGCCCGAACACGACCGTCGGCGCCGGCGCGAAGTACGACGCCTCGGTCGCCGCGCCGAAGGGACGGACCGCGCCGCCGCGGTCCGCCGGAAGGCCGACCGCCTCGCCGGCGGTTCGGGCCGCACTCGCGACCGCGTTCACGAACTCGTGATCCGGATCCGTCGAGAACGCCTCGAAGAACGGGGACTCGCGGTCGGTCAGCGCGACCGCCACCCCGACGTCGTCCGGCGTCGACTTCTCGACGGCGTCCGCGAGCGACGACCGGAACCCCTCGGCGGTCTCCGGCGGGACGCTCCGCCGGTCGACGGTGATCCCGCAGTCCGCCGGCACCTGATTCGTCGCGTCGCCGCCCTCGATGACGGTCGGCGTGAGCTTCGGCGGACCGAGCTGGGGGTGTTCGTCGGCACCGTCGTCGAAGGTCCGGACCGCCGCGAGCGCCCCCTCGGCGGCCGCGACCGCGTTCGTCCCTGCGAACTCCGCGGCGTGAGCGGCGACCCCCGACAGCTCGACGGTCCCCTGAAACCGTCCCTTCGCGGCGGTACAGGCGTCGAGCCCGGTCGGCTCGCCGACCAGGTACAGGTCGCCGTCGAGCCGGTTCTCGGTCCCTGGCGACTTCCCCGTCAGCGCCGCCGCGCCGAGCGACAGCGACTCCTCGTCCGGGGTGAGTGCCAGCGTGAGCCGCCCGCGCTCCGGTTCGGCGGCGAGGAATCCCGCCAGGAGCGCTGCGAGCGGCCCCTTCGCGTCGCAGGCGCCGCGGCCGCGGATCACGGATTCGGGTGCGTGCGCCTGCGAGCCAGCCGCCGAGCCGCCCCGCTCGTCATCGCGCGCCTCGCCGCGGTCGAACGGGACGTGCGGCGTCACCGTGTCGAGGTGCGTGTTCAACACGAGGTGCGGCCCGTCGTCGGGCGCGGCCGAGCGCTTCTCCGCGAGCACGCAGCCGCCGGCGACGACCTCGCGCTCGACCCCGAAGCCGTCGAGCGTCTCGACGACGAACTCGCGCATCTCGTCGACCGACTCGTGGGACGGCGTCCGAACCGCGGCTTCGAGGAACGAGACCGGATCGAACGCCGCCTCGCTCATCGCGGGTCGACGGGGAGCGTCCCCTCGTACTCGCGGGCGACGGGACCGGTCAAGGTCGCGTGGCCGCGGTCGGGGACCGTGATTTCGAGTTCGCCGCCCGGCGGTCGGCTGACTGCCGCGTCGCCGTCGATCACGCCGAGCCGTCGCGCGGCCGCGACGACCGCGACCGCGCCGGTCCCGCAGGAGCGGGTCTCGCCCTCGACGCCGCGCTCGAAGGTGCGCTGGTCGATGACCGCGGGGCCGTCACCGCTCCCGTCGTCGATCACCGCCGCGAGGTTCACGTTCGCGCCCTCGGGGAAGACGTCGGCGTGACGCACCGGCGGCGCGACCGCGTCGAGGTCGACTGCACCGATCCCGTCGGGGTCGTCGCGGCCGCCGTCGACGAACGCGACGGCGTGCGGGACCCCGGTGTTGACCGCGGTGACGGTCAGCCCTTCGACCGGCTCGGCGACCAGCGGCGCGTCGCGGGCGAGGGGGACCCACCGGGGGTCGAACGTCGGCTCGCCCATCTCGATGGTGGCCGCGGTCGCGTCCGCGTTCACTGACGCGCGCCGGGTACCGGCCTGCGTGTCGATCATGAACTCGCGGTCGCCCGTTCGGTCGTGGGCCCACAGCGCGACGACGCGCGCGCCGTTGCCGCACATCGTCGCCGTGGAGCCGTCCGGCTGAACGAGCGTCATCACGACGCGAGTGGGGTCGAACCGCTCCTCGACACTTAAAAAGAGGACGCCGTCGGCGCCGCGACGACCCGCGTTCCGGTCGCCGTCGCTCTCGGGACCGGCGCCGAACTCCGCCCCGTCGACGCCCGTCTCGCGGTCGCAGTGGGCGCGCGCGAAGGCCGCGCGGTCGCCGACCGCCTCGGCGTCGGCGTCGACGACGAGGAAGTCGTTACCCGTGCCGTGGTACTTCTCGAACGGGACGGCGTGAGCGCTCATCGGCCCGCCCCCGCCCCGGCGGTCCGGTCCCGGTTCGCTTCCCGCTCGACCGCCGTCAGGTCGCGGAGGTCCTCCCGTCGTCGAGCGATCGCAGCGTGTCCGTCGTCGATCGCGACCTCCGCCGGCCGCGGTCGTGAGTTGTATTGGTTCGCCATTTCGTATCCGTACGCGCCCGCGATTCCGACCGCGAGGAGATCCCCGCGAACCGGGTCGGCGAGCGCTCGGTCTGTACAGAGCGTATCGCCCGTCTCACAGATAGGTCCGGCGACCGTGACAGGGGTTGCCGACCGGTCGTCGGGAGCGGGAGCGTCGCTCCCGTCGCGCGCTCGCCCGCCGCCGAGGTTCCGGATCGGGTGGTAGGCGTCGTACATCGCCGGGCGCAGCAGGTCCGTCATCCCGGCGTCGACGCCGACGACGCGCTCGTCCGGCGTCGGCTTCACCGTGTTCACGCGCGTCAGGAGCACGCCCGCGTCGGCGACGACGTACCGCCCGGGTTCGATCGCGAGGTCGACGCCCGTCGGGAGCGGCGCGACCGCCTCGCGCGTCGCCTCGGCGACCGCGGGCAGATCGAGCGCCGGCGCGGTTTCTTTATAAGGGACGCCGAACCCGCCGCCGACGTCGACGTACTCGATGTCGACAGGGGTAGGCGCGTCGGCGTCCTCGGACGCGTCGTCGCTCGGATCCGTCAGCTCTCGCGCCAGATCGCCCATCCGCGCCACCAGTTCGCGGTGGCTGTCGAGCTGGTCCGAGTCGATCCCGGAGCCCGCGTGGGCGTGGATCCCGACGACGTCGAAGCGCTCGGCGGCGTCTCGCGTCGCCGCCGCGGCCCGGTCGTAGGGGATCCCGAACTTCGCCGCGCCGCCGGTCCGGACCTTCTCGTGGTGGCCCGCGCCGACGCCGGGGTTCACCCGGACGCAGACTCGCCCGTCGTAGCCGCGCTCGGCCAGCCGGTCGAGGGTGTCGACCGCGCCGACGGTGACCGTCAGGTCCGGCTCCGCCTCGGCGACGCCGACGACGTAGTCGAGGTCGCGGGCGGGCGGGTTGACCGCGGTGTAGTGGAGTCGGTCGCCGCCGAAGCCGGCCGCGAGCGCGCGGTCGACCTCGCCCGCCGAGGCGCACTCGGCGTCGAGACCGGTCTCGCGGACGGCCTCCAACACGGTCCGACCGGTGTGGGCCTTCACCGCGTACCGCACGTCGGCGGCCGGGAAGGCGTCGCGCAGGCGCTCGCAGTTCTCGCGGACGCGGTCGAGGTCCTGCACGTAGAGGGGCGTTCCGTGCTCGGCCGCGAGGGCGGCGAGCCGGTCGGCGCTCCAGTCGCTCACGCGCCGGACCGAGGGGGTGTCGCCGCCGGACTCGGTCGCCGCTCGCGCACCCGCGTCGCCGTCGCTCATTCGCGGAGCGCGTCCTCCCGCTGCGTCGCTTCGAGGGTTTCCTCCTCGACGTGCGTCGCGACGACCGCGGGCTTGTACGCGCCGCCCTCGAAGAGGTCGTGGTCGCCCACCGACGACTCCACCATCCGGGTGAACGCGCGGCGCTCGGCCGGGAGGTGGCCGTAGATGACCTCTTCCTCGACGAGGTCGTAGACGGGAATGCGAGGCGTGAGCAGGGTGTTCTCGCCGACGATCGAGTTCTCGCCGACGCGGAAGCCAGAGGTGACCCGGCAGCCGGCGCCGAGCGAGACGCCGTCCTCGACGATCACCGGCGCGTCCTCGACGGGTTCGAGGACGCCGCCGATCAGGGTGTTGGCGCCGAGCTTGACGTTCTCGCCGAGCTGGGCGCAGGAGCCGACCGTGTCACAGGAGTCGACGAGCGTGCCGTCGCCGACGTACGCCCCCATGTTGACGAACGAGGGGCTCATCATGATGCAGTCGCTTCCGAGGTACGCGCCCCGGCGGATCGCCGTTCCGTCCGGCGTGTTCCGGGTGCCGCGCTCACCGAGGTCCGCGGTGTCGCGCAGCGGGAGCACGTCGTGGTAGGTGACGCCGCCGTACTCGCGCGGCTCGGTCTCGCGCAGGCCGAAGTTGAGCAGGATTCCCCGCTTGACCCACTCGTTGGCCTCCCACGAGGTCACGTCGTCGCCGGTCTTCTCGGCGGCGCGGACCTCGCCGGCCTCCAGCGCGGCGAGGAACTCGTCGACGACGGCGGCGTCCTCGTCGGTCGCGTCGGCGGCGGTCAGCCCGTCTTGATAGCGGTTCCACAGATCGGATACGTCGGCTTCGAGCGTCATTGAATGGTGTATGGATGAGTGTCGGTATTTATTCGTCGATGTTCGTATGTTCAGTGGTTATCCTTCGTCGCCGCCCGCGTCCAGCACGTCACCGAACCCGTACCACCCCGGCTCTCGGTCGGCGAGCCAGTCGGCGGCGTCGAGCGCGCCCTCGGCGAACACGCCGCGGTCGCCGGCGCGGTGCGTGAGTTCGATCGACTCGCGGTTCCCCGCGAACAGCACCTCGTGCTCCCCGGTCACATCGCCGGCGCGCCGGGCGTGGACGCCGATTTCGCTCTCCTCGCGCGGCGCGTCGCCCTCGCGCCCGTGGACGCGTCGATCGAGGTCGTCGCGGACCCCCTCCACGTCGTCGAGGATCGACTTCGCGGTGCCCGAGGGGGCGTCGCGCTTGGCGTTGTGGTGCGTCTCCGTCAGCTCCACGTCGTAGCCGGGGAGCGCGGCGGCGGCCTCTCGGACCGCGCGCCGGAGCGCGGCGACGCCGCGAGCGAAGTTCGACGCCTTGAGGACGGGCACCGACTCGCTCGCGGCCCGGAGGCCGTCGAGCTGCGTGCCCGCGAACCCGGTCGTTCCGGTGACCATCGGCACGCCGGCGTCGGCGCAGGTCTCGGCGTACGCGACCGCCGATTCGGGACCGGTGAAATCGATGAGCGCGTCGGGTCCCGCGTCTCCGAGTAGCTCGTCGAGGCGGTCGGCGTCCTCGACCGCGACCCCCGCGACCGGGTCGGTCGGGGTACGGTTGACCGCGACGGCGACGGCGACGCCCTCGCGGTCGGCGGCGGTCTCGATCACTTCGCGGCCCATGCGACCGCCGGCGCCGGTGACGGCGATCCGGAGGTCGCCGCTCATTCGGCGCCCCCCGTCGCGGGCTCGACGGTCCCCGGGTCGACGGTTCCCGGGTCTCCGCCCTCGTACTCGGTCAGCAGCGCGCGCAGGGCCTCGCGCCGGTCCTCGGAGAGCCGTGAGAGCGGCGGACGCACGTGCGGACCGCCGCGGCCGCGGATGTGCATCGCCTCCTTCACCGGGATCGGGTTCGTCTCGGCGAACAGCTCGCGGACGAGCGGCGAGAGCTCGTGGTGGAGCGCGCGCGCCCGGTCGTAATCGCCCGAGAGCGCGGCGCCGACCATCGCGCAGGAGCGCTCCGGCTCGACGTTCCCGACGACGCTGATGGTGCCGGTGCCGCCGATAGAGAGCACGGGAAGGGTGAGCCCGTCGTCGCCGGAGAGCACGGAGAACTCCTCGTCGCGGGTACGCTCGATCACCTCGCTGATGAGGTTCAGGTCGCCGGAGGCGGCCTTATACCCCTGGATGTTCGGGTGTTCGGCGAGCTCGACGGTCACGTCGACGGGGATCGACTGGCCCGTCCGGCTCGGGACGTTGTAGACGATCTGCGGGAGGTCGACCTCGTCGGCGATCGTCCGGTAGTGTTCGAGGAAGCCGGCGGGTTCGGGCATGTTGTAGTACGGCGAGATGAGGAGAAGGCCGTCCGCGCCCGCGTCGGCGGCGCGCCGGGACAGCGAGAGCGCCTCGGCGGTGTTGTTCGAGCCGGTGCCGGCGACGACCGGGATGTCGTCTAAGGCGTCCCGGACCGTCTCGATCACGTCGATGTGCTCGTCGTGGGTCATCGTCGCCGACTCGCCGGTGGAGCCGACGGGGACCACCCCGTCGACGCCGGCGCGTTCGAGGTACCGGGCGTTGTCGGCGAGCTGCTCGTGGTCGACCTCGTCGTCGTCGGTGAACGGGGTCGTCATCGCCGGGTAGACGCCCTCGAAGGGCTCGTCGGTGGTCTCTCGGTCCGTCTCGTCGTCCGTCGCGTAGGGTGTCGTGGTCGTTGTGTCGGTCATGGGGAGGCGGGTAGCGTCTGTGTTCGGTGGCCGTCTGCGATCGATCGGAAAACGGTGCGCGCGGGTCGGGGGTCGTCCGGGACGGGGTTGCCACTCCCGCCGGCGGACGGTTCACGCGCGTTTTTTCGAGAAGAGCCGCGTCGCTGTCGGCGTCGGCGAGCCGCGTTCGGACGCGGGTCGGATCACACCGAACTATGCGCCTTTGGTCCGCTTATAGGTTGTGCCTCGGGTCGAAACTGCCGCGTCGACCGGTCACACCCCGCTCGATCGCGTCCGGCAGACCGCCCACGAACATCCTTTTCAGTACTCGTCGCGTTCTCATCGATCTCATGACTGATCCCGCCGACACCGGCGACGCCGACGCCGAGATCGAAGCCGCCGACGCCGAGATCGAAGCCGACTCCGACATCGACGCCGGCCCCGACGCCGACCGCCACGAGTACCACCCCGATCGGGAACACGCCTTCGCCGACGACAGACTCAACGAGATGCTCGATCGGATCGAGTCGAACCCGGAGATCACGGCGTATCTGGAGGCGCAGAACGTCAACCCGGTCGACCGGAAGGGGTACAACGACCACGGCGCGAAACACGTCGAGATCGTCCGTGACCGGGCGCTCCGGCTGTACGACCTGCTGAAGGCCGGCGGGGTCGAGTTCAACGGCGCCCGCCAGCAGGGGCTCGACGAGGCCGACGAACCGGTGATCATCGCGCTCGCGGCCACGCTCCACGACATCGGCCACGTCGTCCACCGCCACGACCACCCGTACTACTCGATCCCGCTCGCCGCGGACTTCCTCGACGACTTCCTCCCCTCCTTCTACGGCGTTCCCGAGCAGGTCCGGATCAAGGCCGAGGTGCTCCACGCCATCCTCTGTCACCACACCGAGGAACAGCCGCTGACCCGCGAGGCCGGCATCGTCCGGATCGCCGACGGTCTCGACATGGAGCGCGGGCGCTCGCGCGTCCCCTACGAGGAGGGCGGCCGCGGGATAAACACCGTCTCCTCGCAGGCGATCGAGCGCGTCTCCCTGCGCGAGGGGGACGAGACCCCGGCGCAGGTCGTGATCCGGATGAACAACGCGGCCGGCGTCTACCAGGTCGACTCCCTGCTCAAAGCGAAGATCGAGGGGTCGCTGCTGGAAGACCAGATCCGGACGATCGCGATCAACACCCACCGCGACGGCGACGGCAACGGGTCGATCGTCGACCGGATCGAGCTCTAGCCCGCCCTCGCCGCTCCGTCCGCGCCCGTGTCGCAACCGCTTTGCAGGTGGCCGAGAGAGCCGAGGTATGAGCGACGCAGCGGCCCTCGCGGACCTGCGGACCGGCGCCGACTACCAGTTCGGTGCGGGCGCGGGCGACGCGCTATTCCCCCCGGACGAGACGCTGACACTCCGGCGGTCGAGCGGCGGCCGCCCCAGACAGGTGATCGTCGGCGACGTGGACGACGACCCCGGCAGCCCGGAAGGCGACCGACTCGTCTCGTACGGCACTGACGGCCGGTTCACTCTCGGGATCGCCGGCGGGACCCGGCTCCGCGAGGCGTTCGCGGTCCCGCGTCACCGGATGGTCGTCGGAGAGGAGAGCGAGCCGTTCGTCCGCGAGGGGCGCAACGCCTTCGCGAAGTTCGTGACCACTGCCGACGACGGGATCCGCCCCGGCGACGAGGTGCTCGTCGTCGACGAGGACGACGCGCTGTTCGCGGTCGGACGGGCCGAACTCTCCGGCGCCGAGGCCGAGAGCTTCGCGAGCGGGGTCGCCGTGAAGGTTCGGAACGGCGCCGGGACCGCCGGAAGCGACGAGGACGACATCGGCGAGTAGCGTGGCTTCGGCTTTTTAAGCGAGTTGTAGACCCAGACATGTGCGGTGGCGCGTGCCTCCGAGTGGCCGCCTTCGGCGGCCGCGAGGAGCGCGCGCGAGGGACGCCGCGAGCGGTGCGAGGTGCGAGCGAAGTGAGCACCTCGATTGCGAGCGGTGAAACCGCGAGCAGCGAGCGGCGAGGCTGGGGAGGCGTGAGGCTGCGGTTGCGGTGCGGGTGGGTGAGACGCAAAGGGGCAGCCGCGCTGGGGCTTTGGAAGTGTTCACTGCCGATTCGTCGTCGGCAACTATTTATAAGTAATCGGCTGGGGCGTTGGAGGTGTTCACCGCGGAGCACCGATCACGTATCGCCGAGTGGCTGGGGCTTTAGAAGTACCCGTTGTCGACCCGTCAACAGCCATTTATAAGCGATCGAGGAGAGCCGCTCCGTCCACTCGCGCTCTCGAATGACCGAATTGCCCAATTACCCACTACACGCAGTCGTATCGGGACCGACGGGTACACAAGCGGGCCGCGCCCACGATCCGGTATGGACGATATCGACGTCGAGCCGGTGGATCGCGTCGAGGAGTCGGAACACGACGGAAACGGCGGGAGCGACCCCGAAAGCGACGAGGCAGACCTCCCGACCGAGACGGACGCCGCAACCGCCCTCCCGGTCGGCGTCGACGCCCCGGACTACGTCCTCTATGGCGGGAAGGGCGGCGTCGGAAAGACGACGATGGCGGCCGCGACCGGGCTCGCCTCGGCAGCGGGCGGGGTCAACACCTTGGTGGTCTCCACCGACCCGGCCCACTCGCTCTCTGACACCTACGAGACGGAAATCCCGGCGGAGCCGTCGCGAATCCGCGAGGACATCCCGCTGTACGCCGCGGAGATCGACCCCGACGACGCGGTGGAGGAGGGGATGTTCGGCGCCGACGGCGACCCCCTCGGCGGGATGGGAGAGATGGGCGACGCGATGGGCGGAATGGGCGGGATGGGGGGCGCAGGTGACCCGGACGACCCGCAAGCCGACGGCGACGGCGGCCTCGGATCCCTCCTCGGCGGCACGATTCCCGGCGCCGACGAGGCGGCGGCGATGCGCCAGCTCCTCGAATATCTCGACGATCCCCGCTTCGACCGCGTCGTCGTGGACACCGCGCCGACGGGACACACCCTCCGGCTCCTCCAGCTTCCCGAGATCATGGACTCGATGATCGGGCGGGTGATGAAGCTCCGGAACCGCTTCTCGGGAATGATGGACGGGATCAAGGGGATGTTCGGCGGCGGAGGCGACGACGCCGACCCCTCCGCGGACCTCGACGAACTCCGCGAGCGGATCGAGCGCCTCCGGAGCGTGCTTCGGGACCCCGAGAAGACCGACTTCCGCGTGGTGACGATCCCCGAGGAGATGAGCGTCGTCGAGTCCGAGCGGCTCGTCGCCCGGCTCGACGAGTTCGGGATTCCGGTGAACACGCTCGTCGTCAACCGGGTGATGGAGGGCGTCGGCGACGTGACCGACGGGAGCGGGGCCGCGATCGATCCCGACTGGATCGTCGAGCCGAACCCGGAGACCTGCGAGTTCTGCGCGCGACGGTGGGAGGTCCAGCAGGACGCGCTGCGCCGGGCGACGGACCTGTTCCGCGGACGCGACGTGAAGCGCGTGCCGCTGCTCGCGAAGGAGGTCCGCGGCGAGGCCGCGCTGCGGGTCGTGGCCGCGTGCCTGCGCTAGGGACGCTCTTCTGACGGACCGAACAACCCTTCTCGGACGCGTTCCGCCACGCCCGAGAGGTACGCCTGTCCGAAGGTCGCGACGATCAGCGCCCCGACGGAGTTGTACATGAGGTCGAGCACCGTGTCGTCGAGGCCGAACTGGGCGAGCGGCATCGAGATTCCCGTCTCGTCGGCGACGATGTCGAGCGCGAACTCGAACAGCTCCCAGACGACCCCGAACGCGAGCACCACCACGAAGATGAACACGAAGGCGAACCGCGCCGGAATCTGGATCCGGTCGCTGTGGATGTCGATCGCGCGCAGGGTCGTGTATCCCGCGCCGGCGATCAGCGACGCGGAGAGCGCGTGGGTGACGTGGTCCCACCAGCCGATCTGCGCGTAGAACCACGCCGATCCGAGCGTGTGGAAGAACACCGCCGCCGTGATCCACACGCCGAGCCACGGATCGAGCGGGATGTCGTAGTTGCGCTCGACCAGCGCCGGCACGAACGTGACGAACAGCCCGAGCCCGCCGTTGGTGATCGCCTTCGGGTGGCCGAACGCGACGCCGTAGACGACGATGGCGACCAACAGGACCTGCATCACCCTCGTGAGCCGGCGCTGCGTCCGAATCGACGGACGAGTACGGAGGACGCCGCGGACGCTCATCGGCGCACCACCCGCCAGATGGCGCTTCGAAGCCGCGCCCCGCGCCGCCGGAAGTACGCGTCGAAGAGGACGCCGGCGGCGAGACCCGCCAGCGTCACGTAGATCCACTCGATCATCAGCGCCTCGTTCGTCGTCAGGAAGGCGGTGTCGAGCAGCCGGTCGGCGTTCCACCGGAGCACCGTCCACGCGGCCGCCGTCGCCATCGTCGTCAACACGACGAACAGGACCGCGAACCAGTGGGTGACCCGCAGCGAGGAGAACATGTGGAGTTCGACGGTGACTATCAGCGCGAACGCGGCGATCGCGAGGTACGTCGAGAACGTCCCAAGCTCTCCCCCGAGAAGCGCCCGCACCAACACCGGTAGCAGCGCGAGGCCGAGCACCTCCCACGGGAGCATCACCCGCGGGTCGCGCGCCACGACCGCCGGCGCGACCACGACGGCGGCGATGGCGGCGACGAGGGCCATCGGGAGCAGGTCGAACCCGAGCAGGCTCTCGACGAACACCCCCGCGAGCACCGCCACCATCGCCCACGCGATCACCGCGTTCGTCCGTCCGCTGCGGAACAGCCGCGCCAGCCGGTCCTCGATGGCGTCGCCCTCCGGAGCCTCCGGTTCGGGATCGGCCGGGCCGGAGGCGCCGAGCACGCGGTCGACCGGATCGGAAGCGACCGAATCGCCACCGTCGACCTCGGTCTCGGAACTCCCGTCCGAGGCGTCCGCCGCGGATCGGTCGTTGTTCATACCCGTCACCAGGCTCGCCCCCACTATATGGGTTGCCTCCGCGACGCGACGAACGGACGCGCTTTTACCCGTCACGACCCTCCGTTCGCTATGAACTGCCGGCGGTGTGGAACCCCGCTCCGCAAGCCCGGGGACTACTGTCTCACCTGCAACACCGCCAACGCCGACGCCGTCGTCGTCGAGTTCGACGAGGACCGCGCCCGGCTCACGATGCTCGACGAGGACGAGGTCGTCGGTGAGACGACCGTGACCACCCGCCCCGAGAGCGACGAGCAACTGACCGAGATCCAACTCCGCAACTTCGCCGGGCGCGTCGCCGACGAGATCCGTCGAAAGCGGCCCGACACCGTCTACGCCGCCGGCGCCCGGGAGCCGCTCCGCGAGACGCGCGCACAGGTCCACCACGAGTTCTACCGCGTCCCCGACGCGAAGGCGGGGGGAGGCGAGAGCGGGGAGAGCGACGCCGGAGGCGACGACGACGCGAGCCCCGTCGTCTCGTGGGTGCTCGACCGCCGCGGCGACCGCGCCTTAAAAGTGGTCGAGACGCCGCCGCGCGAGAAGATCGGCGGGGCGCACTCGACGCTCATCGGCGACCGCAAGGGGCGGAAGGCGGTGAGCACGGTCGCGCAACACCCGCACGTCAAGAAGATCGTCCCCGGCCCCATCGACGCCGGCGGCACCGGCTCTCGGACGGGACTGCGCGCGAAGGCGACGCGCGCCGGGACCAACGGGAACGTCCGACTCCTCCTGCGGGACGGCTCCAGCGTGCAGGAGAACCGGATCGTCACCACCGCGATGAACAGAGAGACCGGTGAACGCGTCCGCGAGGACCTCAACGAGGCGCTGCGGGACGCGGAGCTGCAAGACGAGTAAGACGAGTGAGCCCTCGATGGGGTCGGCGTCCAAAGCGCCTCCCCGGAGACGGTCAAGTCGCCTCCCGGTAGGTATTTCCGCCGGCGCGCGCGATCGCTTATAAATGCTGAGCGACGTGATGGAGGACTACCTGAAGGCGATCTACGTCCTCCAGTCCGAGCAGGGCCCGCCCGTCTCGACGTCGGCGATCGCGGAGTACCTCGACAAGACCTCCCCGTCGGTCACCGACATGCTGGGGAAGCTGGAAGAGCGCGAACTCGTCGAGCGCGAGCCGTACCGCGGCGCGGAGCTGACGGCTGAGGGCGAGGCGGTCGCCTTAGAGATCGTCCGCCACCATCGGCTGCTGGAGGCGTTCCTCGCGGAGCGGCTCGACTACGACTGGAGCGAGGTCCACGAGGAGGCGGACGCCCTCGAACACCACATCTCCGAGGCGTTCGAGCGGCGCGTGGCGGAGGCGCTCGGCGACCCCGCCGTCGACCCCCACGGCGATCCGATCCCGAGCGCGGACCTCGAGCCGGTCGACGAGGGGAGCGGCGCGCGGCTCGCGGACCGCGAGGAGGGCGACCGGGTGGTCGTCGCCCGCGTCTCCGACCGCGACGAGGACGAACTGGAGTACCTCGCTGACGCCGGGATCACGCCCGGCACCGAGATCGAGGTCGTCGACGTCGCGCCGTTCGGGATGGTGACCGTGGCGACGCCGACCGGCGAGCAGAGCCTCCCGGCCGAGATCGCCCGCTCGATCCGGGTCACCGACTCGGAATAAGTCCGGGGTCCGGCCTCGAGCGTCCACACTCTGCCGCTAGCGCCACGTACGCACCCCTAGCGCCCACACTCGTACATCGGTGCGGATCTCTCGTCCCTAACGACCACGGTTCGTTCGCGAGGCTTTTCACGAAAACGGCCCTCTCGAACGGTGTGAGTTTCCTCGTAACGCTCGGCGCCGGCGTCGTCTTCGGGCTGGCGCTCGCGGCCCCGCCCGGACCGATGAACGCCGTGATCGCCGAGGAGTCGGTGCTGCGCGGTCGCCTCGCCGGCTTCCGGGCCGGCCTGGGCGCCGCGACCGCCGACGCGATCTTCTTCGTCCTCGCGTACCTCGGCGTCGTCGCGGTCGTCGAGTCGTTCCCGCTGTTGCAGGGCGCCATGATCGCGGTCGGCGGCGTCCTCATGTTGTACTTCGCGGTCGGCGCGGCGCAGGGCGCGCGGGCGTCGTTCCGCCCCGCCGCCGGCGACGAGCCCGCCGTCGCGGAGGGGAAGGGGTTCCGCAAGGCGCTGGTGCTCGCCTTAACGAACCCGTATCAGGTGTTGTTCTGGCTGACGATCGGCGTCGGGCTCCTCCGCCCCGGCGAACTCGACGTGCTCGCCCAGCTCCCCGTCGTCGGCGCGGATCTCGCCGGAACGTTCGTGGTCGCCACCGGCTCCCCGGCGCTTATCGGCGGATTCTTCCTCGGCGTGCTAACGTGGATCGTGGGATTCCCGACCGGGCTCGTCGCCGCCGAGCGTCGGACCGAGACGTTCGCGCCGGTGGTCGCGGTCGGCTCCGCGGTCGTGCTCGCCGGGTTCGGCGTCTACTTCCTCTACGACGCGGCGACGACGCTGGCGGCGCTCGGCGCGTAGCGAGCGAGAGAGACCCCCCCGCCGCGCTCGCCACGCGCCCGAGTGGATGACGGTCGGGACCGGCACGGTTTGCGTCGCGGGCGTCGACTGCGGGTCGTCAGTGACCCACGACTGAAGTCGTGGGCTTTCTCTTTGTTCCGCTGTGATCGGTGGACGGTGTCGACGGAGTCCTCGCTAGCTCTCGCGTTCGGTCTCCACGCTGCCGCCGGTAGCCTCCTCGTCCATCTCCTCGATGACCTCGTCGGCCGACTTGATGTCCGCGCCGGCGCCGCCGGCCTTGACCGCCTCCGCCTCCTTCTCTAGCTCCTCGACGTCCATCTCCGCGGACTCCTCGATCTGGCCGAGAATCTCGTCGATGTTGTCGAGTCCGAGCATCTTCCGAGTGTCGTCGTCGAACGCCTTCCCGTCGAGCCCCTCCATCTCCTGAACGTCGGAGCCGGAGAGGGCCTTACCGTAGCGACCGACGAGGCTGGTGAGTTCCTGCGGGAGGACGAAGGTGGTGGACTCGCCCTTGCCGATCTCTTCGAGGGTCTCCATGCCGCGCTCGATGATGGCGCGCTCGCCCATCGACTCGGCCGAGCGCGCGCGGAGGACGGTCGAAATCGCGTCCCCCTGCGCTTCGAGGATCTGGGACTGCTTTTCACCTTGCGCGCGGATGATGTTCGACTGCTTGTCACCCTCGGCCTGCTCGACCGCGGAGCGGCGTTCCCCCTGCGCTTCGAGGATCATCGCGCGGCGACGGCGCTCGGCGGAGGTCTGCTGCTCCATCGCCTGCTGGACGTCCTTCGAGGGGTTGACCTCGCGGACCTCGACGCTCTCGACGCGGATCCCCCATTCGTCGGTGGGTTCGTCCAGCTCCTTGCGGATCTTCGCGTTGATCTCCTGTCGCTTGTTCAGCGTGTCGTCGAGTTCCATGTCGCCGAGGACGGCGCGGAGGGTGGTCTGCGCGAGGTTCGAGACGGCCTTCTTGTAGTCGTCCACTTCGAGAAAGGCCTTCTTGGCGTCCATCACCTTGATGTAGACGACCGCGTCCGCCGTCACCGGCGAGTTGTCCCGCGTGATCGCCTCTTGGCGGGGAACGTCGAGCGTCTGTGTCCGCATGTCGAACGCGTAGGTGCGGGAGACGAACGGCGGAATGAGGTTGATACCGGGTTCGAGCAGTTTCCGGTACTCGCCGAACACGGTGAGCGTCTTCTTCTCGTAGGCGTCGACGATCTCGAACGACTGCCAGAGCGTGACGACCACGAGCAGTAGGAAGAGCAGGCCGACGCTTACCAGGCCGAACCCGAGGCCGGGTTGGAGGGGGATCGGATGCATGTCCCACCTTTGGGCTATCCCGATGTTAATACTTCGCCCGACGTGGGACACAGTTCGCCCGACGTGGGACCAGTCCTCCGCGAATCGCACGGCCCCGACCGACCGCCGCCGGTCTCCGCGCTCCGCAGATAACAAACCCTAAAACCCGGCTCGGCGACCGATCCCGTATGCATTTGCGGTTCGTCGAGCGACTCGGGCTCGCCGACGCGGTGACGGTGGCGAACGCGGCTGTCGGCTTCCTCGCGGTCGTCGCCGCCACCGCCGACGTCCGGCTCGCGGCCCGTCTCATCCTGCTCGCCGCCGTCGCTGACGGGCTCGATGGCGTCGTGGCGCGCCACCGCGGATCGACCGACGCCGGGCCCTACCTCGACTCGCTCGCGGACGTGGCGTCGTTCGGCGTCGCGCCCGCCGCGCTCGTGGCGTTCGTCGTGCTCGACGCGCGGTCGTTCGCGACCGATCCGGCATTCGTCGTCGCCGGCCTCGGCGCCGCGGCCCTGTTCGTTTCGCTGGCGGTCGCCCGGCTCGGGATGTACACGGCCTACGACACCGACGAGCGCGAGACGGTGGGCGTGCCGACGACGCTGGCGGCCACGGTGCTCGCCGCGGCCGTCATCGCCGGCTACACGACCCCAGCGCTGCTCGTCGCGGCGACCGGCGCGTTCGCCCTCCTGATGGGTTCGACCGTCACGTACCCCGACCTCCACGCGCAGGACGCGCTCGTGATGGGGGTCGTGCAGGCGGCCGTCATCCTGACTCCCCTCGGGCACATGACCACGTCTCTCCTCCCGGCGTGGATCGGCGAGGGGTTCGCGTTCGCGCTGCTGTTCCTCTCCACCGGCTACCTCGTCCTCGGACCGCGGTTCTACTGGGGAGACGGGATCCGGTCGCCGGGGGACATGGACGACGCGAGAGACGGGACTGACGCGAGAGACGGGACTGACGCGAGAGACGGGACCGACGCGAAAGGCGGGACCGACGCCGTCGAGGATCGCAGCGCCTGAGGAGTTAGTTCGAAGGGCTGAGCGCTCGGCGTAAACGTCTGAACCACAGAAAAGCGCCGACGGAACCGAAACTGCGTGATCGCGACCGTTACAGCAGGTCGTCGAAGTCCTTGTAGCGGGTGATGTCGACGCCGTCCTCGGTGACGACGGCGACGTTGATCCCGTTACCGGACGCGAGGTCGCGCTCGACGGCGGACTGGATCGCCTTCGCGGCGATCTCGGTCGCCTCGTCGACGCTCACGTCGTCGTGGTACTCCTGTTCGAGGACACCGAGGGCGTACTGTGAGCCCGAGCCGGTGACGGTGTACTCCTCTTCGGTCGTGCCGCCGAGGGCGTCGATGGAGTAGATGTGGGCGCCCTCGTCGTCGACGCCGCCGAGGATCGGCTGGACAATGTAGAACGCACCGGAGCGGAGGAGGTTCCCGGTGAGCGTCGACAGCGCCTCCATGGACATGTCCTTGCCGCGGCGGGTCTCGTAGAGGCTCGTCTCGGCTTTCAGCGTCGAGATGAGGTTCTGGGCGGCGGAGACGGAGCCGGCGATGGTCAGCGCGCCGCGGGGGTGGACCTCCTCGACCTTCTGGACGTCCTTCGAGGAGACCATGCCGCCGAGGGAGGCGCGCATGTCGGTCGCCATCACGACGCCGTCGGCGGTCTTGATGCCGACCGTCGTGGTCCCGGTTTTCATCTCACCCTCGCCGTCGGCCTGCGCCGCGCGGCGTTCGCTGTGTTCGAACTCGCCGATCTCCGGTCCGAAGACGGGCTGATCGCGGCCTAACTCCTCGGCAGGTCCGTCGGAGAGGTCGCCAGTCGGTGTTCGCATTACGCCTCCGTTGGCTCGGCGCGCTGATAAAGGCAACCCTTCGGGGACCGACCGCCGGTTCCGACGGGTCTATTCGTCGGCGACCACGCCCTGACGGCATTTAAAAGGAACAGCGAGCGTGTACCCGCGCCTCGACGCACGAAGCGGATCGTGTCGGCCCCGCCGCGCGTCGGAGCGCCGAGGCTCCCGGAGCGGGCGGTCTCGAAAACAGGACGGTCGAAGGCGGGACGGTCGAAAGCGGACCGGTTACGACGGCGCCGACGCGTTCACTCCTCGGTGGCCTCGTACACCTCGCCGGTGGTCTCGACGAGCCGGCCGATGGGGACGTTGATACCGAGTTGCTCACGGGCGAAGACGGCCATCGGGAACAGCGAGATTCCGACGGCAACGGTCGCCTGGTGCAGCCCGAAGAGGGCCGCCGTACGGATGCGGTCGAACATTGGTCTTCGAGCTACCCGAACGGAGATGTATATAAATACTTTCCGGGGTCGGCGGATCGGAGACATCGACGCAGTCTTGCGGTTTCGAGTTATAAATTAACAATTGTGAAATATACCCCGACCCCTGTCACGATCGGGATAGCCACGGCGGTTCGGACTCCGATCGTTCTCATAAGTTATGCGTTCCTTCTGCGCCTCGTGCGCCTCGCATCGACGGGTCTCAGCGCGGTCGGGATCGGATCTCGACCGCAACTGGATCGAGACGTCTCACCGGTTGCGCTCATCAGAGTTGACGGGACCTGACCGGCTCCGGTCGCGGACCGAACGCGATTTAACCGGTCCGTCGCGTATCTCGCGGCGTGCAGAACGTCACGGACCGAACCCGAAACCCGTTCGGGATGCGCCCGGACTGCGAATCGTTCGTCGCCGGCTACGGCGACGCTAACGCCGACTTCCACGTGATCGGCGACCATCCCGGAGTCCACGGCGGCGCCGGCACCGGCGTCCCGTTCACCGGCGAGCCGTGGTCGGGTTCCTTCTTCTCCGCGCTCGCCGACGGGGGCCTGATCACGGGGTTCGACGACGTGGTAGTCGACGGTGGGTCACCGGCGAACGACGAGCGTGTCGATCCGATCGCCGTCGCCCGGACGTTCTTCTCGTACCTCCACATGTGCGTCACCGACGGCGTCCCGGACGAGGCGTCGTACGACGACATGGAGCGGTTCTTCGACGCGGAGCTCCGGGCGATCGCCGCCCACGTCCTCCTTCCGGTCGGCGCCCACGCGACCGACCACGTCCTCCGGCAGTACACCTCGCGGGCGCACAAGACGGAGATCGACATGAACGAACTCCACGCCGAGGAGCTGCTCGGCTCCGGCTGGCTCGTCCTCCCGATCAAGGAGCCCGCCGAGTGGACCGCGGGCGACGGCGACCGACTCGCTGCGGCGCTCCGCGAGCTCCGATCGACCGACTTCCGGCGCGAGAGCGACCTCGGCCGCTTCATCGCCGGCAGCGATCCGTACCTCGTTCGGTGACAGGCGGCGAGACACAGGTCGACCCCCCGTGACGGGCGGTCTGAGCCGCTCGCGTTCTCGTTCTGGCTTTCCGGTCGGATGCATGTGCGGTTCCGACGGATCTTCGCGGTCCCGATCAGATCGTTCGGGCCGAATCAGTTCGATTACTGTTCGAACGTCATTTATTCACCGGATGTGGGTGTCATATTTGTCACTACTCCCCGTATTTTATATCGGTCACCGTTACTCGTCAGTAGGCGCCCGATCGGTCGGGCGTCGGCCGTAGGACTGGTACTCCATTACGGCGGCTTGGTCAGCACCGGCCCTCACGGGCCGTTTTTCCTGCCGGTCGGGTCCCGAACTACTGCTCCGTCAGCAGCGCGTCGAGGTACTGTCCGACGTGGTCGTCCATGCGTCGCTTGAACCCCGCCTGCCGCGCGAGACGGTCGAGTTCCCGGGAGACGTACGTGCCGTACTGGACCGCCTTCTTATCCGCCGTCCGGACGGACTCGGGCATCCGACCGGTCGCCGCCCGTCGGAGCGCGATCTTTCGCTCCTCGTCGCTCGCGAGCAGTTCGCCCGGCAGCGCGAGCGCGGCGGCGACGATCCGGTCGTCGAGCAGGGGCGCGACCGGTTCGGTTCCGGCGGCGCGGAGCGCGAGCACGTCGCGTTCGAGCTGGTCCGGAAGCGACCGAACGGTCTCGGTACGCGCGCCTCGCACCGTCTCCGCCGCGACGCGGTCGTCGCCGGCGGGGTCGGCGACTTTGCTGTAGCCGCCGAACAGCTCGTCCGCCCCTTGTCCCACCGCGAGCCGACCGATTCCGTCGGCCGCGGCCGCCTCCGCCGCGAGGTACAGCGGGACCGCGATCGCGAGGTCCATGGGGTTACGTCGCCCCGTCGCCGCGGCGACCTCGCGGACCGCGCACACGAGGTCGTCGTGTGTGATCTCGACCACGCGGAGGTCCAGGTCCATCGCCGCGGCGGCCTCGCGGGCGGCCGCGACGTCGTGACACCCCTCGAAGCCGGCGACGTAACACGGGGCGTCCGGGACCGCGGCGGCGACGACCCCGGAGTCCACGCCGCCGGAGAAGGCGACCGCGAGGTCGCTCTCGTTCGTCTCCGTTCCGACGCTCCCGAGCGCGGCGTCGAGCGCCTCGTCGACCGCGGCCTGTCCGGGCCCCGGATCGACGGGCTCGCCGTCGGGGAGGGACCAGACGCGCTCGCGGCCCGCGCTCGACACGACGGCGCCGGCCGGGACCGGCTCTGGGTCGCCGAGGTCGGTCCGGTCGAAGCTCCACGCGTCGGCGTCGGTGGGATCGCGCGCGGTCGAGGGGTCTGCGGCGCCGCGCTCGACGAACAGCGGTTGGCGGCCGAGCACGTCTCGGACGAGGACGGGTCCCCCGCGGTTCGGCGGATCACGGAGGAGCCCGACGAACCCGCGCCCGCCGGGGAGGAGATCACCGTCACGGAGCGCGTCGCGGACGCGGTCGGGCGGCGCGCCGCGCAGTTCGGATGACTGAGCGTCCGGCATCTGTCAGCGGAGCGCGTCCAGCGCCCGGAGCGCGCGGCGCTTGGCGCCGCCGCCGAACTGACGGAGCGAGACGCGCCACGGGGTTCGTTTCCCGACGACGCTGGTCCGGCCGTCGGCGATCCCGTCGAGGATCGCCTCGGCCGAGCGCTCGTCGGCGCCGACCTCGGTCACGGCCTGCCCCACCATCTCGGAGATGTGGGCGTCGCTGCCGGCGGTCATCGGCATGCGGTTCCGGACCGCGAACTTCTCGGCCTGCCGGTTCGAGCGCCCGGTGAACAGCCGGGAGTTGTACACTTCGAGGGCGTCGGCGCTTGCCAACTGCTCGTCGGTGATGTGGGCGGCGACGCCGTGGCGGGACTTCTGGAAGGGGTGGGGGATGACCGCGATCCCTCCCTGGTCGCGGATCCGGTCGAGCGTCTCGTCGAAGGGGAGCCCGCTCTCGACGCGTTCGGTGATCCCGAACGCGAGCACGTGGCCGGCCGCGCAGGTCACCTCCATGCCGACGATGCCGACGAGCCCGTAGTCGGGGGCCTTCTCGGCCGCCTCGATGCTGGCGTCGATCTCGTCGTGGTCGGTGACGGCGAGCGCGTCGAGCCCGACCGCGGCCGCCTGCTCCAAGAGCAGGTCGACCGGGTCGCGCCCGTCGTAAGACAGCGCGGAATGCGTGTGGAGCTCGACCGATAGCACGCGCTCAGGTTCGAGCGTGCTGTTCAAAAGCGCCCCGGTCCGCGGCTGCTCGCGTCGAACGCGACGACGGAGCCCACCCGGGGCGACGCGAGCCGTAGAAAACGACGACGGCGCCGCGCCGACCGATCAGAACGCGCTCTCGCCGACCGTCTCCCGGTACGTTCCGGTGCCGCGGTGGCCAGCCTCGTCCCACGTGTCGACCGCGACCAGCACGCGGGTGTTCAGGGCGTCGGTCGGCGCGCCCTCGATCCGGAGCGTCGAGTCGCCGATGCGGGCGACGGCCTCGCCGCCCTCCGCGCCGGTGACCATCACTTCGACCACGTCGCCGGGCTCGTAGTCGGGGGTCGATCCCCGGAACGACAGCCCGGCGAAGAACTTGTCGAAGCGGCTCATGCGCGCGACACCTCCTCGGAGGTGCGGTCGGGAATGTACTCCCGCCCGAAGCCGGTGATCGCGGCGAACAGGAACACGATCACGAGGAACCAGCCGTGGAACACGTACGGCACGACCTCGATCGGATTGACCACCATCGCGTCGCCGTACTCGGCGCCGAGCCCCCCGGGACCGACCATCACCTGGTAGCCGACGAGGACGCCGCCGGCCCACGGGAAGATGTACCCGAGCGCCGAGGTGTTCGCGTCGAGAATGTTCGCGCGTCGGTAGCCGTTGATGTTGAACTTCTCACCGATCCGCGCGATGTACGGGGCGATCGCGATCTCCGCGGCGGTGTTGATCGTGATCATCCCGTTGATCGTCGCCGTGCCGAGGACCATCGTCAGCTCGGCCCGCCGGACGTTGGTCGCGACGGAGTTCAACAGGAACTCCAAGATCGCCTCGAAGCCGCCGCCGCGGATCATGATCTGCGCCATCGACACGATCAGCAGCGTCAACACGATGAGCGGGAAGAAGCCGGTCGCGCCCGTATAAAGGCTCCCGCCCACGCCCGTGGTCTCGCCCACCGCGACGAACGGCAGCGCGGTGAACGTTCCGGCCTCGCTCACGGTGAACACGAGGATGTCGCTCACCGACGAGAGCCCGAACAGGAGGTTGGACGCGACGGCGACGACGATCCCCCACGAGATCGCCTCGACGATGTGGCGGCCCGCGACCGCGGTCACGATCACGACGCCCATCGAGAGCAGGTGGACTAGCCCCGCCGCAGCCGCGTCGAGTTCGGCCGCGCCCTCGAGGCTCGCGCCCGGCAGGACCGAGCCCATGACCAGATAGGCGACGAACGCGGGTACCGCCGCGAGGATGGCGTACTTGAACCGCGAGGCGACCACGCCGCCGATGTCGGCATCCTGCGTCACCGCGCTCACGATCGTCGTGTCACTGACGGGCGCGAGGTTGTCGCCGAACACGGCGCCCGACAGGATCGCGGCGAACAGCAGCACCGGGTTCGCGCCGAGGAGGACCCCGGCCGGGAAAAAGAGGGTCACGAACGCGATGGTCGCGCCGTACCCCGTCCCGATTCCGGTCGCGAGCAGCCCACAGAGAACGAACGCGGCCGCGGGGAACGTCGCCCCGCCGACGTTCAACGCGTCGGCGGCGAAGATGAGTCCGTTGACGAACCCGCCGGCTTGGAGCGTGTCGGCGAACATCCCGGCCCACAGCCACGCGACGATCGCCGTGGCGGCGACGCGCTGGGTCATCCCCTCGAAGATGGTGTCCGCGTACGTCTTCCAGCTCCCGCGAACGAAGAACATCCCGAGGATCGTCCCGATCAGCGCCCCGATAACGAGTCCGTCCGAGCCGCCGACTCCGAGGATTCCGCTCTGGAAGATGGCCCAGAGGATGAAGAAGGCGAGCGGGACCGTACTCATCCACTTCCCCCCGTAGAACTCGATGCGAGGGGTGTCGTCAGCGTCGTCTTTGCCCCCACCAACGCCGAACTCACTGCCGTCCGGTGGCTCTCCGCCGTCAGTCGCCGACGGGTCACCGTCTACTGTTTCGGTCATCAGTCTCTCACACGCCTCCGGTCATCAACCACCCACCTAAATCCTCGTGTCTTTCCTTCAGCCGAGGGAAATGTCACGGAACGATCGGATCTGAGTCACTCACGGGTCGCGATCGTCCGCCGTCGTCCGCGATCGTTCGCCGTTCCCCCGGAGCGTTTTCGGGGCCACCGACCTGTGCCGAACCGCAGGGCGCGCCGGTCTCCGAACTGCGGCGGGCCACAAGAACACGCTTAAGAACCCCGACGCCGACCACTCACACGGGAACAGCACAGCTGCAGATCCGACGCGCCGGGGTCTTTTCGCCCACGGCTTGGGAATGTAGCAGTGCGCCGACGCCTCCGGCGTCGCGGTCGGACCGTCCGCTTGCGCGGGCCGTCCGGTCGGACCGCTCGATCCGAGAGCCGTCCGTCAGCCGCGTCGCGCGGAGTCGCGGTCACGTTGCGGTTGTGCCGTTCCAACCAGATACACAATGGCACGAATGCACACGCGCCGTCGCGGTTCGTCCGGTTCGGACAAGCCGGCGACGGACGAGAACCCGGAGTGGAGCGACGTCGACGCCGAGGACATCGAGTCTCGCGTCGTCGAACTGGCGGAGCAGGGCCACGACCCCAGCGTCATCGGACTCAAGCTCCGTGACGAGGGCGTCAAGGGCGTTCCGGTACCCGACGTGAAGTTGGCTACCGGCAAGAAGGTCACCGAGATTCTCGAAGCCCACGACGCGGAACCGGAGTTCCCCGAGGACCTCCGAAACCTGATGAGCCAGGCCGTCCGCCTGCGCGAGCACATGGCGGAGAACGGACAGGACCACCAGAACAAGCGCGCGCTCCAGAACACGGAGTCGAAGATCCGCCGTCTCGCGGACTACTACCGCGGCGACGAGATCGACGAGGAGTTCACGTACACTCACGAGTACGCCGCCGAACTCCTCGCTGACGAGTAACTGATACGACGCGACACCGAGTCGCGACGAACCGACGCGACGCGCCGATTCACGACGAATCGACCCACGACTGCACCACACGACCCCACAATGACCGAAGCCACATCCGCCACGCCCGCCCCCGACGCCCTCGCCGGCGTCCTCGCAGACGCGCCGTTCGTCCGGCTCGTCGCGACCGACGACGGCGACGCGGTCGCAGCCGCGGGGCTGCTCGCGCGGGCACTCCGGGCGGTCGGCACGCCGTTCCAGGTCCGCGTGTCCCGCGATCCGACTCCCGACGCCGGCGACGACGCCGTCGCGGTGACTGTCGGCGCGGACCGCGGCCCGCACGCGATCACCGGAGCGGGGCGCCCGGCGAGCACGGACGCGTTCGCGACGGCGCGAGCGCTCGGCGACGACCCCGATCCGGTCGTCGCGCTCGCGGGCGTCGTCGCGGCCGGCTCCGTGCCCGGCACGGACGGCTCCGGCGACGCGTTGGAGATGGCAGAGCGCTCGGAGCGCGTCCGCCGCCGACCCGGCGTCGCGCTCCCGACCGCCGACCTAGGGGACGGGCTCGCGGCCTCGACGCTCGTCCGGACGCCGTACTCCGGCGACGGCGAGGCCGCGCGCGCCGCGCTCGCGGACGTCGGACTTCCGGCCGACCTCGACGACGACGCGCACCGGCGGCTCGCGTCACTGGTCGCCGTCGACGTCGCGGACGCGGAGGGCGCGAGCGCGCGGGCCGCCTCGGCGGTCGAGCGCGCGCTCCGCCCGTACGCGACGGTCGGGGACGCGGCGCCGTTCGAGACGGTCGGCGGCTACGCCGACGTGCTCGACGCGCTCGCCCGCGAGGCGTCCGGAACGGGCGTCGCGCTGGCGCTCGACGCCGACCCGAGCAACGGGCTTCGGACCGCCGCGCTCGACGCGTGGCGGACCCACGGGCTCGCCGCGCACCGCGCGCTCGACGACGCGGCGACCGGCCGGTACGACGGCTGTTTCGTCGTCCGCGTCGACGCCGCTGAAAGCGTCCTCCCGACGGTCGCCCGACTCGCCCGGGACTTCCGGTCGCCGGAACCGGTCGCGGTCGCGGTCGACGAGGCCGCGGGGCGACTGGCCGCCGCTGCGGTCGAGCCCCTTGGGATCGGCGACGCCTGCCGATCCGCGGCGACCGAGTTCGGCGGCGACGGCTGGGGGACCGCCGACCGCGGCGGGATCGCGGTCGGCGCGGCCGACGGGGACGACGAGAGCGAGGCGACCGACGGCGACATCACGGGCGCGCTCGCTGCGCTCAGGGAGGCGCTATGAGCGGGGGCCCTGCTCGGGGCGGGGAGCCCGCTCGGAGCGAGGGGACGACCCGGACGGCGACCGTCCGGACGACCCACGCAGACGCCCCCCTCGTCGCCGCCGCGCTTGCCCCGGACGAGACCGACTCGATGACCACCCGCGTCGACGGCGACGCGATCGAGTGCGTCGTCGAGCGGCCAACCACCGGCGGCTTGCGGTCGACCGTGGACGACCACGTCGTGAACCTACGCGTCGCGGACCGCCTCGTCGAGCGCGCGAGGGACCACCTCGCGGCCGGCGACGGAGCGCGCCGCTCCGACACCAACGGCGACACCGACACTAACACATGAGCGAACGATCCGTATCCAAGAGCAGAGAACAGAAGCGCTGGTACACCGTGCTGGCGCCCGAACAGTTCGACCGGCAGGAGCTCGGCGAGACCCTCGCCGAGGAGCCCGACCAGGTCGTCGGCCGCACGATCACGACGACGCTGGGCGAGCTGACCGGCGACTCCGGTGCGAACAACACGAAGCTCACGTTCAAGATCACCGACGTGGGCAGCGACACGGCCTACACCGAGTTCATCACGTACGAGCTCACGCGGGACTACCTGCGCTCGCTCGTCCGCCGCGGCGCAGG
>Ga0207720_100208_pt1 | contig 52794 bp, 60 predicted proteins | sample A23P2SouthBayCA_2_FD_187751 | JGI IMG/M metagenome (GOLD analysis project Ga0207720, IMG submission 187751) | Aerobic enrichment media microbial communities from Eden Landing Ponds, California, USA - A23 E3 (2) (SPAdes) | ecosystem: Environmental > Aquatic > Marine > Unclassified | place... | reverse complement strand
TCGGCGCTGGGGACGCGCTGGCGTTCAACGCCGGCAATCTCGACCTCGTGTACGGCGACCCGCTGGCCGTCTCGGGCGACACGCTCGGGCTGGACACGGTCGCCCCACTCACGCTCTCCTCGGGGTCGCTCGCCGTCGCACTCGGCAACGCGCTGGCCGTCGACGGCAACGACGATCTCGCGGTCCAAGAGAGTGAGATCAGTCACGACAACCTCTCGGGCGTCTCGTCCAGCGACCACCACTCTCGCTACTCGGACGACGAGGCGAGGTCCGCCGTCGACGGGAGCAACGTCTCCCTCAACCACGACAACCTGACCGGAGTGTCCGCAGGCGACCACTTCGGCGCAGGGGCGGCGCTGGCCTTCAACGGTGGCGATCTGGACCTCGTATACGGCGACCCGCTGGCCGTCTCGGGCGACACGCTCGGGCTGGACACGGTCGCCCCGCTCACGCTCTCGTCCGGCTCGCTGGCGGTGGCGCTCGGCAACGCGCTGGCCGTCGACGGCAACGACAACCTCGCCGTTCAGGAGGGCGAGATCAGTCACGACAACATCGCCGGCGTCTCGTCCAGCGACCATCACACCCGATATTCCGACAGTGAGGCACGGGACGCCGTCGACGGGTCCAGCGTCTCGGTCGACCATGACAACCTGACCGGAGTGTCCGCAGGCGACCACTTCGGCGCTGGGGACGCGCTGGCGTTCAACGCCGGCAATCTCGACCTCGTGTACGGCGACCCGCTGGCCGTCTCGGGCGACACGCTCGGGCTGGACACGGTCGCCCCGCTCACCCTCTCGTCGGGATCGCTCGCCGTCGCACTCGGCAACGCGCTGGCCGTCGACGGCAATGACAACCTCGCCGTGCAGGAGGGCGAGATCAGTCACGACAACATCGCCGGAGTCTCGTCTAGCGACCACCACTCTCGCTACTCGGACGACGAGGCGAGGTCCGCCGTCGACGGGAGCAATGTCTCCCTCGACCACGGTAATCTGACCGGCGTCGGGTCCAGCGACCACCACTCTCGCTACTCGGACGGCGAGGCGCGGAGTGCCGTCGACGGCGCGAATGTCGATATCGAGGGTGATGCCGACACGGTCGACGGAAAAGATGCGTCCGAACTCGGCGGGGCGGGAATCGTACGGCACGCCAAGTATGGCGGTGGGTTTGACGTTTCGGGAGAGTACGAATATTATTATTCGAGTGTCCCGAGCGGCTCACAGTTGTACGTGGCGAGGTTGGGATGCGATGCGGGGGGTAATGTTGTTTATATCAAACTCCGCGAGCATTACAGCGATGGGTCGTCTAAAACCCTCAAATCTGTAGACGAAGACCAGTCTACCAAGAGTTTCGGGCCTACCGACCTGTCTACCAAATCCGAAACGCTCCGGTCGGGTAAGTCACTGGACGCAATCGAAGTGTGGTTTGAGAACCCCACCAGCGGAACGACCAAGACCGTAGACTCGGCAACTGCTGAAATCTTAGTATTCGAGGCGTGATAAAATGAGACACAGAGACACTCACGACGGAGGTATCGGCAAATGAGCAACAGAGACACGCGGAAGCGGAGGGTCCACTGATGGCGATGGTAGCCAGGATGGCGGTCAGCCCGACCAGTGGCGTCTCGAAGGGCGACACGATCACGGTCGATCTGACGACCGCTTTCAGTGGCGAGATCCCAATCAAGGTCGAAACGAAGGACTCGAAACTGTCCGACAACTGGACCGAGGCGGATAAGACCGTGGCGACGGTCAACGCGACGAGCGATAAGACGAGCTACACGGTCACGTTCGGGGCCCCCGAGCCGCCCTTCCTCGTTCTCGCGGACGGGTCAGCCGGCAAGGATATGGCCCGAGTCGGGTACACGACGGTCAAAGAGCGGAAGGTCGACACCGACGGAGACGGGAGCCTGGAGACGATCGTCGACCAAGACGAGGGGATCGACAAGCGAGAGCGCGAGACCTACGACGGGCCGACCGGCGAGGACAACACCACCGGCGGACTGACCGGCGGGGACTCCTCGGATTCGACGGACTCCTCGACGGACTCCTCGACGGACTCCTCGACCGACTCCTCGGACGGGACGACCGGCGGACTGACCGGCGGGGACTCCTCGGATTCGACGGGCTCCTCGGACTCCTCGGACTCCTCGGACGACAGCGGAACGACGGTCGAGGTCGGGGAGGTCCCCGGCGATATCGAGCCGGACATTCACGACCCGAGCGAGCAGGACAGTACCGACTCCGGCGGCGATAACACGATGCTGTACGCCGCCGCGGCGGCCGCTGTGGGAGCCGTCGCCTGGTCGCGGAGGGAGTCATGAGTCTACTCGGCTTCCCGGTCGACGGGAGCGCGCCGAGTGACGCCCACAACTGGGACCCCTCCAGTCCCGGCGCTCAGGTCACGACCGGGACGGGGACCGGCGAGGATCTGGCCGATCTCGAGGATCCCGATCCGGAGGTCGCGGAGACCATCGAAGGCACGGGCAACTCGCGCGGGTCGACCGCCGGAGACGGCGTGTCGAGCGACGGGTCGGACGGAATCAGTAAAACGGTCAAGTACGGGGCTGCGGCGGCCGCTCTCGCCGGAATCGCGTACAAGAGTCAGCAATGAACGGAGGACTGCTTTCGCACGTCTCGGAGGAGATGAGGCAGGCAATCCGCGAGGAGCAGGCAGAGGACTCGACTACGTCGGAGGGCTCGACTACGTCGGAGTCCGGCCTCGCAACGTCGCCCTTCGGTGACACTGGCGGCGAGGACAGCAACCACGGCGACGTGAGCGGGGGCACCGGCGACGTGGCCGGCATCGACCCGCGGCTGGCCCTGGCTGGCGTGGCGGTCGCCCTGCTGGCCTGGAGGGGGCTCTGATGGCGGGGCCTGCGGCAGCCGCGCTCGCCTCGGAGACGGACCTGAACGGGCTCGCGGAGTCGGCGGGTGACTCCACCGGCATCAACGTGGCCGTCGCCCTGCTCGGCGTCGGTGCCCTCTACCTCGTGTTCACGATGACGCAGGAGGTCACGGACGTATCCCAGGGCGGTCAGGAGGCGGCCGACGGCGTCGGTGACGCAACCGGGAGTACCTTCGACGGGACCCAGGACTTCATCGAGGACTCGTCAAACTGGTGGCTCGGCGGCGGCGCCGATCTCGCGGAAGGCGCCTGGGACTTCGGAGTGGGCGGCCCGGCCGACGTGATCGACGGGACCGGCGACGTGGCCGAGGACGTGGTCGACGGCGCTGGGGACCTCCTGGGCTGATATGCCAGTCGAGACTTCCCTGATCGGCCTGGTGATGGCCCTGGAGGTGGCGAATCTCGGGATCTCCGTGGCGAACGCCCGGCAACTCGGTGAGGATGAGACGGCGCGGAAGCGGGCGGCCCGCGCCCTGGACGCGATCGACCGGCACGAAGAGCGGCATCACGACGAGAGGCACGCATGATCCTACAGACTGCAAGTTCAATTCCGGTTCCGGACGGACAGACTCTCGGGGCGTTCATCTTGGCCTTCTTGGGCGGGATGGCGGTCCCGACGCGCTACGGCCTCCTTCGACTCCGCGGCTTCGGGAGGATGATGGCCTCGAAGATCCCGGCGAAGCCCCCGGCGGGCGTCGACCGCGAGGAGTGGCTACAGCGGGCGGAGGGAGTCGCGCCGGTCGAGCCGGACGGCGGCGAGGTCGAGCAGGCCGACGCCGACGGCGGCGCCGGTAACGAGCCCCAGCCGTGATCCCAACGACGCCGCTCCCGGTCGGACTCCCGCCAGGCTTTCCGGCCGAGGCGATCCCGGACGGGAGCGTCGCGGTACCTCACCACTTCTACACTGGGGCTCTCATCGCGCTGTTCGCGGCGGCGGTCGTGTGGGACGACTATCCCCGCGAGGAGCCGCTTGTGGTCGGCGGCGGGACCATCTTCGGCATCTTCGCGTTCGTCGCCGTGTGGCCCCGCTACCCGACGCTCGGGGCGGCGCTCTCGGTGACGTTCGCGACGGCGGTAGCGATGGCGGCGCTGCGGCCGGCGTGGCTCCGTCGCTACCCGCTCCGCTGGCAGGTGGTCGCGCTCGTCGGCGGGCTCATCATGCTCGACGACGCGCTCTCTCACGGGACCGGCGTCTGGACGCCGCTCGATCACTACTGGCGGGCGTCGATTCGGCCCGCGTTGGGAATTGGGTAACTCTCTGAGTGTCCGAAAACGCACCAGGAGTCAGACACCTACGGGCCTAAATCGCCCCTATTTACCCCACCATACCACAAGATTCTAGGATTTCTGACCGTAATGCGAACATAGCGGACAATGAACTTCGAAGAACACGACAACAAAGACGACCTGAAAATCTGGCTCTCCCAGAGCGAGGTCGACCAACTCCTCGAGGCCACCGAGTCGACGAAACAACGGATCGCCTTCGCTCTCGGGGCCCGGTGTGGACTCAGGAGTAACGAAATCGCACAGGTCACTCCCGAACACCTGGCAGATACCGAGGCCGGCTGGATGCTCCGCGTTTGGGAGGGTAAGAGCAAGCCGCGAGAGACGCCTGTGCCGTCTAATCTCGCAACGACGATCCGAACCGTCGATGACTACCGCGACGAGGACAGCGACGTTCCAGTCGTCGATAAATCGACGCGGACGCTTCGTCGGTGGGTCGACAGCGTCGGGAACTCGCTCGCGGAGGACACCGATGAAGACCTCTGGACCTACGTGACCATGCACGATCTCCGTCGCACCTGGGCGACCTCGCTGAAAGGAGCCGAGGTAGACGCCATGCTCGTCTGTGACTGGGGGGGTTGGTCCGACTTGGAGACCTTTCTGGACCACTACCGCGGTAAGTTCTCACCGGAAGCACAGCGCAAACAGCGCGACAAAGTCGATTGGCTGTGACGGCCAAACCTTTAGTGCGTGAATTTCCAAGAAATTCATATGAGCAGAACGTCGATTCCAGTGGATTCCGAAACGAAGGACCGACTCGACGGTTTGAAACGCGACGACGAGACGTGGGACGAGTTCCTTCAGCGAGTCACGAGCGACGAGGAACCGATCGAGTTCGGGGCCTGGGACGATGATGAGGCTGACGAAGCGATGAAGCGTCTCCGCGAAGGCCGGGAGCGGCCCGAACAGTGACCTTCCTCGATACATCCGTCATTGTCGAGTCCCTCCGTGGCAACGAGACGGTCACCGATTACCTCCAGGGCAAAGAACCGTTGCTCACATCCACGATCTGCGTCTTCGAAGTGATAAACGGTCGTGTCGGGAGCGGAACCACCGATGTTGCCGCTATTCGACAGCAATTCGCGGGAGTTCAAGCCCTCGATCTGACCGAACCCATCGCGATAGAGGCCGGTCGGCTTCAAGATGAATTGATGAACGATGGTGGCCGTCTTTCGACTGACGACCTTCTCATCGCGGCGACAGCGCGAAGCACTGGCGACGAACTTGTCGTCGCCGACAGCGATTTCGAGACGGAAGTGCTCGAAGACGTGATGCAGGTAACGAATCTCGGCGGAGATTCTGAGAGTTAGGCCCGCTGGGTCCGGACCGCCACCTGGACCTGCCGCGTGCTTCTTCAGACGTTCCTCGACCACTACCGGGGGACGCACTCGCCCGAAGCGCAGCGACGGGAGCGTGAGAAAGTCGACTGGCTTTGATTACTGAGCGAGAGTGAACTGAAATTCAACCTCTGCAACGTCGTTGATGGCGTTGGTTGGCGGCGAAGCTTCTCCCATATTCGAATTATCGAATACCAGACGATAGGAGCCGGCCTCTAGATACCCGCTCGCTTCCGTGCCGGTACTATCCGTCGTACTCACCGCTGTCTTGTACAAGAATCGATTCCCTTCATCGAATTCAGAATACTCTGCCTCCTCAATAACGTAGACATCGATCGCTGGTCCCTCACGAACGAGGAATTCATACGCTAATGCACCTTCTTCTTCCAGTTCGAGTTCGTAGTACCACCAGTGATCCTCTTCGATGTTCCTGGTGTCAGACTCGGTTTGCAGTACCTGGCTCAAGCGGCTGTCGTCCGGGAATTCATCGGTTGCATCCGGTACACCGTCGTCATCTGAATCCAGAAGTGGCGTCGCAGTTGGTGTTGGCGTCGGTGACGGCGTTGGTGAGGGTGTCGCAGTCGGCGTATCCGTCGCAGTCGGCGTATCCGTCGCAGTTGACGTATCTGTTGCGGTCGGTGCGTCAGTCGTGGTCCCTGTCGAGCCGCCTGTTACGTCCGATTTCTCCTGTACGTCTGGGTCGTTCGGCGCATAGTCTTCGGAGTCGATTACGCCGTCGTTATCGGAATCTTGGATACCTTCCGATTCAGTATCGTTCGAGTCTCCACCATCGGAACACCCTGCGACGACGATCGCCGTTGCTGACGCCCCAGCTGTTAGGAATTGTCTGCGGTCCATCGTGATGACCGATTAGTTTCTGTCGAGCATCAAAAAGCTACTCTCTTACCTACTGATTACTAATATTGCAATTGCTATCACAGCGATCGCTCCAACAGTCACTATCCAATCAACCATCGATCAATAAGCCAAAGATTACGACTTGTGTGCGGTTTGGACCTCTTGTCTGAGTCGAAACAGCACTTTGACGAAATGAGTGGCCTCTTCAGATAGTGACTCCAATTCCTCTTCATCGATTTTTTCCTCGATAGAGTGTGCAGCCGCGTCCCCACTGTACTTAATCTGTTCCACAAAGCTCACGATCTCGTTTTCTTTGGCTGTAGTGTAACGGTCGAAATCTCCCTGATTTTCATCAAATACTTCAATCAAGTCCGCTAAAGATTTGTGTTGCCTCTCTTCAAGCCTGTAAAAAATTTCGACATTATCCATTCCAAAGTGGCCACGTATGATGTCTAATAACAGGTTTTCGACTAATTTTCTCAGAAGGATTACCGTCGCGTGATCCGCTTTAACTTTGTAACAGAGATTGATCTCATACACTGTTGATGGGTAGAATTGTCCGTTGATTTCTGAATCACTAAGATTCAAAAACTTCTCATCTCTTTCTTTGTTATCTTCGATTGGATCGGTCCAGGGGTAGCTCGTCCCACAATTCTTGCAGTATTCTGGTAGTGTCTGGAACTCTGGATCAAAATCATTCTGTACAAGAATGTGGCTGTCGCAGTTATCGCACTTCCAGATTATTTCTTCTCCACATTCACCACAATAGTCATTTCCTAGGTGGATCTCGGTTGAGAGACCCAATCTGTGAGCAAGCGGCCTTGAAATATCTAACTTTTTGATATGACCATTCCGGCAGAGTCGAACCGCTTGAGTCTTTTCACCCATAGTTATCTCTTCAACACCCGATCAACTGACGGCCACGGTCGATACTGTGCGTCTATCTCTCCCTCCAGGTACAACCGCCCGTCAGTCGTCAGCTCGAACATATCTCCGTGCATCGGGTAGATGAACCCGACGTACTGCAACCTCGCGCACTGCTCTTTGATGTGGCCGACCGACGCGTCGAAGCCGGCTTCGCGGGCCATGATGAATGGCGTTGACCAGCCTTCAGCATCGAGGTGTTCTAAGATCCGTTCGTCCAACTGTTTCATCCAGTGTTCCGACTTTCTCATACTCATAGTCAGACCTGTTCGTGGTTCTCACCCGCTGTTGGTCCGTTGTCGTTCTCGAAGGAGGATTCCACCTCGTCAGGAGCGTCTTCAGATGTATCGATCTCACCCCTTAGGTACCCCTCTCCCCGGTCGGTTATCATATAGACTCCGTTTCCAACTTCCCGGAGTAGGCCTCGCTCTACGAGTTTCTTACATCGTCGAGAGATGTAGCTTTGAGAATATCGCACGTAATCGCTCTCAGCCATTTCTGTCGACCCCGCCGCTTCCTCCTCCATGATATACTCAAGAATTCGGTCATCAGCGAGGACCATCCAGTCGCCCGAGTATCGCATTATCAGTTACTTACTAACTAATCTACTATCATGGTGGTGAAAAAGACGGTAGGTTCTAGTTTATTCGATTAGGGATAGATTTATGACCATGGTGGTTACTTAGTTATTGACGCATGGCACGCAGTGTTACCGTGTCCGTCTCCATGCCACCGGAGATGGCCGCCGAGATCGACGAACAGCGAGCAAAATACGACATGAGTTTCGCGGAGTACGTCCGCACTATCCTACGAGAACACGACGGAACGCCATTCAACTGTCACAACGTCGTGGTCGGAGTCGACGAAAACGGCGAACCGCGCGGTCAGAAAGAGGGGGCTGCCTGAATCATGTCCAGTGGTCCGGAAGCCCCCGTTTTCGATACGAACGGCAGCGGAGAAAAGAGTGACGACGACGAGGGGGAAGGTCCATGAGCGGCCACATCCCCGACGACTGCCGTCACGACCCGCACGATCCCGACCTGTTCATCCTCCGCTGTCCCGACTGCGGCCGCGAGGACAAGAGTCAGACCCGCAAGACTCGCCGCGGGCGGGTCTGCGGCCGGTGCAACCGCCTGATGGGCGTCACGCCCGTCTCGAAGGTCTCGACGGCGTCTCCGGGCGACGGAACGCGCGTGATGACCGACGGCGGGACGAGCATCACCGGCCCCGGCGGCGACGGTCCCGAACCGGGCACGATGGACGACGGCGAGCCCGCCACGGACCCGGTCGACCCGGAGATGGTCGCCGCCTACACCCCTGCGTTCGTCGTCAGTAGCGACGCCGCAGAGCGGTTCGTGGCCGACTACAGCGTCCTCGAGAGTGGATGGGTCCGGGTCCGCGACTGGGACGGCGAGGTTCAGAAGATCCCGCCTCACAAGATCAACGCGATCCGGCACGTCCGCAAGGAGCGGTACGGCGAAGGCGGCAGGAACGGTTTCAAACCTGAACAGCTCGCCGACGAGGACCTTCGAGAGCGAGCGCGAGAGATGGGAGGGGCTGGAGGCGATGAGTGACGACGATCTCGAGCTCCAGATCAAGATGACCCGCGGCGGCGACGCGGGCAACAAGGAGACGATGAAGGCCACCGTCTCCGCGCCGGACGTCGAGACGCTCGACGACCGCGTGACTGACCTCCGCGAGCGGATGAAAGAGTGGTCGCTGGAGTTTCGCAACATCCAGCCCGAGGAGGAGCGGCTGCTCGCCGACGACCAGTCACGACTGGGAGAGACGGAGGCATGAGCCCCCAACAGTCGCTTTTCGACTACGAACGGGACCTCTCGAAGCTGTCCGAGGCCGAGCGGGACGCCTACGAGGCCGTCGAGCGCGGCGAGTTCGGCGTCCGTGAGTACGCACGCGAGACAGGCCGTCGGCCGGGGACGATCGGGAACCTGCTCCGGCGAGCCCGCGACAAGCTTGAGGAGCGTGAGGCGTCGTGAGCGGCACACCGGATCTTTCAGTCCGAAAGGCGAAAGAGCGGTATCTGAACCATCGCCGGACCGAGGCGAAGGCGTCCTCGATCAAGGGGTGGCACTACCGCCTGAAACTGTTCGTCGAGTGGGCCGAGAGCCAGGGCATCGAGCGCGTGTCCGACCTCGACGGGTGGAAGCTCGACGAGTACCAGACCCACCGGCGCGGGAAAGGCGTGACCTCGTCGACCCTCAACGGCGAGATGCAGACGCTCAAGAACTGGATGGAGTACCTCGCCCGGATCGAGGTCGTCGATAGCGACCTTCCGGAGAAGGTCCACGTCCCGACAGTCCCTGACAGCGAGGAGTCCAACGACGAGATGCTTGAGCCCGATGCGGCTATGTCTCTCATCTCCATGTACCGGGGAGACCCGGACCTCCGGGCTACCTCGAATCACGCGCTTCTCGAACTGTTGTGGTTCACTGGCGCTCGAATCGGCGGGATTCGCACGCTCGATCTCGGAGACTTCTACAGCGACGAGCAGTACGTCGAGTTCCGAGATCGGCCCGACACCGGAACCCCGCTGAAGAACGACTCGGACGGCGAGCGCGCTGTCGGCCTTCCGCGGTCGGTCTGCGACGTGGTCGACGAGTACATTCGAGACCACCGGATCGACGCTCACGAGAGCGGCCGTCGTCCGCTGTTCACGACGACACAGGGCCGCGTCAGCCCCAACTCGGTCCGCGTGTGGTGCTACATGGCTACGCTCCCCTGCCTCTATCGTGAGTGCCCTCACGGCCGAGAACGGGAGACGTGCGAGTACACGCACATCCACGACGCGAGCAAGTGCCCGTCGTCGATGTCTCCCCATCGCGTCCGGACCGGCTCGATCACGTGGCAACGCGACCAGGGCCTTCCGGCGGAGATCGTCGCCGAGCGCGTGAACGCGAACCTCCGAGTCATCGAAAAATACTACGACAAGGCATCGCGGCGCGAGCGCCTGGAACGGCGCCGCCGTCCATACGTGCAGAACCTCGAAGTCGATCCTGAGTCAGAAGCATGAACCCATCAAAACCAGATCACGAAATAGCATCGCCGGGGTGGGCGATTTCTCGGCTAAGTGTAAGCCGGGTGGGCCCATGTTGCTGTCGCGAAGACTTCGTGAGCGACAGCAACTGGAAGAACACGGATTTGAACGACACGAGACGAGCGAAGCGAGTCTCGTACCGGGTTCAAATCCGGGTGGGCCCACGTTTTTGTCGCGACCACCTCGTGAGCGACAGTAACCGGTAGCGCACGGATTCGAACCCCTTCTTATCAACTGGAAAACCCACAACGGAGACGCGAATCCGGGCGGTATCGGTCCGGAACCGAACCGGACCCCAATAGTGAAAATAGCCATCAGGAGCGGTCTGAGGGGAACATAGTAGCGACTAAGCCGCCCGTCCATGATCGACTGACTACACGACTGGTCGGATTCAGATGACGGAGATATTCAGACTCGAATACCATCCGCAGGGGGGTGCGCCGCGGCGGATCCGGTTTCTGACCATCGCCAAGTCCGACGACATCCAGATCGTCGCCGAGGAACGCGATGGCCGCTCGTGGACCCGCGTCGGCATCCAGACCGTCGACTACTTCGAGTATTCGGGGCAGTGAGTCGGGGCGGCCGCGTCGCTCACATCGCGGCGCCGGGCTGGTATTCCCCGAAGACGTCCCGGAGCGCGTCACAGATCTCGCCGACGGTCGCGTAGGCTTTCACCGCGTCGACGATGAAAGGCATGAGATTTTCCTCGCCCGCGGCGGCGTCCCGGAGCGCGTCCAGCGCCGCATCGACGGCCTCGTCGTCGCGGTCCGCGCGGACCGCTTCGAGGCGCTCGATCTGGCTCCGTTCCTGTTCCTCGGAGACGTCCTCGATGGCGGGATCCTGGGCGTCCTCCTCGACGGTGTACTCGTTGACGCCGACGATGACGCGCTCGCCGGATTCGATCGCTTCCTGGCGCTCGTAGGCCACGTCCTGGATCTCCCGCTGGACCCAGCCGGACTCGATAGCCCGCCCCATCCCGCCGCGGTCGTCGACCTCGGCGATGATCTCGCGGGCCGCCGCTTCGAGGTCGTCGGTGAGCGATTCGACGTAGTAGCTCCCGCCGAGCGGGTCGGCGGTGTCCGCGACGCCGGACTCATGGGCGAGGATCTGCTGGGTCCGCAGGGCCGTTCGTACGGACTGTTCGGTCGGCAGCGACAGCGCCTCGTCTTTCCCGTTGGTGTGCAAGCTCTGGGTTCCGCCCAGCACCGCCGCCAGCGCCTGATAGGCCACGCGCACGACGTTGTTCTCGATCTGTTGGGCGGTCAGCGTCGACCCCGCGGTCTGTGTGTGGAACTTCAACTGCTTGGCGGCCGGATTCTCGGCGCCGAAGCGTTCGTCCATAATATTCGCCCACAGCCGCCGCGCGGCGCGGAACTTCGCGGCTTCCTCGAAGATATTGTTGTACGAGGCGAAAAAGAAGGAGAGCTGCGGAGCGAAGTCGTCGACGGCCAGCCCCGCCTCTTGGGCGGCCTCGACGTACTCGATGCCGTCGGCGAGCGTGAAGGCGATCTCCTGGGCGGCGGTCGACCCGGCCTCGCGGATGTGATACCCCGAGATGGAGATGGTGTTGAAGTTGGGTACCTCGTCGGCGCAGTACTCGAAGACGTCGGTGACGATTCGCATCGACGGCTCGGGCGGGTAGATGTAGGTGTTGCGGGCGATGTACTCCTTGAGCACGTCGTTCTGGATGGTCCCGCGCAGTTCCTCGCGGGGGACGCCCTGCTGGTCGCCGATGGCGACGTACATCGCGAGCAACACGCTCGCGGGAGCGTTGATCGTCATCGAGGTCGAGACTTCGTCGAGCGGGATGCCCTCGAAGACCGTCTCCATGTCCCGCAGGGAGTCGATGGCGACGCCGGCTTTCCCCACCTCGCCGGCGGCCATGCCGGCGTCGGAGTCGTAGCCCATCTGCGTGGGCAGGTCGAACGCCATCGAGAGGCCGGTCTGGCCCTCGTCCATGAGATACTTGAAGCGCTCGTTGGTCTCCGTCGCGGTGCCCATCCCGGCGTACTGGCGCATCGTCCAGAGGCGCCCCCGGTACATCGTCGAGTAGACGCCGCGCGTGTACGGCTCCTCGCTGGGGAAGCCCAGATCCGCCTCGTAGTCCAGGTCGGCCACGTCCTCGGGCGTGTAGATGGAGTCGACCGCCTGGCCGCCGGTGTCGGTCTCGAAGGTCTCCTCGCGCTCCCCGAACCGGTCGACCGTCGGCCCGCGCGTCTCCGTCTCCCACTCCTCGCGGCCCTCCCGGATCGCCGCGAGGTCGTCGGGGTCGAACATACCACCTGGTTCGGCCGGCGGGGTCTTACTGTTGGGGGGTCGGGCGCCGTGTCTCTCTGGCGGATCGGGACGTGTCTCGGGCCTCGATGTCGATAAATCCGTTGGGCTGGGCCCCAACAGTTATGCCGTTGGGTTCCGTCCCAACAGATACGGGATGTCCCCCGAGCCGGTATTTCAGTACACGCACGTCGAGGGCGGTCTCGTGGAGAACGTGACGCTCCGGCGAACGACGGACACCGACGCGTATCCGTCAGGCTGGAAGTATCGGCTTCACTTGGGGACTCTCGACGACCTGACGCTCGTCCGCTTCGACAACGCGCACGAGGTCACGAAGGGCCACGAGTACCACACCGCGACCGGTGACGACGAACGGAAATTCCCCGGAATGGAGGCGCTTCTGGTGGAATTCTGGGCGGTCGCGGACGAATACTGGGGCGCAGTCGGCGGCGCTCCGCCCCGGCCGTACTGACAGCGAACGCACAACCATGACCACACTCCATATCACAGTCGGTGACCGCGAGACCGTGCGAGAGGAAGCGCTCGAATTCGTGCGCGACGACGATTCCGGTGAGCGCGAGCAGTCAGAGAGTCGTTCGATCCTGCAGTTCGGATCCTACGACGACCTCGTCGACGTGCTGTCTCCGGTCCGACTCGACCTCGTCAGGGCGATAGCCGATGGCGGTCCCGAGAGCATGCGGGAGGCCGCGCGGATCGTCGAGCGCGATATCTCGGACGTCCACTCGGACCTGAAACGACTGGAAACGCTCGGTATCGTCACACTCGAGGCGGGATCCGGCGGCGCGATGCGCCCGGTCGTTCCGTTCGACCGGATCGAGGTCCACGTCGAGTATCCACTGGTCGACGACTTCGACGCGGACGAGTCACCGGCGAGCGCGTGACGGAGCCGAAAACCGGCTCGCAGGTTCGTGCCCGCTCCTATTCGCTGACATCGACGGTCACGCTGTCGCCCGCTATCCCGTCGACCTCGGCGGTTATCTCGACCTTGCCGTCCTCGCGGTCGGCCTGCACGACGGCGAAACAGGTGCCGTGGTAGGCCGAGCGCTCCTCGGCCACCCAGGGTTCGTTACTGTCGAGGTCGCCGTTGTCGACGCCGACGATGTCGGCGGGGCCCTCGACGTCGAACTCGACGAGGTGGTCGGCCCGCGGGACGCGCACGCCGTCGTCGTCGACGACGGTCGCCTCGACGTACACCAGGTCGCGGCCGTCGGCGGCGATGGCCTCGCGGTCGGCGTCGAGTTCCAGCGCCGCGGGCTCGCCCGCCGTCTCGAGTTCGTGTTCGGCCACGACCTCGCCGTCCTCGTCTTTCGCGACTGCGGTGATCGTCCCCGGTTCGTAGGGGACGTACCACTCGATCATCCTGTCGGGGTTGTCGGCCAGGTCCTGCTCGCCGAGCCACTCGCCGTTCTGGAACAGTTCGACCGTGGCGCAGTTGGTGAACGTGACGAGGTGGACGAAACTGCGCGACCCCTCGCGGTCGGGGAAGTTCCAGTGCTCGGAGACGGCGGGCCAACTCCAGTTCGGGCGGCCGGCGGGCCGCTCGCGTTTCGGGTCGAAGGCGGCTATCTGGACCATCGGCTCGTCGGTCCAGACGCTCTCGTGAAAGCCCGTCTCGGGTTTTGGCACGCCGCAGGTGTCGATCATGCCCGTCGCCCAGCCCTTGTTGGGCCACTCGCGGGCCTCGCCGAGGTAGTCGATGCCCGCCCAGATGAACTGCCCGGCGACGAAGTCGTTGTCGGCGACGCCGAACCACGGGTTCTCGGTGATGAAGCCGATGTCCTCGTCCTCGCCGCCGAGGAAGAAGGGCTTGGCCTCGGAGCTGATGATCGGCTTGTCGAGGCCGGCCTCGCGGAAGGCCTCGAACCACTGCTCCTGGTAGTTCGATGAGAGCACGTCGACGTGCTCGCCGATGGCCTCCAGTTGGGCGACCATCCCCTCGGTGTCGCCGCCCCACGGCGCGGCGCCGTAGGTGACCGGCCGTGTCGGGTCCATCTCCGCGGTGGCCTCGGTGAGCATCTCGAGGTCCGCGAGCATCGAGTCGGCGCCCTGGTCGTAGGACTCGTTGCCGACGCTCCAGCAGACGATCGAGGGGTGGTTGCGGTCGCGGTCGATCATCGCCGCCAGGTCCTCGCGCCACCAGTCGTCGAACCACTCGTCGGCGCCCTCGTGGCGCCACTTGTCGAAGGCCTCGTCGATGACGAGAAAGCCCATCCGGTCGGCCAGATCCAGCAGTTCGGGCTGGGGCGGGTAGTGGGAGGTCCGGATGGCGTTACAGCCGATGTCCTGCAGGACCTCGAGACGGCGTTCCAGCGCGCGCACGGGCACCGCAGCGCCGAGACAGCCGGCGTCGTGGTGGAGGTTCACGCCTTTCATCGTCACCGGCTCGCCGTTGAGATAGAAGCCCTGGTCGCTCGTCCACTCGAAGGTGCGGATCCCAAAGGGCGTGACGTAGTCGTCGACGGGTTCGGCGGCGTCCGCGGCACCGGCCCCACCGTCCCCGGCGTCGGGCCCAGTGTCGCCGCCCTCCCGGTAGACGGTGCTGCGGACGAAGTAGCGCGTCGGGTCGTCGAGCGTCCAGCGGTCGGGGTCGGCGACGAACAGGCGTTCCTCGAACTCGTAGGCCTCGCCCGCCGCGATGGTCACCTCGCTCCCGGCGGTCGCGACGACCTCGCCGTCGGCATCGACGATCTCCGTGTCGAGCGCGCAGTCGACTGCCTCGCTCCCGTCGTTTTCGACTTCGGTCAGCACCTGGACTTCGGCGCGGTGGGCGTTCGCGCCGGCCGTGCGAACGTCGGTGCCGAAGGGTGTGACCGCAAGCGCGTCCGTCTCGATGGTGTAGGCGTTGCGGTAGATGCCCGACCCGGTGTACCAGCGGCCGTGGGGGTACTCGTCGTTGTTCACGCGGATCGCCAGCGTCTCGCCGCCCGTGACGTCGTACTCGGAGAGGTCGTAGGTGACCGTCGAGTAGCCGTAGGGACGGGTGGCGACGTGCTCGCCGTCGACGTAAACGTCGAAGTTGCGGTAGACGCCGTCGAGGCGCAGGGTTACGTCCCCGTTGGGGTCGGCCGGCAACTCGCGGCGATACCAGCCGATGCCGCCGGGGGCAAAGCCCTGTTGCTGGCCGCCGGGGTTGTCCGGATCCCACGGCCCCTCGATGCTCCAGTCGTGGGGGACTTCGACGCGCTCCCAGTCGGAGTCGTCGAGCGCGGGGTCGGCTCCGTCCTCGACATCGCCCCGGTGGAAGCGCCACCCGGTCTCCAGTTTGCGCACGGTTCGGTGTTGCGCGGTCGGACCCGCGTCGGACGTCGTCGGTCCCGCACCTGTCATATCCGCACGCACGGCAACCGCCGTCAATTAGCTTTTCCTCTCGGAAGCTCGCGCGATATACGCCCGCCCTCGTCGAGAGATGAACGGCGTTCTCCACGCGAGGAGAGCGATACTCGATCCCGGTCGAAAACCGCCACAGAATCGCCGAACGTCGGGCGTTCCTGTTCGACCGTTCGGCAAGAACGGGCGACCGTTCCGCGCGTGGCGACTCACTCGTCGCCGTCGATCAGGTGTCGCCGTCGATCAGGTGTCGCCGTCGATCAGGTGTCGCCGTCGATCAGGTAACGGAAGGCCCGGAGGGTGTTGACGCCGCTCTCGGTGAGGGTCACGCGGGTCGACCGGCCCACGTCCTCGAGGGAGACGTAGCCGTTCTCAACGAGCGGGTCGAGGACGTGGCTGTCGAGCAGGCGGTACTCGCTCTTTCGATTGGCGGCCTCGCGCTCGGCGATGAAGGGGAGGCCGGCCTCCCTGCCGAAGTCGATGAGGTCGCGCTTGCGGGCGCCATCCTCGCGGTCGATGTAGTCCATTACCGCGACATGCTGGGGTTCGGGGCTCTCCATCGGGTAGGTCGGGAGTTCGGTCACCGAGCGGATCCCCTCGGCCACGTCGCCGTCAGTCTCGGCGGCGTAGCGCTCGGCGCGGACGTAGTAGGGGGTCGCACCCGTCGCCATGCAGGCGATCATGCCGCCGATGGCCGTCACCTTCGACCCGGAAGCGAGGTTGACGTACACCTCGTGGTCGGCAAAGCGGGTCGCCAGTTCCGCCACCGTCCCGATGCAATCGTAGAAGTCGAAGATATCACATCGGACCGTCTCGTGGTCGATACCCGCCTCCTCGAGCCGTTCGCGCACCGCCTGCTCGTAGGAGGGATGGTCGGTCTCGTCCTCGTACGCGAGGAGGACGACCCTGTCGGCCCGAAATCGCTGGGCCGGCAGGACGATCCGGTCGTTCTCGTAGCCTACCGGCATCAGGTGCACCCGTTCTGCGACGTCCATGTCCCCACGATACCACCGGGGCCACTAAACGATTGTCACGACACAGTTGACACAGTATGCGGGCACCCCACGTCGGTACGGGCGATTACACGCGTTGAGAATCGCACTCCTAGTTTTTTGTGCGGTACCGACTATCGGGAGGTATGCCCGTGATGGCGAGTAGTGATTTCACGGTCCACCGGGAGGACTGTGACCGGTTCGACGACGGGATGCCCATCTCGAATCTTCCCGACGAGGTGACTTCCATCGACGACCTCGACTGCGAGTGCTGGAGCGAGTTCGACTCGCTCGACGAGATACCCTGATCGACCGCCGCGCCGGCCCGGCGGAAGCGTCGAGGCTGTCCCGTTCCTGCAGCGGCGACTGTGTCACACGTGTCGACAGCGTCCGCGGTGTCGTGAAAGCGGATTTATACGAATGGGGTTTCGGTCCAGGTATGCCGACTGACCTCTCACCGGTCGACGACGACCTGGCCGCGGCGCTCGCGGACGAACGGACTCGTCAGCGCGAGACGCTGTCGCTGATCGCCAGCGAGAACCACGCCAGCGAGGCCGTCCTCGCGGCGCAGGGCTCGGTCCTGACGAACAAGTACGCCGAGGGCGCGCCCGGCGAGCGCTACTACGGCGGCTGTGAACACGCCGACCGCGTCGAGTGTCTCGCCGTCGAACGCGCCAAGGAACTGTTCGGCGCCGAGCACGTCAACGTCCAGCCACACTCGGGCACGAGCGCGAACCTCGCGGCCTATCAGGCCCTGATCGAACCCGGCGACCGGATCCTCTCGCTGGCGATGCGCCACGGCGGCCACCTCAGCCACGGCCAGCCCTACACGATGGTCGACGACCACTTCGACGTGGCCCACTACGGCGTCGACGAGGAAACGGGGCGCCTCGACTACGACGCGCTGGCCGCCCGCGCCCGCGAGGTCGATCCGAACCTGATCGTCTCGGGCTACTCGGCGTACCCGCGGGAAGTCGAGTGGGAGCGCGTCCAGGCCGTCGCCGACGCCGTCGACGCGTACCACGTCGCGGACATCGCGCACCTCACCGGCCTCGTGGCCGCGGGCGTTCACCCCTCCCCCGTGGGCGTCGCCGACGTGGTGACCTGCTCGACGCACAAGACGATCCGCGCGGGCCGCGGCGGGATGGTCATGTGCGGCGCGGATCTGGCCGATCCGGTCGACACGGCGGTGATGCCCGGCACGCAGGGCGGCCCGCTGATGCACGACATCGCCGGCAAGGCCGCGGGCTTCGCCGAGGCGCTGGCCGACGAGTTCGACGACTACGCCGCGCAGGTCGTCGCGAACGCCGACGCGCTGGCCGAACGGCTCCGCGAGCGCGGGTTCGACCTGGTCTCCGGCGGCACCGACGTTCACTTCGCCCTCGTCGACTTCCGGGAGAACCATCCCGAGTTGACCGGCCGGACGGCCGAGACGGTCCTCGAGGACGCCGGCCTCGTCGCCAACAAGCAGACGGTGCCGGGCGACTCCCGAAAGGCGACCGTCGCGAGCGGTCTGCGGATCGGCACGCCCGCGATAACGACCCGCGGGTTCGATGAGAGTGCGACGCGGCGCATGGCCGACGCCCTGGCGGACGTGCTCGACGCGCCGGCGAGTACGCCGGTCCGCGATAGCGCCCGCGAGACGGTCCGGGACCTCTGTCGCGAGTTCCCGGTCTACGACGACTCCGCGCCGGTCGTGCCGAGCTCGTCCCCAGCCGATTCCCCCGTACGGAACTGACGCGGGACGACGCGCTCGACAGCGCGCACCCCGAAACCGGAGGGGTCGTCTCGCTCGACAAACGATAAGCCGGTCGGCCCCGAACGGCGACTATCCGATGGCTCGCACCACGATTCCGGACCTCTACGAGAAATACGAGGCGGGCGACCCGCTGACGATGCTGACCGCCTACGACGCGCCCATCGCCCGGCAGGTCGACGCCGCCGGCGTCGACGCCATCCTCGTCGGCGACAGCGCCGGCGACAACCACCTCGGTTACGACGACACGCTCCCGGTCACCCTCGATGACGCGCTCTCGAACACCGCGGCCGTCGTCCGCGGCACCGAGGAGGCGTTCGTGGTCGCCGACCTCCCCTTTCTCACCTACGGCACCTCGATGGCCGAGTCCGTCGAGAACGCCGGTCGCTTCCTGAAGGAAGCCGGCGCCGACGCGGTCAAACTCGAGACGGCACCCTACGGCGAGACGACCATCGAAATCGTCGACCGACTCACCGAACTCGGCATCCCCGTCCAGGGCCACGTCGGGCTCACGCCCCAGCGGCGGAATCAGATCGGCGGCTCCTACGTCCAGGGCCGGGATACCGACACCTCGACGACCGAGGAGGCACTCCTCGAAACCGCCCAGCGTCTCGAGGACGCGGGCGCGTTCTCGGTCGTCCTCGAAACCGTCAGCGAAGGGGTCGCGAAGCGCGTGACCGAGGCCCTCGACATCCCGACCATCGGCATCGGCGCCGGCCGCTACGTCGACGGCCAGGTGCTCGTCGTCTCGGACGTGATCGGCCTCGGTGGCGAGTCCTACAGCCTCTCGAAGCAGTACGCCGACGTCGATTCCGAGATCCGAGAGGCGGTCACACAGTACGTCGAGGAGGTCGAATCGGGCGCGTTCCCCACCGCCGAGAACGCCTTCGATCCGGTCGACGAATAACGGGATCAGGGAGTGACGACATCCAGTCCGTCCACCGTTTCGAAATCACTGGTGTCCGTCGTGACGACGGGTTCGTTGTGTTCCAGGCCGGTCGCGGCGACGACCGCGTCGGCCGGACCGAGGTCGGGTTTCGCATCGCTCGCGATGTGCTCGCCTTCGAGCACCCCCGCTTTCCGCGCAATCGAGTCGGACAGCGGAACGACCGGTTTGTTCGACAGCACCGACTCGAACTTCCGCGCGTTCTTCCCCGTGTTCGCGCCGAGACCGACCGCAACGTAGAGTTCCTGTACCACCATTGTCGGGATCCGCAGCGGTGCGTTGCTCGCTTCCAGTTCGCGAGCGGCGTCTCTCGCAGCCGACTCGCCGGCGTCGAGCGCGATGAGAAAGCTCGTATCGAGGATCATTCCTCGATGTCGACGCCCATGTGTTCGAGTCGCGCCCTCGTGTCCCGCTTGCTCTCCTCGTCGCGTTCGTCGAGGACTTCGCGATGTCGGTCGGGACCGATCACGGGGTCTTCGTCGGCGAAATCGAGCAGCGTGTACCCGCTTGTCAGCCGGTCGATCGCCTCGGAGAACGTCTCCCCCTCTCGCTTCCGACTCTTGATCCGCTCGTACACGTCGTCGTCGAGCCTGACCATCTTCGTCCCCATGCGTAAACGTTGTTTACAATATCGGAAAAACCTTCGCCAGCCCTCTCGCCCAGTCAGGGGTTGACAGTCGGTGTACCCAGGTCGCAGGGGTGCGGCGAGCGGTCGCGGCGGTCGATCAGTCGTCGGCGGAGGCGGGGTCGGGATCAGCACCGGCCGCGATGGCGGCGTCGTCCTCGATGCTCGGCGGGTACTTCCCCCGGTCGAGGACCAGGTCCGACTGCGGGCGGGCCATGCAGGTCAGCGCGTAGTTCTCGGCTTCCTCCTCGGTGAGGCCGCGGGCGGCCGGCTGGGTCACGTCACCCTCCTCGATTTTCGCCGAGCAGGCGAGGCACATCCCCACACGGCAGGAGTACTCCTGTGCGATCCCTGCCTCGATGCAGCGGCTGAGGATGGTTTCCGTGTCGGAGACAGTGATCGTCTCACCGGTCCCGACGAACTCGACGGTGTAGTCGGTCATTGTCTCCGATTCGAAACTCTCCGCCTAAATTCTTTCTACCATCTTTTTCGCGGCTGGGTGTCCTCGGGCGTTCGGCCCTGCGGGCTGCGTGGCGGCGAGGCCGCCACGTTACGAGGTTGCGGGTCGGCGGCCCGCAACCCACCCCGCCACGAAAAAGATGGTGGTAAAGAGTTTTCTCGCTTGGCCATCGAAGGGAGAGCATGACCACACGCGAGTACGATGTCGTCGTCGTCGGGGCGGGGACTGCCGGGTGTTACACCGCGGCGACCGTCGCCAACGAGGGGTACGATGTCGCGCTCCTCGAGCGCAAACCCGAGGAGGAGGGCGGCCACATCGCTTGCGGCGACGCGCTGAAAGGCGCCGATTCCTTCCCGGATTCGATCCCGCGATCGAAGATCGAACCGGCGATGACCAACACCAACGTCGACCACGGCCGCTTCGAGATTCCCCAGGAGGACACGGTTCTGGAGATTCCGGTCCCGGGCGAACTCGCGGTCATCGACCGCTGGGAGTACGGCCGGAAGATCATCGAGGGAGCCGACGAGGCCGGCGCCGACATCCACTTCGACACGCTCGTCAAGGACGTCGTCCAGGCCGAGGACGGCACCGTCACCGGCGTGACGGCGATGGACTCGGGCGACCCCGTCGAGTACGAGGCCGAAATCGTCGTCGACGGCGCGGGCGCGCTGTCGATCCTCCAGGACAAGACCGACTTCGACGGGTCCACCTTCGATCAGAACGTCAGCTATCAGCAGTTCTGCTCGGCCTATCGGGAGGTCGTCACCGTCGACGAACCCGTCGAGTGGGACGACGCCCTCGTCTTCAAGCCGACCGAGCGCGCGGCGGGATACCTCTGGTACTTCCCGCGGACCGACACCGAGATCAACGCCGGACTCGGTTTCCAGATGACCGAGGAACCGATGAAACTCGTCGACGACCTGAAACGGGACCTGCGCTCCCGCGAGGAGTTCGAGGGCGCGACCGTCGAGGACAAACTCGGCGCCGCGCTGCCGACGCGCCGACCCTACGATTCGGCGGTCGCACCCGGATTCCTGGCCGCGGGCGACGCCGCCGGCCTCGTCAACCCCACCACGGGCGGGGGTATCGGCGGCGCGGCCTTCTCGGGCACCTACGCGGGCGAGCAGGCCATCCAGGCCATCGAGGCCGGCGACGTGAGCGAGGATCAGCTGTGGGCGTACAACAAGCGCGTCATGGACGAGTTCGGGGCGCGCTTCGCCACACTCGACGTCTACAACATCTTCACGACCGCCTACGACATCGACGACCTGATGGGGCTGCTCGCGGCCCTGCCCGCGGAGAAGATAGCCGAGGGGCTCTACGCCGGCGAGACCGATATCGGGCTCTGGCTCAAGATCAAAACCGCGATCAAGGCCATGGGTCACTGGGGGACGGTCTACGACCTCTACGAGACGAAACAGCTCGCAGAGCGCGTCCTCGACCACTACGAGTCCTACCCGGACAGCCGCGCGGGCTTCGCCGACTGGCAGGACCGCCGCGACGAGATCATGGAGGACGTGTACGCGACGACCGGCGCCGACCCGAAGTACTGAGTCGGTCGGCGCACGCGTCTCGAACGCGCGTCATTCGGATTCCGGTACAGTAGCTTCCTGCCCAACTGCAATGGCGCGCGCCGTCGCGGCCCGCGAGCGCACATCGCGCGAGCGGCCACGACGGCGTCGCGCGAGGGATGAGTAACGCAGGGAGCACCGCGACCGAGTAACGCAATCGGTTGGGGAGGCGTGTGGCCAGTCGCTGTGCGGTGCGGTCCTGGCGGATTGAAAGGGCGAGGTTCGGTCGCGGTCGCCTGAGCGTGGCTCTATCCGAGCGAGCATAGCGAGCGAGGATATCCCGCTCAGCGGCCGCGAGCGGGCCGAGGGCTTTCATTAGTCGGGATCGGCCGCGGGTACCACAACAGTTACCGAGCGGGTCGAGGGCTTTCGGTGCCGAGGACCGATAGCGGAGAAGACGACTACCGAATCGCTGTTCTCCCACACGATATCCGCCAGAAACACCTGAGACACCCACACGCAAACGATTCAGACAAACAAAATACTGTTCACTCCACGCGCGGCCGAACCGGAACCAGCCGACAACACTCCACCTCGGTTCTCGCTCAGCTACCGCCCTGGCCGAGCTGTCGGGTCTGATTGATCTCGGCCTCGACGTGGATGGGGCTGGGGTAGCCCTCGCCGGCGACCGAGCGGGCGAACTCGTCGTGGCCGACGATCTCGATGGTGCGGGTGTAGGCAGTGTAGTTCCAGGGTTCGAACTCCCCGCCGTCGGCCGCGAGGCGCTTTGACTGGGGAACTCGGTGGTCGGTCGGTGGCTCCGGGTGGGGGCCTTTCAGTTCGGCGCCTTTCCGCTCGGCCCGGGTCTTCACGTCGTCGACCACGTCGTCGAGGAGGTGTCGGTCCCCGCTCGTAAACGTGAGTTTCGTGACGAACGGCATATCGAGAGGATCGCCGGGCGCGAGTATAAGGGATGCGTCTCGGCGGTCGGCCTGGTAGGGATTCGCCGCTGGCCGGACGGGGAGACCTAGCACCGACCCATCGACCGATTGACGCTCCGATATTCTCTTAAGTACCGGTCGATTACGTACGGGCAATGATAGAGGCCACGAGCGCGGGAGCCATCCTCTTTCGCGACACGCGTGGCCGGCGGGAGTACCTCCTCCTGAAGAGCCGCCCCGGCGACTGGGAGTTTCCCAAGGGCGGCGTCGAAGGCGAGGAAGAACTCCAGCAGACCGCCATCCGCGAAGTGAAAGAGGAGGCCGGAATCGAAGATTTCCGGCTCTTGGACGGCTTCCGTGAAGACTACGACTACGTGTTCGAAGCCAACGGCAACACCATCCACAAGACCGTACACCTGTTCATCGCCCGCTCGTTCGAGGCGTCGGCGGAACTGTCCCAGGAACACCGGGACATGCAGTGGCGCGACTACGAACAGGCGGTAAACACCGTCACGCAGGACGGCCCCCGCGAGATCCTCGAAGAGGCCGACGAGTTCCTCGACGAGAAACTCGACGAGGCCGAGGCCGAGACAGAAACCAACGACTGACCGCCGTGGCGGAGTTCCAGTTCGAGTTACGCGTCTGTCAGTGGGCCGAACGGGCGTGGCCACCGACTGACGCCGCCAGCGACGCATCCAGTGACGCCGCCAGCGACGCATCCAGTGACGCCGCCAGCGACGCATCCAGTGACGCCGCCAGCGACGCATCCAGTGACGCCGCCAGCGACGCAGCTACTGGCGACGCGGGTGCCGACAGCGCGGCCTACATCGTCGCCCGACAGATCGGCATCAAACGCCGGCGCTGGGACACGGTCGTCGTCGAGTGTGACCCTGAGGGACTGCGCCAGCGCGCGGCCTTCGGCGCGCGCGAACTCGATTCGGACCTGCTCCACGTCGTCAGGTCGGCCCCCGCCGAGTGGGCGTGGTACCGCGACGCGCTCCCGGACCCGGGCTATCCCTGGCGGTACGTCCGCCAGGCGGTCCACCGGGCGGCCGACCGCGGCCTCGTCGAACGCCGCCGGGACTCCGGCGGGCGGATCGAACTCCGGCGCAAGTGGCCGTACCCCGACTGGGTGCGGCGGATCGTCGCCATCGAGAACAAGCCCGACCTCACGGCGAGCGCGGCGCGGAACCTCGCGCCGCAACTCGAACGCGACGTGGCGCTCGCGCTGGCCGACGAGGTGTGGGTCGCGACGAGCGAGACGGGCGCGACCGTCGAACCCGCGCTCCTCGAAGACGTGCCCGTCGAGGCCGGCGTGTTGACCGTCGATCCGGAGGGTGGTGGAGCGGCCAGGAACAAGGCCGACGTGGCCTGGCACCCGCGGACGCTGGCCGTCGACGACCCCGGCACGCGCATCGTCGAGCGGCCGTCGGGCGGCGGCCGGGACGCCTCCGCGGCCCGGTTCGAGTACGCCGACCCTGAGTGGAAACGCGGGAAACGGCTCGAGATAGCCGAACGGGCCTACGGCCGGGGGTGGCGCTCCTACGCCGAGACGATGCGGCCCGACTGCCGGCACTTCGGGTTGCGATCCGACGGGACGGGGACACTCCCCTGGTGTCGAGCGAAGGCGTGCCACCAGACCGCGAGCGAGTGTCGCGGCTCCTGTTCGGAGTTCGAACCCGAGCCGCCGGCCTGGCGGACGAAGGGGTGGCCCATCGATGGCGGCCCGGGCAAGGCCATCACGCGCCTGCTCGACCGCCAGCGGCGGCGTCGACGGCCGGGGCTGTCGGAAGATGGAGGCACCTGATCGGGCGCGGCGCGGATCCCGTCGGGAAAACTCACTCCTCGTCGAGCGTCCGTATCTGGAGGTCTTCGCGTTCGACGGCGAGGCGGTAGGTCGGGACAGTCTTTTTGACTGTCTCGACGATACCCTTCTCGGTGAGCGAGCGGAGGGCGCTTCGCACCTCGTCGACGTCGGCGTCGTGGCCGGCGTCACGGAGGGCGTGAAGCACCGAGACGACGCTTTTGGGTTCCTCGTCCGGTCCGGGAGCGACGTCGACGACCCGCCGCTGGGTCGCCGTGACGGCCACGACCTGTGACTCGGCCGTCTCCTCGTCGCCGACGAGGCGCGCGGCCTCGGGCGTCGCGCAGATGAGGCTGCTCTCGTCGCGATAGTAGTAGTCTTTCAGTTCCGACTCGAGGTAGCTGTGGACCTCGCTGCCGCTGTCCATGTCCCAGCGGTCCTGGAGTTCGCCGTTCTTGGTCGGCTGGAGCGCGACGATGTCCGAAAGTCGGTCGCGGGCCTCCTCCGAGAGCGTCATTCGTTCGTCGGTACGCCCACGGGGTTATAAGCCGCTTCTGGACTCCGGTCGCCACGCGGCCGTCGGGTCGTTCGGCGGCGACGACGCGCGGCCCGTTCGGCGGCGACAACGCGCGGCCCGTTCGGCGGCGGCGACGCGCGGACCGCTCGACGGCGACGACTGTGGGTGGTTCGGCGACGACGCGCGGGTGTTACAGCTCGGCGAGCGTCTTGGCCACATCGTCCCAGTGGCTCCCCTTCCAGAAATGCTGGCCGCAGTTCCGACAGCGCCAGACCGTCTCCTCGTGGGGGGCCGGCGCGTACTCCGGCGTCGGCTCGGTCCGGTCGACCGGTTCCAGGCGGCCGTTGCAGGCGCTACAGTGTGTCGGCGCGTCGGCCAGCGAGAGGTCGAACCCCGCGGCCCGGAGTTCCCGCAGCTGCTCGACCACCTCGCGACTCGACAGCAGGACGGCGGGGTCGGCCCGCGCCGCCAGGCCTCGGTCGCGGGTGACCAGCGTCCGCCCCTCCGTCTCGGCGACGGCGAGCGCGTCGGCGTCGGCCTCGGCGTCCCGGGTCCCCGCGTAGGCGGCGTCGTACCCACACATCCTGAGGTAGGTGGCGAGTTTCCCGAGCATCACGTCGAGCAACAGCGGCGTCTCGCCGGCCCGTCGCGCGGGGTGGTCGGTGTTCTCGCCCGCGCTCGTCCGCTCGACGCTCTCCTCGTCCCGGGCGCCGTCGACTTCCTGCCGCTCGCTTGCGTCTCCTGTCATGCGACGAACTCTCGAATACCGTCGAGGTCTCGCGTATTCAGTACGTCGGTCGCCGCCGCCCAGCCACGGCGGGCGGTGTGGACGCCGTAGCGGACCTGCTCGTAGCCCGCTGGCCGGTGGGCGTCGGTGTTGACGGCAATGGTCGCGCCCGCCTCGACGGCCGTCTTGACCGCGTGTCCGCCCAGGTCGAGCCGATGCGTGTTCGCGTTGATCTCCAGTGCGGTGTCGTGCTCGGCCGCAACCGTCGCCAGTCGCTCGACATCCACGTCGAGCCCTTGGCGGCGGTTGAGATACCGCCCGGTCGGGTGTCCGATAATGTCCACCTCGGGGTGGCTGGCCGCCGCGACCAGCCGATCGGTGCCGTCGCCGTCCAGCCCCGCGTGGGGCGACGCGACGACCACGTCCAGTTCGGCGAGGACCTCGTCGGCCACGGAGATCGACCCGTCGGTCCCGATGTTCGCCTCGACGCCCGCGAACACGTCGATGTCGGCGTCGTCGGCGACGGCGCGGACCTTGGAGACCTGCTCGCGTAGTTTCTCGTCGGAGACGCCGACGCCGCCGACCATCCCCGGACCGGTCGCGTGGTCCGATATCGCAACGTAGTCGTGGCCGAAGTCGGCGGCGCCGGCGACCATCTCCGAGATGGTGTTGTCGCCGTCCGACCAGTCCGTGTGGGCGTGCAGGTCGCCGCGGACCTGAGCTTCGGTGACCAGATCCGGAAGCTCGCCCGCTTCGGCGGCCGCGATCTCCCCCCAGTTCTCCCGCATCTCCGGTGGAATCCGTGGCAGGTCCAGCGCCTCGTACATCCCGGCCTCTGTCTCGCCGGCGATCCGCTCGCCCGCTCGCTGGTCGGCGTCGGGGTCGTCGACGCCGGACGATTCGAGCCCCTCGTCGCTCACATCGTCGTCGGACTGCGTCCGACTGTCTGTGGCGCTGCGCGCCACTCTGAACACCCCATACTCGTTCATCTTCAGGTCGCGGTCGATGGCACGATTTCGCAGGGCGACGTTGTGGTCCTTGCTGCCGGTGAAATACTGGAGTGCGGCGCCGAACTCGCTCGGGTCGACGACGCGGCAGTCGACGCGGACCCCGCCGGCGCGCACGCTCGCTTTCTGCTCGCCGGCCTCGATGACCGACTCGGCCTCGGGCCAGTCGGTGAAGGCGTCGACGACGGTCGCCGAGTCCGCGCTCCCGACGAGCACGTCCACGTCGCCGATGGTCTCCTTCCAGCGGCGCAGCGACCCCGCGAGGTCGACGGCCGCGACGCCCGGTTGCGCCGCCATGTACGCGACGATGCTCTCGCCGTAGGGACGGGCCTCGCCGAGCAGTTCCCGCTCGCTCGCCTCGCGGGCGAACGCGACGTTCTCGGCGATGTTCTCCTCGGTCTTGGCGCCGAATCCCGACACCTCGCGGATCTCGCCGGCCTCGGCGGCCGCCGCCAGGTCCTCGAGCGTCTCGATACCGAGCGCCTCGTAGAGCGCGCCGACCGTCTTCGGGCCGACGCCCTCGACGCGGGTCAGCGCTTCCATGTCGACGGGCAACTCCGCGCGCAACTCGTCGAGTTCCGCGATGGTGCCCGTCTCGACGTACTCGACGATCTTCGCGGCGATGGCGTCGCCGACGCCCTTGATCTCCGAGACGGCGTCCTCGCCTTCGGCCGCGAGGCGTTCGACATCGTCGGGAGACTCGCGGACGTTCTCGGCCGCTCGCCGGTAGGCCCGCGGTTTGTACTCGACGCCCTGGGCCTCCAGCAGGTCGGCGAACTCCGTCAGGCGCGACGCAACCTCGTCGTTGGTGCTCATCGCTCGCTCCCGTCGACCGCCCTCGTGGCCGCCCCGACGGTCAGCCGCGACTGCAGTCGTGGATTCATGGCCCCGACCCCCGTCCGGCCGACCCGCGGGTGCCCTGGGTGTTTTCCTCCCGGCCGAGCGCCTTCTCGAGGAAGTTCATCCAGCGTTTCGTATCGGCTTTCTCCTGGGCTTCGATCTCGGCCTCGAGGTCGGTCGGGCCGAGGTTCTCCAGCGCGTTGAGCGCGCGGTCGATTCCGACGATGGCCTGGACGAGCTGGTCGCCCTCCTCGCGGGTGATGTCGTCGTGTTCGATGCGGCGCTTGCGTTCGACGCGCTCGCGTCGGAGGTTCCGTTTCGCCTGCTCGACGCGCTCGCGCTCGCCCGACGGGACGGTGTCGCGGCGCTTGATCTCGAAGACGAACTCGCGCAGGTCCACCGCCTCCCCCTGGACGTCGATCCGCTCGGGAATGTCGGCGCCGACGGTCGCCCCCTCGCGACCGATCCGCTCTAAGAGCTGCTTGCGCTCGTACTCTTGCACGCCCGTACGTCCGTATTCGAACGGCAAAAATCCACGCGATGGGCGCGAGGCGTCGGCAGCGATGGAGCGAAAGTGATCGTCAGAACTTCTGATCGAGTGAGGATGAGTGGTCAGTAGCGACCGTGGACAGGTTGGTTTCAGAAATGTTCCACCACGAACTCCCCGTTTATATGCGGGTATCGAAATAGGTGTCTGCAGACCATCTAAGGCGGGTTTTGAACAGGTGAGTTTCCGAATCGCCCTTCACGCCGGATTTTCGGAAACCGAATTAAAACTCTCTGTTTCCATCCTATACTCTTTTGAAGGCGTCTAAGCTATCGATCGGCTAACTATACAAAACTTCCAGTGATCACTAGCGGCGTCTCTCGTCATCACGGGAGAGCTTCGCTCTCTCGGTCGACAGCGAACGGGTGGCGCGACCGAGGGAGCGCCACCGACGCTCGAACGGCGACCACAGGGAGCCGTGAGAGCCGCGGGAGGCGAACCAGCCAGGGCTTTCACGTTGTTTCCCACAATGACTATCCCTTATCTGAACACTATTGGCCGCACCTGGGTACCGTCGACCACCCCTCCGCCGACCGACCCCCCGCCGACCTCCCCTCCGCCGACCGACCCCCCGTCGACCTCCCCTCCGTCGGCCGACTGCCCGTCCGATGTCGTCCGGGGACGCGCTCGTTCGTGAAGGGTAGGCCATATATGGGTGGGTCCCCTACGTGAGCGTACGACCGTCGCAGCGGACGGCCGGCGATTCCCAAACATGAGCCGCGTATATCGACTCCATTCGACACTGGAACTGCCCCTGGAGGACGTGTACGACTTCTTCGAGGACCCCGAACTCCCGGAGAACGTCGACGACGTCGACATCACGCGCCGGAACAACACGCTGATCATCAGCGCCGTCTCCGCGGACGAGACCATCAGCAAGTACACCCCGACGGCGCAGTTGAAGGCCAGCGTGACCGAGAACCGCGTCTACGAGGAAATCGAGGAGGAAGAAGAGGACGACTCCAGCCCCGTCCACAGCACCAACACCGCCGGCGGCCCGCAGTGGGGCGCCTTCGAGGAAGAGGAGGAGGAACCCCCTTCCGAACTCGTCGAATACGCCTGTTTCAAGGGCGACCGCGAGACCGTCCTCCAGAACAGCACCCTTCAGTATGAGATGTTCCTCGTCCTCTGTGAAATCGCTCGCGAGGCCGAGAAAGGGACACTCACCGCCATCACCGCCACCGACGAGACGCTCAGCGCCGTGCGTATCGTCGACGGCGAGGACGTCCCCGCCTCGATCAACGTCGTCGAGGACCCCCGCGACGAAGAGGACGTCGAGGGCGTCAACTGGCGCGACAACGAGTTTATTTCGTAACGGACGTTTATGCCGACGCCGGCTACGGCTTCGATGCGATCGTCTTCCCGACGTGGTGGCCCGACCGATTCAACAACGTCGGCGAATCGAGCCACCCCTCGTACGTCCGCGAGTACGACGCCGTCGACATTCATATGCACGACCTCGTGATGCCGTCGAGATACACTGAACTCCCGCCCTTTTATCGGGCAGGCCCCAACTCCCTCACATGGACGAGTCCTCGGTGACCCCGCTCAGCCTGGTGGTCGCCACGCTCGGATTTCTCGCGGTCGTTCCCGGTCGGGCAGCGGCACACGTCGACTACGTCACCGACCCGGAGACGGCCGCGGAAGACGGCGTCAGCTTCGCGATAGACGTGCTCTCCGACCCGTTAAACGCTGCCCTCGTCGGCGGGGGTGTGGGGACCGTCGTGCTCCTGATCGCCCTCGACCGCTACGTTCAGCCGGCGGTTCCCGACGTGGCAGCCCTGCGCGTCGCCCTCGGCGAGTACGACGAGTACGTCCCCTGGATGCTCCGGTTGAGTATCGGCCTTCCGATCATCGGCGCCGGTTTCGGCGGCTACCTGTTCAGTCCGGCCGTCGGCGCCGACGCGCGACTCCTCCAGGTCGGACTGGGCTTTTTTATCCTGTTCGGACTGGCGACCCGCGCCGTCGCCGCCATCGGCCTGGCCGCCTACCTCGTCGCCTTCGCTGTCGAACCCGCGCTGATATTGGCCGTCGAGTACGTCCCCGGATTCCTCGCCATCGCGCTGCTGGGCGGCGGCCGCCCCAGCGCCGACCACATGCTCGGCGTCGTCGCGCGGACCGACGGCACCTACTACGGCCGGATCGACCCGGTCGGCGGCGTCGCTGACCGGTTCTCGGCCGCGGTCGAACCCTTCGAGCGCTACGTGCCGACGGTCCTGCGGGTCGGCCTCGGCGTCGCCTTTGCCTACCTCGGCCTCGTCGAAAAGCTCGCCGACCCCGCGCGGGCGCTCCAGGTCGTCGCAAAGTACGACCTGACCGCCGTCGTCCCGGTCGACGCCGGCCTGTGGGTACTGGGCGCCGGCCTCACCGAAATCGGTGTCGGCCTCCTGCTCGTCGCCGGCTTCTACACCCGCGGGGCCGCGGCCGTCGCCTTCCTCACGCTCGTCGGCACCCTCTTTGGCCTCCCCGACGACCCAGTGCTCGCGCATGTCACCCTGTTCGGGATGCTCTCGGCCGTGTTCACCTTCGGAGCCGGCCCGCTCTCGCTGGACGCGTGGCTGGCCGCCCGGAGCGACCGCTCGGACCCGAGCGCGATGTCGGCCGAACCCGCGGACGACTGAGCGTCGAAGCGATTCGACGCGTCGCTCCTCACAGCGAGAACTTCGGTTCGAACGCGAACGCGTAGAGGCGATCGTCGCCGGTCAGCGTATAGATACGCCCGTTGCCGATTGCCGTACTTCTGACTCTCGTCCCGTAGTGCCACCGTTTCTCACCGGAGTCCGCGTCGACCGCGTAGAGACCGTTCTTTCGTTCGGCCACTACCCTGAAGTACACCGTCCCGTCGTGATAGACAGGATCTTCAACACGAGGATCGAAGAACCGAGGATCGAGGTTGTCTTCACGGTCGTCGGACATGTTTTTCGGAGGATCCGGTCTGAATCTCCACGCGATTTCTCCAGTCTCACGGTCGAAGGCATACGCTCGGCTTGCGTCACCAGCCTGCGCGAACACGCGGTCCACACCGGGAACGATCGATGGTCCGGCGTCGATCCCCCGTTCCCACTGCGTTCGACCGCTATCGGCGTCGAGCGCCCGGACGGCCTCTTCCTCGACGACGAAGAGCGTGCCGTTGTCGAGTGTCAGCGCCCGGACGCCCCGGTCTGGCGTATCCCAGACGGTCTCGCCCTCGAAATCGAGGGCGTAGACCCGGCCGTTTGCGGCAACGTAGACGGTCTCCGGCCCGCACGCCGGTACAGTGGTGAGCGCCCCTAACGGCCTGCTCCAGCGTCGGTTCCCGTCCGTTCGATCTAGACAGTGAAGGGATCCGGCACCGGTGCCCGATCCGACGAACACAAACTCCTCGCTACTGGAGACCGCTGGGGCGATCAGATCGCTGTCTTCGAATCGCCATCGCGGCTCGTCGGTACCGACCTCGTACGCGCAGGTTTGGCGGTTGCTCCCAACGAACACGTCGTTCTCGTCGATAGCGGGCGGGAACACCAGCCCATCGTCCGGATACACTGCTGACGACATCCAGTCGACAGCGCCGGAATCCGTGTCCAGTTCCAACACTCTGTCGTCGTCGGCGGCGAACAGTCGACCGTCGACGAACTGTAGAAACCGCAAGCCATCGCCCTGTGGATACGGGTTCGCACTCCAGAGCCGTCGACTCCGGAACTGCGTGTAGCCCACGACGCCGCCGGCGGTCGCTACTGCGCCGGCTCCGAGGAGGGTACGACGTGTCAGCGGGATATCCATGCGCGTTCTTATCGGCAGGTCTATATGTGCCTTTTGGCGACGTTCGAATCCATCGGATCGACCCCACCGACCGCCACGACAGCGAAACCTATTCCGGCGCGCCCGGCCCAGCCTTTGGTATGACCACCTACGACGCGGACGGCATCACGCTGCAGAAAGTCCGTGACTACGTCTGGGAGATCCCACAGGAGGGCGGGATGAACGCGCCCGCCCGGATCCTCGCGAGCGAGGCGCTGCTCGACGAGATCAGCGATGACAAGACGCTCCAGCAACTCAAGAACTCCACGCACCTGCCCGGCGTCCAGAAGTACAACGTCTGCATGCCCGACGGCCACCAGGGCTACGGCTTCCCCGTCGGCGGCGTCGCCGGCATCGACGCCGAGAACGGCTGTATTTCGCCCGGAGCGATCGGCTATGATATTAATTGCGGCGTCAGACTTATTAAAACGAACCTGACCTACGAGGACGTCGAGGGCCGCGAGGAGGAACTCGTCGATGCCCTGTTCGCGAACGTCCCGACGGGCCTGGGCGGCGGCGGTATCTTCCAGGGCACGAAAGCCGACGTGGAGGGCATCCTCGAGGACGGCGTCGAGTGGGCGCTCGCGAACGACTTCGCGGTGCCGGCGGACCTGGCCCACTGCGAGGACGAGGGGAAACGACCGGAGGCCGACGCGGCGCGAGTCTCCCAGAAAGCCAAGGACCGCGGGAAAAACCAGGTCGGCAGTCTCGGGAGCGGGAACCACTTCCTCGAAGTCCAGCGCGTGACCGACATCTACCGCGAGGACGTGGCGGCCGAGTTCGGCCTCGAACCCGACCAGATCGTCGTACTCATCCACTGCGGGTCGCGGGGGCTGGGCCACCAGGTCTGTACCGACTACCTCCGGGAGATCGAACAGGCCCACCAGGGTCTGCTCGACCGCTTGCCGGACAGGGAACTCGCGGCGGCGCCGGCGGGCTCCCAGCTCGCCGAGGACTACTACGGTGCGATGTGTGCCGCGATCAACTTCGCGTGGGTGAACCGACAGCTCATCACCCACCGCACCCGGCAGGTCTTCGAGAAGGTGTTCGACCGGGAGTGGGAGGCCATGGAGATGGACCTGCTCTACGACGTGGCCCACAACATCGGCAAGAAGGAGGTCCACGAACTCGGCGTCGACGCCAACGGGAAGGCGGTCCCCGAGGAGGACGCGGTCGACAACGAGGAGCGCGAACTGTTCGTGCACCGGAAGGGCGCGACGCGGGCGTTCCCGGCGGGCCGGCCCGAACTCCCGCCGGCGTATCGCGACGTGGGTCAGCCGATCATCATCCCCGGGAGCATGGGGGCCGGGAGCTACGTCCTCCGCGGGGGCGAGCGGTCGCTGTCGGAGACGTTCGGGTCGACGGCCCACGGCGCCGGGCGCCTGATGAGTCGGACCCAGGCCAAACAGGAGTTTTGGGGCGAGGACGTGAAAGACGACCTGCGCGAGCACGAACACGTCTACGTCAAGGCCGAAAGCGGGGCGACCGTCGCCGAGGAGGCACCCGGCGTCTACAAGGACGTCGACGAGGTGGTCCGCGTCTCCGACGCGCTGGGCATCGGCGACCGGGTCGCCCGCACGTACCCGGTCTGTAACATCAAGGGGTGAAAAGCGGATACTGCCTCCGCTGTTCGACACGCTTCCGTCGCTCGGAACCACGAACTACAGACAGTCACTCCGCGTTCCACTGCTCGAGGACCGTCTCGTTTCCGGTCGAAGGTGTATACACGACACGAACGTTCTCGCTGGCCGCGACGCGCTGTCCGTAGGCGTTCTGCCCGCTGACCTGGACAGTCGGGACGGAGCTCGGGCCGATGCGGGTGGACGGCTCCGTCCCCGCGAGGGTGGCCCAGGTCGCCTCCGCACCGTCACCGCGGACCGTCACATTACCCGCATAAAACTGGTTGCCCCGCTCGTAGGAGACGATAAGGACGGGGGTGCTCTCGAAGTACTGAAACGAGAACGTAGCGTTGCGGTCCCCGTCCGCCGTCGAGTCCACGACGAGCGCCGAAACACCGACCGACGCCGTGACGAGTACCGTCACCGTAATCAGGATGGCGACGCCGGCGAACTCGGAGACGCCGCGGTCAGAGGGACCGTCCGCCGCGGCGGGCCCGTCCGCGGACCGTCGGTCGGCCTGCTCGCCAGTCATATGATCCCCATCTACCTCGGTCGGGAACTAAACGGATCCGGCGCGAGTATCAGGTTCGATAGCGAAGCCGGCGGTGAGGCCACCGGAGCGACCGACGCGAGGGGAAAGCATTTTGCGACCGACGGCGACGGTGTTCGTATGATAGACGAGACGGTCGCGGAGATCGCGGACATGCAGACCCACAGTTCCTCGGTCGTCGCGGTCAAGGCGGCCGAGGCGCTCCTCGAGTTGACTGAGGCCGACTACCCGACCGTCGAGGAGTACGTCGTGACGGTCGCGCAAAACAGCGACGCGCTCCGGCGGGCCAACCGGTCGCACGCGTCCCTCCAGACCACCCAGCGTGACATCGTCCGCCGGCTGGAATCGGGCGACTTCGAATCGGTCGAGGAGGCCAAGGCGAAGACGCGGGAAGTCGTCCAGGACGTGGTAGCTCGCGTCCAGGCCGCCAAGGAGCGCGCCGCCGAGCGCGCGGTCGACTCTCTCGCCGACGGGCCGACCGTGCTGACCCACGACTACTCCTCGACGGTCCTCGAGGCCATCGAGCGCGCGGTCGACGACGGCGTCGACCTGGACGTCTACTGCACGGAGGCGCGGCCGCGATTTCTCGGGCGCAAGATGGTCCGCGCGCTCGCCGAGATCGACGGCGTCGAGGCCCACCTCCTGGTCGACGGCGCCTCCAGTGAGGTCCTCCCGGAGTGTGACCAGGTGCTGGTCGGGATGGACTGCATCGTCGACGATACCCTCTACAACCGGGTCGGCACCTACCCGCTCGCCGCGACGGCCGCGGACCTCGACGTGCCCGTCAGGGTCGTCGGCGGCGAGGCGAAGGTCGTCGACGGCGGGTTCGCCTTCGAGAACGAGTACCGCCCCGCGAGCGAGGTGATGCTCGAACCGGCCGACGGGTTCGAGATCGAGAACCCCGCCTACGACGCGACGCCGACACGACTGCTCGAATCCGTGATCACCGACGCGACCATCCACGAACTCTGAGACGGTCGGCTGTACCGCTGTGCCGGTGTTTCGCCGGGCGGCCAGGCGGCCCAACGAAATCCGCACACGACTGCAACCGACCGTCTGACTCCCGGCCCGGCGATATCGCCCGCTACATGTACATCCGGTCTTCCGGCACCTGTTCCTCGCTCGTCCGCTGCATGTGCTCGGCCAGTTCCGTGTAGTAGCGTTCGACGTCGGCGGCGAAGGCCTCGAGCGGGCCCGTGTCGAGCGACAGGTCGTAGACCTCGTCGACAGTTTCGAGCATCCGAAGCGCAGCGGGCACGTCCGGGGTTTGCGGGTGGGCCGGCGTCGTGTAGACACAGACCCGGAGCGCGGAGTCCATTCCCTGCGAGAGGAGGCTGGCCTTGACGCCGTCAGTGAAGCCGGACCCCATCGGGGGGATGTCCGCGTCCTCGAGTCGCGTCCGCTGGTAGTCCTCGGTCGCGACGTAGTAGGTCCGGTGGTCCGTCTCGGTGTGCGCCATCGGAACCCCCGAGAGGACGGCGATCTCCTCGACCTCGGCGGCCGCTGTCCAGTCGAGGAGCGCGGCGCTGAACGAGCGGGCTGCTGGCAGGGGAACCTGCAACTCCCCGACGAGGACTGCCAGGGAGAGGTCGTCCCGACCGAACAGCCGGATCGGGTGTCGCGGCGTCCCCTGGTCGAAGGGGGTGATCGTCGGCAGGTCGGGCGTGGTCACGTGCCCGCGGGGCTCCAGTTCGAGATGGTCGACGAGGTAGTCGACCGCTGTCAGCCCTGCGAGCCCGTACTCGGAGAAACCGGCGAGCAACACTTCGGCGTCGCCCGCGCCCTCGTCGTGGATCTCGAAGGTCGGGTCGGTCCAGTTCCGGCCGCTTTGACTGTTCGCGCTCTCGTCGGTCGAGTCCATGGCGGTCAAACGGGGACCGGATATTTGTCGGTTTCCCGTGCTACGCGGCGACGACCACCCCGACGGCCAGGATCAGCGTCGGAGCCGTGGCCGGTCACAACGCTTTTTGGGAGTGCCGCGAAGCACACGGCATGGCCTCTCAGGCGGGAACGGTGTTGCAGGCCGGGGTGAGCACGCCAACGGGGACCACGACGGTCACCCCGACAGCCACGCCGCTCCAGACGGCAACGCCCACGTCGGCCGACGGCGGTTCGGGGCCGTCGTGGCTCCCGTCCGGCGTCGTGGACGTGCTCGCGGACGTGCCCCCGTGGCTCGCCGACCTGATCCTCGCGCTCGTCGTCCTGCTCGTCGCCTACATCGTCTCGAAACTGCTCGTACAGCTGCTTGGCCGGCGGATCGCGCGGCGGTTCCGACGCCCGAGTCTGACGCGAACGGCGCTCCGTGGCGTCCGCGTCGGCGTGTTCGTCTTCGCGCTCCTGACGGTCCTCAGCATCTACGGCTACCGGCTCAGCGACATCGCCCTCTCGGTGACCGTCTTCTCGGCCGTGGTCGGTGTCATCCTCGCGCCCATCGTCGGGAGCGTCATCAGCGGCGTGTTCCTGCTGGCCGACCAGCCCTACGAGATCGGCGACATGATCGAACTCGCCGACCGCGGCCAGCGGGGCTTCGTCGAGGACATCACCCTGCGCTACACCAAGATGTTCACCCTCGACAATACGTTCATCGTGATCCCGAACGGGGCGATGCGCGACCGCGACGTCATCAACTACTCGGCCGAGGACTCGCGCACGCGGCAGGCGCTGGACCTGCTCGTCACCTACGAGAGCGACGTTGCACGCGCCCGGTCGCTGTTCGAGGACGCGGCGCGGAACGTCGACGGCGTCGTCAGCGGCGGCCCGAAGATCCGGGTCGGCGGCGCTCGCTACCCCGCCGGGCCGACGTGTTACATCGACGAGTTCGGCGACCACGGCGTCAACCTCCGCCTGCGCTACTGGGTCGACGAACCCTACTGGTTCCTGCGAGTCCGCTCGCTGATCCAGACCGCGCTATGGGACGCCATCGAGGACGAGGACATCGAGATCGCCTACCCCCACCAGCACCACGTCTTCGACGAAACCAGCGGCGAGTTGCAGGTCACCACGGGAACCCAGCCACCCGGGGGCGGCGGCCACCCCGGTCCGCCAGGTCCCGAGGGTCGTCCCGGTCCGTCGGATCTCGACGGTCGTCCCGGTCCGCCGAGTGCCGACGATCGGCCCGGCCCACCGGGCGGTGACGAGGCGTGGGACGGGAACGACGGCGACGACCGGACAGACGGAACGTGATCGGCGGCGACGACCGGACCGACGGAACGTGATCGGCGGCGACGACTGGACGGACGGAACGTGATCGGCGGCGACGCAAAAGGGCAGGATTCGACGTGACGCGACCGGTCAGGACTCGACGGTGACGACTTCACAGTCGAGTTCGTTCCGGAGGAATCGTTCGATGTCGGGGTCGTCGACGAGACGGCGGATCATCTCGCGCCATCGGCTGACCTGTTTCTTGCCGATGACGACCACGTCGGCGTCTTCGGCGGCGATCTCGTCGAGAAGCGTCTCCTCGACGAGCAGGCCGCTCCGGACGACGTACCGGGTGTTGGGGAGCTGGCCGAACTCCCGCTCGACGGCCGCCTTCAGGTCCGACCGGTTGGCGCGGTGGCCCGCCTGATAGAGATTCACGTGCATGACCGTGAGTTGGGCGTCGCGCTCCTCGGCGATTTCGATAGCCCTGGCGAGCGTCGCCCGCGAGTGATCGGAAAGCGGATAGCGAACCGGAACGACGACCTGCGTCATCGTTCCCCGGTTGTCAGCGCCACGGCCTGAACCTTTCCATCCGAGGATCACGTTCCCTCCGCGCTCGGGTCGTCACCGTCGCCGCGATTTCGGCGGCCCCCTTGACTGCCAGGGCCACGCACGCCCCCTGTTGCCGCCGTTCCGGGAACACGCCCCTCCAGTTCGACCTCGATCCCTCGCTCCCGGGCGTACTCGACGAGGACCTCGTACTGGGGGGCGGTCCGGTCGATACGGTGCGTGGCGTCGACCGTCGGGAACTCCCGGTCGGTCTTCAGGAGGTACGCCGGCATCGCGACGGTGTAGGTCTCGCCCGGTTCGACCGGGTCCCCGTCGACCGTCACCTCGTAGATATCGAGCGTGGAGCCGTCAGCGGCCTGCTCGTCGCCCGCCTCGTTGCCGCGGTCGTCGGTTGGTCCGTGACCGTCGTCGCTGGCCTCTCCGTCGCCGTCCGACTGCTCGATCCGCATCCCGCTGACGTGTCCCCACCAGCGGTCAGGGATCGCGCGGACCAGTCGCCCGTCGGCCTCGTGGGCCAGCGCGCGGAGTTGCGCGCCGGAGACTTCGGCGACGACGACCGGTTCGTCGAAGGGGCTACAGCTCACCAGGTCCGCGGCCGTCACCTCGCCCGCGAGCGGCGGCCCCTCGCGGATGCCGCCGCCGTTCTGGAGGCCCACGTCCGCGCCGGTCTTCCAGCGGTAGGCGTCCGCGACGAAGTTGCCGAGACGCCACTCGCCGGCGATGCGAGCCTCGTGCTCGCGGGAGAGCGGGTCGTCGATGCGGGCGACCACCTCGTCGAGGCCGCTGTCGCGCAGTCGCTGCCGGAGCGCGCCGACGACGCCCTCGTCGGGTTCCACGGTCGCAGTCTCGTGTGGCGTGATCTCCCCGGCGTCGAGGTCCAACTCGTAGACGACCGAGCCGGTGGCACCCGGCCTCGTCAGCGGCGTGCCGTCGATGACCGCCGCCGTCTGCTCGTGGGAGTGGCCGGCGAGGACGGCGTCGACGGGCGTCTCGCGGGCGATCCGTTCCGCGTCCTCGCCGGTCACATGTGCAAGCGCGACCACGTAGTCGGGGCGTGTGCCCGCGCCTGCCTCCCGAAACCGGGCACACTCGCGCTCGATGGCCGCGACCGGATCGTCGAACGCGAGGTGGCCCGTGCCGGGCGTCATCTCCGGCGTTCGGGGGTCGAGAACGCCGACGACACCGACAGTCGCGTCGGGGAGGGCGACGGTCGTCCGGGGTTCGATCCCCGCGCTCGCCCCGAACTGGCCGCCGTCGAGGGTGACGTTCGCGAGCACCCACTGCTGGGGCGCGTCGGCAACGAGGTCGACGAGCGCGTCGTCGCCGTGGTCGAGGTCGTGATTCCCCACGGTTTCGACGTGGGGGGAGACGGCTTCGAAGAAATTCAGCGACTGCCGTCCCTCCGTGACGAGCGAGAGCACGCCGGGACTGGTGTTGTCACCCGAGCCAGCGACGAGGGTGTTCGGACCGCGCCGCGCCGCGAGCAGCCCGGCCACCCGGCCGATCCGCTCGGGCGTGTCGTAGGCGTTCTCCAGGTCCGAATAGTGGAGGAGCCGCGGCGACATACAGGGGACGTGTCGCCTCGCGGCAAAAGCGTCTTCGGTGGGCTATTTCGGGAGGGGGCACGAGGGAGCGGTTCCGATTCGGGGAATGGGTGTCGATACAGCCATCCCGTCGCGGAACGACGGGATCGCTCGCCGCGACGGAAACGCTCAGGGACGGCAGCGGGGACGGAAACGCTCAGGGACGGCAGCGGGGACGGAAACGCTCAGGGACGGCAGCGGGGACGGAAACGCTTAGGGACGGCAGCGGGATAGGAAGGGTATGGACGCCAGAGATGGACCGGACGGGACGCGGTTGTTCGTCGACACCGCCGATGGGGAGCGCGGGGCGGAGGGGCCGTTCTACGTCGTCTACCGCGACGCCGACGCCGAGCGCCGGTGGGGCTACTTCTGCGCGCACTGCGAGTCGTTCGACACGGCGATGGACTCGATGGGCCGGATCCAGTGTACGGACTGTGGCAACCTGAAGAAACCCGACGAGTGGGACGCCGCACACGAGTGAAATCACGTATCGCGATGGATCCCCTCAGACGAGACGGTCGGGGCAATCTTTTTGTTGGCGTCAACTGTCTATCTCGGTGTGGTTTACGAGACAGGTAACCGGACGATAGACGAGGCTGTCGAGCGCGTGCTGGCGGGGGAGCGCCTCGACCGGCGCGACGGGCTCGCCCTGATCGCCCAGCAGGTCGACGAACTCGCGGCGGCGGCCGACGCGGTGCGGGCCCACTTCGGCGACGGCACCGTCGACGCCTGCTCCATCGTGAACGCGAAGGCCGGCAACTGCGCCGAGGACTGTGGCTTCTGTGCCCAGTCGGTCCACTTCGACACCGGCATCGACAACTACGACTTTCTCGACCCCGAGTCGATCCTCGAAGCGGCGAAACGCGCCGAGGCCGACGGCGCCCAGCGCTTCGGCATCGTCGTCGCGGAAAAGGGCGTCTCGAAGGACAAGCGCCCCGAAGAGTGGGCGGAGGTCCTGCGAGCGATCCGCCTGGTGCGCGACGAGACCGACGTGGAAGTCGACGCCTCGCTCGGTATCCTCACCGAGGCGGAAGCCGAGATCCTCGCGGCGGAGGGGATCAACCACTACAATCACAACATCGAGACCTCGCCGCGCTTTTTCCCGGAAATCGTCGACACCCACAGCTTCGAGGCTCGCGTCGAGACCCTCGAAGTGGCCAAGGAGGCGGGGATGGACCTGTGTGCGGGCGTCATCCTCGGGATGGGCGAGAGTCCGACCGACCGGGTCGACGCCGCCGTCGCGTTGCAGGACGTGGGCGTCTCCTCGCTCCCGGTGAACGTCCTCAATCCCGTCGCAGGCACGCCCCTGGGCGAGGAGTTCGGTGACTCGGCGGACATCACGACCGAGGAGATAATCGAGACAATCGCGGTTTACCGACTGCTCCACCCCGAGGCCAGGGTGCGACTCACCGGCGGCCGCGAGGTGAACCTCGACGCCGACGAACAGCACCTCCCCTTCGAGGCCGGTGCGGACGGCATCCTCACCGGCGATTACCTCACGACGGAGGGCCAGTCGCCGGCCGACGACATCGAGGTGATGGAGCGGGCCGGTCTGGAGCCAAACCGGGACGCGAACGCGTTCGATCCCGACGAGGTGAAAGCCCGGCACGTAAGCGGCGACGGAGCCGATGCGGACGGGACCGATTCGGACGGGAGCTCGGCGAACGAGGACTCGGCGGACGGGAGCCGGGCGGACGGTTCGGAGGTCGAGACGGCGGCCGGGACGGCCACGAGCAACGCGGAACTGGACGACTGACGCGAGGCGGACGAGGACACCGAATTTCGATACGATACACCCATGGACGACGTGACATTCGCGGTACTCGGAACCGGCGGCATCGGCAGACGAACGCTCGACGTTGCGCGACACAAGGACGGGCTGACACCCGTCGCGGCGTGTGACCGCAACGGCGTGGCGGTCGACCACTCGGGGCTGGACGTCGACGAACTCCTCGATGCGACCGAGGGGAACATCGCCTCGGGGCCGGCGGAGGCCTCGGGATCCACGCCCGCGACGCCGACCGACGACTACGCGTCGGATGGGGGCGCGGCGGCCGTCGAGGGCGGGGGCGACAGCGAGGGGGCCGCCGGGACCATCAGCGACGGCGTGAAACAGTCCGGCGAGGACGCCGGTATCGTCGCGAGCGCGCAGGGCGACCCCACCGACTCGCCCATCGACGACGTGATCGCCGAGGGCGAGGCTATCGACGCAGTCCTGATCGCGCTTCCAAACCTCGAACACGACTTCATCCCGCGTGTGGCGGAGCGCTTCGCCGACGCCGACTACGAGGGCGTTCTCGTGGACGTGCTCAAGCGCTCGCGGGTCATCGGCATGCTCGACGACCGCGAGGAGCGTCTCGAAGAGAGCGGTATCACCTTCGTCTGTGGCGCGGGCGCGACGCCCGGTTTCCTCACGGGGGCTGCCGCGCTCGCGGCCCAGTCGTTCGTCGAGGTCGAGGCAGTCGAGATCTGGTGGGGCGTCGGTCTGCGGTCCGGCTACGAGGACAATCGCGGCACCGTCCGCGAGGACATCGCCCACCTCGACGGCTACGACATCGAGACCGCACGCGAGATGAGCGAGGCCGAAATCGAGACCCTCATCGACGAGCACGACGGCCGCCTGGAGTTCCACGACATGGAACACGCCGACGACGTGCTCCTCGAACGGGCGGGGGTCTGTGACGCCGAGGACGTCACTGTCGGCGGCGTGCTGGACGTCCGCCAGGACGAGAAGCCGACGACGACGACGGTGAGCGTCACGGGCACGACCTTCGACGGCGAACGCGGGACGAACACCTTCGAACTGGACGACGCGACGAGCATGGCGGCAAACGTCAACGGGCCGGCGCTGGGCTACCTGCAGGCGGCGGTCCGGCGGAACCGCGCGGGCGACTACGGCGTCTACGGCGCCGCCGAGATCATGCCGGGGTTCTGATGACCCGGCCACGGGAGCGATGCGTTCGATGACCGACCGCGGCTTCGACCTCGACGCGCGTCTCGCCGAACGCGAGCGCCGGGACCTCCGCCGCGACCTCTCGCCGGCCGAGTCGGTCGGTGCGCGGACTCGCTTCTCGCCCGATCCGAAAGGCGGTGCGCCCGACTACGGCGACGAGGAACTCGTCTTCGCCTCGAACAACTACCTCGGCCTCGCCGACGACCGCAGGGTCCTGCAGGCCGCCGAGAACGCCGCACGGACCGTCGGCACGGGCGCCGGTGCGTCACGTCTCGTCACCGGTGACACCGGTCTCCACCGCGCGCTGGAGCGAGATATCGCGGACGCGAAGGGCGTCGAGCGCGCGCTCGTCTTCTCGTCGGGCTATGCGGCCAACGTCGGCACCATCGACGCGCTCGCGCCCGATGTCGTCTTCTCGGACGAACTCAACCACGCGAGCATCGTCGACGGCTGTCGCGTCGGCGCGGGTGAGACGGTCGTCTACGACCACGCCGACCCCGCCGACCTGCGGGAACGGATGGCGCGGCAAGCGGCCGCGAGCGACGCCGACGCGGCCGCCGAGGACTGGCTCGTCGTCACCGATTCCGTGTTCTCGATGGACGGCGACGTGGCGCCCCTCTCGGAGATCTGCGACGCGGCCGCGGAGTTTGGCGCGTGGGTGATGGTCGACGAGGCTCACGCCACGGGACTGTACGCCGACGGCGGCGGCGTCGTCCAGCGCGAGGGGCTGGCCGACCGCGTGGACGTACAGCTGGGTACGTTCTCGAAGGCCCTGGCCAGCCAGGGCGGTTATGTCGCCGGCGACGAGGCGCTGGTCGAGTACCTGCTGAACGCCGCGCGCTCCTTTGTCTTCTCGACGGGGCTGGCGCCGCCCGCGGTGGGCGCGGCCCGCGAGGCGCTCCGGATCGCCCGCGAGGGCCACAGGCCGGACGACCTCTGGGCCACCGTCGAGCGCCTCCGCGACGGTCTCACCGGGATGGGGTACGAGGTGCGCGGCGAGACGCAGATCCTTCCCGTGATGGTCGGCGACCGCGAGACGGCGATCGAACTCGGGGAGCGGGTCAGGGACGCGGGAGTCGTCGCCCCCGCCATCCGCCCGCCGACGGTCCCCGAGGGCACCTCGCGGATCCGTGTCGCGCCGATGGCCACCCACACCGACGACGATATCGACCGCTGTCTCGCTGCCTTCGAACGTGCCGGCAGGGAGGTCGGTCTGCTGTGAGCGACGGTCGGGGGGTCGGTCTGCTGTGAGCGACGGGGAATCCGCCACGAGCGACGACGCCCGGGGCGCCGTCCGCGACCGGGACTTCGGCGCGGTTCCCGACGACGTGACGGACTTCGCAGTCGTCGGCACCGACACCGGCGTCGGGAAGACCGTTCTGACCGCGGCGCTGGTCGCTCGCCTCCGAGCGGCCGGCGTCGACGCCCGCGGGATCAAGCCCGCACAGACCGGCCACCCACCCGACGACGACGCCGCGTTCGTCGCGGCGGCCTGCGGGAGCGGCGACGCGGCGACCTGCCTCGAACGGCTTCGTCCGGCGCTGGCGCCGGCCGTCGCGGCCGAGCGGCAGGGCGTCGAGCTCTCCTATGACCGGCTCAGGTCCGGATGCGTCGACGCTATCCAGTCCGCCGATGTCGGCGTCGTCGAGGGCATCGGCGGCCTGCGCGTGCCGCTGGCGGAGGGCCGCGAGGTGGTCGACCTGGTGGCGGCGCTGGACGTGCCGACTCTCGTCGTCGCTCGCTCGGGGCTGGGAACGCTCAATCACACGGCGCTGACCGTCGAGGCGCTCGAACGCCGCGGCTGTCGGGTCCACGGGGTCGTGCTCAACGAGTGGGCGGGCGACACCGTCGCCGAGCGGACCAACCCCGAGGTTCTGGCCGAGATGGCTGACCTCCCGACGTGGACCGTGCCGCCGCTGGCGTTCGACTCGCCCGCCGAGGCGGCCGCGGCGATGGACGCCCACCTTCCAGAGAGCGTGATCCCGACAGCCGACGCTCACGGGGACTGATACGGATCCCTGGCGGCCCGTTCCGGATTTTCCCGGTCGGTCGGTAAACTACTGGGACATCGACAAACAGGCCGTATCAAAGAGGAACGTGGGGCGGGAAGCCCCAGCGTGTGACACTACGGAGCCATGTGGCTCCATCGGAAACGAGGGTTTCTGCGCTAATAAGTGTGTAGCATCGTTTTCTGGCCGTGAAAGGGGCCGCTACCGTTCCCGCAGGCCCCGTTCGGAACGTGGCGACCGGATTCCGATCCCTGCCCGAAAGGTCCGCTTCGGGTCGCCGTTTCCGGAGAGTTGCGGAGTCGCCGTTCCCGGAGAGTTGCGGAGTCGCCGTTCCCGGAGAGTTGCGGAGTCGCCGCTCCCGGACAGTTTCGGAGTCCCCGTTTCCGGAGAGTTGCGGACCGCGACGAACACGCCGCTGCCCGACTCATCGTGATTCCACCGACTCGCGTAACGCCCACACGTCGGCGGGCGGATCCAGGTTCGACGGTTCCGCGCCTCTCGACGTCAGGATGCCGGCGTGATACAGCATGGCTTTGAGCTGGAACACGGTCGGTGAATGGTAGACGGCCCCGTTGGAGAGTGCTTCTCGTTGTAACTCCCCGTCAGCGTTCAGGACTCGGCTCCGGATGTCGTCGTCGCCGCGGACGAACAGTTCGATCGTGAACGACGGGTGCAACTCGTGGAGGTATTCGACGACGGCGGGGAGGGCTGGTTCCGAGATCCCATCTTCGTGCATGTGCTGGAGTTCCTCGATGAGTAACTGCGTCGCGGGATAGGCGGAGACAACACGTCTGGTGAGCATCCCCCACTTCGGCGCGAGGTCACAGAAGCGTCGCCGCGAGCGCTTCCAGTCGTCGAACGTCCGAAGCGCGGCATCGGTCGAGCCGTATTCTCGCAGCGCGAACCGGACGACCTCTCGACCGAGGGGTGTCAGCTGAGTTCTGGCGGGCTGGTCGTCGATGAGGTTCAGGAAGGCTGCCCCGGTTCTGGCGTCGTCGACGGCCCGGACGACGTACTCCGAGAGGACGTGGTCCGTGTCTCGCTGGTGGTGGACGGCGAGCGGGTAGGCGAGGTAGTTTTTCGGGTGATTGAGGCCGAACGACTTGTCCGCGACGCCCTGTGCGCTGGCCTGAAACCGGATGGCCGTCGTCTCGGTCGTCGTTCGGTTCCCGACCACGCGCGGGGTTTCGACTGGTTCGACAGTGCCGTCCGAGCTCACGCCGAGGACGCCGACGTTCAGTTCCCGGGCCAGCGTTCGGGCGGACTGCGAGACGGTGTCCGCCGGGGCTGCGACGTACGCGGCGTTCGCCTCGTGGAGCCGGTCGTACGCCTGGACGATGCCGCGCTCGACGTCGGCGTCGCTCCGGTTCGTGTGCCCTTTCGCTTCGACGACCACCAGTGGCGGGTCGTCGCCGAGGCGTTCCACGGCCAGTAACTTGTCGCTCAACAGCCGCACGCCGACGAGGTCGGGGTAGCCGGAGCCGACGCGGACGTGGTTGAACGGAGCCAGTTCGTCCTTGACGTCCGGATCGATGTGTTCGTTGGCGAGCCACTCGTCGGAGGAGAACTGGGTATCGACGACCGCATACCCGTCGCCAGCATCGTCGGGGAACAGGCGGCGCTTGGCGTGCGCCAACACGCGTGGTTCCGAGAGCGGCGATGCCGCACTTGCCATACCCGCACAAAGCGATCGCCAGCTCTTGAAGATACGGGTGCCTCCCCGAGGCGTGAAGATACGGGTGCTTCCCCGAGGTGTGAAGATACGGGTGCTTCCCCGAGGCGAATCTGTAAGTCATTATCGCAGTAATCATTATCTAGAGTATCTACGACCGGGGAGACGAACTCGCCGGACGACGACCGCGTTCTGCTCGCGGAGTGTAAATGGACGAGTGAGCCGGTCGGCCACACGCTCGTGTCCCACCTCCGCGAGAAAGCCGAGCGTGTTCGCTGGGGGACAGACACGCGAAACGGAGAATTCGCGCTGTTCTCGAAGAGCGGGTTCGTCGATGGACTCGCCGACGACGTGGACGACAGCTGGTCGCTGTATGGCCTGAGCGAGATGAAGACAGTTCTGTAGCCCGCTTTGTGGAGCTGGTCCGCTGTAGCCGATTCCGACACGAACCGGCCTATTGGGGACATATCGGGCACGCTGGCGGGGTTCCCTTGCCCTCTTCGACTTTCACCCGCAGCTCTCGCCGTCAACAGCCCCCTACCCGAGAGCGATAATCACTCTCACTCCCCGAAGACCAGGTCCAGGTCGGCGTGGTCACCGAGCAGTTGGGCCATCCGGTCGACGGTTGCGGCGTCTCGGGTCCGGCCGGTGCTGAGGACGTCTTCGACGCGCTCGATGGTGACCTTGGTGTCGGACTGGACGAGCACGACCGGGACGCCGGCCTCGGTGGCTTTCCCGATGATGGCGCCGGAGGGCCTGAGTCCGCCGGTGAGGACGAGACACTCGACGCCGCCGGCGTCGAGCGCGGCGGTCTGGATCTCCGGGCGGTCCCCGCCGGTGACGACGGCGGCGTCCCGGAGTCGTCGGAAGTGCCGGAGCGCGGAGTCGCCGCTCATCGCGCCGACCGCGAAGCGCTCGACGAAGCCGTCGGTGGCCACCTCGGGGTTGAGTACCTCGGCCTCCAGCGACTCCACGAGGTCGGCGACGGTCAGTCCGGCGAGTTCCTGGACCCGTGGGACGATGCCGACGACCGGGACCGACCGGCGCTCAAAGAAGGGCACGACATCGGTGTTCAGCGAGTCGAAGTTCGAGTCGGCCACCGCGTTGAACAGGACGCCGAGCAGGCGGTCGTCGAAGCTCCTGGCGGCCGCGAGTATCTCGTCGACGTCGGCCGGTGACCCGTAGCCGGCGACCAGGAGCGTCCGGGCGTCGAGCAGGTCCGCGACGTCCGCGTCGGTGAGGCCGACGATGCTCCCGGTGGTGAGGCTGCCGCCGCCCTCGACGACGACCAGGTCGTAGTCGGCGGCGAGGGTCTCGAAGCGCTCGCGGACCCGCTCGCGGACCTCCTCGGTCTTGTCGCCGCGGATCGCCTCCTCGACGAACGCCGGGGAGTAGACGACCGGTTCCAGATCCGCCAGGTCGGCGTCGATGCCCAGTACCTCCTTGGCGAGCATTGGGTCCTCGTCGCGCGTCTTGCCGACGGGGCTTCGCAGGCGAGTGCCCTTGGGCTTGAAATAGCCCACGTCGAGGTCGCGCTCGCGCGCGAGTTTCGCGATCGCGATCGCGATAGCTGTCTTGCCGGTGCCTTCTGCCGTCGCCGTGACGAAGATCGGTTTCATAGTTCCTCCTGGTCGATGGTGAGTCGCACGTCGACGGCGTTGACGCCGTCAGGCGTGGCGACGAGCGGGTTGACGTCCAGTTCCACGATGGCCGGGAAGTCGGTGACGAGTTGCGAGAGTCGCTGGATCGTCTCGACGATACCGGACTCGTCGACCGGTTCGCGCCCGCGGGCGCCACGCAACAGCGGCGCGGCGTCGATCTCGTTCAGCATCTCGCGGGCCGACGGTTCGCTGACGGGCGCGACGCGGAATGTCGCGTCCTCGAGAATCTCGACGAAGATACCGCCGAGGCCGAACATCACGAGCGGGCCGAACTGCGGGTCCCGGTTCGTGCCGACGATGGTTTCGACGCCCTCGTCAGTGTCGAGCAGTTCCTGGACCTGGACGCCGATAATGGTCGCATCGGGCTGGTAGTTGCGGGCGCGGGTTACCAGGTCCTCGTAGGTGTCGCCGGCCTCCCCGGGCGGGACGCCGACGGCGACGCCGCCGATGTCGGACTTGTGCAGGATGTCCGGGCTGACGATTTTCATTACGACTGCGTCGCCACCACCGACTCGTTCGGCCGCCTCGACGGCCGCCGAGCGTCCGTCGACGATTTCACCTGCGGGCGTCGGGATGCCGTAGGCGTCGAGCAGGTCCATCGCCTCGACGCCGAGGCGGTTGGTGTTGCGTTCGACTGCCGACTCGAGGACCTCGCGGGCGGCCCCGCGGTCGACGTCGAACGTCTCGGGGGCGGCGTACTCGCGCCGGCTGATCGACCGGTACTCGCGGAGCGCATCGAGGCTCCGGACCGCCCGCGCGGGGTCGAAGTAGGTCGGGATGCCGGCCGCCGAGAGCGTCTCGCCGGCCGCCCGCGTCGAGGACCCGCCCATCAGCGTGGCCGCGATGGGCGTCCCGTACTCGTCGGAGAGGTCGACGACTGCGTCCGCCAACTCCTCGAAGGAGAGCGGCGCGGTCGGACACGCGAGGACGACGGCGGCGTCGACGTTCGGGTCAGCGAGCGCGACGTCGAGCGCGTCCGCGAAGCGCTCGACCGGGGCGTCCCCGATGATGTCGACCGGGTTGTAGATGTTCGCCTCGTCGGGGAGCACCTCCCGGAACGCGTCGTGGGTCTCGTCGGTGAACGAGGCGAGCGAGAGTTCCGAGTCGCCGACGGCGTCGGTGGTCATCACGCCCGGGCCGCCGGCGTTGGTGACGATGGCGACCCCGTCGCCGTCGGGCACCGGCTGCCCCGCGAGGATGCTCCCGAAGTCGAAGAGATCCTGGACGGACTCGACGCGGAGGACGCCCGCCTGGTCGAGTGCGGCCTCGTAGGCCCGTTCGCTCCCGGCGATGGCGCCGGTGTGGGAGGCCGCGGCCGACGCACCGGCCTCGGTTCGGCCCGACTTGACGACCACGACGGGCGTGTCGTCGGTGACCTCGCGGGCCGAGCGGACGAACTCGCGGCCGTCGACCACGTCTTCGAGGTAGCCGAGGATGACGTCGGTGTCGGGGTCCTCGCCCCACTCGGCGACGAAGTCGCTCTCGTCGAGGACTGCCTTGTTGCCCAGTGAGACGACGTTGTGGAAACCGAGGTTGCGGTCGTTGGCCCAGTCGACGACGGCGGTGACGAACGCGCCCGACTGGCTCATGAACGATATCGACCCCGGCTGGGCGTTTTCCGGGCCGAACGTGGCGTTGAGGCCCAGCGCGGTGTTCATGATCCCGAGGCTGTTCGGGCCGACGACGTTGAGGTCGTACTCCGCGGCCAGTTCGCGGAGTTCGCGCTCGCGGGAGGCGCCCTCGCTGCCGGACTCGCCGAACCCGGCGGTGATGACGACGAGGTTCTCGATCCCACTCTGGCCGGCGTCGCGGACCACGTCGAGGACGAGCGGTGGCGGGACGACGACCACGGCCACGTCGACATCGGGGACGTCCCCGACCGCGTCGTAACACGACAGGCCGAGAACCTCGTCTTTCGTGGGGTTGACGGCGACCACGTCCCCGTCGAAGTCGGCGAGGAGGTTCGCTGTTATCGCCCGACCGACGGAGCCCTCGCGGTCCGTCGCGCCCACGACCGCCACGCGCTCGGGTCTGAAGAGTGTGGTTAGCTCACCCATTCGTTCGCGCTTCGACGCCCCCGGAGTTATAGGTGTTCGTCGTTCTCGGAGTTCGGTAATCCCCGGGCTGTGGTGACTGATTCGACGGGATGATCGTGACGGCGCCGTCCGTCACGCGGACTTTTGGCCCTTCGACCCCAACGACGCGTATGACAGACCGGGACGAACTCGCCGCGTTCGACCGTGGACTGATCGTCGAAGTCGCGGCCGAGTACGACCTCGACGAGGACCGACTCGCTGAACTGGTCAGCACGCACCAGTCGAACGTCCGGGAGTTGCCGGGCGTCGACGACATCGTCTACGAGTGGCGCAACCACTTCCACCTCGACCCGATGCTCGCCCGCACCGACGGGGCGTACTACCTCGCCCTGCCGGACCACGTCTGGGACGAGTTCGCCGACGCGCTCGACGTTGACGACGCCGAACGGACCGCGCTGGTCGCGGTTCACGACCGACAGGCCCGTCGCGACGCCGGGACTGCGGGGTTCGACCCGACGCGACTCGACGGCGACACCGCTGTCGTCTTGACACGGGAATAACACAATTCTGACACGATCCTGACGCGGACCTGACACGGACCTGACGCTCGATCCGGACGTTCTCGGCGCTGGATACTGCCTCCTCGATACCGCGCCCGATACCACCCGGAAAATGAATCTAATCATATACGACAACGTTGTTCCGGAATATTGTTTTGGGTATCGAAAAATAATCTTCCTGAGTAGGTATCTTTATGGGGGACCCGTTCGTACGTTGAGACGCAATGAGCACCCAGAAGAACGTCCGGAAAGAGGCCGGTACCGTCGAGGAAAACGCCCTTCGCCTGGAGAAAGGGAAGGCCGAGCAGATAATCGACGCGCTGAACACGGATCTGGCGGCGACGTACGTCCTGTACCACCAGCTCAAGAAACACCACTGGAACGTGGAGGGCGCGGAGTTCCGCGACCTGCATCTGTTCCTCGGCGACGCGGCGATGAACGCCGAGGGAGCCACCGACGAGATCGCCGAGCGACTGCAGGCGCTGGGTGGCGCGCCGGTGGCTGGGCCGGAGGCCCTCGCGGCGGCCTCCCCGGTCGAGTCCGAGGACGAGGACGTCTACGACATCCGCACATCGCTGGAGAACGACCTGGAGATGTACGGCGACATCATCGAGTCACTCCGCGAGCACGTCGAACTCGCGACGGACCTGGGCGACCACGCGACGGCCGAGATCCTCCGCGAGATCCTCGTCCAGACCGAGGAGGACGCCCACCACATCGACCACTACCTCGAGGACGACTCCCTCGTTACCGGACAGTAAAGGCCGCGTCGACTGCCGATTCGTGGTGCGACGACCGGCCGGAACTGATCCCGCCGGAACTGATCCCGCCGGAACTGATCCCGCCGGAACTGATCCCGCCGGAACTGATCCCGCCGGAACTGATCCCGCCGGAACTGTCGATTTTTCCGCGAGAGCGAGACGGCGACGTTAGACCGTGAAAATATCGGCGACGAGTTCCCGAAAAACGCGCTGCGGCGGACGAACTTACCTGCGCGGTTCGACGGTGAGATCGGTCGCGATCCAGCCGTCGCCATTGTCGGATTCCGTGAAGACGACTCGCGTTTCGTTCGTCGAGTACGCCGAGATAGTCGGCTCCGACTCGTCGTCGGACTCGGCCCCGATGTCGAACTTCTCTACCCGTCCGTCCGTTGCTTCCATGCGAGGATTTAGGCACACCTAAAGAAATAAGCGTTGCGGTCGGCGTCGATACGGTTCGGCGTCGAGAGAATTTCGGGTTCGCCGTGAGGAGCGTGGTCGTGATGGGTGAAAGCTCCGGCGCACTCGGCTATCTCCCGATATCGGGGCCACAGAAGTTTTACTGCGGGACCGCGAACGTCCGGTCGTTCGAGAGCGCCCCGTTCGCCATGACAGAGACGTTCTACGACCTCCTCGGGGTCCCGACCGACGCGACCGCCGACGAGATCGAGGCCGCCTACCGGGAGGAGATAAAGGAAGTCCACCCGGACGTCAGCGACGCGACCGACGCGAGCGAGCGCACCAAGCGGCTCAACAGGGCGAAGAAAGTGCTCACCGACGAGGAGGAACGCGCCCGCTACGACCGCGTCAGTCACGAAACGTACACGGGCGACTCCGTGTCGTCCGGCGGCGCGGGCGCGGCAACCGATACCGGCGGTCGATCACGGTCGGACGCGAGCAGCGGACGCGACGCGAGCAGCGGACGCAACGCGAACAACAGACGCGACGCGAGCAACGGGCGCGAGTCCACCCACCGCGGCCGACGGTCCAGTCGGTCTCGGCGCGGCCGGGGCCGCAGTCGTGACAGTGGGGAATCTACGACCGACCGAGACAGCACGGGAGGATCCGTCGGCGATTCGCCGGACGACGCCGACCCGACGAGTTCGGATGCGAACGCGACGGCCGGGCGTGCGGCCGGCGGATCGGGCGGGACCCGCTCCTCGCGGGCCAGCGGTGCGACGCGTTCGCGGACGGATTCGCGGGGGCCATCCTGGCAGTCGGGCTCGGTCGGCGGGGCCGACGGCTCCC
>Ga0207720_100207_pt1 | contig 53441 bp, 53 predicted proteins | sample A23P2SouthBayCA_2_FD_187751 | JGI IMG/M metagenome (GOLD analysis project Ga0207720, IMG submission 187751) | Aerobic enrichment media microbial communities from Eden Landing Ponds, California, USA - A23 E3 (2) (SPAdes) | ecosystem: Environmental > Aquatic > Marine > Unclassified | place... | reverse complement strand
TCCCTACGACGAGGTCCACGTCGACGGCGAACACGTCGGCGTCTCCACCGACAAGTCCTACGTCTACAACGTCCGCGAGTTCCTCTCGCTGGCCCTGCTCGACACCGAGTACGCCGAGCCGGGTACCGAAGTGACCGTCGTCTGGGGCGACCCGACCGCCGATTGCCCCGCCGTCGAGCGCCACGAACAGGTCGAAATCTCGGCCACCGTCGCACCCGCTCCCTACGGCCAGGACAAGCGGTAATCCCACGGCTCAACCACCTAGTCCGTTTTTTCGCGACCGACCCCGCCAGCCGTCGCTCCGTGGTCGCTGCCGGCATGGTTCGGGATCTCGCGGAGCCGCTAGAGTTCGTAGTCGCCGGTCGATCCGCGCAGGAGCCTCAGTCGTCGCTCGGGTCGACGGCCAGCCACTCGTCGTCGACCGGGTCGTTCCGCAGGAGCGCGAGCGCGTTGGCCGACAGGCGGTCGATCGCCGCCTCGCGGTACTCGGCGGTCTGGGCGGCGGTGTGGGGCGTCGCGACCACGTTGTCGAAGTCGTGGAGCGGCGAGTCCGCCGGGAGCGGTTCGGTCTCGAACACGTCGAGCCCTGCGCCGGCGAGCGAACCGGCGTCGAGGGCCTCGACCAGCGCCTCTGTGTCGACGATCGGGCCCCTGGCAGTGTTGACCAGCACCGCGCTGTCGTCCATCCTTGCGAGTTCGTCGGCGCCGATCAGGCCCTCGGTCTCCGCGGTGAGTTCAGCGTTGACGACGACGACGTCGCTCTCTTCGAGCACCCGATCCAGTGTGGTCAGCTCCGTCCCGGTGGGCTCGCCGTCGATCTCCCTGACGTACGGGTCCGCAGCGAGCAGCCGGGGTCGAAAGCCCGCCAGGAGCGACGCGACCCGCTGCCCGACGTTGCCGAACCCGACGATGCCGACCGTCTTTCCCGTGAGCAGGCTACCGAGCGGCGCCTCGTCGCGCCAGCCGCCCGAACGCAGGATGTCCCGGGTCTGCCCGATCCGGCGCGTCACCGAGAGCAACAGGGCGAGCGTGTGCTCGGCGACCGACAGCGCGTTCAGGCCCGGGGTGTACGTGACCGGAACCCCGAGTCGCCGCGCCGTCGGCAGGTCGACGTTGTCGATGCCGGTGCCGATCTTCGCGACCAGCCCGAGGTCTGTCTCCTCCAGGACGCGCTCTGTCACCTTGAGTCGCGAGGTGGTGAAGACGACGTCGACCCCGTCGAGGTCCTCGATCAGGGCCTCCTCAGTTCCCGATCCGCCGACCTCGACGTCGATCTCGTCCTCGACGGCCTCGACGAGTCGGTCGCGCGGCTGGATGTCCCGATCGATCAATCCCCGCATTCCTGTCATGTCTGTCGGAACGCGGCTACCGAAATTAACGGTTTTCATCCGACGACGATGCGGTCGACCGACCCTGGATCTGCACCACTCGATCCCCGAACGGGATGAAAGTTATCAGACAACTCTGCCGGTACGAAGATCTCCCTGCTTGGGAAGCTACCCGGACAGCGGCAGTCCCCGGTCCCAGCCCTCCACCCGATAAATGGACCTCTGACGGTTATTAACGGCTCATCTGGGGGAACAACCCTTCCCCGTTCGGGTGTGGTGACGACACACCCGGGGACTGACTGGCGGGATGCACTCCCAGAACGAGGTCCAGCTATTTTCGTGAGATCCTCAGTCCTGACTCCGGCGCTCGGCCCACGGTTTGAGGACGGCGTACACCGCCTCGTTCATCGGAACGTCGACCCCGGTCTCGTCGGCGTGTCGGAGGACGGCGCCGTGGAGGCCGTCGAGTTCGAGGCGCTTGTCGTGTGTCAGGTCGTAGTGCAGCGAGGAGTACGAGTCGGCGTCGAGACCCTGGGCGAACGAGATCAGGTCGTCGACGACGCCGTCGGGGAGGTCGACGCCCTCCGCCCGGGCGACGGCGACGGCCTCTGCGACGATCCGGCGGTACATCTCCCAGGCGGCGTCGGTGTCCCTGACGGCGCCGGTCGGGAGACGGGTCGCGGCGGTCATCCCGGCCTGGGCGCAGATGAACGCGAACTTCCGCCACAGGTCGACCCGGACGTCCTCCGAGAGGACGACCGTGACGCCGCGACAGGCCTCGAGCGCGTCGGCCAGCGCCTCGATCCGGTCGGTGCGCGTTCCGTCCATCTCACCAATGGTGAACTCCTCGGGGCCGCCCGTGTGTTCGATCACTCCCGGTTCCTTGATCGTCGAGAAGATTTTGGCCACCCCGCCGGCGACGTGGCGCTCCCCGACCGCCTCGGCGATCCAGGCCTCGTTGTCGATGCCGTTCTGGAAGGAGACGACGGCGGTGTCCGACCCCACGAGCGGGTCCAGTTGGGACGCGGCCTCGCGGGTGTCGTGGGTCTTCACGCAAAAGAGCACGTAGTCCGCGGGGCCGACCTCGGCCGGATCGTCCGTCGCCGGCAGGTCGACGGCCGTGTCGCCGGCGACGCTCTCGACGCGGAGGCCGTCGCGCCGCAACGCGTCGAGGTGGTCGCCGCGCGCGATCAGGTGGACCACGTGGCCGGCGTCCGCGAGCCGCGCGCCCAGATACGCGCCGATGCCGCCAGCGCCGAAGACCGCGAACTTCATGGCGGTCGTTCCGGGGTTCGGCAAAAATGCGTTTCGGACCGGTCCCGGCCGCCTGTGACCGATCCGGGAGTCCCCCGACGCCGGGCGACCGCGACGGTTTCCGACAGCCCTTTGCCGACGACCGTGCGTGCTCCGCTATGCGACTCGCACGCATCCTGACCCCCGACGGCCCCGTGACGGGGCGGTACGTCGACGGCGTCGTCCGCGCTGACGACGGCGTCTACGAGGTCGGCGTCGACGGCCGCCTGCTCCCGCCCTGCGAGCCGTCAGCGCTGTACTGCGTCGGCCGCAACTACGCCGAGACGCTGGACCAGATGGACTACGAGCGCCCGGAGGAACCGGACTTCTTCATCAAACCCTCCGCCTCGCTGCTCGGCCACGAGCAACCGATTCCCTACCCGCCCTTCACCGACGAACTCACCTACGCCGGGGAACTGGCGGCCGTGATCGACGAACGTTGCCGGGACGTCGCCCCGGAGGCGGTGAGCGACGTCGTCCGCGGGTACACCATCATGAACGACGTCGACGCCCTGGACCAGCAGGGACGGACCGCCCGGAAGGCCTTCGACGGGTCGGGACCGCTGGGGCCCTGGATCGAGACCGACGTGGACCCGACCGACCTGGACATGCACACCGACGTCGCCGGCGAGCGGCGCCAGGAGGCGAACACGGAACTGATGCTGTTCGACGCCCACGAGGTCGTCTCGTTCATCTCGGAGCGGTTCACCCTCCGCCCGGGCGACGTCGTCGCCTTCGGCAGCCCCGCGAACCCGGGGCTCGTCGAACCGGGCGACGAGGTGGCGATCACCTACGAGGGCGTCGGCACCCTGCGGAACACCGTCGTCGACGGGCGCTGACACCCTCGAACCGGAAGCCGCTCGCTCAGGCGGTCTCCCCTTGCGTCGCCTCCGTCCGCGCTGCCGGCCCCCCGGTCCCCCAGTAGAAGAGGGCGGCGCCGAGCAGCGTCATCGCCGAGAGGATGACCAGCGGGACCCCGTAGCCGCCGGTCGCATCAGCGAGCGCGTTGACCATGATCGGCGTGAGAAACGCCGTCGACGCCTCCGAGACGTTGAACAGGCCGACCGCGGCGGTCGCGTGTTCCTCGCCGAAAGCCCCGACGACGATCGGCGAGAACAGCGCCGCGAGCGTCCCCAGTCCGATCCCGAAGACGACCATCGCGGCGTACATCAGGACCGGGGAGTCGACGACCGTCAGCGAGAGGACGCCGAGTCCGCCGAGCGTGACGCCAGCGGCGAATGTCAGCCGACCGTCGATCAGGTCGGCGAGGGTGCCGCTCCCGACCCGCGCGAGGACGCTCACGCCGCCGACGATGCCGAACGCGGTCGCCGCGACCGACTGTTCGATGCCCGCGGTCGTGAGGACGTCCACCAGGCTGGAGGACAGCATGAAGTACCAGCTCCACACCAGCGGGAAGCCGACGATGGCGGCCTGGAACCGACGGTCTGTGAACGTCGACTTCAGCCACGCGCGGTCGACCGCCGCCGCGCTCCCGCCTCGCAATCCGGGGGGCCGGCGCGAAACGATGCTCGACAGCAACACCACGACCGCGGTGGCGCCGCCGACGACGGCCAGGGCGGTCCGGATGCCGGTCCGGTCGAGCAGCCACACCCAGACGAAGGGCAACACGAGGACGCCGAGACCGTTCCCGATGACGGTGACGCCCATCGCCAGGCCCTCGCGCTCGTCGAACCACTGGGGAACGAGCGAGATGACGATCACGAACAGCGTGCCGCCGGCGACCCCCAGGACGGCGAAGGCGACGGCGAGACCCAGATACGAGGAGACGACCTGGAGGAGGCCAACGGCAGCCCCGATGGCCACGCCGCCGATCGCGACGACCGGTCGCAGCGGCGTCCGGGCGATCACCACGCCGGCGAGGCCGCCCGCGACGAAGAAGGCGGCGGTCGTGATCGAGAACACCGACGAGGTCTGGATCGACGAGAGGCCGAAAGCGGCCCCCAGCTCTCCCCGGTAGACGGTGAAGGTGAAGATCATCCCCCAGACCAGCAGCAGGACGGCGAGGCCGAACCCGACGATCGTCCAGCCCGTCGCCGAGTCCAGTGCCGAGGCGCGCGGTTCGCTCATCGTCCGGCGTTTTCCCGCGGCTGACTAAACAGTTGGTGACTTCGCCGCGGCGGCCCGACCCTCGACACCCGAATGGGTTCGGGCGCCGTCGACGGTGCCGGTCACTCCCCGTCGACGAGCGCGGCCGCAAGCAGCTCCATCGGGTGTCTGACCTCGTAGCCCGTGCCATGTTCCATCTGCATCGCACAGGTCGGACACTCCGTCAGCCCGGTCTCGCCGTCCGCGGCCGCCATGTGCTCGAACATCTCCTCCCCGATGGCCATCGAGGTGTCGTACTTCTCGGCCTTCCAGCCGTACGTGCCGGAGATGCCCGAACAGGAGTCGCCGACGTCCGCGACGCCGACGCCGTCGCCGAGCAGGGCCGGGAAACCCACCCGCTCTTCCCCGCCGAGTTCGGCCGCGACCCGGGCGGCGAGCGCCTCGCGGACCGGACGCTCCCGGCCGTCGACCGTCACCGGCGTGTTCGGAGCCCCGTACCGGAGCTTAACGGGCTGTTATCACGCTGGCGTCCCCGACTCGGTCGTCCGCAGTTCGGAGGTTCGCGGCCAATCGATCCCCCAGATGGGCCGCGAGTGGCGCTGCCGGTCGTCAGCCGCTAGAGAGAGACAACCGACGGAAATGTCTCTATTACGAAATTACATCCTGGTAAATGGTAGCTTGATGACACGCATCGGAATCGTCGGTCTCGGGTACGCGGGGCTCCCGCTGGCCCTGGCGTTCGCCCACGACGGGATTCCAGTCACCGGCTACGACATCGACGAGGAACGCGTCGAAACCCTTCGACGGGGGGACGATCCCCTCGACGAAGGGTTGGAGACGAAAACCCCCTGTATCACGTACACGGCGGCCCCCCGACGGCTCTCGGACTGCGACGTCGTCTTCGTCACGGTCCCGACGCCCGTCACCGCCGCCGGCGACCCCGACACGTCGGCGCTCCGGAGCGCCGGCCGAACGATCGGCGCCAACCTGCGCCGTGGCGCGCTGGTCGCGCTCCGCTCGACGGTGTACCCCGGAGGGACCCACGGGGAGTTCGTCCCCTGCGTCGAACGCGCCTCGGGGTGGACCGCGGGCGAGGAGTTCGGCGTCGGCTACGCCCCCGAACGGATGAGCCCCGGCGACGACGCACACGCGTTCAGCACCATCGCCAAGGTGGTGGCCGCCGAGGACGAGACCCACAGGCAGACCCTCGTCGACCTCTTCGAGCGCGTCGTCGAGGGGCCGGTCCTGAGCGTCTCCTCGATCGAGGCCTGCGAGGCGGCGAAGTGCCTCGAAAACGTCCAGCGGGACGTCAACATCGCCCTGATGAACGAGTTCGCGATGGCCTGTGACCGGCTTCCCGAGGTCGACCCGGGAACGGCGATAGAAGCCGCCGAGACGAAGTGGAACTTCCACAGTTACCGACCGGGGATGGTCGACGGCCACTGCGTCCCCGTCGACCCCCAGTACCTCGCACACCGGTTCGAGGAGGCGGGCCACTCCCCGACGCTGATCCGGACCGCTCGCGAGGTGAACGACCGGGTCGCCACGCACGCCGCCGAGTTGGTCTCCGAGGCCGTCAGCCGACGTTCCGGCGTCGCGACCGCCACCACCGACGGCGGGAGCGTAGTCGACGGGGACGCCACGGACCGACGCGGCCGCGTCCTGGCGATGGGCCTCGCGTACAAGCCGGACGTCGCGGACCTCCGCGCGCCGACGACCGGGAAGGCGATCGCCGAACTCGGGAATCGAGGGTTCGACGTCGTCGGCTACGACCCACACGTGGATCCCGACGCCGCCGCCGCGAGGTTCGACATCCCCGTACGGGAGTCCCTCGACGCCACGGGGTTCGACGCGGTCGTCGTGTTCACCGGCCACTCGGCGTTCAGGGACCTCGACCTGGGACGGCTGGCGGGGGCGATGAACGACCGGCCGGCCCTGGTCGACGTGAGCGGGACCGTCGACGAGTCGGCCGCCCGCGACCACGGGTTCACCTACAGGGGGTTCTGATGGGGGCGACTACACCAGCCGAGGGCCGGTCCGTCCTGATCACGGGCGGGGCCGGCTTCATCGGCAGCGCCCTCGCGAGGCGACTCCACGACTCCCACGTCGTCACTGTATTCGACGACCTCTCGACGGGGCAAAGGGAGTGGCTCCCGCCCCTTCCCCCGGAGCGGGTGATCGTCGCCGACGTCACGGACGCGACCGCGGTCCGGCGAGCGGTCGCCGGCCAGGACGTCGTCGTCCACATGGCCGCGATGATGGGCGTCCGTCGGACGCTCGAAAACCCGCTCGGCGTGCTGGAAGTGAACGTCGACGGGACCCGGAACGTGCTCGAAGCCGCCGCCGACGCCGGCGTGGATCGGGTGGTCGTCGCCTCCACCTCGGAGGTGTACGGCGACGCTCCGACGCCGCCGTACGCCGAGGACGACCTCACCGCGCCGAAGACGAACTACGCCGTGGCGAAACTGGCCGACGAGCGGTTCGCCCGCGCGTACACGGAGGCCCGGGGGATCGATCACACTGTCCTCCGGTACTTCAACGTGTACGGGCCGCGCCAGGACGGATCGGAGTACGGCTATGTGGTCCCGATCTTCGTCTCGCGGGCGCTCGCAGACGAACCGGTTCCCGTCCACGGGAGCGGCGAGCAGACCCGCGATTTCACCCACGTCGACGACGCGGTCGACTGCACTGTCCGCGCGATGGGCCCCGCGGGCCGCAACGAGACGTTCAACGTCGGCACGGGGACGGAGACGACTGTGCGGGCGCTGGCGGAGACCGTCGTCGACGTCGTCGGCGGCGGCGAGGTAGTGACCGTGGACCAGCCGCGACCGTACACCGTCGACCGTCGCTGCGCGGACGTCTCCAGGGCGGGTCGGCTGCTCGGGTACGACCCCGAGACGTCGCTCCGGGACGGGATCGAATCGCTCCGGGGACGCCGCCGCGTGGTGACGGCCGGCGACGGGCCACAGGAGGGGGTGTGACGCCGTGGGCGCCCCGCTGCCGATCCCCGGTCTGTCGACGCTGTATTGCGGGTACGCGTTGCTGCGCAACCGATCGGCGACGGCACTCGCCGGGACAGGCACAGCGGCCGGCGCCGACGACGACGGCCCGGACGTCGTCGCCGTCATCCCGGCGCTGAACGAGGCGACGACGATCCCGTACGCGATCGTCTCGCTCGCGACCCAGACGCTCACGCCGGATCGCCTGGTGGTCGTCGACGACGGCTCGACCGACGGCACCGCAGCCGTGGTCGAGGAGGTCGGAGCCGCGGCGCCGTTCGAGGTCGAGATCCGCCGACACGAGACCTCGCGTGGGAAAACGGCCGGTCTCAAAGCGGTCGCCCGCGCAAGCACAGCCGAACTGTTGTTTGTCCTCGACGCCGACACTTACCTGGAGGACGAGGACTACCTGGCGGAACTGGTGGCGGCACACCGCAGTGAGTCGGCCGTCGGGTGCGCGTTCGGCCGCGTGAAACCCGCCACGCGGAACGGAAAGCGGCACCTGTTCGAGACGGAGATCGCACCGCGACTGGACGAAGGGAGTTTCGTCCGGGAGCGCCTCGGCTCGGAGATCGACGGGTGGTCGGGCCTCAGGTCGAAGCTGGGACATCTCTTCGGCCGCTGGCCGGTCGAGCGGTACCGCGACTCCTTGTACCAGGCCGAGCAGCGGTTCGTCAAGAGCGCGTACATGCGGCTGTTCGGGACGGCGCTCTTTCCGGCCGGCTGTGGCGTCCTCTACGATCGCGACGCGCTCGTCGAGGTGTTCGACGCGTACGAGGAGTCCCTCGGCGACGACCTGACCAACAGCGAGGACATCTTCATCGGCTTCGCGTTCGCCCAGCGCGGGCTGGCGAACGTCCAGGTCGACACGGTCTCGATGCGAACGACCGAACCCCCGCTCCGGGACCTGCCCAGGCAGTCGTACCTCTGGGGGTCGGCGTACCTGCAGAGCGCCTACTACTTCGCCGACGTGTCCACGCGTCTCCGGGAGACCGACGACGGGGGACGACCGTTCGGCCGCGCCGTCGTCGCGCAACTGTTCGATGGGCTCTATCCGACGGTACTGTTCCTGCTGCTCTCGCTGTTTGCCGTCCACGTCGTCGACCTGGAGTGGGTGCTGGGCGTGCTCTCTTTCGAGGTCGCGATGTACGCGCTCGTCGTCGTCGCCGTCGCGGACCGTCGCGTCGAGACGCTCGCGAACGCGTTCGTCGCTCTCCCGGTCCGACTCGTACAGTTCCCGGTGGGCGCGTACACCTACCTGCGCGTCGCCGCGGACCTGGTCAGCGGCAACCGGAACTGGAGGAAGTGAGATGCGCCGGCGGAGCTATCTGACCCGGGCGGGGACAGCGGTCGCGTGCGGAACGTTGCTTGGCTGTCTCGGCCGGGCACGATCCGGCGACACTGGATCGGTCGAACTGTCCGGGGACTGGCTCGAGGAGGCGCGCGACCGTGGGGTGCCCGTCCTCGACTTCGAGGACGAGGCCTGGTCTCCGGTCCGCGGACGCGTCGACCGGATAGAGGATCCGGCCGGGGACGGGCACCTCCTCGAACTCGAATCGGGGACGGACGTCTCGGCTTCGGCCGCCGAACGGCGGTTCGACGCTCCCAGGGACCTCTCCGGACGGGCATTCTCCCTCGCCGGGCGGTGGGAGGCTCCCGCCGATGGCTGGTATCACTACATACTGGAACTGCGCGACCGGAGCGGGGACCGCATCCAGTACACCCAGACGGTCCAGACCGATCACCTGCGCGAGCGACACCGGATCGACCTCGGCTTCCACTCCACGGTGGGCGAGCCGGACCTCACGGAGGTCGTCTCCGTGGCCGTCGGGACCTGGGTCGGGGAACAGGCCTCCAGGGTGGTCGTCGACCACGTCCGGAGCACTCCCACGGCCGACACTGGCTACGTCGTGTTCACGTTCGACGACGTGCCGGAATCGACGTACACGATCGCCCGACCGGCGATGGAAGAGCACGGGTTCGCGGGGTGTGGCGCCGTGATCAAGGAGTGGGTCGGGACGTCTGCCGCGATGAGCATGCAGCAACTGGACGAACTCGCCGACGACGGGTGGGAGTTCTGTAGCCATCCCCAGTACGACGATCGCCCCACTACGGCGATGAGCCGGGAGGAGTTGCGCGGGACGCTGGTCGAGTACAAGCAGTGGCTGCTCGACCACGGGTTCGACCGCGGCGCCGACACGATCATCTACCCGTACGGGCTCGTCGACGACGAGGCGCTGGACGTCGTGGCCGACTTCCATCGGCTCGGCTTCACACTTCATCGCGCCGGGTACGGACCGCGGATCTCCGCGCCACTGCTGGCGGGACGCGTCGACGGCGACGACCCCGAAGCGGTCCAGCGGGCGGTCGACCACGCCGCTGAGTACGGCCTCCTCGTCCCGATCATGTACCACGGAATCGACGAGGGCGACCGCGTCTCGGCGACCGCCTTCGAGCAGACGGTGGCCCACGTCGCCGAGGTGTCGAACGTCGAGGTCGTCACACCAGGCGAGTACCTCGCGAATCTAGCTCGTGGCGCCCTGTGACGCCGGGACTCGCCCGGGCGTACCACCACACCGCGACCGTGGTGGACGCCCGGGGGAACAGGTCACGGCGTCGACCGTCGCACGGTGTCGGCGGTCGGGTCGTGCCCGAAGTAGAGGACGACGGCGCCGATGCCAGCGAGCAAGGCGAGGATCAGCGTCCAGGTGGGGGAGTACGCCCACAGCGCGTCGTTGTACAGGTCGAGCAGGTACAGCGCGCCCAGAACGACGAACCCCGCCGCGGAGAACCAGCCGAACCAGCCCATGGAATTTCGTGCCATGTCAGAGGACTGTCGTCAACGGCAAAAAGGGCGGACCATGGCCTCGCAAGCCGACGGGTCGTGGCTAACACATCGGATTCGGCGGCTCGGACGCCGCTGTGCCCCGGACGGCAGCCGCTCTTTCCTGGCCGGCGGTCAGTCCCGGTCCTCGTCGACGACGTAGGCGCCGAAGTCGTCGACAGTTCCGACGGGTGGCGCGCCGATGGCCGTCCAGACGTGGGTGTCCTCGGTGTGGTTCACGAGGTTTCTGACGGTGTCGGGGTGGACGCGAACGACCCCACCCGCCGGCACGTCATGTACCTCGCCCTCGATCGAAATCTGGCCCGCGGTCATCGCCACGAACACCTCCTCCTGGCCCTCGTGGGTGTGTGGGGTGGTCACTTCCCCCGGTTCGACGACGACCTGGTTCACGCGAACCTGTTCACAGCCCAGCGGCTCGGTCAGCTTCCGGACCGCCGTCTCGCAGGTGTCGAACTCCTCTTTCGGTACTTCGGTCGGATCGACGACGCTGAATCCGTCCATGGCGGTCACCAGGTCGTCGCGGCGACGGATAACCGTTAGCCGTCCAGGAGCCGCCTCTCTCGCCCGACGTGGCGTGATCGCCGAGCATTAGTGGCTCCGTTAAAAAGAGCCGGCCATGGAAAAGATCGGCCTACGGGCACGGATGGCGGTCGTCGGCGCCGTACTGTTCGCGTTTTACGCCGTCGCGGCCGTCGTCGTCATGGGGGTGTTCGGCTGGCCCCTCGAACTGGTGCTGCTCGGCAGCGTCGCCTTCGTCGGCGTCCAGTACAAGGTCGGCAAGTGGATGGCGCTCCGGAGCGTCGGCGCCGAGGACCTGCCGGAGGACCAGTACTCGACGATCCACGACCGGGTCGAGTCGATGTCCCGGGACATGGGCATCGAGAAGCCGCGGCTGATGATCGCCCGGATGGGCGTCCCCAACGCCTTCGCCGTCGGGCGCAAGGGCGCCGGCACCGTCGTCGTCAGCGAGGAACTCCTGGCGACGCTCGACCCCGACGAGGTCGAGGGGGTGCTCGCCCACGAACTCGCTCACATCGCCAACCGCGACGTGGTGATGATGGTGCTCGGCCAGGGGATCGCTTCGATCGTCGCCATCGTCGCCCAGTGGGTCGTCCTCCTGACCGGCGACAACGACATCGCGGACTTCTTTCTGGCCATCGTCGTCGGCCAGATCACCCAGCTGCTCGTGATGGTGTTCGTCCTCGCCATCTCGCGGTACCGCGAGTACGTCGCGGACCGGGACGCCGCCCGCGAGATCGGGAGCGGCGAACCGCTGGCCCGCGCCCTCGAAAAGATCAGCCGCGGCAACGAGCGCGCCGGCGACTCCCGGGTCGACGAACAGGTGAACGCGCTGTGTATCTTCGGCGAGAACACCGGCCTCGCGAGCCTGTTCGCCTCACACCCGCCGATCGAGAAGCGGATCGAGCGCCTGCGGGGCTGACGTGGTCGACGTTCGAACGCTCGCGGCCGCCGCCCTCGGCGTCCTGCTCGGACTGCTTCTGGTGGTCGCTCCCGACTCGGTCGTCAGGATCCACACGGCGGGTCGGCTCCCCTCCGATCGGAGCGGGGAGTACGGGACCGACTCGGCCGTCCCCGATCGCTGGCGGCGCGTCGTTCGGGCGGTCGGGGTCGTCCTGATCGCCGTCGGACTGTACTTCGGCTGGACGCTGCTGTAGTCGGGGCGACGGCCGGACCACGTCCGCGGAAAAAACTGCGTTCTTGGAGCGAGACCCGCTCAGAACAGGTAGTCGCGGTCCTCGCGCTGGATCGAGGTCCACTTGTCGACGGTGAACTCCTCGATGATCCAGTCGCCGTTGTACCGGCCGACGCCGGAGTCCTTCATGCCGCCGAAGGGAGTGTGGGGCTCGGCGTTGACAGGCTGGTCGTTGACGTGCATCATCCCGACCTCGATCTGGTCGGCGACGTCGCGGGCGCGACCCTGGTCGGCCGAATGGACCGAGCCGGCCAGGCCGTACTCGGTGGCGTTGGCGAGTTCGACCGCCTCCTCGTCGTCCGAGAACGGGATCACGGGCGCGACCGGGCCGAAGTGCTCGTTGCAGGCGGCGGACATGTCGTTGGTGACGTTCGAGATCACCGTCGGCTCGACGAACAGGCCGTCGTGGTCGCCGCCGGCTTCGAGTTCGCCGCCCTCGTCTAGCGTGTCCTCGATGAAGCCGACGATCTGGTCGCGCTGTTCCTCGTTGATGATCGGCCCGACGTGTGTGTCCTCCTCGCGCGGGTCGCCGACGTTCAGCCCCTCGGCGCGCTCGGCCAGGCGCTCGACGTACTCGTCGTAGAGCGACTCGTGGACGAGGTGGCGGTTGATCGAGATGCAGACCTGCCCCTGGTTCCAGAACGAGCCGAAGGTGCCCGCGCGGACGGCCCGGTCGAGGTCCGCGTCCTCCAGCACGACGTGAGGGTTGTTGCCGCCGAGTTCGAGCGCCGGCAGCCCGAAGTGCTCGATGGTGTTCTTGCCGACCGCCCGGCCCGCACCGGTGGACCCGGTGAACGCGAGCACGTCACAGTCGTCGTGCGAGGAGAGCCGGTCGCCGACGGTCCGACCGGGGCCGGTGACGACGTTGAGCACGCCGTCCGGGAGCCCCGCCATGTCGAACAGTTTCGCGAGCAGGAGGCCGCCGGTGATCGGCGTCTCCGAGGACGGCTTCAGCACGACGGTGTTGCCGGTCGCGATCGCGGGCGCGACCGCCCGGATCGAGAGCTTCAGCGGCACGTTCCACGGCGAGATCACCCCGACGGTGCCGACCGGCTGGCGGTAGATCAGGTTCTCCTTGCCGGGGATCTTCGACTGATTGTGCCGGCCGTGCATCCGGAAGGAGAACTGGGCGGCGTCCTGGACGAAGGTGATCGCGCCGCCGAGTTCGATCGTCACCTTCGACGGGGCGCTCCCGCCCTCCACCGCGAGTAGTTCGGCGATTTCATCGTAGTACTCCTCCATGAGGTCGGCGACCTCGTGGACGACTTTCGCCCGCTCGTCGGGTGTGGTGTTCGCCCACTCCTCCTGGGCCGCCGTCGCAGCCTCGAAGGCCTCGTTTACTTCCTCCTCGGTCCCGATCGGGATCTCCGCGAACGGCTCCTCGGTCGTGGGGTTCTGGTCGTCGTCGCGGTCCAGGTGGGATGCCTCCCGCCACTCGCCGTCGACGTAGATACTGTTCCAGTCGCCCTCTAGCGACAGTTCTGTCTCCCGGGACGTCGTGGATGCTTCAGTCATTGTTCGTACCACGCGTGTTTGGAACTCGCGGGTATTAGGGGCTTCGCAACCGGGTAATCTATGTCGGTTACTTCGGGGTAACCAGGGGGCGGTTCCGTAACGACATTAGGCATCAATTACGCAAATGGATTCGGTCGGTTCGAACGGGTTCGGCGGGTCGAATCGGGTCGGGATCCCCCGCGCTGGGCCCGACTCCCGCTCGACTCTCAACCGCGTAAGCGGTCGCGAATGAACGCCCGGACGGCCGTCGCGGTCTCGCCCCACGTCGGGAGGTCGCGCGCGGTCGCCAGCGCGCCGGCGCCGAGGCGGGCGAGCCGTTCCCGGTCGTGACAGAGCGGCGCGAGCGCGTCGGTGATCTCACCCTCGTCGGTCGGATCGACCAGCAGCCCGTCCCGCCGGTGGGTGAGCAGGTCGGCGCCGGGGCCGTCCTCGCTCGCGACGACCACCAGACCGAAGCTCAGCGCGTCGACGAGGGCGACCCCGTCGCCGCCGGCGAGCGTCGGCGCCGCGAAGGCGTGGGCGCTTGCGAGCGTCGCCGCGAGCGTTTCGTCGTCGACGTCGCCCGTGATCCGCACGCGACCTTCGAGGTCGAGGTCGACGAGCGCGGCCCGGATCCGGTCGACGTACTCCGGGTCCGCCGAGAGGTCGCCGGCGACGGTCAACCGCCAGTCGGCGGTCAGCCGTTCCAGCCCGGTCACCAGTTCGAGCACGCCCGCAGACCGGACCACTGGCCCCACGAAGGCGACGTCGAGCGGTCCCGATCGGGCCCGCTCCCGGACCCGAGATTCGGTGACGTCGGCCGCGTCCGGCCGTCGGTCGACACCCGGGCGCGCCAGCAGCGTCCGCGGCGCCGGTCGCCCTGCAGCGAGCAGGTCGCCGACGGCCTCGATCGTCGAGGGGAGATCGCAGACGAGCGCGTCGACGGACCGGCAGAAGCGTCGCTTTACCTCCACCGACACCCGTCGCCGCCAGCCGTCTCGGGTCCTGCCGAAAAACGACGCGTCGACGATCCCGATCACGGGCACGTCAGACGGGACCGCCTTCCGTCTCGGAAGCCAGTTGCCGACGGGAGCCCGGGGGCCAGTGTCGACCACGACGTCCGGTTCGGCGTCCGGGACCACAGTCGGTGTCGACCCTTTCGATACCGCTGGATCCGCTCCGTCAGCCGGAGTCGTACTGGCGCCCTGATTCGCCGCGTCGGCGGGATTGCTTCCGTGGATCGGGGTCGATCCCCCGGACCGGTTCGCTCCGTCGGCAGGCTTCGGTTCGGCCGGCGGAACGACCGTCCCCGGGACGACGCCGTCGAGCACGCCCGCCAGCCGGTGACGGATCGAGTCTGTCGGAGGCAACCAGGGGATCGCGGTGTCGCCCTCCGCGACGAGCGCCCCGAGCAGCAGGCGGGCGTACGCCGGCCCCACGTCGGCCGGGACCGACGGCGACGCTCCCTCGCGGGCCGAACGCGCGACCCGATCGTCGACGACGCCGATCCGCACGCGTCATCGACCCCGCTTGCCGTCCCCGTCAGGCGCCGACGGGAACCGGGCCGTCTCCGGTCGATCGTCCGGTGCCGAACTCACGCTCCGTTCATTCCAGTGTGGGTTCAAAGGGTTTTCGCGGCTTGCCGTCCGTCCGCGCCGATCAGTCGATCTCGGCGCCGGGGGCCGGGCGCGCGATCTCGATGGCGGTGCCCTCGTGGCGGCAGATCTCCAGGGCGTGTTTCGCGTCCATCCCTGCGCTCGCTGCGGTCGACCCGGTGCCGACCCCGACCTTGAGGTCGACGTCGGCGGCGTCGGCGACGTGGTCGATCGCCTCGCGGTAGTCGGCCCGGGTCAGGTCGGGGACGGCCGCGATGACGTTGTCCCCGCCGACGAAAAAGGAGAGCCCGCCGTGTTCCTCCCGTAGATACCGCATCAGCGACGCGTACCCCTGCTCGATTTCGAGGAAGCTGTCGAACTCGTTGAGGCGGTCGGTGTACCGCCCCGTGGCGTCGTTGACGTCGAAGTGTGCGATCTCGATGGCCTCGTCGGTCGTCGTCGCCGGGTCGACGGGGTCGCCGGCGAGCACCTCCCGCCGGTCGCCGTCCTGGGCGCTGCCGGCGGCCTGGAGCCGGTCGGTTGCGACGTCCAGCGCGGCCGCCGGGGTGTCGCCGACGCCAATCCCCAGGCTCACGGTGACCGGGTAGCGGTTCCGGATCGACTCCTGGAGGAGTTCGTGGTCGCGCCGATCCATCCCGTTGGTCACGGCGACCATGTTGTCGGCGCGGGCGAAGAAGGCGTAGCCGTCGCGGCTCCCGACGAACTGCGCGCAGTCGGCGTACAGTCGCGACTGCAGCGTCTGGAGGTCCATCTCCCGACGCGGTTCCGGTGTCACCGTCCACGGGCCATAGTTGTCGAGTTGGAGCAGGGTGAGCTGCGCGGTCGTCACGATACCGGTACTCGGGAGCGACACCTCATTGATCTTTGGTTCCCGGTCGCCGGGCACGCCCGGAGCAGCAGTTTCGCCGGGCCGTGACGGGAGCAGTTTCGCCGGTCCGCGGCGACGTGCGGTCCGGACGAGCGCTGCCGGCGCGACCGACCAGGGGCATCCGGAACCGAGAGGTTGAACCGTCGAGGGTCCAACGATTCGGCGATGGCACTCAGGGGCGCGATCCTGGACGTCGATGGGACCGTGCTGCGGGGCGACGAGCCGATCCCCGGCGCCCGCGAGGGACTGGAGACGATCGCGGACGCCGGGCTGGGACGGCTGTTCGTCTCGAACAACCCGACGAAGCCGCCGAGCGCCTACGAGGCGCGCTTCGAGGCGGCGGGGCTCTCGGTGGACGCCCGGGAAGTGCTCACCGCCGGCTCCGTCACGACGGAGTATCTCGCGAGCGAACACCCCGACGACGATCTGTACGTGCTGGGCGAACCCGGCCTGTTGACCCAGCTCCGAGACGCCGGGTTGACGGTCGTCGACGACGCCGAGGCGGTCGACGTCCTCGTCGCCTCGCTGGACCGCGGGTTCGACTACGACGACCTCTCGACCGCGCTGTGGACGCTCACGGACCCGGCGGTAACCTTCCTCGGGACCGATCCGGACGCGGTGATCCCGGGTCCGGAGCGGGACTACCCCGGTTCGGGGGCGGTGATCAACGCGGTCGCGGGGGTCGCCGGCCGGGACCCCGAGCGCGTGCTCGGCAAACCCTCCCCCGAGATGCGGACGAGCGCCCTCGACCGGCTGGGCGTCCCCCCGGAGGACTGCCTGGTCGTCGGCGACCGTCTCGACACGGACGTCGCGCTCGGCGCCGAGGCCGGCATGACCACCGTTCTCGTTCGATCGGGCATCGCGACCGGGGGCGACCTCGAAGCGAGTGACGTCCACCCGGACTACGTGCTCGACTCGCTCGGGGAGATCGACCGGGTGCTCGACGCCGAATCCGTCGCCCGGCGCTGAGGTCCAGTTCCCGACCTCGGCCCGCCGTCCCAGTTTTCGTCCACTTCCGGCGGGTCTCCGTCTGCTTCCGGCGGTTCTCTGTCTGCCTTCGAGAGTGCTCCGGTACCCGACCTGGCCGCCCACAACCGTTATCCTCTCAGAGCGCCAATATTTGGTGGAGGCACCCATGTCAGGAAAACGCATACTGCAGCTCGTCGGCGACTTCGGGGAGGATTACGAGATCATGGTCCCGTTCCAGGCGCTGGAGATGGTCGGCCACGAGGTCGACGCGGTCTGTCCGGAGAAGGAGGCCGGCGACCGGGTGAAGACGGCGATCCACGACTTCCGCGGCGATCAGACGTACCTGGAGGAGCGCGGCCACGACTTCGAACTCACGGCGACGATGGCCGACGTCAATCCGTCAGACTACGACGCGCTGGTCGTCTCCGGCGGGCGCGCCCCCGAATATCTGCGGACATACGACGAGGTGCTGGAGACGGTGCGACACTTCTTCGAGGCCGAGAAACCGGTCGCGGCGCTCTGTCACGGCCCACAGATCCTCGCCGCCGCCGGCGTCCTCGACGGCTACGAGATGACGGCCTACCCTGCGACCCGGCCGGAGTGCGAGGCCGCCGGCTGTACCTGGGTCGACGAGACCACCGTCGACCGAAATCTGGTGACGGCTCAGGCGTGGCCCGACCACCCCGAGTGGCTCGCGGAGTTCCTCGGACTGCTCGGGACCTCAGTGGAGCACGGCCCCGCCGCGGCGACCGCCGACGACTGATCCACCGCCTCACCCGCGCTTTTGCTCCGGTACTGACCTGCCGCCCCCAGTGGGGCCCCAGTATCATGTGTGACAATGTCTGACGCACATTTATCAGTGGGCAGGGGATATGGGTAGATATGCGAGACGAAGCACGCGACCGCGCCCCGAACCGACCCGACGAACGCGACCGCTCCTACGAGTTCCGGGACGAGAACGAGGACCCGCCACTGTACGACGGTGAGGAGCGCGAGGTCGTCATCGTCGACGGGCAGGCGATGAGCTTCCGGAGCTACCGCCGGCCCCTGCGGTTCGGGCCGTAAGCCCACTCGGCCACGCCGGCGATTGCGAGTGCCGGCGACTGGTACGCCGGCTTAGGCCAGCGTCGCGTCGAGGTCGATCTCGGCGCCGGCGAGTACCTTCGACACCGGGCAGTCCTCCTTTGCGCCCCGGGCGAACTCCATGAACGTCTCCTCGTCGATGTCGGGGACCGTCGCCTCGACCTCCAGCGTGATCTGATCGATCGAGAGGCTGTCGTCGTCGAGGTGGACGTGGGCTTTCGCGTGGATGCGCTCCGGTTCGTACCCCTCCTCGCCGAGGGCGCCGGAGAGTGCCATCGCGTAACAGCCCGCGTGTGCCGCGGCGATCAGTTCCTCCGGGTTCGTCCCGTCCTCGTCGCCAAAGCGGGTGACGAAGGAGTACTCGCCCGAGAACATCCCGCTGCCGAGTTCCATCGATCCCGATCCCTGCTGGAGGCTTCCTTCCCAGGTCGCCTCGGAGCTTCTGGTTGGCATCGTCGTCAGTAGAATCGTCTCGGTACGAACAAAAAGGTGGGTGACGACCCGTGGACGGCCGGTAGCCTACTGGAGGGTGAACGACTCGTCGCCGTCGAGGACGTGGACCTCGGCGTCGCTGCCGGTGCCCGCGACCTCGTTGACGAACTCGTCGGTGTCGATCTCGATCGGCGGGAAGGTGTCGTAGTGCATCGGGAACGCGTGGTCGACGTCGAGCCAGTCGACGGCGACGGCGGCCTGCATCGGTCCCATGGTGAAGTGGTCCCCGGCGGGGACGGCCGCGGCGTCGGGTTCGAGGAAGGAGCCGATCACGTCGCGCATCTCGGTCATCAGTGCGGTGTCGCCGGCGTGGTAGAACGACGTCGTCCCCGCGTCGTCTAGCTGGGTCGGCCTGGCGTCCGAGATCAGGAAGCCGGCGGGCATGCCGCCGCTGGCGCCGTAGGTCGTGTCGATGCCGTTCGAGTGGTCCGCGCGGTGCATCGTCACGTAGGCGTCACCGACCTCGACGGTGCCGCCGAGGTTCATCCCGGCGCCGCCGACGGCGTCGAAGTCGCCGAACTCGTCGCGACAGTACTCGACGAGTTCGGGCGTCGCCACCAGCGTCGTCCCCTCGTAGTGGTCCACGTCGGCGATGTGGTCCGCGTGGCCGTGGGTCAACAGGAGGTAGTCGGGGTCGAGTTCCCCGGGGTCGACGTCGGTCTTTGGGTTGTCGAAAAAGGGGTCGATTAGCAGCGACGTCTCGCCGACCTCGACGTGCCACGTCGAGTGGCCGTGCCAGGTGAGTTCCATGGTTCGTCCCAGAATACGGGCGACGGGCGCATAAAAGGTGACGGCTCGGCGAGAGGTTCCCCGCCGTGCCCCCCGATTCCGCGGCCGGTCCGGTCCCTCGGCCCCAGCCGTCTCGGATCTTCCTGCCGCGGTGGAAACCACTAACCGTCCCCGAGTGAACCCTTCCCTATGCACTACGTTCGATTCCGCGACCCCGCTGGGGCCGTCCGACGCGGCGAGTGGCACGGCGACACAGTCACCTTCGCCGACCGGACCTACGATCTGGACGAGGTCGACGTTCTCCCGCCGTCCGATCCGAGCAAGGTCGTCTGCATCGGTCGCAACTACGCCAAACACATCGACGAGATGGGCTCGGAGTTGCCCGACCGCCCGCTCCTCTTTCTGAAGGGGCCGAACGCCGTCGCGAGCCACGGCGACACGGTGACGCTCCCGGGGGGGAAAGAGCGCCTCGACTGGGAGGCCGAACTCGGCGTCGTGATCGACGAGGCGGCCTACCACGTCGACGCCGAGGACGCCATGGACTACGTCGCCGGCTTCACCTGCGTCAACGACCTCTCGAACCGCGACGATCAGGAGAAAGAACAGAACTGGATCCGCGGGAAGGCCTTCGATGGCGCGGCCCCCATGGGGCCGGTCGTGGCGACCCCCGACGAGGTGCCTGACGACGCCCGGGTGAGCCTCCGCGTCAACGGCGAGACGAAACAGGATTCCTCGCGCGAGCACCTGATCTTCCCCGTGCCGGAGCTGATCGAGGAGATCACGACCTACCTGACCCTCGAACCCGGCGACGTGATCGCCACCGGAACCCCGGAGGGCGTCGGACCGCTCTCGGACGGCGACGACGTCGAGGTCGACATCGAGGGCGTCGGCACGCTCGAACACTCGGTCCGGATCCCCTGAGCCGCGGGCGCCGTTCGTTCCCCGTCCAGCGCTCTCGATGGCTGCAGGTCGACAGGCATAAATTTAGGAGCACCTAAAACGCGGCCGATGCGACTCAGCCGGCGGGACGCGCTCGCGGCGCTCGCGGCCGCTGGCGCCGTGGGATCGAGCGCGCTGCTCGCCGGGCGCTCCCCGCCCGTCGCCGCCGGCGACGACGACACCTCCGGGGACGACGTCGACGGAGGGGTCGCCCGTGACGACGAGTTCGGAGCGGAGACCGACGTGGACGAGGCGGTCGTTGACGCCCTGACCGCCGCAGCGGAGGTACTCTACCCCCCGGCCGTCGAGGGGCACCGCGAGTTCGTCCGAGTCTACGCGATCGGCCGGGTCGCGGACGACGCCTACCGCGAGGGCCTCGCTCGGGCGGTCGCGGACCTCGACGACACGGCCCGGGACTGGTACGGCGAGGGCTACGCCGCCCTCGACGCCGGCGACCGCGACGAACTCCTGACCCAGCTGGGCGTCGCCACTGCGGAGCCGGCCCCCGACGGCCCCATCTTCGCCCGTCTCAGGTACTACGTCGTCGACGAACTGCTGTTCGCGCTGTACGCCTCCCCGACCGGCGGCCGCCTCGTCGGCATCGAGAACCCGGCGGGCTACCCCGGCGGCATCGAAAGCTACCGGCGGGCGCGAACGCCGCCGGCCGACGACAGCGACGCTCCCGGCTCCGCCCCCGTCGATCCGGTGGACGTCTGGGTCGACGCCGGCGACGACGAGGGTGACGCCGGCAGCGAAGACGCAACCGACGGCGACCGCGAGACCGAAGGGGGCCTCGAATGAGCGAGACGACCGGCCCCGCGGACCCCCGCGACCGCTCGCCCTCGGACCGGGTCGACCTCTGTGTGGTGGGGTCGGGCCCCGCGGGAGCGATCCTCGCCCACCGGGTCGCCGCCGCCGGCCACTCGGTCGTCGTCCTGGAGGCCGGCCCGCGGTTCGACGACGACGACGACGGAACCCCGCCGGCCGAGCGCCGCGACCGGGCGGAGCGCAACCTCCGGTCCGGTGGGGAGAGCGTCTGGGGCATGGGCGGCGAGCGCGACGCCTACACCTCGTCCGGGCGGGGCTACCCCCTGAACGCCGCGCGCGTCAAGGGCGTCGGCGGGTCGACGCTCCACTGGCAGGGGATGGTGATGCGGCTCCACGAGCGGGACTTCGAACTGGCCTCGCGGCACGGCCTCGGCGTCGACTGGCCCGTCGACTACGACGACCTCCGGCCGTACTACGCCGAGGCCGAGCGGGCACTCGGCGTCGCCGGCGCGGCCGACAACCCCTACGCGCCGCCCCGGGAGGAGCCCCATCCGCTGCCGCCTTTTGCCCCCTCCTACAGCGACTCGCTGTTCGCGGAGGCCTGTGAGCGCCTCGGCATCGACATGCACTCGGTCCCGAACGCGCGCAACTCCGAACCCTACGACGGCCGGTCGGCCTGCGTCGGCTACGGCACCTGCCAGCCGGCCTGTCCCTCGGGCGCGAAGTACACCGCCGAGTCGCACGTCCGGAAAGCCGAGGCCGCGGGCGCCAGGGTGATCGACCGCGCGCCGGTCCAGCGCCTCGACCACGACGCGGCCGGCGACCGGGTGACGGCGGCGGTTTACGCGACCCCCGACGGCGACCGGCACCGCCAGCGCGCGCGGCAGTTCGTCGTCGCCTGCGGCGGCGTCGAGACCCCGCGGCTCCTCCTCCTGTCGCGCTCTGAGACGTACCCCGACGGCCTGGCCAACTCCTCGGGGGTCCTCGGCCGCTTCTTCATGGACCACCTCTTCGCGGGCGTCGGCGGCCGGATCGACGAGCCGACCCGGCAGAACCACGTCGGCTTCAACACCAGCGAGTGCCACCAGTTCTACGACGACGCGGACCCGGCCGAGGGGCTCAAACTGGAGTTTCTCAACTACGCCGGCCCGTCGCCGGTCGTCGAGGCCGTCGACGCCGACAGGTGGGGCGACGACCTGCTCGCGGACCTCCGGGAGTCCTACGGGAACCACGTCGCCGTGGGCGGACTGGTCGAACAGCTCCCCCGCCGGGAGAACCGCGTCACGATCGACGGCTCTCGGACCGACGACCGCGGCAACCCGGTGCCGGCGATCGAGTGGTCGATCGACGACCGGACGCGCGCGGCGATCGAACGCGCCAACCGGATCCAGCGCCGGATCCTCGACGAACTCGGGGCGACCGTCGACTGGGTCGTCGGCCCCGACGAAGCGGGGCCGGCCTTCCACCACATGGGCACCCACCGGATGGGCACCGATCCGACGACGAGCGTCGTCGACGACCGGCTCCGGACCCACGACCTGGCGAACCTCTCGCTGGTCGGGAGCGGGGCCTTCCCGACCGGCGGCGCGATGAACCCCACCCTCACCATCGCCGCGCTGTCGCTGCGGGCCGCGGCGGCGGTGGAGGCCGACCTCTGAGCGGGCCGTTCGCAGTCGTCACAGCGCGGGTCGCCGGCCGCCCCGACGGCGTATACGCACCCTTAAGAAGCGGGGGCGGCATGTCCCGACCATGCAGCCACGGGACCTCTCCGCGCTCTCGCCGTACGTCCCCGGTCGCGGCGCCGAGGAGGTGGCCCGCGAACTCGGCATGGACCCCGCGGAGCTGACGAAGCTCTCGTCGAACGAGAACCCCCACGGGCCGAGCCCACAGGCGGTCGAGGCCATCCGAGACGCCGCCGCGTCGGTCAACGTCTACCCCAAGGCCTCCCACACGGACCTCACGGAGGCGCTGGCGGCCCACTGGGAGGTCGCTCCCGAGCAGGTGTGGGTCAGCGCCGGCGCCGACGGCGCGCTCGACTACCTCGCCCGGACCGTCCTCGAACCCGGCGACCGCGTGCTGGTGCCCGAGCCGGGCTTTTCCTACTACGGGATGAGCGCCCGGTACCACCACGGGACGGTCGCGACCTACTCCCTCTCGAAGGCCGACGGCTTCGCTCAGACCGCCGACGGACTCCTCGACGCCTACGACGGCGAGCGCATCGTCTACGTCACCACCCCGCACAACCCCACCGGAAGCGAACTGCCGCCCGAGGAACTGGCCGCGCTCGCGGCCGGCGTCGACGACCACACCCTGGTCGTCGTCGACGAGGCCTACGGCGAGTACAGCGAGGCGCCCTCGGCGGTCGCTCGCCTGGACGAGTTCGAGAACCTCGCGGTCACCCGCACGTTCTCGAAGGCCTACGGGCTTGCGGGGCTCCGGATCGGCTACGCGGTCGTGCCGGAGCCGTGGGCCGACGCCTACGCCCGGGTGAACACGCCTTTCGCCGCGAACGAACTCGCCTGCCGCGCCGCGCTTGCAGCGCTGGACGACCAGGCACACGTCGAGGAGACTGTCGAGACCGCGCGCTGGGCGCGGGAGTACATGCAGGAGAACCTCGACGCCCCGACCTTCGAGAGCGGCGGCAACTTCGTCCTCGCGGACGTCGGCGCCGCGAGCGAGGTGGCAGCGCGCACCCAGCGCCGGGGCGTGATCGTCCGCGACTGCTCCAGTTTCGGCCTGCCGGCCTGCGTCCGAATCTCCGCGGGCACCCGCGAAGGCACCCGCGAGGCCGTCGCCGTCGTCAACGACGTGGTCGCGAACCTCGCGGCGGACGAGCAGGAGACCGACGGGGTGGACGCCGCGTGAGGCTCGCGCTGACCGGCACCCCGGGGACCGGCAAGACCGCCGTCGCGAGCCGGCTGGCCGACGATCCGAGCTTCGACCTGCCGGTCGTCCACCTCAACGACGCGATCCGCGAGCACGACCTCGCTGCCGAGCGCGACGCCGAGCGCGACTCGCTCGTGGCCGACCTCGACGCCGTTCGCGAGTGGCTCGGCGACCGCGAGGGAGTCGTCGACTCCCACCTGGCCCACTTGCTCGACGCCGACCGGGTCGTCGTGTTGCGGTGTCGCCCGGCCGACCTTGAGGAACGGCTCCGCGACCGGGGCGAATCCGCCGAGACCGCCCGGGAGAACGCCGAGAGCGAGGCGCTCGATCTGATCCTCGCGGAGGCCGTCGACCGCCACGGCGCCGACGCGGTGTTCGAGGTCGACACCACCGGGCGATCGATCGAGGACGTCGCCGACGAGGTCACGGCCGTCCGCCGGGGCGAACGGGAGCCGAGCGCCGGAACCGTCGACTTCACCGACTACCTCGGATGACGCTCGACCAGTTCCGCCCCGTCGTCACAGGAGCGCTCGCCCCGTTCGTCTCCGCCGCCCGCGCGCTCGGCATCTCCCCGGTCGGGGTCAGCCTCGTCGCGTTCGCGACCGCCGTCCTCGCGGCGGCGGCCTTCGCCGTCGCGACGCCGCTGGCGTACGTCGCCGGCGCCGTTCTCGTCTTCCTGAACGGCTGGTTCGACCTGGTCGACGGTGCGCTCGCTCGCGAGGAAGGGAGCGAGTCCCGCGCCGGCGACCTCCTCGATCACGCCCTCGACCGCTACGCGGACCTGTTGGTGCTGGCGGGACTCTCGGCCGGCGTCGGCCGCTACGCCCTCGGGTTTGTGGCCGTCACCGGCGTGTTACTGACCTCCTACATGGGGACCCAGATCCAGGCCGTCGGGCTGGGCCGGGAGTACGGCGGGCTGGTCGGTCGCGCCGACCGCCTGGCGCTCATCTGCGTCGCGGCCGTCCTCGCGGCCGTCTTCCCCGGCGCCGACGTCGCCGGCGTCGGCCCGATCGTCGGGGTGCTCGCCGTCCTCGCCGTCGTCGGTCACCTGACCGCGCTCCAGCGGTTCTACGGTGCGTGGTCGGATCTGTCCTGAGCCCGGTCCGGGGACGCCGATCAAGATACCGGTCCGACGGCGCCCGGCTCCGCGGCGCACGTTTTATACACGGTGGTCATCTATGCCCGACCATGCCGCAGTGTGAAATGTGCGGGGCCGAACGGCCGTCGCTCACCACCACCAAAGTCGAGGGGGCGGAACTCGAACTCTGTGACGACTGTACGGAGTTCGGCACCGAGGTCCGCACCGAGTCGAGCGGCTCGACGTCGACGAAGTACTCCACGTCGGGGTCGTCCTCGTCGGGGTCGAGCGGTTCCTCCTCCGGCGGCTCGTCGGGGTCCGCCGGCTCCGGGTCCGGCGGCTCCACCCGCCGGCGTGACATGTTCGACGACATGGACGAGGTCGCCACGGACTACGACGACCGCATCCGGCAGGCCCGCGAGGACCGGGGGCTCAGCCAGGAGGAACTGGCGGGGGAGCTCAACGAGAAGGCGAGCCTGATCCGCAAACTCGAACGCGGGGACGTCCTCCCGAGCGACGACGTCCAGAGCAAACTCGAACGCGAACTCGACATCTCCCTGACCGAAGGCGTCGACGACGAGGACGCCGACTGGGACGGCAGCAGTTCCACGACGACCACGCTCGGCGACGTCGTCAAGCGGAAGGACTAGGCGTCCGCCTCGAACAGGTCCGTCGAGAGGTAGCTCGCCCGTGTCGGGCAACACGACCGCGACCCGTTCCTCCGGGTGGTTCGTGGCGGGCTCGACGGCCACCGCGGTGAAGCCGGCCTCGTCGCGCTCTTCGACGAAGTGCTCGGCGACGCCCGTGATCGCCCCGCCGGTTCCGACGCTGGCGACGACGAAAAACGAACCTATTTGCCCACGGGCGCCCCGCGGCCGGTATGTTCGTCCTGGTCAACCTGAAGGCGTACCCCTGCGATCCGATCGAGGTAGCGACCGCCGCACGCGACGTGAGCGAGGCCGCGGGCGTCCGTGTCGCCGTCGCGCCACAGGCCGCCGACCTGGCGCGCGTCGCGGAGACGGGCGTCGAAACGTGGGCCCAGCACGTCTCGCCGGTCGGTCACGGGAGCCACACCGGGAGCACGCTCGCCGAAGCCGTCGAGGAGGCCGGCGCCGTCGGCACCCTGATCAACCACTCCGAGCGCCGGCTGAAACTGGCCGACGTCGACGGAGCCGTCGAGGCCGCCGAGCGCGCCGGCCTGGAGACCTGCGTCTGTGCCAACAACCCCGCGCAGGTGGGCGCCGCCGCGGCGCTCGGTCCCGACGCCGTCGCGGTCGAACCGCCGGAACTCATCGGCGGCGACGTCTCCGTGTCGACGGCCGATCCCGGCATCGTCGAGGACGCCGTCGCCGCCGCCGACGCGGTCGACGCAGCCGTCGACGTGTACTGTGGCGCCGGCGTCTCGACCGGCGACGACGTGGACGCGGCCGCGGACCTCGGTGCCACGGGCGTGCTGCTGGCCTCCGGGGTCGCCAAAGCGGACGACCCGCGGGCGGTGCTTGAGGACCTCGTCTCCGGGGTCTGAACGACCGGCGCCCCCGATCAGAACTGTGCCTCGACCGCAGAGCGGACCGCGTCGAGCGCCGCGGGGTCGAGGTCGTCGCCGAAGGCCCCCCGGAGCGTCTCCGGGAGGGCGTACTCGTAGCGCTCGCCGCCGGCGTGGCGGACGAAGCCCGCGATCCGGAGCGGCCGGTTGCGGCCGTAGGCGACGGTTCGGTCCCGGTCGCCGCCGGCGGCGGCGTGAGCGTCCCGGAGTGCGGCCTCGCCCGCGTCCCGATAGTGTGCGAGCATCTCCCGGGTGCGGTCGTCGAGGGCGTCGAGACGCGTTTCCAGCCGCTGGATCACCGCCTCCCGGGTCACCTCGCCGTCGATCGTGAGCACCTCCTCGTCGGGTGCGATCGAGGTGTCGACGGTTCCGTCGGCGGTCGCGAACGCGGGATAGGTCGTCCTCCCGCCGTCGTCGCTCGCCCACGCAACGGCTGCCGGGTCGAGGCCGTCGTCCGGCGCCGCCCGACCCGCGTCCTCGACTTCGTCGATCGGCGAGCCCTGACTGCCCCCACCCGACGTCGGCGTGGTCGCTCCGGCGCTACCGACAGCCGGACCCGACCGGGGTCCGCCCTCGCTGTCGTCGCCGAACAGCCCAGCGAACGCCGCGGCGTCGTCTGCATCGGTCGTGGCGTCGTCCGCGTCCATCGCGTCGCCGCTCCCGGCGGCGGCCGGCGTCGAGGCGTCGGCTCCGGTCGCCCCCTCGTAGTCGCGGAGCGCCCGTTGCTGTTCGTCCGGCCGTTCCAGGTTGCGGCCGTCGCCGCCGCGGTACGGCGCCTCGGCCCGCCCGAGCAGCGCCTGGGCGAACTGGTCGGCCATCCGGCGCATGTCGCGGGCCTCGGACAGTTCGCGTTCGAGTTCGGCGATGCGCTGTTCCTTCCTGTCGAGTTCCTGTCGGAGGTCGGCTAGCTCCGACTCGCGGCGCTCCTGCTCGTCGCTGATGTCCCGGAGTTCGTCGACCAGGTCGCCGCTGACGGACTTCAACTCGGGTCGCTCGAAGTCCTCCAGCCCCGGCGTCGCGCCGGCGTCGAAGGTCTCCTTGCGGTGAAACTGGACCCGCCGGACGTGGTCGGACCAGTCGGTGACCAGAAACGCCTCGCCGTCGTCCATCTCCTCGATGGCCGAGGCGTACTCCGAGCCGAGAATCCGACCGACGACCTTGGTGTCGTTGCCCCAGGTGAGGCGGTGCCAGGTGAGCCAGTCACACTGCGTGATGAAGTCCTTCTTGACGTCGGCGGGGCGCTGGGAGATCCCCACGATGCCAAGCCCGTGTTTGCGCCCGCGCTTGCCGACCTTGATCAGCATCTTGCCGGCCTCGCCGACGCCGCCGCCCTCCGGAATGTACTCGTGGACCTCCTCGACGAGCATCAGGAACGGCTTCTTGAGCTTCTTCTCCTTGGCGAACAGGTGTCTGGTCGTCTCCAGCAACAGTTCCTGGGCGACGTCCTCGTCGAGGTAGCCCGAGACGTCGAGGATGATCGGCACGTTCTGTTCCAGGGCGAGCGACGCCAGCCGCTCGGCGTGTTCGGGGCTGACCTGGATGTCGCACTCGTCGTCGGCGCCGGCGTGCAGGATCTCGAAGGTCTCCTTGAGGCCGTAGTACTCCCCGTCGGTGTCGACGATCATGACGGGGAAATTGTTCGACAGCAGGTTCTCGATGACGACGCTCGCGGTGTTGGACTTGCCGGACCCCGACTTGCCCGTGATGAACCCGCGACCGGTGAGCAGTTCGACGACCGGCAAGTCGACCGTCGTCCCCGGGTCGGCGTCAGGCGCCCCGCCGACCCCAGTGCTCACGTCGGCGACCGAAATCGTCTCCGTGTCGCTCATTGATCCATGGGTTAGCCCCCCGCCCCATAGTTTTGCGTCAGACGCCCGGCTGCCGTCCGCCGATTTCTGCCTCCGGAAACGGGTGTCCGTCGACACCAGTCGGAGTCTCTGACAGTCAGTTGTACGGATAGAAACACGTTTCGGAGTTTCAGTGTCCGGTGAAATACACTACATCTTGAAAAATATATAACATGTTGTGTGCCGTTGTCACACGTGAGTGCGATCGGAGATGCTCCCCTGGCGGCACGAGCACGAGGCCCACAACGGATCCGTCCGAACCCTGCTGGTCGGGTTCGCCGACGTCATCGCGCTCGCGCTCGTCGTCCCGGCGCTGGCTGCCCTGCAGTTTCTGGTCCCCGAAGCGACGCGTCGGGCCGTCTTCGCCGCCTCCGCGACGGAGTCGTTTCTCACCGTCGCCGCCGCGGCCTACCTCCACCTCTCCGTTTCCCACCTGCTGTCGAACGTCTCCTCGTACGTCCTCTACGTCGCGCTGGGCTACGCGCTCGCGTGGTACATCGGCAGGCGACGGTGGTTCGGCGTCGCCGCCGGCGGGTGTTTCGTGGTCGCGCCCGCGGTGACGACGGTGTCGGTCGTCCACGTCGTCCGGCTGACGGGGATCCACCCCCAGAGTTTGGTCGTCGGATTCTCCGGCGTGGCCAGCGCCGTCGTCGGCGTCGTCTTCGTCGCCTGGACGCTCGTGTTGACCCGGCGGTACGGCCGACGAATCGGGTTCCTCCTCGGGTGGCTCGGCATCGCCGTCGCCGTCGCCTACCTGCTTTTCCTGAGCGGGACCGGATTCCCGCCGGTCGAGCGGACGATGGTCCTGTCCTTCCTGCTCTTTCCCGTCGTCGCGCTCGCGAGCCTGTTTGCCTACCGGCTCTCGTTCGGCGCCGCGTCGGACGTGAAACCGGGGGACAGCTCCGGGGAGAACTCCGAGACCGGTCCCGGGGGAAGCCGGGCCGAGATTCCAGCGACCCCGTCAGCGGCCCCTGCCGGGACGCTCCTGATCGGCGGCTATCTCTGTTCGGTCGGCGTCGTCGCCGTGACCCTGTTTCCCGCGTCGGCAGTCGACGGCACCACCCTCTCGGCACTGGTCCACGGCCTCGGGTTCCTGACCGGCATCGGGGTCGCGCTGGTCGTGTTCGTGCTGCTCGGCTCCCGCTGACCATCACGGGTCTTCGCGGTCGAACCAGGTGGCGTCAGTCGCGTCTGCGGGGTCGATCGGGTCGTTGCTGTCGGCCGAATTCGTCGCCTCGGCCGCGTCCGCGCTGTCGGTCTCGTCTGTGCTGTCGGTCCCGTCCCCGGACGCCGACCGGTCGTCGAACGCCGCGAGCGTCGTCGTCGGGTCGTCGCCGCGGACCTCCCGGACCGACGGGGCGGCGCCGCCCTCGCTCTCGGGGGAGCCGAAGTCCGAGAGCGCGGCCTGCCCGTCGCTTGGTCCCGCGACGGGAGCCCCCGATCCCTCCGCGGAGCCACGGTCCGTCGTCCCCGATCCGTCCCATCCGTCGAGCTTCGACTGGTCGGTCGCCGAAAACGAGAGATTCGACACCCGGACCCCGAGCTTCCGCACGTCGTCGTCTGCGAACTCCCCGAGCAGGTCGAGCGCCTCCTCGCGGACCAGGTCCGGGTCGTCGATCGGTCCCGGAAGCGACCGCTCGCGGGTGTTGACGTCGTAGGGCGGGGTGACGACCTTGATGCCGATTGTGCGGTACAGCGCGTCCCGGGACCGGGCGCGGTCGGCAACGTCGGACGCCAGCGCCTGGACCAGCTCCCGCTTTCGATCCTGGTCGCTCGTGGCCTCCGTGAGCGCCTTCTCGCGGTTGAGGCTCTTTGGCTTCCCGCGCGGGGTCACCGCCCGGTCGTCGTGGCCGCGGGCCCGGTCGTACAGCTCCCGCCCGCGGGACCCGAACTCCGACTCCAGGGTCGCCGGATCGGCCGCCGCGAGGTCGCCGGCGACCTCGACGCCGAGCGCACGGAGCCGACGGGCGGTGACCGGGCCGACGCCGTGGATCTCCTTAACCGGCAGCGGCGCCAGAAACGACTCGACCTCGCCGGGCGGCACGACCACGAGACCGTCGGGCTTCTCGGCGTCGCTCGCGATCTTGGCCGTCGACATGTTCGGCGCGACGCCGACGCTCGCGGGTACGCCAACCTCCCGGTCGATGCGACCCTTGACGTGGCGGGCGAAGCCCTCGGCGAGCGTGCGCTCGCCGTCGTCGGTTCGGTCCCAGGCGGTCCGGTCAGTGACGTCGAGGTAGGCCTCGTCGATGCTCACCTCCCGGACCACGTCGGCGACGTCGTGGAGGATCTCCCTGACCTCGGCGGCGATCGACTGGTAGTAGTCCATGTCGACCGGGCGGTAGTAGCCGACCGGCTCGTCTTCGCTGTCGGACACCTCGTCCGGATCCCTCTCGGCCCGCGGGAGCGCGTCGAGGGCCTGCGAGATCGGCTGGGCGCTCTCGACGCCGTACTCGCGGGCCTCGTAGCTCGCGGTCGCGACGGCTCCGTGTGGTTCGCCGGCCTCGTACCCCATCCCGACGACGACGGGTTCCCCGCGGAGCGCCGGCTCCCGCAGACGCTCACAGGAGGCATAAAAGCAGTCCATGTCGACGTGACAGACGATCCGCTCGCCGGGGTCACGCGACAGGCCGGGGAGCGTCTCGCCGGTCATCGGTTTACCTTCCAGCCGGGGGATACTGAGCCTTTCCGCCGAGCGAGCGCGGCGCACCTCCTCGGCGTCGACGGCCGTCGGTCCAGCTTACTTCAGTCGCTCCTGGAGGAAGGAGGGGTGTGTGGCCGTGACGCCGTCGAGGGCCTGGATGTCGTCGCTGATCACGTCCCCCAGGCGGTTGCCGTCGCTCGCGCGCACCTCGGCCATCAGCATGTGATCCCCCGAGGACGTGTACAGGGCCTCGACGGCGTCCAGTTCCGTGAGCGTCCGCGTCACCTCGACGTAGCGCTCGCTCTCGACGTCGATGCCGACCAGCGCGATCGACTGCCCCGAGAGCTTCTTCGGGTTGACGTCCGCGGAGTAGCCGACGATCACCCCCTCCTCCTCCAGTTGGTTGATGTATTTTCTGACGGTCGGCTTCGAAACCCCCGCCCTGTCGGCGATCTCCGCGTAGGAGGCCTGAGCGTCGGCCTCAAGGACCTCCAGTATCCGCCGCTCCGTCGATGCCGTCTCCATACCCTACACTTTCGTGGGCCCGAAAAAATATGTTGCGAATCGTTAAACGGTTCTGTGCCTCGGCAAATCGTTTGCTTCTCGGGGGTGGCGGGCCCCTAACGGAGTAGCGCCGGACCGAAACGTCGGAGCCGCGAGCGGCGGTTACCGGTGCTTGTCGAGGAACATGTCGTAGGACCGTTCCCACTCGTAGTCGTCGTCGAAGTACCGCTCGGCCAGCGGTTCCTCGGGGAGTTCGCCGATCGCTCGCTTCTCCTCCTGGTAGGACGGTCGGTCCGCGTCGACGTAGTAGCGGCCGGTCAACACCTCACCCTCGTTGAGTTTGTCCTCCGTCTCGTACATCATGCGCGAGGCGTCCTCACGGTCGGTGACGTCGTGGTCGTAGTCCTCGGAGTCGTTGATGTCGATGTAGGGGACGTACTGCCTTGCGTCCTTGTTCCAGGTCGGACACTGCGTGAGGAAGTCGATGTGGGCGAACCCGTCGTGTTCGATCGCCTCGACGATGATCTCCTTGGCCTGGTTGGGGTTGACCGCCGCGGTCCGGGCGATGTAGGACGCCCCTGCCGTCAGCGACATCGACAGCGGCCGGATCGGGTCCTTGGCCGACCCGTGGGGCTGGGTCTTGGACTTGTGGCCCTTCGGGGACGTGGGGGAAGTCTGGCCCTTCGTGAGCCCGAAGATCTCGTTGTTGAACACGATCGAGACCATGTCGTGGTTCTCGCGGGCGGTATGCATGAAGTGGTTCCCGCCGATGCCGTAGTTGTCGCCGTCGCCGCCGGCCGCGACGACGGTCAGTTCGGGGTTGGAGAGGGCGGCCGCGCGGGCGACCGGGAGCTCCCGGCCGTGGATGGTGTGGAAGCCGTAGCTCTCGAAGTAGCTGTTGAGCTTCCCCGAGCAGCCGATCCCCGTACACAGGAGCATCGAGTCGGGACTGAGCCCCAGTTCGGCGGCGGCCCCCTTCAGCGCCTTCAGGACGCCGAAGTCGCCACAGCCGGGACACCACGTGGGCTGGGGTTCGACCCCCGGCGTGAACTCGTCTCGATTCGATTCTCGCTCCTCGCCGATCGCGCTGAATGCACTCATGATCAGTCACCCGCTGCCGGAACGAACTTGGTTTCCTGGTCGGGGAGCGTGCCCCCGTCCTCGACGATGCGTCCTTCGAAGCCCGCCACGATCTCGGCGGGTTCGAAGGGGTTGCCGTTGTACTTGAGCAGACTGCTGAGCTTCTCGCCGTACCGACCCAGTTCCTTCTGGGTCAGCCCGCGGAACTGCGCCGAGGCGTTCATCTCGACGACGAGACACTCCTCGACGCTCTCCAGGAACGCCGACACCTCTTCCTCCGGATAGGGCATCAGGTCCGACACCCCCAGGGCCTTCACGGAGTGGCCGTTCTCGTTGAGGCGGTCGACGGCCTCCTCGACGGTGCCCTGCTGGCTCCCCCAGGTCATGATGCCGTAGTCGGCGTCCTCGGGGCCGTAGGCCGTCTGGTGGCTCTCCTCGTCGGCGTTTAGCTCCTCCCGGATGTGCTCCAGGCGGGACATCCGTCGGTCGACCTGGGTCTTCCGGTTGGTGGGGTCCTCGCTGATGTGCCCCGCCTGCATGTGCTCGTTGCCCGTCGCCAGGAAGCGCCCGCCCTTCTGTCCGGGGATCGAGCGCGGGCTGACGCCGTTCTCGGGATCGTGCCGGAACCGGTTGAACTTGCCCGAGGCGTCGTGGGGAGCCTCGGCGATCTCCGCCTCGGTCAGCGTCGCACCGAGGGAGGGGTTGGGCGCCTCGTCGAAGTGGCTCGCCGGAACGCTCACGAGTTCGCCGCCGAGCTTCTGGTCGTAGATGACGATGGCGGGGATCTGGTAGTCGTAGGCGAGCTGGAACGCCCGGCGGGTCTGGGTGTAGGCCTCGGCGACGGTTCCTGGGGCGAAGACGACGCGGTTCGAGTCGCCCTGGGAGGTGTAGAGGACGTGTTCGAGGTCGGCCTGTTCGGGCTTGGTCGGCATACCCGTCGACGGGCCGGCCCGCATGGCCTCGACCAGCACCACCGGCGTCTCGGACATCTCCGCCAGCCCGAGCGGTTCGGACATTAGCGCGAACCCGCCGCCCGAGGAGCCCGACATCGCCTTGACGCCGGCGTGAGAGGCCCCCAGCGCGAGCGCCGCGGCGGCGATCTCGTCCTCGACCTGCTCGGAGATCCCGCCGACCTCCGGGAGGTTCTTGGACATGATCGTGAACACCTCCGTCCAGGGGGTCATCGGGTAGCCGGCGATGAAGCGACACCCCTCGTCGAGCGAGCCGTAGGCGATGGCGTCGCTGCCCGAAAGCAGCACCTGGTCCTCGTCGTGTTCGCCGGTCGGAACGGACACGTCGGGCGATTCGACGTCGTACTCCTCGCCGACGGTCTCGTAGGCGTCGTCGAACACCGCGAGGTTCGGTTCGAGGATCTTCTCGGCCATCGCGTCCCGCATGAGGCTCTTGATCACGTCGGGTTCGATGTCCGCGATGGCACACGTCACCGCCACGCCGGCGGTGTTGCGCATAACCTCCCGCCCGTGCTCGCGGGCGATCTCGCGGAGGTTGACGTCGTAGACGTGCCAGCCGTTCTCCTCGACCCGCTCGTCGAATCGGTCGATCTCGGAGGCGTCCAGCAGACCGGAGTCGTAGACGATGACGCCGCCCTCGACCAGTTCGTCCAGGTTCTCCGAGAGGGGTTTGGCTTCCTCGTTGCCGTAGTAGGCGTTCTCCTGGGGGTTCCGGGCGAACGAGTCCCCCAGCGCGAGCAGGAAGTTGTACCCGTCACCCCGGGACCTGACAGGGTCGTTGGAGACGCGTACTTCGGTGTACGTGTGTCCGCCGCGGATCCGCGACGGATAGTGTCGGTGCGTGAAGACGTTCAGCCCCGACCGCATGAGCGCCTTCGCGAAGTTCTGGCTCGTCGAGGCGATCCCGTCCCCGGAGCCGCCCGCGATGCGCCAGATGAGTTCATGGTCAGTCATGGTTGTCTCTCGGCCCATCCGGGCCACTAAGACGACAGTTGGCTACGACCCGATTAAAGGCTTTGCCATAGGTTACCAAGGAAAGATGATGAAGGTCCTAATACACCTGGGTATTCTTCACAATCGATCACTCGAATAAGAAGAGGATACAAACTTCGGCTCTTTTCCCTCAAACGAGCGTTCATTCGTTCGCCGCAAAACCGGTCGTGGGAAGGACCGTTCTCCGCCAAAACGTGACGCGTCGTCGCTGCGCGTCGCCCGGATCAGTCGTCGGCGTTCTCGGGACTGGAGGGGTGGTAGTCAGTGTCGTACTCGCCGGGATCGTCGTCGATCCGGTCGGGGTTGATGCGTCCGGAGAGCAGCATGAAATCCAGGATGGTGAGCCGCAACATCGCCTCGACGACCGGGACGGCGCGGGGCGGCAGGCTGGGGTCGTGGCGTCCGACGACCTGGGCTTCCTTCTGCTCGCCGGTCTCCCAGTCGACGGTCTCCTGGGTCTTCGGGATCGAGACGGGGGCGTGCCAGGTGACCTCGCCGTAGATGGGTTCGCCGGTGGTGATACCGCCCTGGAGGCCGCCGTGGTCGTTGCCGACCGGCACCGGGTCGCCCGCCTCGCTGACGACGTCGTCGCGGGTGCCGTCGTCGAACTCCCAGTCCTCGTTGCGCTCGATGCCGCGCATCTCGCGGGCCTCGCGACCCTTACCGTACTCGACGGCCGTCGTCGCCGGGATCGAGAACATCGCCCGGCCGAGCCGCGCGGGGACCGAGTCGAACCGTGGCGCGCCGAGCCCGCGCGGGACGCCGCGACACTCGAAGTAGATCGACCCGCCGATGGAGTCGCCCTCCTGCTGGTAGCGGTCGATGGCATCGCGCATCTCCTCGGCCGTCTCGGGGTCGGCACACCGCACCTCGTTGTCCTCGGTGTGTTCGAGCATCTCCTCCCAGGTCACGTCTTCGGCCGTGATGTCGCCGATCTGATTGACGTGGGCCTTGACCCGGACGTCGTAGTCGGACTGCTCCAGGACCTGCCCTGCGACGGCGCCGGCGGCGACCCAGTTGACGGTCTCGCGGGCCGACGACCGGCCGCCGCCGCCCCAGTTGCGCGTGCCGAACTTCGCCGAGTAGGTGTAGTCGCCGTGGGAGGGACGGGGCGCGGTGACGAACGGCTCGTACTTGCCCGACCGGGCGTCCTTGTTCTGGATGACCATGCCGATCGGCGTCCCCGTGGTGTACCCCTCCAGCGTCCCGGAGTTGATGGTGACCTCGTCGGGTTCCCCCCGGGAGGTGGTGATCATCGACTGCCCGGGCTTTCGCCGATCGAGTTCCCGCTGGATCGCCTCCTCGTCGAGTTCGACGCCCGCGGGACAGCCCGAGACCGTCACCCCCATCGCGTCGCCGTGACTCTCGCCGTAGGTGGTCACCTGGAACAGGCGACCGAAGGTGTTGCCGTTCATTGGCACCCACTCGGAGACCAGGACATTTAGAGGTTGCAGAATGCGGCGTGTCTCGCTGCGCGGGAGACCAGTCGGGGTCAGCGCCGGACGTCGGCGCCGAGTTCCGCGAGCGCGTCGAAGAAGTCGGGGAAGGAGACGTCGACGTGTTCGGCGCCGGCGACGGTTGTCTCGCCCTCGGCGACGAGGCCAGCGACGGAAAGCGACATCACGATCCGGTGGTCGGCGCGGCCGTCGACGCGGGCGCCGACCAGGTCGCTCTCGCCGCCGTGGATGGTGAGGACGTCGCGCTTTTCGGTGACGCTCGCGCCGAGTTTCGACAGCTCCTCGGCCATCGCGGTCACCCGGTCGGTCTCCTTGTACCGGACGTGCTCGCAGTTGGTGATCCGCGTGTCGCCGTCCGCGACCGCGCCGAGCGTCGCGATGGTCGGCAGCAGGTCCGGGGTGTCGCCCACGTCGACCTCGACGCCCGAGAGAGAGGACTGTGACACCGTGATCTCGCCGGCCTCGCGGTCCCAGCCGACGTCGGCGCCCATCCGCTCTAGGACGTCGACGATGGCGCTGTCGCCCTGGGCGCTCGGCCGCGCCCCCGTGACCGTCACCGCGTCGTCTCCGGCGACGGCGCCCGCCGCCAGCAGGTACGACATCGACGAGAAGTCGCCGGGCACCGCGTACTCGCCGCCCGCCGGAGCGTACTCCTGGCCGCCGTCGACCGCGAACCCCTCGTCGGTCCGGCGGGCGTCGACGCCGAAGTCCCCCAGCACCTCGACCGTGATGTCGACGTACGGCGCCGACTTGAGTTCCGTCTCCAGGTCGACCCGGATCCCCTCCTCCGTGACGGCGCCGGCCATCAGCAGGGCGGTGACGAACTGCGAGGAGACGTCACCCGGGATCGAGACCCGGCCGCCGTCGACGGGGCCGCCGACCACGAGCGGCGCCTGGCCGTTCCCGCGGGTGCTCTCGGCGCGACCCCCGAGACCCTCGATCGCGTCCAGGAGCGGCCCCTGGGGGCGCGAGCGCAACGATCCGTCGCCGGTCAGCACCGTCAGCCCGTCGGTCAGCGCCGCACAGGCGGTCACGAGGCGCATCGTCGTGCCACTGTTGGCGCAGTCGATCACGTCCGCCGGGACCGCCGGCGCGCCATCGAAGCCCGCGACGTCGACGACCGACCCCTCGCGGTCGACGCGCCCGCCGAAGGACTCAACGGCACGCATGGTCGCCCGCGTATCCGCGCTCACCAGCGCATCCCGGACGGTCGCGCCGTCGCTGTAGCCCGCCGCGAGGATCGCCCGGTGTGTGTAGCTCTTCGACGGCGGCGCCTGCGCGGCACCGCGCACGCCCGACCCCGAGATGGTCACGTCCATGTCCCCCCGTCGGATCCGCCGTCCCAAGAGCGTACCGAAGGCGCACCTGGCGCCGGCCCGCCCCCGCCGTGTCGTCGGGCGGGTCGTCGCGGTCGGTAGGTTCATCGGGATCGACGCCCGTACCCGAACCATGGAACCGGATCTCTCGCCGCTCGCCGGGTCGCTCGGGGACGCGGACGGGTTCGTCATCCACGCCCCGGGCGACGAGTCGGACCAGCGGTATCTCTCGGGGTTCGACGCGCCGGATCCCTTCTTCACCCTATTCACGCCGGACCGTCTCTCCCTGCTCGTCTCGGCGCTGGAGTACGGCCGCGCCCGATCGGGATCGCGGGCCGACGAGGTGGTCAGGCGAAGCGAGTACGACTTTCGGGCACGCGTAGCCGAGCACGGCCCCCGCGAGGGCCGCGCCCGGACGATCGCCGCCTTCCTCGACGACCGCGGCGTCGAGCGGGTGGTCGCGCCCGAACGCTTCCCCCTGGGCCTCGCCGACCGACTCCGCGAGCAGGGCATTGAGATCCGCGTCGGCGAGACGGACGCCCTCGGCGAGGTTCGCGCCGTCAAGACCGACGAGGAGATCGAACACGTCCGCCGGAGCCAGCGTGCCAACGAGGCCGCGATGGCCGCCGCCGAGGACCTGCTCGCCGCGGCGAGCGTCGTCGACGGCACGCTTCGGGTCGACGGCGACTCGCTCACCAGCGAGCGGGTGAAAGAGGAAATCGAGGTGACGCTGCTCCGGCACGGCTGTGGACTCGACGAGACCATCGTCGCCTGCGGCCGGGCCGCGGCGGACCCCCACGACCGGGGCAGCGGGCCGCTCGTGGCCGAGGAGCCGATCGTGATCGACATCTTCCCGCGCGGGAAGGCCTCGGGCTACCACGCGGACATGACGCGGACGTTCGCGGTCGGCGACCCGGGCGGGCAGGTCCGCGAGTGGTTCGACCTCACGGATCGGGCCCGCCGGGTCGCTCTCGACGCCGTCGAACCGGGGGTGACGGGCAGCGAGGTCCACGACGCCGTCTGTGACGTCTACGAGGCGGCCGGCCACTCGACGCTCCGCTCCGACCCCTCGACCGAGACGGGGTTCATCCACTCGACCGGACACGGCGTCGGCCTCGACGTCCACGAGTCTCCGAGCGTCGCCCCCGACGGCGACGAACTCGAACCCGGGAACGTGATCACGATCGAACCGGGGCTGTACGACCCCGAGGTCGGCGGAATCCGCATCGAAGACCTCGTGGTCGTCACCGAGGACGGCTACGAGAACCTCACGGAGTACCCGATCGACCTCGTCGTGGACTGACTGCTCCGCGCTGGCTACTGGTCTGTACCGCAGGAACTACTGCCCCGCCTCGCCGTCGGCGCCGGCCTCGTCGGCGCCGGCCACGTCCCAGCGTTGCTCGGCCTCGTCCCACTCCTCCAAGAGATCGCGGAGGCCCGCAGCAATGTCCTCGGTGACCATCCCCGCCGCCTGGCGGACGACGTAGCCGTCGTCGATCAACATCGCATACACCGAGGTTTCGCCGAGGAGGCCGAGCGACCGCTGGAAGTGGTCCCGATCGACGAACAGCAGGATGCTGTGTTCGTCCATCGACCCCGGCGCCGGGTCGGGTCGCATCCCCCCAGAGAGGACGGGGGGCGTCATGCCGCTTCCGCGCCCGGTGACGTGGAGTTCGTAGAACTGGAAGCGGTCGTACCGCTCCTCCAGTTCGGTCGCGAACTCGCGCCACGACCTGGCGAGCGAGCGCTGCTGCCAGCGGAAGGTGATGAGCACGAGGGTCGGGTCGCCCTCGAAGTCGACCGGCAGGTGGACGCGATTGCCCTCCGCGTCGCGTCCGCTCACCTTCGGGAACTTCACTATCAGATAACGCGGGACCGGAGAAATAAACCTACGCATGGGTCGATAACTAGACATTAGGAAGCTCGATCGTCGTCTTAATGGCTGATTAAGGCGCTGTTTCGGCGTGTCTCTCCCGTCCCCGGTGAGGCCGGTGCGGACCCCGACCCCCGGGATCGAACCGCTTTTTTGACCCCGCCGACCTACGGATGAGCGATGGAGATGCTCGTCGTCGGCGCGGGCGAGATGGGGCGCTGGATCGCCCGGACCGTGGGGACGGCTGTCGCGTTCGCCGACGTCGACGAGGGTGCGGCACGGGCCGCGGCCGAGGCCGTCGGTGGCCGCCGGGTGCCGACGGACACCGGGGAGACGTTCGACGTCGTCTGTCTGGCCGTGCCGATGTCGACAGTCACAGAGGCCGTCGCGTCGTACGCTCCGAACGCCGACCGCGGCGTGATCGACGTCAGCGGCGTCATGGAGGCCCCGCTCGCGGCGATGCGGACCCACCTCCCCGGGCGGGAGCGGGCGAGCCTCCACCCGCTCTTTGCGCCCGACAACGCCCCGGGCAACGTGGCCGTCGTCGCCGACGCCCCCGGCCCGGCCGTCGAGTCGGTTCTCGACTCGCTCCGGGCGGCCGGCAACGACCTCTTCGAGACCACGGCCGCCGAACACGACGAGGCGATGGAGACGGTCCAGGCCGGTGCCCACGCCGCCGTTCTCGCGTACGCGCTCGCCGCCGCGGACGTCCGCGACGAGTTCACCACGCCGGTGTCGTCGACGCTCGACGACCTGGTGGAGACCGTCACGGACGGCACTCCGCAAGTGTACCGGGAGATCCAGGAAACCTTCCCGGGAGCGGACCGCGTCGCCGACGCCGCCGCCAACGTTGCCGAGGCCGACGGCGCGGAGTTCGACGCGCTCTACCGGGCGGCCGGGGAAGACGAGTCGGCCGACGGGGATGCGGAGGACGCCCCCGGCCCCGGGGGTGCGTGACGTGGTCGACCGCGAGGCGGTCCGATCGAACGCCAAATACCTCCGCCGGGTCAGGCCGATCGACCCCGAGGAGATCACCGAGTACGTGCCAGGCACCCCCCACCCGGCCGTGGTGCGGCAGGTGTTACGCGAGGAGGCCCTCGACCTCGGCGTGATCGAACGCGACGACGGCACGTTCGTCCCCGTCCCGGACGATCCGGTGTCGCCGGGGTGGGACCCCGAAGCGTTCCCCGACCGGTACGGCCGGGCGCTGGAGGACCTGCTCGTCGAGCGGTTCGGCCCGGACTGGCACCGCGGCGACTCCGGGGACGCCCTGCGGGAGACGATCCGGCGGTTCAAGGCCGACTACCTCGCCGGGTCGCCCGTCGAGTACGACGAGGCGACCGCGCTGGGGTACGCCATCTACCACCTGCCCGGCTACTACGCGGCCGCCGGCTACGTCCTCGACGACCTCGCTGAACGCGGCCTGCTCGGGCGCCGGCTCTCGGTCTGTGACGTCGGCGCCGGCGTCGGAGGGCCGGCGCTGGGGCTGTTCGACTACCTTCCGGACGACGCCTTCGTCGACTACCACGCCGTCGAGCCGAGCGCGGCCGCCTCGGTCCTCGACCGCCTGCTCGACGAGACCGGGCCGAACGTCCACGCGACGATCCACCGCGAGCGCGCCGAAGCGTTCGTTCCCGACGATCCAGGCGCAGATGGCGGGGACGACGGGTTCGACCTCGTCCTGCTGGGCAACGTACTGAGCGAACTCGACGACCCCGTCGCCGTCGTCGAGCGGTACCTCGACCTGCTGGCGCCCGACGGCGCGCTGGTGGCGCTCGCACCGGCGGATCTGGAGACCGCGACGGGGCTGCGCGACGTCGAACGGGCCGTCGCGCCCCCAGACGGCGACGTGACGGTGTTCGCGCCGACCCTCCGGCTGTGGCCCGGCGCGGCGCCGACCGACCGCGGCTGGTCGTTCGACGTCCGCCCCGACCTGCCGGTGCCGGGGTTCCAGCGCCGCCTCGACGAAGCCGGCGCGGGCGACGGCGAGTTCGTCAACGTCGACGTCCAGTTCGCGTACGCGACTCTCCGGACCGACGGGCAGCGGCGCGTCGACGTCCGGGCCGACGCCGGTCGACACGCGAAGCTCGCCGAGATGGAGCGCCACGTCACCCAGCGCGTCGACCTGCTCGCCGTGAAGCTGAGCCGCGACCTCGCTGACGGCGGCAACCCGGTGTTCAAGGTGAGCGACGGCAGCGAGTCGACGGGGACCTTCGCCGTGCTCGCGCGGGAGTCGGCGCTCAACGAGGCGCTCCGGACGGCGGACTACGGCGACGTGCTCGCCTTCGAGAACGCGCTCGTGCTCTGGAACGACGACGAGGCAGCCTACAACGTCGTCGTCGACGGAGAGACGGTCGTTGACTGGGTCGGGTGAGCGGTCGGCGGCCCGGGGTGGTTGCGGTGGGACGACCAACCCCGCGACCGCGAACGGTGCGCTTTTGCGGCCGGTGCCACAGGTGACTGTATGACCGACGCGCCGCGGGTCATGCTCACGAACGACGACGGCATCGACAGCGTTGGATTCCGGGCGCTGTACGACGCGCTCTCGAACGTCGCGGAGGTGGTCGCCGTCGCGCCCGCCGAGGACCAGAGCGCGGTCGGCCGGACGATGTCCGCAAGCGTCGAGGTCGACGACCACGACCTGGGCTACGCGATCCAGGGGACGCCGGCGGACTGTACGGTCGCCGGTCTGTCGACGCTGTGTCCGGACGTCGACCTCGTCGTCGCCGGCTGCAACAAGGGGGCGAACCTGGGAGCGTACGTCCTTGGCCGGTCCGGTACCATTTCGGCGGCGGTCGAGGCCACCTTCTTCGACGTGCCCGCCATCGCGACGTCGCTGTACGTGCCCGGGGGCGAGGGAGAGTGGCGACAGGCCGCAAACGACCCCGCCGACTACCGGGACGCCTGTCGGGCGACGCGGTACCTCGTCACTCACGGCCACGGTGCTGGCGTGTTCGAACAGGCGGATTACCTGAACGTGAACGCGCCCCTCCCCGGGGACGACCCCGCCGAGATGGAGATCACCCGCCCCTCACGCCGGTACGAGATGAACGCCGAGCGCGACGGCGACAGCGTCCACCTGGAGGATCCGGTGTGGGCCCAGATGCGAAGCGGCGACGTCCCCGACCCCGGGGGGACCGACCGGCGAGCCATCTTCGAGGGCCGAGTCAGCGTCTCCCCACTGACGGCCCCACACACGACCGAACATCACGAGGCGCTGGACGCACTCGCGGAGACGTTCCCGGACTTCGAGTGAGCCCCCGCGAGCGACGACCGTCCCGCGGGCTGTAGTCCCGTTTCCGCTCCCCGGTCGCCGACGTCCCCCGGCGCCGATCGCCTACCGGGGTTCGAGCCTGCCGTGCTCACAGACCGGACAGCTCTTGTGTGAACCGGTCGTGAGCAGTTCGCGCCTGCGCTCGTCATAACAGTCCTGACACATCGTCGAACCGCACTCTCCGCATTCCAACCCCTCAGCGCTCGAAAATAGTTTCGAGAGGATCCCGCCGGACGAACCGAGGTCGGTGTCGCACCGTTCACACTTCGGGGGCACGCGGCTGACTTCACGAGGCATCCACTTTATCGTTGCGTCCGGAACGGCGTTCGTGTTACGGGTTCGACACGGCTCGCGGACGGCGTGGCCGCCAGTTCGGGGCGCGTGCGCGGGAATCCGGTCGAGACTGATATCCAGCTGACTATTTGTTCAGTTCGGAACCACGGGGCCCCGGCGACACGGGGCGACTCGTCGTCGCGTCGAAGAAAACACTTGTAGTTGCGTCGAAGGAAACGGTTGTTACGTTCCGCGCGAGAGTCGGCCCATGCATCCGACCGTCGTCGATCTGTTGGGCCACAACGCCGACCACGCGGGTCGGTTCCGGGACCGGTTCGACGACGTCCAGGACAGCCAGCACCCCGACGCGGTGACGGTGTGCTGTTCGGACTCCCGGGTTCTGTCGGACCACATGTGGGGCAACGACGTCCCCGGTCGGCTGTTTTCCTGTGGCAACATCGGCAACCGGGTCGTACAGCGAACCGACGACGGCGACGTGATCTCCGGCGACGTGCTCTATCCGATCGTCCACGCCGGGACCGACGTGGCTATCGTCGTCGGACACACGGGGTGTGGGGCGGTGACGGCGACCTACGACGATCTCACTCGCGGCCTCGTCGAACCGCCGGGGATCGAACGCTGTCTCGACCTGCTCCGCCCGTCGATTGAAGCCGGTCTCGATCATCTTCCCCCCGGTCTGGACCGCCCGGCGACGATCAACCGCCTCGTCGAGTACAACGTCGATCGACAGGTGGGGGCGCTCACCGACGCCGAGTCGGTCCCCGACGCGGTCACCGTCGTCGGCGCCGTCTACGACTTTCAGGACGTGTACTCGGGGGATCGAGGCGAGGTCCACGTGATCAACGTCGACGGCGAGCGGGACGTGGCGACGCTGCGTGAGGAACACCAGGCCGTCGCTTCGCGGATCGACAGGCTGTGGGAGTACTGAACGAGATCACCCGCGTTCGGCGGTTTCTACCGCTGTCGGGCGTACCAGAACCCGAACCCCACCAGCAGCACGCAGAGTCCGCCGAGGAAGAACAACAGTCCAGGTGGCATCCCTCCGGCGGAGGGCGTCGACGCCGACAGCGCCCGCACGTCGCCGCCCGTGCCGCCGGCGACCCACTGCACCAGGACCGACAGCAGGCCCACGAGCGCGACGCCGCCGAGCAGCGAGGACAGCGCGGTCCGGAGCCCCGACTGCTCTTCCTCGCCGCCCGCGAACACCACGAGCGGGCGGTCGGCGGGCGCGTAGACGTTCATCTCGCGGCCCTTCTCGGAGTAGGCGGTGTCGACCACCTCGACGACGCCAGCCGATTCGAGGCGTTCGAGGTGGTACTGGACGTTCTGGAGGGACGTGTCGGCGGCGTCGGCGAGCGCCGATGGGTTCCGTGGTTCGTCGTGGAGTTCCGCGAGCACGCGACGCGCCGTCGTCGAGGACAGCGCCGATAGCAGGGTCTCGGCGTTCTCGTCTTCCAGTCCAACGACGCGCGGGGACGCGTCTTCGGCCCGCGAGGTGTCGGGGGAGGAGGGCAACAGGCCGGCCATGGTCGACTGTGTGACCGGAAACGGCTTGAAAGTTGGCGTTTTCGCCGTCGGGCATCCGGCGTCGCGGGCGTTCCCCCGCCGCCATCGGTACTCGGCGACGTGGTTACCCGCGTCGGCGACGGTTACCCGCGTCGCCGTCACACGCCGCCGTCACTCGGCGTCGTCGGCCGGCGGCCCCCCGATCACGACCGCGCGGAGGTCGTTGACGTTGGTGCCCGTAGGTCCCGACCTGAGCAGGGCGTCGCGTTCGGCCAGGTACGTCCCGGCGTCGTTGCCGTCGAGCGCGTCCCGGGCCGCGCGGCGGTCCGTCGCGGTCCCGGCGTCGACGAGGGCGCCGGCGTCGTCGGAGGCGCCGTCGATGCCGTCGCTGTCGACGGCCGCGAGTGTGACCCCCTCCGGTAGATCGAGCGCGGCGGCGAGGGCGAACTCCTGGTTCGGGCCCCCCCGGCCGCCGTCGCCGCGGATCGTCACGGTACACTCGCCGCCCGAGAGCACCACCGCCGGGGGGTCGATCGGGTTGCCGGTCGCGAGGGCCTCCTCAGCGACCGCGACGTGGCTCGTCGCCGCCGCCCTGGCCTCGCCGCGGACCCGAGAGGACAGCAGCATCGTGTCGTATCCCCGGTCGGCTGCCACCTCGCGGGCGGCCGCCAGCGCGGTGAACGTGTCCGCCAGCACGTGACAGGAGACGGCGTCGAAAATCGGGTCGCCCGAGGCCGGCGTCTCCGGGATTTCGCCCGCAGCACCGCGTTCGAGTCGGTCCCGGACCGTCCCGGGCACATCGACGTCGTACCGGTCGAGCACGTCGAGGGCGTCCCCGTAGGTGGTGTCGTCGGCGACCGTGGGGCCGCTCGCGATGACGCTCAGGTCGTTGCCGACCACGTCTGAGAAGGCCAGGGTGACGACCTCCGCGGGTGCGGCCAGGCTCGCGAGGCCACCCCCTTTCAGCGTCGAGAGGTGTTTGCGGACGGCGTTCAGTTCGTCGATGGCGGCGCCGCTCGCGAGCAGGGCGTCCGTCGTCGCCTGGAGGTCCGCGAGCGACACCTCCCCCGCGGGCGCCGGCAACAGCGCGCTCCCGCCGCCCGTGATGACCGCCAGCACGAGCGTCCGCCCGCCGGCGCCCTCGGCCAGTTCGGCCACCCGCTGGGCGCCCGCGACGCCGCCCTCGTCGGGGACGGGATGGGACCCCTCGAAGCGCTCGACCGGGCCCGTCGTCGCCGCGGGGTCGGTGGTGACGATAGCGCCCCCCGTGATCCGGTCGCCCAGCACGTCGAGCAGCGCCTCCGTGACGCCCGTTCCGGCCTTCCCGCCCCCGAGGACCAGCACCTCGTCGACGCCCGCGAGGTCGTGGTGTGTCCCGTCGACGACCAGGTCGTCGCCGTCGACGGCGACGCGGTCGGCGACGACCCGGCGAGGGTGGGCCGCAGCCACGCCCGCGGCCAGACAGTCGACCGCCGTCTCGTCCCGGGGGCCGTCGATTTGCGCTTCGAACGACGGCGTCGCGTCCCCTCGCCCGTCGCTTCCGTCTCCCGTGCCGGTCCCGTCGTCCGCCCGGGGCCGCTCGCTCGTCCCGTCTCCGTCGTCCTCGTCCATGCCTGAACCTCTCCGACAAGAGTAAAAAGCGTGCCCGGTTACGGAAGCCAATGAGCCAGCAGGCGCCGGGAGAGGGGAGCGTCCGTCTCGTCGGCACCGCACACGTCTCCTCGAAGAGCGTCGAGGAGGTCGAGGCCGCGATCCACAACGAACGGCCGGACGTCGTCGCCGTCGAACTCGACGAGGGCCGGTACAGACAGCTCCGGGGCGGGACGCCGGACGACATCGAACCGGCCGACCTGCTGCGTGGCAACACCGTCTTCCAGTTCATCGCCTACTGGATGCTGTCCTACGTCCAGACGAAACTGGGCGAGCGGTTCGACGTCGACCCGGGATCGGATATGCTCGCAGCCTGCGACGTCGCAGAGGACCTCGGTATCGACATCGCCCTGGTCGACCGGGACATCCAGACGACGATGCGGCGGTTCTGGAGCCGGATGACCGCCATCGAGAAGCTCCGGATGGTCGGCGGTCTCCTCTTTGGCGTCACCGGCCCGCCCGTGGTCGGCGCGATCGCCGGTCTGCTGTTCGGCCTCGTGCTCGGCCCCGCCATCGGCCTGTTCGGGGGGAGCGTCGGCGTGACTACCTCGCTGCTCACGAGCGTCGCGGGCGCGGTCGTGCTCGGGGCGGGTACCGGCCTCGTCCTGTACACGCTTGCCGGTCCCGTCGCCGACGGCATCGAGGCGCTCGGAATCGCGCTGGCCGGCGGCCTCGCCGTCGGTCTCATCGGCGGCGGGCTGGGACTCGCAGACGGGGTCGTGACCACCTACCTCGGTGACTTCGGGATCCGCGTCCTCGGGAGCATGGGCCTCGGTCTCGCGGCCGGCGTCGCGGTCGGGGGGCTGGTCGGCCTCCTCGTCGACGTGCTGGGCGTGCTCGACGCCCCCGAAGACGCCGGAGAGTTCGACATCGAGGAACTGACAGACGCCGACGTAGTGACGGTCATGATGGAGGAGTTCCGCGAGTTCTCGCCCGGCGGCGCCGAGGCGCTGATCGACGAGCGCGACGCCTACATCGCCCGCCGGCTCGTCGCCCTGCGCCAGAAGGGCCTCGACGTGGTTGCGGTCGTCGGCGCCGGTCACCGCGAGGGGATCGAGCGCTACCTCGCAGATCCGGCCGCGCTGCCGCCCGAGGAGTCCCTGACCGGGTCGACCTCCTCGGGGGGGTTCCCGTGGCTGAAGCTCGTCGGCGTGGCGGTGTCTGCCGGCTTCATCGGCTTCTTCGTGTTGCTGGCGATGGCTGGCGTCCGCGACGCGTTCCTGCTACAGCTGTTTGCCGCGTGGTTCGTCGTCAACGGTCTGTTCGCGGGGATGCTGGCGAAACTCGCCGGGGCGCGCTGGCCCTCGGCGCTGGTCGGCGCCGGGGTCGCGTGGATGACCTCGGTGAACCCGCTGCTCGCCCCCGGGTGGTTCACGGGGTACATGGAGCTCAGACACACGCCGGTCAACGTCGCGGACATCGGCCGGCTGAACGACCTGCTGGCCGACGAGACGCGACCCCTCGGTGACATCGTCTCCGAGATGTTCGAGGTGCCGCTGTTCCGGCTCATCATGGTCGTGGCGGCGACGAACGTCGGCAGCATCGTTGCGAGCGTGCTGTTTGCCGCGTACCTGCTGCCGCTGTTCGCGAGCGACCTCGGTGGCGTCGACGAGGTGTCCCGCCTGATGGTCGAGGGCGCAGCCAGGAGCGCCGACCTCCTCTGGGGCGCCCTGACCGTCGTCGGGGGGGTGCCGGCGTGAGCGCGACGCGGCAGCGCGGACGCGACCGGGGGGGACGGAGCGGCCTCTCTTTCAGCCGCACCGAACTCCGGGACCTCGCGGTCGCCTGGGTCGCGCTGGGGCTGGCCTTCGCCATCTTCTTCGCCCGCGGCGGCACGGGCGTCATCCGCCTGCTGGCGACCGGCGGCTTCCTCGCCGCCCTGGTCGTCAGCCTGCTCACCGCGGGGCTGGGCTTTCTCCTCCACGAACTCGCACACAAAGTCGTCGCGGTCCGCTACGGCCAGATCGCCGAGTTCCGCGCGGACTTCGGAATGTTGTTTCTCGCGGTGATCTCCGCGCTCGCCGGGTTCATCTTCGCGGCGCCGGGCGCAGTGTATCACCGCGGCCGGCTGACCGAACGCGAGAGCGGCCTGATCGCGCTGGCCGGCCCGGTGACGAATCTGGCACTCGCGGCCGTCTTCGTGCCGGTATTCGTCGCTGGGGGGCTGCTCGGGTCGCCGCTGCTCTCGCTGCTTGGGGGTCGTGGGATCGGCATCAACCTCTTTCTCGCCGCCTTCAACATGCTCCCCTTCGGCGCGCTGGACGGCAACACGGTCATCTCGTGGTCCCGCACGGCGTTCGCCGCCGTATTCGTTCCCTCGCTCGTCCTCACCGTGGTCGTGGTGTTCGTTCTCGGCGTGGGCTTCTGAGGGCGTGACCCCGTCCGCGGGACGGCGACGACGCCGGTCCGGCCTGTGTGAGTGTGAATGGGGCCCGAGCCAGGAAGCGGAGCGCGTGCGACGCGTCAGCGGGGGACCGTGTTGAGGTCGGATGCCGGCGGGGACCGTCGGGAATCTACCGTCGCATCAGCGGGGACCGGGAGAGGATTTCGTCGCGTCAGCGGGTTCGGAGAGGGGCGACGACCCGTCAGCGGGACCCGTATCGGTGGCCGACGACGAGCGAGACGGCGTGCACCGCCAGCAGGGCACCCAACGGCGCGAGCGCCGACCCGTCGAGGCCGCCGGCCAGGAGCGGAGGTACGCCAGCGGGGCGGCGACGGCGACCCAGAAGCCGACCGCGCGCACGGGCGTCAGGACCGCACTGGGGGTGATCCGCTCAGCGAGCCAGCGCAGCGGCGACTGTTCGGGGAGGGCGATGCGTTCGTCGTGGGAGGGGGACGCGCTCGACATTCGTGACACCTGACCTGTCTTTCCCTGTGACCCCGATCCCCATATACCGTCCAGAGCGTTGCAGCGTGTTCAGCCGATTTTGTCTCGATGGATCGACGCCCGAGTCGTTTTGTTCGCTCTAGCGACGTTTTGTTCCGGTCTTTCGACCCACCTGAGACGTTTTATCACCGTTTTTGCTCGCCGTAGACCGTTTATCGGCGCCGCTAACTGACTGATAATCCGCACCGCTTCCCCCCATGGGCGGCCCACGCTGGGAGGAAGGACGCTCCGGTGGACGCTCCAGTCGCTCCGTGCGGGCGCGATAGTTGTCAAACCGGGGCCGGTCCCCATTCTACGATGCTCGCGCGCGGCCATCCCGACGACCACGGCCGCGCGGACCGGTGGGCTTTTTCCCCGCGGTCGCGCCCACTCACCCATGAGCGACGACGACGCGGACACCGACGACGAGGGGCTCACCTACGCCGAGGCGGGCGTCGACATCGAGGCGAGCGAGGCGGCGACGGCGGCGCTCGTCGGCGCGGTCGGCGAGGGCGACGGCGACTACGCGGGGCTGCTCGACATCGGCGACCGCTACCTGGGGCTCGCGACCGACGGCGTCGGGACGAAACTCATGGTCGCCGAGGCGCTCGGGGACTACTCGACCGTCGGCATCGACTGCATCGCGATGAACGCGAACGACCTCGTCGCGGCCGGGGTCCGGCCCGTCGCCTTCGTGGATTACCTCGCCGTCGAGGCACCCGACGAGGACTTCGCCGAGCAGGTCGGCGAGGGACTGGCGACTGGGGCCGACCGGGCCGGGGTCGAACTCGTCGGCGGCGAGACCGCCGTGATGCCTGAGGTGATCAAGGGGCTCGACCTCGCGGGGACCTGTGCGGGCCTCGCGGCCAAGGACGGCGTCTTCGATGGGCGCGCCGAACTGGGCGACGCGCTCGTCGGCTTCCCGTCCTCGGGGATCCACTCGAACGGCCTGACGCTCGCGCGCACCGCCGCGACCCGGCGTCACGAGTACACCGACCCGTTCCCCGACGACGACTCCGGCCGGACGGTCGGCGAGGTGTTGCTCGAACCGACGCGGATCTACGCGTCGCTCTTGGATCCGATGCGGGACCACGGCGTCCGCGGGGCCGCACACGTCACGGGCGGCGGCTGGACCAACCTCGAACGGCTCGGCGAGCACCGCTACGTCGTCGAGTCGCCTTTCGATCCCCAGCCCGTCTTCGGGTTCGTCCAGCGCGAGGGCGACGTCTCCGACGCCGAGATGCACCGCACGTTCAACATGGGAACGGGGTTCGTCGCGGCGCTCGATCCCGACGACGCCGAAGCGCTCGCGGACGCGACCGACGGCCGGGTCATCGGGCGCGTCGAGGACGGCGACGGCGTCGCGATCCGCGGCCTGGAACTGTAGTCGATCCCGGCTCCGACCTCGACAGCGGGCCAAGCGAGAGTGCGAGGAGGAAACTGGCGCCCGACCCAACTGTTAATGGCGACCCCGCCAATCGTTTTCCAGATGTCGACCCCGAACGGGGACCCGTCACTCGGCGCCGGCGACGCTCTGTCGAGCGGCGAAGCCATCGGCCGAATGTACCGAATCACGGCGGACCACGAGCGCCCCTTCGAAGAGAAACTCGACGCGGTGCTGGCGCTCGGACGAGCGTTTCTCGGGGTCGAGGCGGGCTTCCTCACGGAGATCTCCGACGACACCCAGGTGATCGTCGCGGCCAACAGCGACCACGACCAGCTTCAGGTCGACGAGTCCTGCCCGCTGTCGCAGGCGTACTGCAAGCGAACGATCGAGCGCGACCGGGCGCTGACGGTCCAGCAGGCCTCGGTCGAGGGGTGGGAGGGGGACGCGGCCTACGACCGGTTCGGGCTGGAGTCGTACGTCGGCGCGAAAGTCACCGTCGACGGCGACGTGTACGGCACGTTCTGCTTTGCCGACAGCGACCCGCGGGAGCGACCCTTCACCGAAACCGAGGAGACGTTCGTCGAACTTCTGGCCCAGTGGGTGAGCTACGAACTGTTCAACCGGCGGGCCACCGAGCGCATCGAACACCAGCGAGATCGGCTGGAGGAGTTCGCGAGCGTCGTCTCACACGATCTCCGGAACCCCCTCAACGTGGTCAAGGGGTCGCTCGACCTGGCCGAAGAAACCGGCGACCCCGAACACTTCGAGCGATGCCGGAGCGGGGTCGACCGCATGGAGACGATGATCGAGGACCTGCTGGCGCTCACCCGGCAGGGCGAGGACACCGGCGAGTCGACGACGGTCGACCTCGCTGCGATCGCGCGCGAGTCCTGGACGGTCGTCGACACCGCGGACGCTCGGCTCGAAGTTGCGGCCGACCTGACGGTTTGGGGCGACGAGAGTCGACTCCACCAGCTGTTCGAGAACCTGTTCCGGAACGCCGTCGAGCACGGCGGTGAGGCGGTGACGGTTCGTGTTAACGCCATCGACGGGGGATTCTCCGTCGCAGACGACGGCACTGGCCTGCCCGAGGATCACGACCGGATCCTCGAAGACGGGTTCACGACGTCGGCCGACGGGACCGGTCTGGGGCTGAACATCGTCGCCCGGGTCGCCGAGGAACACGGGTGGACCGTCTCGGTGACCGACTCCGTCGACGGCGGCGCGCGGTTCGAGTTTACCGACGTCGAACTCGTCGAGGGGTAGTCAGCTCCGCGACGTTGGCGGTCGCCGTCGCGTCAGGACAGCGCCGCACCGGTCGGTCGTCGCGTCAGGTAAACGTCCGCTGGCGGTCGTCGGCGCATTACGACAGCGCCGCGGCGATGTCGGCCTCGGTGATGATGCCGACCGCCTCCCCGCCGTCGGTGACGACGACGGCCTTGTAATGTTCGAGGAGATTTTTCACCTCGTCGACCGTCGCGCCCGGGGAGACGGTCGGGAACGCCTCGCTCATGATCTCGCTGACGGGGTGATCGCCCACGTCGCCGCCGGCCTCGATTACGTCGCTGTGACTGATCGACCCCACCGGGACGCCGCCCTGAACGACCGGGAGCTGTGAGAACCCTCGTTCGTTCATCATCTCCTCGGCGGACCCGACGGAGTCGTCGGGCGCTACAGCGGCCAGCGCCGGCTGCATGATGTCGGTCGCGCGGATCACGTTCCCCTCGGCCTCGTCCAGCGCGTTGACGATCCGCCGCAGCGTCGACAGCCGCGGATCGACGTCCCCGCCCTCGATGCGTGCGATCAACGGCTGTGAGACTCCCGCCCTGTCTGCCAGGTCGCTCTGGGTGAGTTCGAGTTCGTTCCGGCGTTCCCGCAGGTCCTGGGGCGTCGGGAGTTCCATGCGGTCGGATAACCGAGGGTAATTACAAAAGCGTTCGGGTGTCGGTGTCCGGGGGACGGATCCCAGGGGACCGGTCGGCCCGTCGTCAGGCGGCCTCTTCCTCGCCTTCGGTTTCGACGACCTCGATCACGTCCAGCGGGACGTCCCTGAGTGCGCCGCCGACCTCGCTTTTGGCGACGCGCTGGGCGTGGGTTTCGCCGTCGACGTTGTACACCTCGATCTCCAGCATCAGGCCGACGAGCGCTGTGTTGGCGGCGACGAACGCCGAGTCGAAGTGTTCGCCACAGGCCGGACACGGCGTCAGCCCCACCTGTACCTCGACGAACTCCTTGTTCTTCTCGTTCAATCGCTTGCCCGCTTCGCTGACTGCGACCCCGATGGCGTCGTCCACGTCTTCGACGTCGCGGACGAGCCAGGCCGCCTCCATCGCGACGAGATAGTTGCCCATACCATCCGGACGGGCCAGGGGGATTCGTGTCTTGTGGTTCCAGTCGCGGCGAAAGCGGCCCCGAACGGCGCCGGATCGACACGCGACTCGGCCGATTGCGACGTCGTGGCCGGCCCGGATCGCCGTCGTTTTCCCCCGCGGATCCCCAGCGGATTATCCCCATAAGTTATGAGTACCGAGGTGATGACGAACCTCGCTCGTACGCCGACGAGCCGACGAACGCAACCGAACTGGGACCTGGCGAAAGCGAAGTTGAATCGCCCGAAAGCGGTGGGGTGATACCCACCCGCCGGAGAGAAGACTTATATAGGGTCGTCGCCCCGGAACGGAGTACACGCGCCAATGATCGACTCGCTGCAGCGGAAAACGATGTTCGCCCTCTACCAGTGTACCGTGATACTCGGCATCGCGCTGATGCCGGTCGCGCTGCTCGCCCGTCGAGCAGGAATTGCGCTCCCCCTCGACAGTCTGCTCCGGACCGTCGGTAACGCCTACGACTCCGTGGCCGCCGTGGAGTAACGGACCCCGCCCCCTGGCATCCGAGCGTCCCGTTCAACACCACCTTCGCCAAGGGTTGCATTTATCAGCACCCGACTGCAAGAACGGGTGATGCGTACCCCGACTCACGACGACTTCTCCGGGAACCTCGACTCCCTCGCGGGCGATCACTCGCCGGTCTTCGGCCCAGAACTCGGCGAATTCGACGGCCGCGAC
>Ga0207720_100206_pt1 | contig 53480 bp, 47 predicted proteins | sample A23P2SouthBayCA_2_FD_187751 | JGI IMG/M metagenome (GOLD analysis project Ga0207720, IMG submission 187751) | Aerobic enrichment media microbial communities from Eden Landing Ponds, California, USA - A23 E3 (2) (SPAdes) | ecosystem: Environmental > Aquatic > Marine > Unclassified | place... | reverse complement strand
CGAGCGGGCCGCCGGGGGCACCGACGACGAGATGAAGACCGGGACCACCACCGTCGGCATCAGCGCCGAGGACGGCGTGGTGCTGGCGACTGACATGCGCGCGAGCATGGGCAACATGGTCTCCTCGAAGGACGTCCAGAAGGTCGAGGAGATCCATCCGACGGCCGCCCTGACCATCGCTGGCGGCGTCTCGGCGGCCCAGTCGCTCATCTCCTCGCTCAGGGCCGAGGTTCGACTGTACGAGGCCCGCCGCGGCGAGGACATGAGCATGCAGGCGCTGTCGACGCTGACGGCCAACCTGCTGCGCTCGGGCGCGTTCTTCATCGTCGTGCCCATCCTCGGCGGCGTCGACGCCGAGGGCGGCCACGTCTACTCCTTCGACGCCATCGGCGGCGTCTCCGAGGAGGAGTACACCGTCTCCGGCTCCGGCAGCCAGTTCGCACTGGGCGTGCTCGAACAGGAGTTCCACGAGGGACTCTCCGTCGACGAGGCCAAGACGCTGGCGACCCAGTCGATCAAGTCCGCGACCGAGCGCGACACCGCCTCCGGCAACGGCATCAACGTCGCCGTCGTCACCGAGGACGGGGTCGACGTCACCCGCCACAAGGACCTCGAAGAACTGCTCTGAGGCGGGGTCGTCTCCCGCCGTCAGGGTCCTCTACGACCCGCGTCGATCGACCCGGTTGTCCCGCTCGTCGGTCGTCGACGGCCGACGTTTTACAGCCAGTCCACGAAGCTCCCTTCCAGCAGCGTCTCCTCCTGGTTCGTGATGTAGGCCCGCTGGGCGGCGACGACGGCGTCGGCCAGGTCCGCCCCGTCGTCGAGTCGGGTCTCGACCTCGCGTAGCTTCCACGCCGCGGGCGTGGCCCCGGTGGCGACGCGCTCCGACAGCGGCCGGAGGTAGGCGTCGGCCTCGGCCTCGCTACAGCCCGCTGTCACGAGTCCGTCCCGCGCGTGAGCGAACAGGTCCTCGTACACGCGGTCCCGGTCGGTCGTCCGTTCGCCGTCGTTGGTGATCCAGCGCTGTTCGCTTTCGAGTCCCTTGCGCATCGCCCGGTAGAAGTTCGCCCGGGCGACCGACCAGTCCAGCGTCGAGACGGGGTGCTCGCGCTTGGTGAGGCTTTCGAGCAACCCCGCGAAGGCGGCCTGAAACGCGAGCGAGTCCGGTACCGTCGGCTGGGCGCCGATCGGTCTGAACTCGATGCGGGCGTTCGCCGCCGACCGGGTGGCACCGCCGAACACCGGTCGAATCCACCGCCAGAAGGTGCCGTGCTTGTGCCGGAGCGTCGCGAAGGTGTCGTCGAACCGGTCGCCCGGCGACATCTCCATCGGCACCGTCACCTCGTCGCCCGCGACCCGGTCGACGGCTTCCTCGACGGACTCCAGGTCGTCGGGGAAGCGCACCTTCTCGTGGCCCGTGTTCATCACCGACTCGAACACCGCGATCCGGTGTTCGTGCCAGGCCTCGTCGAGCACGTCCCTCGGGTCGACGCCGTCGTCGTAGAGGTCCGGCGGGAACAGCGGGGAGTTCGCCGCGAGCGCCAGCAGCGGGCCCGCGATCCGGAGCGCGTAGTTGAAGTAGTTCGGGAGGTCGACGGCCTGCTTGACCTGGTAGTGGGGCTGGATCGACGTGATGAGGCTCTCGGGAAGCACCGTCGCCGCCTCCAGGTTGACGTTCGGGGCCGACAGGGCGAACGACTCCGGTGCCCGTGGCCCGTTCGCCATGGCGTGGTAGCGGACGGCGTCGCTCATGTTCGTGGCCATCCTGACCCCGTCGACTGCGACGTGGTCCCGGAGGTACTCGTGGGCAGTTTCGCCGGCGGGGGGAATCGTCCACATCGCGTCGCTAACGAGGCGCATCCCCTCGGCGCGCGCCCGGGTTTGGGCCGCCGACAGCCGGGCGCGCACCTCGTCCATCTGCGCCCCGAGTCCGTAGTTCGACAGCGGCTGTGGCGAGGTCGTCATCTCGGCGTTGTGCAGGCCGAGTTCCTTCTCGAAGCCGATGAGTTCGAGCAGCCTGCGGGGTACCCGCGCGAGCGCGTACCGGCCGTCGCCGCCCTCGCTCCAGCGGCCGTCCGTGACGGCGTAGAACTCGTACTCCAGGCCCACGATCGACTGGTGGTTGTCGAACGTGCCCGACCGGATCTCGTCTTTGACCACCTCGGCGTCGGCCTCGGCCCCGCCCCGGTAGTCGTCGGGATCCACCGAAAGCACGTCCTGGACCCGCCCAGCGAGCTCCTCACTCATGGGACGCAATGGCCCGCGGAGGCTCTTGAACCCGGTGATCACCCAGGTGAACCTCGCGGCGAAACCGGTGGACTCCGGGGCCCACGTCGGCCGTCGCGTCGACCGCGAGGCTTAACAGCGACCCCCGGCAACCGGGCGTCGATGGAGTTCGCCGAGTTCGCCGCGCGGGCCGAAGCGATCGAGGAAGAGCCGGCGGACCTCGACGTGATCGCGCTCGTCGAGGACCTGCTTCGTGACGCCGGCGCCGACCTGCCGATCGTCGCCCGGTTCGTCCAGGGTCGGGTGTTCCCCGCCTGGGACTCCCGGACGCTCGACGTGGGCCCGAGCCTCTGTCACGAGGCCATCGCCCGCGCGGCCGGGCCGAACGTCGCCGCCGAAGACGTCGAGGCCCGCCTTGCCGACCGCGGCGAGATCGGCGCCGTCGCCGCGAGCTACGAGTTCGGCGACCAGCGCGGCCTCGACGCCTTCGGGGCGGGCGCCGGCGACGGGTCCGACCTCACGGTCGGCGCCGTCACGGACGACCTCGCCGCGCTCGCGGCCGCCGAGGGCGACGGCAGCCAGGACCGGAAGGTCGATCTCCTCTTTGGGCTGTTCAACCGCTGCTCGCCGCCCGAGGCCCGGTATCTCGCCCGCCTCGTCCTCTCGGAGATGCGCATCGGCGTCGGCGAGGGCACCGTCCGCGACGCCGTCGCCGCCGCCTTCGACGTCGAGGTCGACGCCGTCGAGCGGGCGCTCCAGGTGACTAACGACCACGGCCGCGTCGCCACCCTCGCCCGCAACGAGGGTGCGGCGGGGCTGGCCGCCGAGGGGTTGCTCGTCGGCCGTCCCGTCGCGGCGATGCTCGCCCAGGCCGGCAGCGCCGACGAAGCTATCGAGGACTGGGGCGAAGCCGCCGTCGAGACGAAGTACGACGGCGCCCGCGTCCAGGTCCACGTGCCGGGTACGGAGTCCGAGGGCCTGCCGGCGTCCGAGCCTGCTGGCGCCACCGCCGATCCGACCGACGCGGCCACGCCCCGGGAGGTTCGCACCGACGAGGTTCGGGTGTTCTCGCGGAACATGGAGGACGTGACCGGCGCCCTGCCGGAGGTGGTGACCTTCGCCGAGCGCCACGTCCGGGGGCCGGCCATCGTCGACGGCGAGGTGGTCGCGGTCGACGACGACGGGTCGCCCCGCCCGTTCCAGGACGTGCTGCGTCGCTTCCGCCGGAAGCACGACGTGGAACTGGCCCGCGAGGAGGTGGCGGTCGAACTCCGTGCCTTCGACTGCTTGCACGACGGCGAGGACCTGCTCGACGCGCCGCTGACCGAGCGCCACGACCGCCTCCGCGGGGTCGTCGACGAGGACGGGTCCTCCCACAGCGGCGCGGGGGAAGTGGCCGACCTCACGGTCGTCGACGACGCGCCCGCCGTCGAGGAAATCGAGCGCGACGCGCTGGCCGCGGGCCACGAGGGCGTGATGCTGAAGAACCCCGACTCGGCGTACACCCCCGGGAAGCGCGGGCAGAACTGGCGCAAGCGCAAGCCCGACGTCGAGACGCTCGACCTCGTGGTGACCGGCGCCGAGTGGGGCGAGGGTCGGCGCGCGAACGTCCTGGGTACGTTTCTGCTCTCGGTGCGCACGCCCGACGGCTTCGAGTCCATCGGCAAGGTCGCCACCGGCGTCACCGACGAGGAACTCGCGGCCCTGTCCGAGCGCCTGGAACCCGAAACCGTCGCCGAGGACGGCCAGACCGTCGAGATCCGCCCGTCGGTGGTGCTGGAGGTCGGCTACGAGGAGATCCAGACCTCGCCGACCTACGAGTCAGGGTACGCCCTCCGGTTCCCTCGCTTCGTCTCGGTCCGCGAGGACAAATCGCCCCAGGACGCCGACGACCTCGCGCGGGTCGAGCGGCTGGCCGACGGGCAGTAACGGCGGGCGCTCCGGCGGTGCCTCACGCCGACCTGACCCGGGAGGGTTTACGTGGCCCACCTCCCATCGGACACACATGACCGTTCAGTTCGACGGGCTGGCCGTACGCTGGCTCGGGTACTCGACAGTGCGGATCGAGACCCCCCAGGGTCTCGTGATCTACCTCGATCCGGGTCGCTACGGCACCCTCGACGGGACCTGGCGGGGCCCGGACGCCCACCCACCGGCCGTCGACTACCACGCGCGCGACGGCGACCTGGTCTGTGTGACCCACGATCACCACTACGATTCGGACGCGATCGAGCGGGTCGCGAGCGAGGACGCCACGCTCGTGGTCCACGAGGCCGTCGACGCCGCCGGCATCGACCGCGACGTCGCCCCCGTCGAGGACCTCCCCTACGACGTGCGCCGCGTCGACGACGAAACGCACCTCCGCCTCGACCTCCTGGCCGATACCGCGGACGCCGACGCAGCGGCCGGGGGCGACCCGGGGACGGTCGACCTGTTCACCGTCGCAGCGTACAACGACCCCGACGGCCCGCGCGACGCCCACGCCCCGGGGGAGGGCTGTGGCTTCCGGCTGTCGGTCGACGGCACCTCAGTGTTCTGGCCCGGCGACTCCGACGTGCTGGAGGGCCACGCCGCGCTCGACGTCGACCTGTTCCTCGCGAACATCGCGGGCGCGGTCGTGATGGACCGCCACGAGGCCGCCGCTCTGGCGGCCGACCTCGATCCGGGGCTCGTCCTCCCGGTCCACTACAACACGATCGACCTCCTGGCCGCCGACTCCCGCGAGTTCGCCGCCGACGTCGCAGCGAGCGGCGTGCCCGTCGTCCTCGACGAGGGGCCGGACTGACGCGTGGCCCGAGGACGGATCGGTGGCGTTGCTGACCCCACCGACCGACGCACGTACCTCCGGGCCGCGGGGACGCTCGCGGGCGCGCTTGCGAGCGGCGCCCTGTCGGGCTGCCTCGGCGGCACCGGGGGCGACGGCGGGGAACGCTACCTCGTCGTCGCCGGGTTCACCGCGTCGTGGGCCCGCGTCGAGAGCCCGTCGCCTGACGCCCCGCCGCGGCTCCGCTTCGACGCCGCACCTGTGGACGAGGAGGTCAGGGCCGACGGCCCCGGTGCCTTCGTCCTGGAACTCGCGAACCTCGCCGAGTCGCCGCTCCACCTCGAACCGGTGCCCAGTCCACCGTTCGGCGTCGTCTACGCCGTCGTGGGGCGCGTCGGCGGCACCGCGACAGCTGACCTCGGGTCCGAATCCGGGGCCCCCTCGCCAAGGTTCCTCCTCTGGCGCGACTACGCTGCGGAGGGGTGCGAGGCGGTCGTCGACGCCGGCAGGACGGTGACCGGCTGTGACCCCCCGACGAGCCCGCTCGCGCTCGGCGCCGGGGAGACGGTCACCCGGCGGTACGAACTCAGGTGGGAGACCGACGGTCTCGAACCCGGTCGCTACGTCGCTGCGGGGGAGATTCCGTACCGCGGCGTCGACGAGGCAGCCTACGACGCCAGCCTCGCCTGGCGGATCCAGTTCGCGCTCCGCGAGCGCGTGGAGTGACTCTCGGGGGAAACACCCGGGCTCAGCGGCCGCTGGAGCCGGCCTCAGAGCACGCCCATCTCGTCCAGGCGAGCCGGCAGGTACTCGTCGGTGACGAAGTCGAGCCCGCGGGAGGCCAGCGCCTGCTGTTCGGCCTTCTTCTCGATGTCGAGCTGGAGCTCGATCTGCTCGGTCCAGTAGTCGGACTGGAAGCGGGGGTCCGACAGCTCCGATTCGAGGGCGTTCACGTCCGAGTCCGCAAGCGGGTCGGTCGGCAGGTCGTACTCGACGATGTCCTCGGGCTGGATGCCGACGAAACGGGCCTGCGGCGTCGCGAGGTACTCCGAGAGGTGGGCGGACTTGATCGATCCGTAGGCCACCGAGCCGAAGATGCGGTACGACCACGGGTCGCCGTCAGTGAACACCATGACCGGCAGGTCGAGTTCGTCGTGGAGGCGCTTGGTGATCCGCCGGGTCGCCCGGGCAGGCTGGCCCTTGAGGTGGACCACCAGGCAGTTGTAGTCGTCGTCGAAGCCGTTCTCGATCAGCCGGTCGCGCATACCGCCGGTCTCGACACAGAGGACGAAGTCGACGTCGTGATCCAGGAAGTCGATGGTGTCGGGATTGTTCGGGATCTGGTAGCCGCCCTCGCCGACGTCTTTCTGGCAGTGGATCTCGCGTTCGCCCCGGCGGGTCTGCTCGCGGAGTTCGAGCGGCCCCATCAGGGTCGCGCCGGACTCCTCCGGGCGCATGTGGAAGTCCTCGCGGGTGACTCCCGAGACGATCTCCAGGTCCTCAATCAACTGATTGGATTCGTCCTGATCCGAGAAGTGGGCCTCCTCGGCCTCCCACGACTCGGAGAGGTAGTACAGCTCACGCAGGGTCGACGACCGGCCCTCCTCTAGCTGTCGGGCGAGGAACTCGATAGCGTAGCTCGCTTTCAGGAGCTTCCGGGCGCCCCGCACGGAGTTTGCCGACCGCGTCGAGGTGCGGTCGCCGTACACCCACACGCCGGCGTCCTCGTCGAAGACGATGTTGCTCTTCGTCCGGGTGGGGATCTCCATCTCGGGGACGTCGCCCGAGTCGAACTGGTCGTAGAACTTCGCCGCGAGGTCGATCAGCCGTTCGCGGGCCCGCTCCTCGTCGGTCTTTGCCGTTGAGTTTGCTGTGTCGCTCATGTCAGGTGTCCACCGTGAGTCGCTCGCCCTCGACCCCGTCGACGGTGATCTCGAAGGTCGCCTCGTCGTCGACGGCGTAGGTCAGTTCCGCTCGCTCCCCCGCGGGGACCGAGGGGTTCCACTTCACGAACCACTCGCCGTCGAGGTCGACTACCTGGGCGTCGCCGTCGATTTCTGCCGGCTCGGCGCTGACGATGTCGGTCACGTCCGGTGACTCCGAGCGGTCCGAGTGGTTCTCGACGGCCAGCGTCACCGTCCCGTCCTCGACGGTTCGCTCGATGCTGACGTTGTTCATGATGCGCGCGAGCGCCCCGTCGATGTTCGGACGCGGCCGCTCGGTCACCTCGGACAGTTTGTCGGCCATCTCCGGAAGGATCCGCCCGAGCACGTCCTGTTTCTCCCGACGCTTCTGGAGGGACCGCCGCCGGTTGAGGAACGACTTGAGTTCGCGTGCGGCCTCCCGGATCGCGAGTTCGATCTCGTCTTCGATCTCCGGGACGCTCGCGATGGCGTCCTTGGACTCGCTGGTGAAGGGGACGTTCGTCGAGGCGACGTGCACCAGGAGCACCGCGGCCCCGTTCGGCATCCCGCTGCCCCCCGGCTGGTCCAGGCCGTAGTTGCGCCAGCCGATCCCCCGGACCACATCCGTCGTTACACAGGCGCCGCGCTTGTAGACCAGCGGGACGCGGTTCGCGTACCGCAGCATGTCGATCTCGCCGCCGTCCTCCAGTTCGCCGCCGTAGGCGATGCCGGCCTCGACGATGAACGGGTCGCCGCCGTGAACCTCGGCGTCCCGGGTCGCCGACGCGTAGAAGTCGGCGTCGAACTCTTTTTTGAGTCCGGCCTCGACGAGTTCGGCCGTGATCGGGGCGAGACAGCCCGTCGGCGGGGCGAGGATGTCGGCCCCCCGCATCGCCTCCAGGAGGTCCCGCGCGGCGTCGTGCTCGTCCGCCAGGTCGCCCACGTTCGGCGGGTCGTCGGGAACCGTGCGACAGCACTCCCACAGCGCCTCGACGACGTTCTCGCGGGCCGTGTCCCCGAAGGTCACCCCCTCGTGGTCGATCATCGGCTCGACGGACCGGTCGACGTAGGCCCGGAGGTCCGACAGTGTCACCCGATAGCCGTCCGCCGCGACCGCGTCGAACTTCTCGACCAGGCGCTCTGCGAGCCCCTGGACGGTCGCGTCGTCTTTGCGATCGCTCGTGGCCTCGTCGACGACGGCGTACAGGTCAGGGGTGCGGACGTCGACGTTCGCTTCGTCGTCGGCGTTCGTCCCCGTGTACGCCGCCCAGGCGGCATCGAGGGCCTTCTCGCGAACGGTTGCGCCGAACGTCTCGCCGTGTTCCTCCTCGACATCATCGGCGACCGTCTCGACGATCTCATGGGCCTCGAACCGGGTCGTCCGGTCGCGCGAGTCGAGCGTCTCGGCGATCCGTTCGGCGAAGACGGCGGTCGCCTCGCTGGACTTGTTGGCGACGGCCGCTACGACCGCAGCTTCGAGGTCGACGTCGCCGGGGCCCGGGCCGCGCCAGGACATCTCCCGGCCGTAGTAGCGGTCCCGGAACCCGTCGACCACCTTGTCGGCGGTCTTGCGCCCGACACGGGTGAACTCCTCCTGGAGGAATCCCGACAGCGAGTACGACTCGGTCGCGCCGAGCATCTTGATGAGCGTCCCGAGTTCGACGCCGTGGGGGTGCGGGCGGATCTCCTCGGTCTCGGCGGGAAGCTGGTCGGTCGCGCGCTCGAACTTCATCGGCTCGTCCAGCCCGGGCTCCCGGAGTTCGAGCCGGGCGTGGGGGTTGACGACCGCCGTGTGCTTGACGTAATCGTGTAGCTGGGCCCGGGCGCGCATGTTGGCCTCCATCTCCAGTTCGATCCGAGTGCCGTGGGGACGGTCCCAGCTGGTCTCCTCCTCGGCCTGGATCTCGGGTTCGTTGGTGTCGGTGTCGATGACCAGCTCGAAGTACTGGGCCCGGCTCTGGCCCTTGGGCCGGGAGGTGATCTTCGCCGGCTTGCCGCTGGTGAGCTGGGAGTGAAGCACCGCAGCGGAGATACCGATCCCCTGCTGGCCGCGGGCCTGCTCGCGCTTGTGGAACCGCGAGCCGTACAGCAACTTGCCGAACACCTTCGGAAGCTGCTCCTTCGTGATGCCCGGCCCGTTGTCCTCGACGACGAGCCGGTAGTAGTCGCCGACCTCCCGGATCTCGATGTAGATGTCCGGGAGCACGCCGGCCTCCTCGGTCGCGTCGAGGGCGTTGTCGACCGCCTCCTTGACGGCGGTGACCACCCCCCGGGCGCCCGAGCCGAACCCGAGCATCTGTTTGTTCTTCTCGAAGAACTCGGCGATGGAGATCTCCCGCTGGCCCTCGGCCAGCTCGTCGGCGATCCCCTCGTCCTCCTCGCCGAGCGTCGACTGGAACGATGTCATCCTGGGAGAACCCAGTTCGGGGACGCATAATAACCCTCCGCCAGCGGGGCGAAAGTGGTTCCGCCGACGCCCGGCACGCCCGGCAGTCGGGTGGTTTCGCCGTCCGCTGTTCACGTTTCCCGGCGCCGTCGGCACCCGCCGGCCCCCGTGACGGGCGACCGGTGGCCCCCCGCAGTGACGACGACGGTCGACGCCCAGGGAGAACGGGCAACGCACGGGCGAGGCGTCCACCCGACGGGCTGGGCGGCTCGCGGACACAGAAAGCACGGGTTTCCCGTCGGCAGACACCGCCCCGGACCACCGGACTGCGACCCCCTGTTCGGGTATGCGTCGCCTACGTGCCCGAGACACCAAGCAGTGTGCTCGTGGCCCCGACGAGGACACTCGAACCCCGACGGGAGGACACTCGAAGGGGTACTTACCGTCGATGCGCCCGCGCGCGTGCGAGGGTTTAAGGACCGGCCTGTCTTACGTCGCGGTACGTTATATGTCGAAGGAAAGTGAGTACGGAGCCGGGCAGATACAGGTCCTGGAAGGGCTCCAGGCCGTACAGAAGCGCCCGGCGATGTACATTGGATCCACGGACGTCCGTGGGCTCCACCATCTCGTCTACGAAGTGGTGGACAACGCCATCGACGAGGCACTCGCGGGGTACTGTGACCGGATCGACGTGACCGTCCACGAGGACGGGTCAGTCAGCGTCTCGGACAACGGGCGGGGGATCCCCGTCGACACCCACGAACAGTACGACCGCCCGGCGGTCGAGGTGATCATGACAGTGCTCCACGCCGGGGGGAAGTTCGACAACAAGTCCTACCAGGTGTCGGGGGGGCTCCACGGGGTCGGCGTGAGCGTGGTGAACGCACTCAGCGCGACCCTCGAAACCGAGATCCGGCGGGACGGCGCCGTCTGGCGCCACCGCTTCGAGGAGGGCGAACCCCAGGGCGACCTCGAACGCGTCCGTGACCTGGACGCCGATGGGGACACCGGAACGACCGTCCGGTTCTGGCCGAACGGCGACATCTTCGAGACGATCGACTTCGAGTTCTCGACGCTCGCGAACCGCCTGCGCGAACTGGCCTTCCTCAACTCCGGGGTCGAGATTACGCTCGCCGACGAGCGCTCGGGCGAGCGCGAGCAGTTCCGCTACGAGGGCGGGATCCGGGAGTTCGTGCGCTACCTCAACGAGACCAAGACCGCCCTCCACGAGGACGTCATCTACTTCTCGGACCGCGAGGAGGGCGTCGAGGTCGAGGTGGCGATGCAGGCCACCGACGAACTCCAGGGGTCGATCCACGCCTTCGCCAACAACATCAACACCCGCGAGGGCGGCACCCACCTCACCGGGTTCAAGACCGCGCTGACGCGGGTGGTCAACGACTACGCCAAATCCGAGAGCCTGCTCGACGATCTGGACTCGCTGAAGGGCGAGGACGTCCGCGAGGGGCTGACCGCCGTCATCTCGGTCAAGCACCCGAACCCCCAGTTCGAGGGCCAGACCAAGACGAAACTCGGCAACAGCGAAGTCCGGGGCATCGTCGAGTCGCTGCTCCACGAACACCTCGGCACGTTCTTCGAGGAGCACCCGAACGTCGCCCAGGCGGTCGTCCGGAAGGCCGTCGAGGCCGCGAAGGCCCGCAAAGCCGCCCAGAAGGCCGAGGAACTCACGCGCCGGAAGTCGGCGCTCGAATCCACCTCCCTGCCCGGAAAGCTGGCGGACTGTCAGAGCCGCGACCCCGGCGAGTCCGAACTGTTCGTCGTCGAGGGTGACTCGGCCGGCGGCAGCGCAAAGCAGGGCCGCGACCGGAAGTTCCAGGCGATCCTCCCGCTGAAAGGGAAGATCCTGAACGTCGAAAAACACCGGCTCGACCGCATCCTGGAGAACGACGAGATCCGCTCGCTCATCACTGCCGTCGGCGCCGGCGTCGGCGAGGAGTTCGACGTCGAGGACACCCGGTACGAGCGGATCATCCTGATGACAGACGCCGACGTCGACGGCGCCCACATCCGGACGTTGCTTCTAACCCTGTTTTACCGCCACATGAAGCCGCTACTGGAGGCGGGCTACGTGTACGCGGCCCAGCCACCGCTGTACCGCATCCGCAAGAGCGGCGAGACCTACGACGCGATGACCGAGGAAGAGCGCGACCGGATCGTCGAGGAGGAGTGTGGCGGCAGCCCGGACCAGATCCAGCGGTTCAAGGGACTGGGCGAGATGAACCCGGAACAGCTCTGGGACACCACCATGAACCCCGAAAACCGGGTTCTCAAGCGCATCACCATCGACGACGCCGCGGCGGCCGACCGGATGTTCTCGGTGCTGATGGGCGACGCCGTCGGCCCGCGAAAGCAGTTCATCAAGGAACACGCCGGCGACGCGGAGTGGGTGGACATATGAGCGGCGTACGCGGCCGACCGACAGCGATGGGTAGCGATGCGGACAGACGGAGCGACGCGGACCAAGCCGTACGACCGACGCGCACGCACGTGCAGTCGGAGGTGGCGCCGTGAGTTCGGACATCCCGGACGACGGCGTCCCGGACGCGGGCGTGCCGGCAGCCCGGGTCGACACCGCCCGGATCGAGCAGGAGATGGAGCAGTCCTACATCGACTACGCGATGTCGGTCATCGCGGGGCGCGCGCTGCCGGACGCCCGTGACGGCCTCAAGCCGGTCCACCGGCGCATCCTCTATGCGATGCAGGAGGCCGGGGTCACCTCGCGAGCCTCCCACCGGAAGTCCTCCTCGATCGTCGGCGAGACGATGGGGGATTACCACCCGCACGGCGACTCGGCCATCTACGACACGCTCGCGCGGATGGCCCAGGACTTCTCGATGCGGTACCCGCTGGTCGACGGGCAGGGCAACTTCGGCTCCGTCGACGGCGACCCGCCGGCGGCGATGCGCTACACGGAAGCACGGATGTCGCCCATCGCCGAGGAACTGCTGGCGGACATCGAGCGCGACACCGTCGACTTCCAGTCCAACTACGACGACCGCCTCGAAGAGCCCGAGGTGTTGCCCGCGGCGTTCCCGAACCTGCTGGTCAACGGCTCCTCGGGCATCGCGGTCGGCATGTCGACGAACGTGCCGCCGCACAACCTCGGCGAGGTGATCGACGCGACGGTCAAACTGATCGACGAGCCGGACTGTTCGGTCGCCGACCTGGTGGACACCCGCGACGAACACGGCAACGGCTCGGCCGGGCCGATCAAGGGGCCGGACTTCCCGACCGGCGCGAACATCGTCGGCCGCAACGCCGTCGTCAAGGCCTACGAGACCGGCCGCGCCCGCGTCCGGGTGCGCGCCGACTTCGACGTTCTCCCCGAGGAAAACCGGATCGTCGTCAACGAACTCCCCTACCAGGAGAACAAGGCCCGCCTCATCGAACGGATCGCCGACGACGTCAACGAGGGGTCGATCGAGGGGATCCGGGACCTCCGGGACGAATCCGACCGCGACGGCATCCGCGTGGTGATCGAACTGAAGCGGGGGGCCAACCCGGACGTCGTCCGCAACCAGCTTTTGGACGCCCACCTCGAATCCACCTTCGGCGTGATCAACCTCGCGCTGGTCGACGGCGAGCCGCGGGTGCTCGATCTGAAGGAGACCCTGGAGGTGTACCTCGATCACCGCCGCGAGGTGGTGCGCCGCCGCTCCGAGCACGAACTCGCCGAAAAGGAGGACCGCGCGCACATCCTCGAAGGGCGGCTGAAGGCGCTCGACCGGATCGACGACGTCGTCGAGGTGATCCGGAGTTCGCCGAGCCGCGACGACGCCAAGGCCGCCCTGCGCGGCGAGTTCGTCCCCGAGGAGTTCGACCGGGCGGTTGAGTTCGACTTCTCTGTGGACCAGGCCGACCACATCGTCGCGATGCAACTGGGCTCGCTCACCTCCATGGAGGCCGAGGCAATCGAGGACGAGTACGAGAGCGTCCAGGCCCGGATCGACCGGCTGACCGAGATCCTCGAAAACGAGTCCGAACTGCTGGGGGTCATCGAGGACGAACTGCTCGAGATCAAGGACGAGTACGACGACGAGCGTCGCACCGGGTTCGTCCGGGACGACGGCGAGGTGACCAACGAGGACCTCATCGACGAGGAGCAGGTCGTGGTCGTCCACACCGAGGACGACTACATCAAGCGGATGTCGCTGTCGGAGTTCCGCGCCCAGCGCCGCGGCGGCAAGGGGATCATCGGGACCGACCTCAAGGAGGACGATCGGGTCTCCTCGGTGTTCGTCGCGAGCACCCACGACTACCTGCTCTGTTTCACCAACGCGGGGCAGGTGTACAAGCTCAAGACCTACCAGGTGCCGGAAATGTCCAGGACCGCCCGCGGGAAGTCCGCGGTGAACCTCCTGGATCTGGACGACGACGAGGAACTGACCGCAGTCGTCGACTGTGAAGCCCTGGAGGAGGACGCCGAGCGCTATCTCACGATGGTGACCAGACAGGGGTACGTCAAGCGGACGGCCGTCGAGGAGTTCGCCAACATCCTCTCGACGGGCATCATCGCCACCCGCCTCGACGACGGCGACGAACTGATCGACGTCGAGGTGACCGACGGCGACCGGGACCTCGTCATCGCCACCGAGGGCGGCATGTCGATCCGCTTCGACGAGGACGAGGTGCGGCCGATGGGCCGGTCGGCGCGCGGCGTCAGGGGGATCAAACTCGGGGACGACGACCGCGTCGCCGGCGTCGCCGCGATCGAGGACGACGACCACCAGTGGCTGCTGACCGTGACGCGGAACGGCTACGGGAAGCGGACGGACATCGACGCCTACCGGGTCCAGTCCCGGAACGGCAAGGGGTTGATCGACATCAAGACCGACGAGCGCAACGGACCGACCTGTGCGCTCGACGCGGTCTCCGCGGGCGATCACCTGATCGCGATGAGCCAGGGCGGCCAGATCATGCGCACGCCGGTCGAGGATCTCTCGGTCGTCGGCCGCAACACCATGGGTGTGATCGTGATGGATCTGGACGACTCCGACACCGTCGCCGACGTCGAGGTCGTCCCCGCGGCCGCGGTCGACGGGGACGAGGACGGCGACGCTGACGCCTGAGTAGCTCTCTCGCGGGGCCATCCGTGATCCCGGTCGTAGGGGGAACGTCACGGCCAGAGGGAATTCGAACGGTTACGCAGCCGAACCCTCACGACCGGTGAACATTTGTCGATTGGTTTCGTAGGTCGATCAAATGTACTCCCGCCGTCGGCTTCTCGCTACGATCCCGCTCGCCGCCGTACCGCTTGCAGGCTGTAGCGGCATCCAGGACTCCTACGAGTTCACCGCGACGAAGGCGTCGATCCCCGACTCGGCGCTGTCGGACAGCCCCTGGTCGAAGGCCAACGAGAACAGCCCCTCGTTCAGCGAATCGGTGTCGGTCGCCGGTCAGGACGTGGAAGTGTCGATGAACAGCCACGTCGTGAACTACGAGGCGGACTTCCAGGGCGCGCCGCTGGCCTTCGCCACGCTGCTGGCGACGCCCCAGGGAAACGTCGCCGGGGAGAGCCTGAACCCGATCGGCCGACTCAGCGGTCAGGACCTCATCGAGCGGGCCCTCTCCCGCGCCGGCGAACTGCGGGAGGCCTCGAAGGAAGGGGAAACCGAAGTCGAGATCCTCGGGGAGACAGAGACCGTCGAGCGCTACAACGCGACGACCCAGGAGAACTCCCAGCGCGTCCGGATCCTGCTGACCAGGGTCGCCGACGGGGAAGACTACGTCATCGCGGCGGCGGTGTTCCCCCTCGAACTTTCCGGCGGCGAGGAGGAGACGCTGGATCTCTTCCGCGCGATCGAACACTGAGTGGGCTCACGTGGGCGGTCCCCGCCCCCAGCCGGTCGGATCGCACTCAGAGGATACGCTTGCCGAAGGCGCTTGCGGCGAGTTCGGCGGACAGTCCCGCGGTCTCGTTTTCGCGGTCCAGAATCGGGTTTACCTCGACGAGTTCGAGCGAGCGGAGCGGCACGCGTGCGGCGACGGTCTCCATGGCCGCGTGGGCCTCGCGGTAGGTCACGCCGCCCCGGACCGGCGTGCCGACGCCCGGGGCGACCGTCGGGTCGAGCCAATCGAGGTCGAGGCTCACGTGGACGCCGTCGACGCCGTCGGTCGCGGTCGATACGGCGTCGTCAAGCACTGCCGAGAGGCCGCGCCGATCGACGTCGGACATGGTGAAGGCGTCGACCGGCGAGGACCGGATGGCCTCGCGCTCCCCCGGATCGAGGTCGCGCACCCCGATCAGGGCGACGTTCTCCGGGTCGACCCCCGGAGCCGTTGCCCACTCCACGTCCGCGAAGGCGCCGACGCCGAGTGCGGCCGCGAGCGACATGCCGTGGACGTTGCCACTCGGGGTGGTCGTCGGCGTGTTGAAGTCTCCGTGGGCGTCGAACCACAGCACGCCGACCGACGCGTCCCGGGAGGTGCCGGCGAGCGATCCGATCGCCACGGAGTGGTCGCCGCCGAGGACGAGCGGCGTCACCCCCGCGTCGAGGGTCGACGCGACGCGGTCGGCCAGGCGCCCAGTGACGTCCTCGATCTCGTTGACGTACTTCGCCCGGCCGGGGAGGCTGCGGTCCGCGTCGGGGTCGCGTTCCTCGACCCGCGGCACCGAGAGATCGCCGCCGTCCTCCGTGTCGCAGTCGGCGCCGGCGAGGCGGTCGGCCAGGCCGGCATACCGAATGGCCGAGGGCCCCATGTCGACGCCGCGCCTGTCGGCCCCGTAGTCCGTCGGCGCCCCGAGGATCCGAACCCGAGTCATGTCAGAGCGGACGGCGCCCGGTCGCTTATGTCCGGCGGCGCCGACGGGCCTCCGGCGACGAGATCGCGGTTGCCGACCCGCCCTCGCTCGGCGGTCAATCTGCCAGTACCATGGCCGTGAGGCCGGGTCGCCGCCGTGGATTCGGGTCGTTCATTCGACCGCTGTCAGGGGCTTTTCATGTACGCTCGTCCCGGACCGGCCCGGTACATCCATCGATTTTAAGGCCGCGACCGACGAACCCTCCCCTATGTCATCGATCGAACTCACGTCCAGTCAGAAAACGATTCTGACCGCGCTGATCAACCTCTACCGGGAACGGGAGGACGCGGTGAAGGGGGAAGACATCGCCGAGGAAGTCGACCGCAACCCGGGGACGATCCGCAACCAGATGCAGAGCCTGAAGGCACTCCAGTTAGTCGAGGGCGTCCCGGGCCCGAAGGGCGGCTACAAGCCCACCGCGAACGCCTACGAAGCCCTCGACATCGAGACGATGGACGAGCCGGCGAGCGTCCCGCTGTTTCACGACGGCGAGCCAGTAGAGGGCGCCAACGTCGTGGAGATCGACCTCTCCAGCGTCCACCACCCGGAGCTGTGTCGCGCCGAGATCCACCTGCAGGGATCGGTACGCGACTTCCACGAGGACGACGTCGTCAAGGTCGGGCCGACGCCGCTGTCGAAGCTCACCATCGAGGGCACCGTCGACGGCAAGGACGACACCGCGAACATCCTCATCCTGCGGATCAAGAACATGGTCGCGCCGTCCGAGCCGACCGAGAAGTAGCCAGCCGACGCTGCGCAGGTGGGGCCCGGTTTCCGATCTCCGTTCGACTGTTTCGTTGCTCCTGGGGCCCGCTGAAACGGGTGTTCAGTCGGTACACCTGTATAACAGCGGGTCCGCCAGGCTTCCCAGCCAAAACTAGGCGATGGGCTGGATTCCGAAACCTGTGGGCTGAAGCTCAGTCGTTCCTGATCGACCCACAATTTTCACATTTCCATCGCACTGGGGATTTGCTACCAACAGAATTTCTCACAAGAACTAGAACTTCGTCATGGACGTGACCACACTCGTAACACTTCACGTTCTTTTTCGTGTGTTCGTGCCAGTTGCTAACGTCGCGATCCGTTTCTGCCTCGATCTGACTCCGTTTCACATCGAATGCGTTCCTGTGCGAGAATCAAAAAAAATATACATAATACGAGCCGGCACCCGTCAGATCTGCTGGGTCCCACGGACAGCAAACGCTTGTAACCCTGTTTCGGCAGTTTCCGGTTCAGCGTGGCGGAGATGGGTACCGACCGCCTTCCGTTGGCGTTTCCGCTGTTTGAACACCCAATCGACGGGACGTCCCGAGAAACTGGTCCTACGCGACGATCCGATCCGCCTGGCAACCCACCAGGCGCCCCCTGACTGCACCGCTCGTTGTGCCGCGCCAGCCTACATGTCCGACCAGGCGTCGATGGCCCGGCCGACCGAGGCGGCGTCCGCGATCCAGCGCGCGGCGATCCCCTTCTTGAGCATCTCCGCGATGGGACCGCCGAACGTGTTGATCGGGATCCCCTTCACGTCGTGGGCGACCGCCCGGGAGCCGATCGAGACGACCGTCCCCTTGTCGTCGTGGCTCCAGGTCTTCAGCGGCTGACCGCGGATCGCGCGGGCCACGTTGTCGCCGGCAACCTCGGCGGCCTGCCAGGCGGCCTGGGCCGTCGGCGGCGCGATGTCCTCCGGCCCCTGCTCGACCAGCGCCGAGTCGCCGAGCGCGAACACGCGGTCGTCGCTGGTCTGGAAGTCGGATTCGGCGTGGATCCGGTTCGAACGCTCGTCCTTGTCGACCGCGGCGTCGGCGATCTCCTCCTGGCCGGTGATGCCGCCGGTCCAGACGAGCACGTCGTAGTCCAGTTCCTCGGGGGCTTCGTCCTCGCCACCGCCGACGTACACCGTCTCCTCGTCGACCCGCGAGATGAACTCGCCGGTCATGATGTCGATGTCCGCATCGAGCAGGCGCTTTCGCAGCGCTCCCTGGAGTTCGGGGTCGTTCCCGGGGAACACCTCGTCTAGGCCCTCGACGAGCGAGATGTCGACGGCGAGGTTGCGCTCGTCGCGGAGTTCCGCCAGTTCGCCCGAGGCCTGAATCCCCGACAGCCCCGCACCGCCGACGATCACGTGGGCCGGATCGCTCGGCGAGGCCTCGGCCGCGGCGTCCAGCGTCGCCTCGCGGATCTCGTGTGCGTCACCGAGGCCCTTCAGCGTCAGCGAGTGCTCGCGCAGGCCCTCGATCCCGTAGAACGCCGTCGCCGATCCGAGTGCGACGACCAGGTAGTCGTAGCCGTGTTCGCTGCCGTCGGCCATCGAGACGACGCGGTCCTCGACGTCGACGTCTTCGACGCGTCCCTCGACGAACCTGGTGGAGCGGTCCTTGATCTCCGTGACGGGGATCGACACCTTCGACTCCACCTCGGCGTCCCTGATGACGCGGTGGACCTCGTGGAGGACCAGGTGGTAGTCGTGGTCCGAGATCCAGGTCAGTTGTGCGCCGCTCGGCAGTTCCTCTTCGAGGCGCTTGACGGCCCCGGTCCCGGCGTAGCCCGCACCGAGAACGACGACATCTGTCATGTCTGGCCGTCTGCGGTACTCCGATAAATGCGCGTTGGTTCGGCCGCGTCAGCCGGCCGATTTTCCGTCGACGCCGGCGGATTTTTGTCCGGGACGTTCGTGATGTTTTCCCGCACCCGCGCCGTCGCGTTCGGCCGGATCAGTCCAGCGAGAGGCCGGCGTGCCAGACGTCGACCCCGGCCTCGCGCTTCCGTTCGTCCATCCTCGCCAGCAGGCGGACGGCGAGGCTCCCACAGCGGGCGGCCCGGGACTCCCCGACCGTCTCGAACTCGCCGGTGACCCGGTTCGCGTAGACGGTACAGACGGCGCCGGCCCGGAGCCCGTACAGTTCCGCGACCGTCAGGATGGCCGCGGCCTCCATCTCGATGTTCTTGACGTTGGCCTCGCGGAGATCCTCGACGAGCGAGTCGCTGCCCGCCGCCCGGAAGCCCTCGTACCCGTCGCGGCCCTGTCCCGCGTAGAAGGAGTCCGCGCTCATCGTCGTCCCGACGTGGTAGTCGTAGTCCAGTCGCTCGGCGGCGGCGACGAGCGCGGAGACGACCTCGTGGTCGGCGGCCGCCGGATAATCCCCGCGGACGTACTCGTGGCTCGTCCCCTCCTGGCGGACCGCGCCGGTGGTGATCACGAGGTCGCCGACCGCCATCTCCGGCTGGATCGCCCCACAGGAGCCGACCCGGACGAAGGTGTCGACGCCGAGGCGCGCGAGTTCCTCGACCGCGATGGTCGCAGAGGGCGAGCCGATCCCCGTCGAGGTGACCGACAGCGGCGTCCCCTCGTAGCTGCCGGTCGCGGTCGTGTACTCGCGGTGGTCGCCGACGACCTCGTGGTCGTCCCAGAGGTCGGTGATCGTCCCCACCCGCCCGGGATCGCCCGGGAGCAGGACGGCGTCGGCCATGTCGCCGGGGCCGACCGCCAGGTGGTACTGCTCGTCCGCGTTCGGATCCTCGCTGTCGACGGAGTTCTCGCCGCTATCCTCCCTCTCACCGCCATCGTCGCCGGTCATACGCCGGCGTCGCGGCGACGGCACAAAAGCCCGCCGGGCGGACCGACGCGGTCGACCGGCAGCCCCGGGCCCCTACCCCTCGCGCTCCCGGCGCGCGGCCGTCAGCGTGTCGAGGGTCATCGCCACCGGCAACAGGTCGCCGAGTTCGTACTCGACGACGTCGTCGCCGCGGTCACAGACGACCACGAACGACTCCTCACAGAACTCGGCCAGCGACTGGCGGCACATCCCACAGGGGGTCACGCCGTCGCGGACGCCGGAGGAGACGGCGATCCGGTCGAACTCGCGGTGGCCTTCCCTGACCGCCTCGCCGAGGGCCATCTCCTCGGCGTGGACGCTGTTGCTGTAGTTCGCGTTCTCGACGTTGCAGCCGGTGAACACCGTGCCGTCAGCGGTCCGCAGCGCGGCCCCGACGCGGTACTCCGAGTACGGGCAGTAGGCGTTCTCGACCGCCTCGCGCGCCCGCTCGACGAGGTCGTCCATGGCCGGGGTTGACGGCGACGCGGCTTAATCGCTGTCCCGCGCTGTGGGGTCCTCCCCGTTCAGGGCGGGCTGTCCGCGAGGGTCCCGCCGTCGACGTTGAGCGCTTCCCCGCTGACGAAGGAAGCCTCGTCGCTGGCGAGGAACGTGGCGACATCGGCGATCTCCTCGGGTTGGGCGTACCGTTCGGCTGGGGTCCCCTCCGCCAGCTCCGCGAGTTCGTCGAGCATCCCCTCGGTCAGCCCGGTCGCGACGAACCCCGGACAGATGGCGTTGGCCCTGATCTCGGGGCCGTACCTGACCGCGAGCTGTTTCGTCATGCCGACCAGGCCGTGCTTCGAGGCGGTGTAGGCCACGCCGCCGCCCCCGCCGGACTTGCCGGCGACCGAGGCGGTGTTGATCACGACGCCCTCGTCGTCGCCCTCGCGCAGTTCGGGAACCGCCTCGCGGGTCAGCAAGAAGGGGCCGTCGAGGTTGACGCCGAGCACGTTCCGCCACCGCTCCTCGCTCATCTCGTGGATCGGCGTGTTCTCGTCGAACACCCCGGCGTTGTTACAGAGGACGTCGATCGTCCCGAACGCGTCGACGGTCGCTTCGACGGCGTCGGCCACGCTTTCGGGGTCGGCGACGTCTGTCCGGACGGCGATGGCGTCGCCGCCCTCCGAGACCACCTCCTCGGCGACGGTTTCGGCTCCCTCGGCGTCGACGTCGAGGACGGCGACGGCCGCCCCCTCCGCCGCGAACTCCCGTGCCATTGCCGCCCCCATTCCGGAGGCGCCTCCAGTGACGACCACGACGCTGTCGGCTACGTCTACCATACTGCATGCCTGTTCCCCCCGGGAGCTAAAGCGCTTCCCCGACGGGGCCGACCGGTCCGCAATCGATTAGCCTGTCGGGCCCCAGGTCGACACCGTGACCGATCTGTCTCGCGGGCGCCGGGTCCTGCTCGGGGTGGGAGCGGCCGTGATCGTCCTCGTGGGCGTCGTGGGCTTTTTCGTCGGCTCGAACGCGGGGCCGGCCCGGGAGTCGATCCGGCTGTTCGGGCTCGTCGCCGTCCCGACGACGCCCGGCGCCCTGGCCGCGGTTGCCGCGGGCGTCGCGACGGTGCTGCTGGTCCTGCTGTTTGGCGCCGCCACGCTCGCGACGCGGTACGACGACGAGGCGGTTCGCTGACCGCGTCGTGACTGACGACGAGGCGGTTCGCCGACCGCGTCGTAACTGACGACGAGGTAGTTCGCTGACCGCGCCGGCTGCTGTCGTGGGGACCACCGTCGGCCGTCCACCCGCGGCCAGGAGCGGGGGGCTTTTGCCGCTCGCCGTCCCATCGTCGAGCATGGCCACCACGTCGAGCGCGCGGGAGGACGGCGACGGCGGCGTTCCCGACGACGGAATCGCGGACGAGGAGGGAAGTCCGAACCGGAAGCGTGCCCTGCTCGCAGTGGCGCCGTTCCTCGCGCTCGGACTCGCCGACGTGGTGTTGCTGCTCGGGTGGGGGATCGAACCGCTGTGGGCGTTCGTGATCCTGCCGCCGATCCTGTTTTGCTCGGTGCTCGCGTGGATCGTCTTCAGCACCGACTTCCTCACGGACCGGACCTGACGCCAGCGGGCGTGACCCGAACGCGAGTTCAGCGCCCCGTGTCGTACTTGTAGGTGGCGCTGTCGGGGTCGATCCCGAAGTCCTCGGGGGACTCCTCAGGTTCGCCAGCAGCGTCGTCGATGCGCGTCGCGGACTTGAACCGTTCGCGGAGCCGGGTCGGCATCTCGAAGGCCGAGACGTCGATGGCCATGCCGACGGCGTCGGGGTCGACGTTCTCGCGTTTGGTTTCGAGGCGGTCCTGGAGCTTCGGGGGGAGGTCGTCGCTCTCGACGGGATCGAAGCCGAACTGCGCGAGGTAGCCGTGTTCGCCCGTCAGCGAGTACACCGTTTCGAAGCCGTCGTCCCCGGCGGTCTCGACGAGGCGCTCGATCACGTGGGCGCCGACGCCCTGGCCGCGCCAACCCTCCAGGACGCCGATGCCGGTCAGCTCGCAGAGCTCGCCGTCGTCGGTCTTGTGGATCCGGACGCGGCCGAAGCCGGCGCCCTCGTCGGTCTCCTCGTCGACGGCGATCACGTAGTCCCGGGAGCGGAAAGCGGCGTCGTCCAGTCCCATCGCCTCGATGTGGTCGAGCAACCACGCCTCGTCTCGGTTTTTTGCGTCCCGGACGTACATACACCGGGTTACAGGACGACGGAACTAAAGAATTCCCCGCTGGCCCGGGCGATCGATGGCTCCCCCACGATGACAGGTCGGCAACTTACTTGACACCCCCCGACCACGTGGAGAACATGCAGGCGCCAGACACAGACGAGGTGGTCCATCGACCCGATCCCGGGTTCGCCGAGGAGACGAACGTGCGGGCGTTCATGCGGAAACACGGGATCGAGAGCGAGGCCGACCTGATCGAGCGGACGACGACCGAGATTCCCGGTGAGCCGGACTCGGGCGTCGAGTGGTTCTGGGACGAGGTCGTCGATCACCTCGGCATCGAGTTCGACGAACCGTACGACGCGGTGCGCGATGATTCGGAGGGGCCCCAGTTCTCCCGGTGGTACCCCGGGGGGAAGCTCAACGCCGCACACAACGTCCTCGATCGGTACGCCGCCCCGGACGCGCCCGAGCGCAACCAGGCCGCCCTCATCTGGGAGGGCGAACCCGGCGACGAGCGGACGTACACGTACCACGACCTCCACCGCGAGGCCAACCGGGTGGCCTCCTATCTCGACTCGGTCGGCGTCGGGGTCGGCGACACCGTCGGCCTCTACATGCCGATGGTGCCGGAGGTCGTCTCGATCCTCTATGGCTGTCTCAAGGTCGGCGCGATCGCGGTCCCCATCTTCTCGGGGTTCGGCGTCGAGGCGACCGCGACGCGGATCTCCGACAGCGAGTGCTCGGTGCTGTTTACCGCCGACGGCTTCTACCGACGCGGCGACCACGTCCGCCTGAAGGGCGCGGCCGACGACGCCATCGCCGAGGCCGGCCACGTCGAGCACACAGTCGTCTACGACCGCCTCGGCGCGAGCGACCCCGACGTCGACCTCGAGGTCCCCTGGGACGACGACCGCGACGCGTGGTGGGCCGACACCGTCGGCGACGCGAGTCCCGAGTTCGAGACCCGCTCGCTTCCCTCCGACGCCGAGTCGATGCTGCTGTATTCGTCGGGCACCACCGGCGAACCGAAGGGGATCGTCCACACTCACGCGGGCGCGCTGGTCCAGGCGGCAAAGGAGATCTACTTCAACTTCGACCACAAGGACCACGACCGCTTCTTCTGGGTGTCCGACATCGGGTGGATGATGGGTCCCTGGACGCTGCTCGGCAACCACGCCTTCGGCGGCACGGTGTTCATGTACGAGGGCGCACCCGACCACCCGACGCCCGGTCGCTTCTTCGACATGATCGAGCGCCACGGGCTGACCGTCTTCGGCATCTCCCCGACCGCCGTGCGGGCCCTGCGCAAGCACGGCGACGACCTCGCCGGCGACTACGACCTCTCGACGCTCCGCCTGCTCGGGTCGACGGGCGAACCCTGGGACCCCGAGTCCTGGCAGTGGTTCTACGAGCGCGTCGGCGGCGGCGACGCCCCGATCATCAACATCTCCGGCGGCACCGAGATCATGGGCTGCTTTCTCATGCCCCTGCCCTCGAATCCGCTCAAGCCCTGTTCGCTGGGGAGCCCCGGACTCGGCATGGACATCGACGTCGTCAGCGAGGACGGCGAAAGCATCGTCGACACGGCCGAACAGGGCTATCTGGTCGCGCGCGACTCCTGTCCCTCGATGACCAAGTCGCTGTGGAGCGGTGACGAGCGCTACCTCGACGAGTACTGGTCGACGTGGGACGACCTCTGGGACCACGGCGACTGGGCCCAGCGCGACGAGGACGGCTTCTGGTTCCTCCACGGCCGCGCCGACGACGCGCTGAACGTCGCCGGCCGCAAGGTCGGTCCGGCGGAAATCGAGGGGATCCTCACGGAGCACGACGCGGTGAACCAGGCCGCCGTCGTCGGCGTCCCCGACGACACCACCGGCACCGCAGTCGTCGCGTTCGTCATCCCGGAACCCGGCTACGAGGGCGACGAGGACCTGGCCTCGGAACTGCGCGACCTCGTCGGCGAACACCAGGGCAAGCCGTTCCGCCCGCGCGAGGTGCTGTTCGTCGACGACCTCCCGCGCACCCAGTCGGGGAAGATCATCCGCCGGGCAGTCGGCGCGGCCTACCGCGGCGAGGACCCCGGCGACCTCTCCTCGATGGAGAACCCCGCGGCGCTCGAATCCGTGCGGGCCGCGAGCGGCACCGACTCCTGACCTGCTCCTCCCGGAGTGACCTCGGGCCGGCGGCGCTTCTCAGCCGAGCACCGACGCCGCCATGACGACCGCCGGTTCCGGCACCGACCCGGGGGCGTCGCTCCCGACGACCGCCAGATCGCCAACCGTCTCCGGACCCGGAACGGCCACGGTTGCACCGATCGACAGCGGCGCCACGACGCCCGCAGCGACCACGCCTGGCTCCCCGAGCGACCCGCGGAGGACGACCGTCGCGTCCGGCCCGATCGAGTGTTCCCCGACCGTTCGCTCGGCGGCCGCCAGCACTGCCTCGTGGCTGTGTGTCGCCGTCGCGGTCGTCACTGCGGGGTCCCTGGGAGCGACCGGCGTCTCGGGGAACGCCGGGTTCTCGCTCCACACCGCCCGTTCCCAGTAGTCCAGATCGGGGCGGTCGGGGGGGTCGCCGTAGGCGATTAGCGTGGTGCCCGGCGAGGCGTCCCTGCCGGCGACCGCGTCCGTCGGCGCGACGACCGCCCGCGCGGGGAAGGCGTCCGGGTCGTCCGGCGAGGGGGGAACCTCGAACCGGACGGCCGCACCGAGCAGCGCGGCCCCCAGAAACGTCAACAGCGGCTGTCTGTCGGGCGTCGGCGCGACCGCTACCGTGTCGCCCCGGTCGACGCCGCGATACCGGAGGAAGTTCCCGGCCTTGGCGGCGGTGGCCGAGCAGTCCCGATACGACACCGCCCGGTCGTCGCCGACCCTGATCGCCGGCGCGTCTGATCGCCGCTCCCGGGCGACGAGGTCGCCGAGCACGTCCATACTGCGAGGTGACGGTCGACCGACCAAGAACGAGTCGCTCGCCGCGTCCGGAGACCTAGAAGGTGTTCCGCAGTTTCTCGAAGAACCCCTCGTTGACCTCGACCTCCTCGCCGCCGGCCTCCGCGAAGGCTTCGAGGGCCTCGCGCTGTTCGGCGTTGAGGTCATCGGGCGTCACGACCTGCACCTGGACGTGGAGGTCACCGTGACCGCGGCGACGCGTCCGTGGCATCCCCGCCCCGTCGACGGTGAACGTCTCCCCGCTCTGGGTTCCCGAGGGGACCGAGAGGTCCTCGGTGCCGTCGAGGGTCGGCACCTCGACGGTCGCCCCGAAGACGGCCTGTGGGAACGAGATGGCGTGCTGGAGGTAGAGGTTGTCGCCGTCGCGCTCGAACTGCTCGTGGTCCCGGATCCGGATCTCGATGATCAGGTCGCCCGGCGGGCCGCCGTTGGCGCCGGGGGCGCCGCCGCCGTCGTAGCGGACCTTCTGTCCGTCCCGGATGCCGGCCGGGATGTCGACGGACACCGTCTTCTCGGCCCGGACGATGCCGTCGCCGTTGCAGGTGGAACACTCCTCGTCGTACAGTTCGCCCTCGCCGCCACAGCGACGGCACGTCTGGGTCTGCTGGACCCGGCCGAGGGCTGTCTGCTGGACGGTCGTCTGCTGACCCTGGCCGTTACAGGCCGGGCAGGTGCGCACGTCCGCGTCCGGCGGGTGGCCGCTCCCGTCGCAGTCCGAGCAATGCTCGGGGCGGGTGTAGGTGAGTTCCTTCGAGATGCCCTCGTAGGCGTCTTCGAGGTCGACGGTCAGTCGCGTCTGCAGGTCCTGACCCTGCTGGGGCCGGTTCGACTGCGAGCGGCCGCGGCCGCCACCGCCGCCGAAGAACTGGTTGATGAAGTCCTCGAAGTCGCTGCCGCCGCCCCCCATACCGCCCATGCCGCCGAACGGGCCGCCGGCGCCCCGACGGCCGTTCCCGGCGCCGCCGTCGAAGCCGCCACGCTTGTCGGCCTGCTCGAAGCGCTCGTGGCCCAGTCGGTCGTAGGCCTGGCGCTGTTCCTCGTCGGTCAGGACCTCCTTGGCTTTCTTGATCTTCTTGAACTTCTCCTCGGCGTCCGGATCGTCGCTGACGTCGGGGTGGTACTCCGTGGCCTTCTTGCGGTAGGCGTCCTTGATCTCGTCTTCGGACGCGTCCCGTGACACCCCGAGGACGTCATAGAAGTCCTCGCTCATTCCTTGCTACAGGCTACTCGGTTGAACCACTTGAAAAGAACGGGTTGGCCGTGTGAGCTACGAGCGGGGTCGAAGGGCCGCTCGGTCGTCGGCCACGCTCGTGACCCCGTCGGGCCGACTCACTCGTCGTCGTCTTCGTCGACGTCCTCGAAGTCGGCGTCGACGAAGTCCTCGGGGTCGACGTCGGCGTCGGCGCCGGGACCGGCGCCCGCACCGGGACCTGCGCCCGCGCCCGGCCCCGCACCTGCTCCGGGTCCGGCGCCCGCACCGCCGGCGCCGGCCTGGGCCTGCTGCTGGTACATCTGCTTGCCGATCTCCTGGAGTTCGTCGGCCAGGGCCTCGGTGACCTCCTCGATCTCCTCGGTCGAGGCGTCGTCGTCGTCGAGGACGTCCTCGACGTCGCCGATGCGGTTCTCGATGTCGGCCCGGAGGTCGTCGTCGATCTCCTCCTCGTTTTCCTCCATGAGGGTCTCGGCGCGCTGGATCGCGGACTCTGCCTCGTTTCTGGCCTCGATCCGCTTTCTGCGCTGCTCGTCCTCTTCGGCGTGCTGCTCGGCCTCCTCCTGCATCTGCTCGATCTCCTCGTCGGAGAGGCCGGCGCCGCCCTCGATGGTGATCTCCTCGCGGTTGCCGCCGCCCTTGTCCTCGGCGGAGACGTTGACGATGCCGTTCTCGTCGATGTTGAAGCTCACCTCGATCTGGGGCGTCCCGGCGGGCGCCGGCGGGATACCGGTCAGCTGGAACTCCCCGAGCAGTTCGTTCTCCTCGGCGATCTCGCGTTCACCCTGGAACACCCGGACCTGTACGGAGGTCTGGTTGTCCGCGGCCGTCGTGAAGATCTTCGACTCCTCGGTCGGGATGGTGGTGTTCTTCTCGATCAGGCGCTCGAACAGGCCGCCCTTGACCTCGATCCCCAGCGAGAGGGGAGTGACGTCGAGCAGGACGATGTCGTCGACCTCGCCGCCCAGCACGCCGCCCTGGATCGCGGCGCCGAGCGCGACGGCCTCGTCGGGGTTGACGTTCTTCTTGGGCTCCTGGCCCACCAGCTCCTCGACTTGCTCCTGGACCTGCGGCATCCGGGTCGAGCCGCCGACGAGGATCACCTCGTCGATGTCACCCTTCGAGTAGCCCGCATCTTCGAGGGCCTGCTCGGTCGGGTCGACCGTCCGGTCGATGAGGTCGCTGGTCAGCGATTCGAACTTCGCGCGGGTGAGGTCCTGTTCGAGGTGGACCGGCCCGGAGTCCGTGGCCGTGATGAAGGGGAGGTTGATCGTCGTCTCCTTGCGCGAGGAGAGTTCGATCTTGGCCTCCTCGGCGGCGTCCTTCAGGCGCTGGAGCGCCTGCCGATCGTCCGTGAGGTCGATGCCGTGGTTGTTCTCGAACTCCTCGGCGAGCCAGTCGATGATCGCCTCGTCCCAGTCGTCGCCGCCGAGGTCGTTGTCGCCGTTGGTGGCGACGACTTCGTAGACGCCGCCGCCGAGATCGAGAATGGAGACGTCGAAGGTGCCCCCGCCCAGGTCGAAGACGAGAACCGTCTGGTCGGAGTCGTCGTCGAGGCCGTAGGCCATCGACGCCGCGGTGGGTTCGTTGACGATGCGCTCGACCTCGAAGCCGGCGATCTCGCCGGCGTCCTTGGTGGCCTGGCGCTGGCGGTCGTTGAAGTACGCCGGGACCGTGATGACGGCCTTCTCGACGTCGTCGCCGAGATACTCCTCGGCGTCCCGCTTGATCTTCTGGAGGATCATCGCCGAGATCTGCTCGGGGGAGTACTCCTCGTCGTCGATCCCGACGGTGTAGTCCCCCTCGCCCATGTGGCGCTTGATGCTCCGGATCGTGTGATCGGGGTTCTGGATCGCCTGGTTCTTGGCGGGTTTCCCGACGAGGCGCTCGTCGTCGTCGGTGAACGCGACGACCGACGGCGTCGTGCGGTCGCCCTCCGCGTTGACGATGATCTCCGGGTCGCCGCCCTCCATCACCGCGAACGCGCTGTTCGTGGTGCCGAGGTCGATACCCAGAATCTTGTTGCTCGCCATCTTGCTCTCACGTACCTGCCTCTGCCGGTTAAAGGTTACTAGACGACGGGAGGACCCAGCCGCGAGTACGTCGCCGCAGTCTTGCGGTTTGTCGGTCCGGGGGCTGGCCCACGCCGGTGGCTATTTATCGCCGTGCAATCAGGCGGTCGTCGACGCTGCTCGGCGCAGATCGAGGCGCCGATCGAGGCGTGGTAGGAGGCCGGCGGGACGTCGATTGAGGCGTGATGGGAGGCCGGCGGGACGTCGATTGAGGTGTGACAGGAGGTCACGGAGCGTCGATTGAGGTGTGACAGGAGGTCACGGAGCGTCGACGGCGGCCTCCTACTCATCGTCGCTGACGGTGACCTGCGCCTCGCGGATCACCTTCTCGCCCATCTCGTAGCCGGGCTGGTACACCTCGGCGACCGTCCCCGACGGCTGGTCGGCGTCGACGCGCATCATCACCTCGTGGCGGTGGGGGTCGACGTCCTCTCCGGGTTCGGGATCGATCACCGAGACACCTTCGTCGTCGAGAATCCGGTCGAACTCCGTGAGCGTCGACTCGATCCCCGGGCGGATGTCCGCATCCTCGTCCTGATCGAGCGCCCGCACGAGGTTGTCCCGGACGGTGACGACCTGCTCGACGAACTCCTCGGTGGCGGTCTCGCGGATCTGGTCCTGGCGCTTTTTGGCTCGCTTCTTGTAGTTCTGGAACTCCGCCTGCTTCCGTTTGAGCCGGTCGGTCAGGTCCTCAATCTCCTCGCGGGCCTCGTCGAGTTCCTCGGCCCGGGAGTCGGCCGTGGCCGCGAGGTCGTCGACCTCGGCCGCGAGGGCCTCGTCGTGCTCCGCGACCCGGGCGGCGAGGGCGGAACCGTACCCCTCTTCGTCGGTCGACGCGGGCCCCCCGGACTCGGCGTCGGCCGCGTCTGCGGTCGTGGCGTCGCCGGCGTCGGCGTCCGCGGTTTCGGCCGGGGCCGCGGCCTCGGTGTCCGCCCGCGCCCCGTCGGCTTCGGCCGCGGAAGCCGTCCCCCGGCCGGAGTCGTCGGGTTCGGCGTCCGCGCCGGCGCTGGCCCCCGTATCGCCAGCCGCGTTCGTCGCCTCGGCCTCCCCGACTTCGTCGGCGTCGTCTGTCATGGGTGAGCGAAGTCGCTCCCCAACCAAAAGGCTGTAGACTCGGGCCGGGGCCCCGGCGCCGCGAGGGAACTACTGGTACATCCGGAGCGGCTGGGCCTGGGTGCTCTCCTCGTCGGCTTCCTGCATCCGCTTTGCCAGGCGCTCGCGGGCGTCCTGGATCTCGTCGGCACGCTCGACGAGGTTCTCGACGGAGACCTCGACCCCCGCGAGGGGTTCGATCCCCTGCTTGATCAGCACCCGTGCCGACCCCGGATCGGGGAACCGCGGGTCGGTCTCGACGACCAGCCCCGCGGCGCTGGACTCGGACTCGATCGCGTGGTTGAGCAGCGCCCCGGTCGGTCCCGAGACGATGCCGGCTTCCGTCGGTTCGTCGATGCCGGCGTCCGCGACCCGGTCGACACCCTCGCTCACGCCGACGCCGTACAGCGACGGCACCTCGTCGACCGCTTCCCGCGGGATGCCGGAGAGGTACACCGGGAACGCCGCGTTGCCGTCGAGGTGTTCGTCGAGACAGTCCGCGAACGCCCGGGCCGCCGCCGGCGAAACCGGGACGTCCGAGCGCAACGCGAGCAGATCCTCCTCGGGCGCGGCGTACAGCCGAACCGGCGTCTGGAGTTCCCCCGCGCCCTCCTCGTACATCGCGACGGGCGGGATGCTGTCGCAGTGGAGGTTCGCGTGGTGGACCATGTCGAGGGAGGCGATCAGGTGGTCGGTCGCGATCTTTCCGACCAGCCCCACGCCCGGGAGCCCTTCGACCATGGTCGGCTCGTCGAGTTCGACCGGCGTCCGCACGCGTACGTCAGCCATGGTCGAACAACCGGTCCCGATCGACGTAAAATGGCGGGTCGCGGTCGACGCTTCGGGGTCGAGGATGATTCCGGGGTCCACGCCCACGCGGCGCTCCTGGCCCGGCGGTCCGGAGACCGACACCGACTAACCACCGGCCGGCGAAGGCCGACGCGATGAACCCCCTCGACAGGTACGAGTCGCTCGTCGACGACCCGGTCGCGTTCCGGGACGCCTGCGACCGGCCGCTGCCCCAGGTCGTGCGGGTCAACGCGATCAAGGCGGACGAGGACCGGGCCCGGCGCGCCCTCGACGAGGCCGGCGTCGGCTACGAACCGGTCGACTGGCACCCCGGCGTCTTCCGGATGGACGACAAGCCCGGGACGACCTGGCCGTACGTCCACGGCTGGCTCCACGGCCAGGAGGAGGTGTCGCTGTTGCCCGCACTCGCGCTCGATCCCGACCCGGGCGAGCGCGTCTGGGACGCCTGTGCGGCCCCCGGGTCGAAGACGAGCCACCTCGCGGCCCTGATGGACGACCGTGGGACGCTCGTCGGCAACGACAGCAGCCTCGGACGGCTGTCGGCGCTCCGGCACAACGCCGAACGCCTCGGGGTGACGAACCTCGCCGTAACCAACGCCGACGCCCGGAACTACTCGCTCAAGCCCTTCGACTTCGAGGCCTTCGACCGCGCGCTCGTCGACGCGCCCTGTTCCTGCGAGGGGACCTGCCGCAAGAACCCCGACGTCCTCGACGAGTGGTCGATGGACCACGTCCGCTCGGTCGCGGGCATTCAGAAGGGAATCCTGCGGCGCGCCGTCCAGGCCACCCGCGAGGGCGGGGTCGTCGTCTACGCCACCTGCACGTTCGCCCCCGAGGAGAACGAGGCCGTCCTCGCACACGTCCTCGACCGGGAGGACTGCCGGGTCGTCCCCTGTGACCTCCCGCTTTCGACCGAACCCGGGGTCACCGCGTGGGACGATACCGAGTACCCCGACCAGGTCCGACACGCCAACCGGGTGTATCCGCATCTCAACGACACCGGCGGCTTCTTCGTCGCCAAACTGGAGGTGGGGGCGTGAGCGACGACTCGGCCGCGGGCGACGCGGAGGACGCCTCGACGGGGGACCGGGAGTCCGCACCGGAGAACGACGGGGGACAGTTCGACCGCCTGCCCGAGACGCCCGCCAACCGAACCGTCCCCGGCCGTGCCTCGCGGGCCGAAGTGCTCGACTGGTGGGCGGACCGCTTCGGGGTTCCGAGGGAGACGTTCGCCGACCACACGTTCTGGGAGAGGGGCAAGGGGAAGATCTGGGCGTTCGCCGGCGACGCGCCCGACCCGATCGCGATCGAGGGGCTCGGCATGGCGGTCCTCCGGACGCGCCAGGAACACTGGAAGCCGACGACCAACGCGGTCCAGCGGTTCGGGGGCGCGGCGACGCGCAACGTCGTCGTCCTCGACCCGGAGCCGGCGGCCCGCTTCGTCCGCGGCGAGGACCAGGAACTGGACTGGGACGGCGACTGGGGCTACCTGATCGTCGCCCACGAAATTGCCGACGCGGTGGAACCGATCGGCGTCGGCCTCTTTCTGCACGGCGAACTCCGGTCGACCGTCCCGAAGGGGCGCCAGGAGGACGTGTCCGTCGTCGACCGCCAGGGGTAGCCCGCGGACTCGGCACCCAGTCCGCGTCGCCGCAGCCCACTCAGTCGTCCGACCGCCTGCCGATCGCTACCACGCCCTCGGTCGTCGCCACGAACGCGGCGTCGCCGGCGACGGTCGGGGGCCCTGTCGCTTCGAGGTCGGCGACGGACCGCGCGCCGACGGACTCCCCCTCATTGCCGTCCTCATTGCCGCCAGCGTCCGTCTCGATCACGTACACCCGCCCGTCGGGTCCGGCGTAGGTGACGAGACCGTTCGAGACGGCCGGCGCGAAGTCCGGCGGGACGGCCGACGCCTCCTCGAACGGGCCGAGCGGGGAGAACGTCCAGTCGGCACGTGGGAAGTCGGTGCCGAACCGCCGGAGGGTACCCTCGTCGTCGGCCACGAACACCCGCCGCCCGGCGCCGGCGACCGACGACACCGCCGCGCCGACGTCGACGGTCCACAGTTCGGTCCCGGTGACCAGGTCGTAGGCCGCCAGGTGACCCTGCGCCGCGTCGGCGGTCCCCGACCCGACGAACGCCGTCCGGTCAATCAGGAGCGGGGCGGCCCGGACGCCGCCGTCGGGAACCGTCACCTCCCAGTGGACGGCGCCCGTCGCCGCGTCGAGACACCGCACGGTTCCGCCGGCGTCGCCGACGACGACCCGGTCGTCGGCGTACGCGGGCGGCGTGAGAACCGGGTCGGTCTCCACCCCCCACAGCTGCCGGCCGGTGGCCGGATCGAGCGCGTGGATTCCGGTCTCCCCGTCCGCAGCGGCGACGAACAGCCGCTCCGCGCCGGCGGTCACCCCGCGGACGGCGCCGGCGACGTCGACGCGCCACCCCTCGTCGCCCTCGCGGTCGAGTCGCCGGAGGGTCGGGCCGGCCGGCAGGTAGACGGCGCCGTCGGTGACCGTCGGTGCGACCGCCTCGCCCCGACTCCCGACCGGGACGGTCCAGCGCGTCTCCCCGTCGACGACGGCCAGACAGTGGAGCGTTCCGTCGCGGTCGTCGACGACGAACAGGTCCTCGCTGGCGACCACCGGTTGGGCGCGGACGAGCGCGTCGTCGTCGATTTCGCGGCGCCACGACAGCCCCGGCGCGTTTCCGGGGCCGACTGCGCCCGGGTGCCCCGAGTTTCGAGGTCCGGTGCGGGGTGCGGGCCAGTCGCGGTCCCCGACGGTCGGGGACGGGGCACTCCGGGCGAGCATCGACTCCGGGGACGAGGTGGGGAACCCGAAACAGCCTGCGAGGGCGGTGGTTCCCGCGACGCTCCCGAGGGTGACGCCCCGGAGATACGCTCTGCGTGTGGAGGGCATCGACCTCGACTCGGGATCCGTCGCCTAAAAGTGGTTTGTGACCGTCCGGACCGCGGTTCCGTCCGCTGCCCCGATCAATCCTTCTCGCGGAGCACGCCGCCGCCGAGGCCCTCCCACTCGACGCGGTAGCCGAGCGCCGACAGCGCGGCGCTCGTGTCGTCGATGCCGTACTCGTCGAGGACGACCTCGGCCTCCGAGAGCGACGCTCCTGGTTCCAGAGCCTCGCGGAGTTCTGACAGCACGGCCGGCCGGACGAGCGTCCGGCCGACGCGCTCGTGGTCCGGAAACGTCTTGTCCTCGATCGCGGCCGCCGCGACGCCGTGTCGGGCCGCAAGCGACTCGATAGTGATCACGTCCTCCGCCGGGGTCAACTCCCCGGGGAGGTCGGCGGCTGCCGCGGCGACGAGGTCCCGCTCGTACTCCCGGAGCACGTCCACGACGTCCTTGACCCGCACCGCGTCGCGGTAGGCCACGACCCGGTGTGACCGGTCTTCGATTTCCTCGCCGACACCCAGGGACTCGTCGACCGCGACGAGCAGTTCGACGTCCTCGACCCCCGCGAGCTGATCGAGCTTCTTCTCGACGTATTCGGGCGTCCAGAACCCCATCACCTCGAAGTACACCCGGAAGGTCGGCTCCGGGTCGGCGACGTCGCGCACCGACAGGTCGCCCGCGGCCGGGTCTCCATCGTCAGCCGGCGTTCCGTCGCCGACGCCGCCGTCCCTGTCCCCGCTCGTCGCACCGGCGTCGCCGTCGCGCCCGGCGTCCCGCGCGGGCGCCGGGTCGTAGTCGAACGCGAAGTCGGGGATCATCACCCCCGAGCCGGTCGCGAGCGGTTCGGGTTCGCGAGTGAGGGTCCAGTCGAGGTCGAGCCCGGAAAAGCGGGCGGCGAAGTCCGCCTCGACCCCGCTGTCGAAGGTAACCTCGGCCACCGGCTCCGCGTCGGGCACCGACACCTGCGCCCCGTCGAGTTCGAGGGTCCGCTCGGTGCCGCGGTCGTCGACCGTCGCTTCGAGGGTCCAGTCGGCGGCGGTTGCGACCGTCCGCAGGAGGCGGGCGAAGGCCGTGCCGTAGCGCCGCGTTCGTCGAAAGAGGGCGTCGGGCCCCGTCACGACTACCTCGCGCCGTTCGCTCCCCGCGACGCGCTCGACGTCGTACATGAGGCCGAGGCGCTTGACGGCCGACACCAGCGCCTTCGGATCCGAACTCCGGACGCGGACCTCGGTCGCGTCGAACAGCGCAGTCTGGGCCAGCGAGAGGTTGTACTGTTCGAGCAGGCCGTCGGGGTCCCACCGCGGGTCGAAGGCCGCGAGCACCTGTCGCGGCTCGCGGTCGGCGTAGAGAGCTTCCTCGGCGTCCGCTGCGTCGACGCCGAGACGGTCGGCGGCGCGGTCGAGCGCCTCCCGTCGCTCCGCCTCGGTGACGACGCTGACCGCCTCCGCGGCCTCGAAGACCGCCCGCCGGGCCCGCTCGGGTGGGATCGCGGCCCGCGTCTCGAAGGTCGCCTCGCGTTCGAGCAGCGCCGCCAGCCCCCGGACGAGTTTGAAGTCCTCGGCCTCACCTTCGAGGTCGTCCAGCGCGTCGTCCAGGCGCTCGCGTCGCTCCCCGACGTGGCCCTGGAACACCCCGAGGACCCGGGCGGCCAGCGGCCGATCCTCCCGGCCGACGAACTGCGGATGGAACCCCCCGCCAGCCCGCGACACCCGCAGGAGGTCCTTCGTGAGCACGGACGCCGGTTCCGGGGCGGGGGAAATAAGCCCAGTGGCCGCCCGGCCCGGAGGCTTGCGGACGCGGCGGAAGTCGCCCCTGGCCTCGACGCGGCGACCCGGCCGCGTCGCCGTTTCCCTCGACGCGGTGAGTCGACCGCGTCGCCGTTTCCCGCAACGACAAGGCTCATGGGCGTCGCCCGGGAGCCCCTGGCATGGACAGACGGGCAGTGCTCTCTACCGTGGCGGTCGCGTTCTGTGGGTGTCTCTCCGACGCCCCCGGGCCGACAGGCCCCCGAAATCCGCCCGACGAGCCCCCGAACGATCCGCGGACCACGCCCACGTCCGACCCTCTGTCGGTCACGACCTTCGACTTCGAGGAGACCGAGGACGGCGCCCTCCGGGTGTTCGGGACCGTCGAGAACGCGGGCGAGGTAGAGCGAACCGCCAGAGTCCGGGTCCGGGTGACTGCGAAGGAGTCGAGAACCGAGCGAACCACCGAGGTGACCGTCCCCGCCGGCGAGGAGGCACGCTTCGAGGTCGTCTTCCAGGTCCGCTACGGGACGTTCGTCAAGAAGGGCTCGATCGACGTGAACCTGGTCTGATCCCGGGGCTCGGAAGTCCCCGCCGGGAAACTCACCGCCGCCGGCTCGCGACGCGCTCCTCGGCGGTCTCGGCGCTCACGACCTCGTACAGTAGGGCGCGGCCGTCGTCCGCTTTCGGCCTGAGGACCCGGCCGAGGCGCTGGGTGAACTCCCGCTCGCTACCGCTGCCCGACAGCACGACCGCCACGTTCGCGTCCGGAACGTCGACGCCCTCGTCGAGGACGTTCGCGGTCACCACCCTGCTGTACTCGCCCGCGCGGAACCGTTCGAGGATCTCCCGGCGCTCGCTCGCGCTGGTCTCGCCCGTGATCGCCGGCAGGAGGAACCGCTCCGAGAGCCGGTACACCAGGTCGGTGTGGGCGGTGAACACGATGATCCGGTCGTCGCGGTGGCGGTCCAGCAGGTCGGCCAGTGCCGCGACCTTGGCGTCGGAGTTCATCATGACGTCGCGGGCGCGCTGTTTCGCGAGCAACGCCTCGCGGGCCCGCGGATCGTTCCCCGAGCGCATCACGAGCTTCTGGTAATCGGAACCCGAGTCCATCCGCAGGTTCGAGTTCCGGAGGTAGTCGACGAACGTCTTCTGGGCCGCCTCGTAGGCCTCGCGCTCCTCGCCGGTGAGTTCGACCTCGATCCGGCGGATGTCGTAGGGGGCAAGGTGCTCGCCCGCGAGGTCGTCGACCGACCGCTCGTACACCTTCGGACCGACGAGGTCCGCCACGACCTCGTGGGCGCCGTCCGGCCGCTCGAACGTCGCCGTCAGCCCCATCCGGGCCGGCGCCGCGAGCAACCGGGCGACGTCGCGGTACCCCTCGCCGCCGAGGTGGTGGACCTCATCGAAGACAGCGAGGACGAACTTGCCGCCGACCGCGTCGGCCCGCAGGTACGCCGAGTCGTACGTCGACACCGTGATCGACTCGCTGCGCTGCTCGCCGCCGCCGAACTGGCCGATCGGGGCGTCGAACTCCGCTTCGAGTTCGCGGCGCCACTGGTGGAGGAGATCGACGGTCGGCACCACCACGAGCGTCGGCACCGACAGCGCCGCCATCGCTCCGATGGCGACGACGGTCTTCCCGGCGCCGGTCGGCAGTTCGATCACGCCGCGCTCGCCGGCCTCGCGCCACGCCGAAAGCGCCTCGCGCTGGTACTCGCGGAGTTCGTACGTCGTCGACAGCGTCAGGTCCGCGTCCGCGGCGACCCGGTCCTCGACCTCGACCCCCCGCTCGGCGAGTGCGTCCCGGATCGCCGCGTACCGGTAGGCCGGCGCCCGCCCCGTCCCCGACCGGGGGTCCGCCTCGACGTCCGGAAGCCCGTCGAGGACGGCGTCGTCTCCCCCGTCCGCGTCGATTCGGACGGTCCCGTCCTCGAAACTGAGCCGGATCACTGCCGGCGATTGCGCCCCGGCCGTCAAAACGGTTGCCCGCTGGGCGGGATCGGACCCCCAGGTCCCACCCGGAACCAATCCCACCCCGCTCGAAACACTTCCGCGGCCAGAACCCCCATATCCCCGGCCGCCGAAGTGGAGCGTATGAGCGAAACGGACGACACCCCGCCGGCCGTCGAACGGTTCATCGACCAGTCCGAATCGGTCTTCCACGAGTACGAGGAAGGGTATCTGGACCCGGACTCGGCGCTGTCGCTGCTCGGCGACCACATCAGCGAACTCAGGGACACCTACGAGGGGTAGTCGGGAACACCTACGAGGGGTAACGCCGGCCGCGTCGGGTCAGTTATTTTATCCAGGCGCGTCAACGACCGACCATGGACGCCCGCAGCGTCACCTCCACCCTCGGTCTCGTTCTCGGGGCCGTGTGGACCGCCCTCCTGGCCCTGTTTCGTCGAACGACTGCCCTCCTGCGTCGGTCCGCCGGACTCGTCGCCGCCGGCGCCGGTGCCCTCGGCGATCTCGCACGCCGGGGCCGCGACGCGATCGACGCCCCGGCGACCCGGACGGCCGCAGGCGTCGTCCGAAGCGGCCTGTTCGGCCGCCGTCGCGATCTGACCGCCGCGATCCTCGTCGCGGCGCCCGTCCTCGCGCTGGCGTCGGCGTGGGGCGTCGGCGCGACCGTCGGCTTCCACAGCCTGTACGACTGGAGCGTCGGGACCTGGTACGGGACCGCTCCCCGGATCTGGGTGTTCGTCGCGGTCGGCGCGCTGGCGGCCCTCGGCATCGCGAGCGCGGCCGCCAACTCCGGGCTGGTGCCGACGGCACTGCTGGTCGCCGCGCCCGTCTTCGGCGCGGGGCTCACCAGCTACGGGACCGCCTTCGGGATCTACGACACCGTGTCGCTGCCGGCGGCCGCACAGGTCGGCGCCGCGGCGGCGCTTGTGGTCGGCCTCCCGCTGGGCGCCTGTGCGTTCGTCGTCGGCGTGGGCCTGCGTCGGGCCGTCGGCGGAGCCGTCGACGGCATCGGCACGCCGTCCAGCTAGACGGCCAACCGACCGATGTCGACGGCGCCGGTCGAAGCAGGCCGTCACGGACCGCCCGCGTCGCCGCGGATGCCCCACACTTATCAGATCGTGGGTCCCCGGATACGGTATGACCGGGTTCTCCGAGCGAGTCGAGTCGGTGTCGATCAGCGGCATCCGCGAGGTGTTCGAGGCCGCGAGCGCTGACGCGATCAACCTGGGGCTGGGCCAGCCCGACTTTCCGGCGCCGGGCCACGCCCGCCGGGCCGCCGCCGAGGCCATCGAGGAGGGCCGTGCCGACGGCTACACCGGCAACAAGGGGCGCGAGCCGTTACGGGAGGCCATCGCCGCGAAACACGAGCGCGACCAGGGAGTCGGCGTCGATCCGGCGAACCTGATCGCGACCGCCGGCGGCTCCGAGGCGCTCCATCTCGCCCTGGAGGCCCACGTCGACCCGGGCGACGAGGTGCTCATCCCCGACCCGGGCTTCGTCTCCTACGACGCCCTCACCCGGCTGACCGGCGCGACCCCCGTCCCCGTGGAACTCCGCGACGACCTGACGCTCGATCCCGAGGCCATCGAGGCCGCGATCACCGACGACACCGCGGCCTTCGTCGTCAACTCCCCCGGCAACCCCACGGGCGCCGTCTCCCCCGAGAAAGACGTCCGCGAATTCGCTCGCATCGCCGACGAGCACGACCTGCTCTGTATCACCGACGAGGTGTACGAACACTTCGTCTTCGACGGCGAGCACCGCTCGCCGATCGAGTTCGCCGACAGCGACAACGTGGTGCTGATAAACGCCTGTTCGAAGACCTACTCGATGACGGGGTGGCGACTCGGCTGGGTCCACGCCTCCGAGCCCCGGATCGAGCGGATGCTCCGGGTCCACCAGTACGCCCAGGCCTGCGCCTCAGCGCCCTCCCAGTTCGCCGCCGAGGCCGCACTCACCGGCCCGCAGGACCAGGTCGAGGAGATGCGCGAGACGTTCCGCGAGCGCCGCGACATCCTGCTCGACGGCCTCGCCGACGCCGGCATCGACTGCCCGACGCCGACGGGCGCCTTCTACGCCATGCCGCGCGTCCCCGACGGGTTCGTCGACGCCTGCATCGACCGCGGCGTCGTGGTCGTCCCCGGCGACGCCTTCGGCGCGGGCGGCGAGGGCCACGCGCGGATCTCCTACGCGACCGGCACCGAGGACCTGAAGGAGGCCATCGAGATCATGGCTGACGCCCACGCGGCCGTCGTCTGATCGCTGGCGACCGACTTCGCGGCTCCGTTCTCGGTCGGGCTCGGCTCCCCCGTTGATCCGGTCCCGACCGATCGGTCGGCTCCGACGACAATCAGGGAAACCGACAGATTGCGACGGGCTTTACCGCTTCGGTCCCCTAAGACGTTCGAGCGAGGCGGCCCGCGACGACGCCCGCGGCCGCGCTCGGTGATTCGACGTGACTGGGACGAAAGGAAGCGATGGGGACGGAGTGGGACCCGACGAGTCGGGACTCCGTCCGGACGCGCTCGCGGATCCGCGCTGTCGGGGCGTCCTGAGTTATCTCCGGACCGAGCGGCGCTGTACGGTCCGGGAACTGACCGAGCACGTGGCCGCGAGCGCCCGCGATCGACCGGGGGCGCCGACGCTGCCCGAACTCGACCGGACGTTCACGGCGCTCGCGGTCGGCTGTCTCCCGCTGCTCGACGACGCCGGGGTGATCGAGTGGGACCGCGAGGCCGGGACGGTGGCTGCCGGGCCGAACCTCGGTCGGCACGCCCCGCTCTGAGATCCGGGACTCGATTACCCCTCGACCACGACGGCGGGGGCAGCTACGAGGCGGTGCTGACGATCTTGATCACGTCGCCCTCGGACAGTTCGTGGTCCTCGGCGATCCGGCGGTTCGAGCGGGCGTCGACGGCGTGGAGGTAGCCGTCGCCGATGTCGGAGTGGACGGCGTAGGCCAGGTCCAGCGGCGTCGACCCCCGCGGCAGCAGTTCGGCGTCCGGCAGCATCTCGCCGGTGCCGTCGGTCCAGTGGGTCTCGTTTTCGACCGGGTAGGCCGTCAGGTGATCGAGCAGGTCGTAGACCGCCTCGTCGATGGCGGCCTGGACGCCGGTGCCGCCGTGGGTGGCCATCACCTCGCGGATCCGATCGAGGCCCTGGGACTGGCCAGCGGAGAGGTCGCCGATCACCTCGAAGTCGTCGTCGCCGGGGTCGTAGTCGAGGACGCCGGCCTCGCCGCCGTTCCGGAGCGCGAGTTCCCCGTCGGCGGTACAGGGGATCACCGGCTTGTCCGTCTCCCGGAGGCGATCGAGAGTGCCCTCGGGGGCCGCGTCGATCTTGTTGGCGACGAGGACGATCGGCTTGGTCCGGGCGCGGATGTCCCGCGCGAGACGCTCGCGGTCCTCGTCGTCCCACTGCATGGGATCGGCCGGGTAGTCCAGATCGCGCAGCGTGGCAGCGATCTCTGGTTCGGTGGCGCCGACGCCGGTCAGAAGATCGGTCAGCGCGTCGTCGATGTCGAAATCGGGCGAGCGGGACTTGCGCTCGACGGTCTCCCAGTTGTCCTCGACGATGCCGGCGAGCCACTGGTCCATCTCCTCCTCGACGAAGTCGACCTCCTCGACGGGGTCGAAGGTGCCGGGTTCGACGGGTTCGCCCTCGGCGTCGGTTCCCCCCGAGGCGTCGACGACCTGCAGGATCGCGTCGGCGTTCGTCAGTTCGTCGAGGAACTGGTTGCCGAGCCCCCGCCCCTCGTGGGCGCCCGGGACCAGCCCCGCCACGTCGACGAGTTCGACCGGGACGTAGCGCTTGCCGTCGGCGCAGTTGCCACAGCGCTCGTCGCGGTCGAGGCAGGGACAGCGCGTCCGGGCGTGGGTGATCCCCTGGTTCGCGTCGATGGTCGTAAACGGGTAGTTCCCCACGTCGACCTCGGCCCGCGTCGCCGCCGTGTAGAAAGTAGACTTGCCGGCGTTGGGCTTCCCGGCGAGCGCCAGAGAGAGCATACCCTTTCTCCGCGGGTAACGGGGTTTTGCCTTTCGGTCCGGGCGCTCGCGGCCGGTCGCCCGTCACCTGAGCCGGTCGACCAGTCGCGTGAGCAGCGACACGGCCGTCCCGAGTCCCCTGACCCGCGACGAGAGCGCGGCCGCCCCGAGCAGGAGCAGGGCACGCCTGGGGCGCCCCCGGTAGAACGACAGCGCCGCGTCGACCACCGTCGAGACGATACTGAGCTTCGACATCGACTTCGCGTTGAGAACACTCATCGTACGGTCCGCGTTTGGGGTACAGGTGGATAGGACGACTGCCTGCAGTGGCCGGGTCGTCGACGGGGGCCGGGGGCGGCGGGCGGGACCGGGACGACGTCGTGGCCAGGGTCGCGGTCGGCCCCGTGACGATCAGCCGCGCCGACGCCGCCAGAATAGGAACCCGAGGACGACCGCCCCCAACGGAACGGCGAAGGCCAGCATGTACGGCAGCATGAAGGCGATCGCTACCACGAGCGCCTGTGCGACGACGACGACGCCGTTGACCGATTCGAGGAACGCCTCGACGATCGGCGTGTCGTACCACTGGGACGGGGGTTCGTACTCCCGCTCGGGTTCGGGTTCGCGGAGATCGATGGTGATCCGCGAGTACGCCACCCGGTCTTCGAGTTGCTGCTTTTGGGCCTCGACGCGCTCGATCTCGCCCTGGACATCCGAGAGCCGCTCCTCGACCGCGAGGACGTCCTCGGTGTCGGAGGCGTTCCGGTACAGTTCCCGCAGCCGGTCGCGTTCGGCCCGGAGGTTCTCCAGTCGTGCCTCCAGGTCGACGAGCCGGTCGGTGACGTCCTGGGAGTTGGTCTCCTCGCGGAGGACGGTCCCCTCCGTGCGGGCCGCGTCCATCATCGAGGTGAAGTTCTCCCGGGGGACGCGGACGACGACCGTCCCGGTGGTGAACGTGTCGTTGCCGCGGCGGTGGAGCTGTTCCTCGGTGTCGCTGACGTAGCCACCGCGGGTCTCCACGGCCGCGGTCAGATTCCGGCGGGCGCCCTCGAAGCGCTCGACTTCGAGTTCCATCGAGCCCGTTCTGATGACCGCCCTGCCGTCGACGCCGTCGGCCGCGGAGCCACCCGCCGCGTCACCCCCGCCGCCGTCCCCCCCGCTGCCGGCTTGCTGTGGCGCTTCCGCGTCGGCTTCGCGGCCGACGTCGTTGCCGCCCGAGAGGCCGGTCGCGGCGTCGCCCCCGTCGCCGGCGTTGCCGCTCCCGCTACACCCCGCGAGCGCGACAAGCGCCACGAGCAACAGCGTCGCGATCTGTCGTCTCCGTCGGGACATGGGAACACGATGGAGGATGAGTGATAAAGCGGTACCGTACGCACAAACGCTCGTTTCACTCTCGGTACGCGACGCGCCGGCCGGCGTTCCCCCGGGACACGGCTTACGGCTTGACCCGCGCCGCCGCCTCCCGCGCGGCCTCCAGGTCGAGGTCGAGGTTTCGGGCCCGACGACGGATCGCGTCGGCGTCGGCGACGGTCACCTCGCCGTCCTCGTACAGCACCTCTCCGTCGACCATGGTGAAGACGACGTCGTCGCCGTGGGCGGCATAGACCAGATGCGAGACGAGGTCGTGAAGCGGCGTCGCGCGGGTGATGTCGGTGTCGACGGCGATCACGTCCGCCTGCCACCCCTCGCGGAGGGCGCCGACGCGTTCGAAGCCCGCCGCCCGGGCGCCGTTCAGCGTCGCCATCTCGAAGATCCGGGCTGCCGGCGTCACGGTCGGGTCGAGTCGATCGACCTTCCCCAGCAGACTCGCCTGCCGCATCTCGGTGAAGGGATCGAGCGTGTTGTTACAGGGCGGGCCGTCGTTGCCCAGCGCGACGTTGATGCCCCGGTCCAGGTAGTCAGGTACGGGAGCCACTCCGGAAGCGAGTTTCATGTTCGAGGACGGGCAGTGGGTGACGTGCGTACCGGTCTCGGCGAGCAGGTCGCGCTCGTCCTCGGAGGTCCAGACGCAGTGGGCGAGCACCACGTCCTCGCCCGTCAGGCCCACCTCGTCGAGCCAGTGGAGGTTGCGCATGCCGGTGTCCTCGCGGACGGTTTCGATCTCCTCGCGGTTCTCGCTCGCGTGTGTGTGGATCCGCACGCCGTCGTAGCGGTCGGCGAGGTCGCGGGCACCCCGTAAACAGGCCTCGCTGCAGGTGACGGCAAAGCGCGGGGTCACCGCGTACCGGATCCGGTCGTCGAAGGCGCCGTGGTACCGCTCGATCAGCCGCTCGCTCTCGGACAGCCCGCGGTCGGTGTCCTCGATCAGCACCTCGGGCGAGCGCCGGTCCATGAGCACCTTCCCCATCCGGGCCCGGAGCCCCATCTCCCCGGCCGCCTCGAAGGCGCGTTCGGCGTGGTTGACCGAGAGGTGATCGATCGCCGTGGTCGTCCCGCTCTCGATCAGTTCGAGATAGCCCAGTTTTGCGGCGAGTTCCATCTCGTCGGCCGAGAGGCTGGCTTCCAGCGGGAGCACGTGGTCGAACAGCCAGTCGAGCAGTTCGAGGTCGTCGGCCATGCCGCGCCCGAGACTCTGGACCGAGTGGACGTGCGCGCCGACCAACCCCGGAAGCAGTACGTCGAAGCTCCGGCGCTCGTGGTCCGGGTACGTCTCCAGGATCTCTTCGCGCTCGCCGACCGCTGTGATCTCCGATCCGTCGACGACCACGCTACCGTCGCGGACGACCGTCGTCGGGTCGACGAGAACGGTCCCCGAGAGTATCATCCGGACATGCATACCGGGAGGCGACCGATAAACGTTCGTCCCGGAACGGCGGCCGACGCGTCCCGCGCGGTCCCGTCCATCCCTGGCGTCGGTGTGGTCGTGTAGGCGTCGACGACCGAGTCGTCGCGAGGGTACTCGGGGAGGAACGGGGAGACGCGTCGGTTATTCCGCTTCGCGCGAGGCGCTCGACTTGCGGATCCGCATCTCCCCGCGGGCGCGGACGGCGCCGTCGACCGTCGCCCCCTCGTGGAGTTCGAGGTCCGCACAGGAGACGTCGCCGAGGATCTCCGCGTCCTCGTCGATGGTGACCGTACCGCCGCGGGTGGTGACGTCGCCGTGGACGCGGCTGCCGGCGCCGACGTGGACGTCCCCTCGGGCCCGGAGGCTCCCGAAGAGGTTGTTGTCCTCGCCGAGTTCGATGTCGGTCGCACGGACGTTGCCGTGGAGCCGACAGCCGTCGCCGATGTAGGCCGGGGTCGACACCCGCCAGGCGTCGTCGGAGACGGTACTCCCGCGGGGGACGATCAGCGGGTCGCCCTCCTCGCCGTCGGATAGCGCCGCCGCGAGTTCGTCGGCGGCGTCCTGTTCGCCGATCCGGAGCAACTGTGAGAGGACGATGAAGTAGAAGACGAGCGTGGGGACGGGGTTGCGGATGACGATCCAGCCCGAGGCCTCGAATCCCTCCTCGATGTCCACGTCGTCGCCGATGTCCAGGTCGCCAGAGACCATCAGCCGGCCGCCGATGTGAACGCGCTCGCCGAGGTAGGCGTCTCCCCCGACGAGGACGTTGCCTTCCACGTCACACCAGACGTCGAGTCGGCAGTCGGCCTCTGCCTCGATGTCGCCGCCGAACTGGACCCGTTCCCCTGCGAGTACGTTCCGGCCGCGGACGCCGAACTCGACGGTGCTCTGCCCGCCGACGACCACGTCCCGATCGGTGACGAGGTCGTGTTCCTCGACCGTGGTGCCGTCGGGTATCTCCAGTGCGTCGAGGGGGTCCCTGCCGAGTGACACAGGCGGTTGCTGTACGCCACACCCTATAAACGGATCGCAAGACGCCACGCTGACAGGTCCGGAATCGCCGGATTCCGCCGACCCACGGACACAGGGGCGTCAGACGCTGGTCTGACGGACGACACGACGTATCCGTCGGGCGCCGCGGCTCCCCACGTCGGGCGTCCGGGACGTCGCAGTGAGATTAAATACGCGCGGCGGGTACCACCACCCATGACCCTCCTGTCTTTCGACAAACGCGGCGTCGACGTGGTCTACGAGGGGACGGAGTTCCGCCTGGAGAAGTCCCTCGTCGAGGAAGCCACCCGGAAGTCCTGGCCCGACGTCACCGACCACGAGGTGCTACAACTCGTCGAGGACGACCCGTCGCTGTCGGGGGAACCCCGTCGCATCGCGGACATCATCTGAGCCGGTCGTTCCCGTCTCGGAGCCGGTTCCCGTCGCGAGCGTCGTTCAGCCCTGCCGCCGGAGTCGTTCCTCGATGCAGACCTTGACGATCGACCCCGCGATGGCCGCGCCGCCGCGTAGCGGGTCGAGGGTCGTCTCCCCGGCCCGCTCGCGGTAGTCGATCGGTTCCTCGACGACGCTGTACCCCCGCAGCAACGGGCGGAGCAGCAGTTCCGCCGACAGGCCGGTGTTTTCGGTCCACTCGATGTCCTGGAGGAGGTCCCGGCGGTAGGCGCGCATCCCGGTCGTGGTGTCGTGGACGCGGTCCCCACACAGGCCGCTCGCGAGCAGCGCGAAGGCGGCGTTGCCGAGTCGGTTGAACGTGGGCATCGCGTCGGCGCCGTAATAGAGGCGGTCGCCGCTGACGACGTCGTACCCCTCGTTGATCCGATCGAGAAAGCGCGGAAGCGCCTCCATCGGGTAGGTGTCGTCGCAGTCAGTGGTGACGACGACCGGGCGATCCGGCGTCAGCACCGCCTCGCGGACGGCGACACCGTACCCCTGGGCGGGCTGTCTGATCACGTGGGCCCCCAGTTCACGGGCGATCTCCGGCGTCCGGTCCGAGGAACTGTCGACGCAGACGACCTCGGCCCGCCCGTCGGTGACCCGATCGACGTCCTCGATCACGGTCCGGACAGCCGCCTCCTCGTTGTACGTCCCCATCACGACGGCCACGTCGTCGAACGTGTACTCCGGGACTGTCGCTTCCGCCGCTCTCCCGTCGAGTTTCCCCCTGTAGTCCGCCATACCCGGCGTTGTGGAGGGGTGGCCTTGAGTTTTTAGGTTTGCCAAAAATATCGATGCCCACCCGGGGGCCGGGTCGACCGTCCGGAACGGGTCGCCGATCGTCCGAGGCGCTGCCTGCCGACCGTTCGAAGCGGGGCCCGCCGATCACCCGAGGCCGCGGTCGTCCGGGTCGTCCTCCAGGGACTCGGCGGTGTCGACGAGGTAGTCCATCAGTTCCTTCGCCGTCGCGGACACGTCGTCGAGGTCGTCGTCGGACTGTCCAGTGACGCCGACCGAGAGCTGATACAACTGGAGTTCGACGTGGGGCGTCGTCTCGTCCGCGTCGGAACTGTCCAGATCTGCAGCTTCCCCGGCGTCTTCCGCGTGGTCGTCGGCCTCGGGGTCGGCGCCCTCGGCGCCGTCGACACCGTCGGTCATGGCCTCACCCAGCAGCGCCGTCGACAAAAATGCCGTCGGTTCGCGTCGCTACCGGTCGGAACGGGCAAGCGGCGCCAGGTCGTCGTCGAGGTCGTCGAACAGGTCGGCGTGGAGCCGTTCGGTCACCCGATCAGCCAGCGACAGGAGGTTCCGGGCGTCCTCCCGGTTGTACGAAACCAGTGTCTCCAGGGCCCCGTCGGCCCCTCGTTCGTGCTCCCGCCAGAGGCGGACGGCGTCCCGCCCGGAGATGTCCGTCCGGTCGCGATCGATGCCGAGTTCGCGCTCGACGGGCTTGAGGCCCCCGGTGAGCCCGAGGCGTCGACACGGGTACATCAGATCCAGGTGGGGGACGTCGATCGAGAGGTCGAAGGAGGTTTCGAGGAAGGGAACGTCGAACCGGGCGCCGTTGTAGGTACAGATGAGGCTCGCACTCTCGAACTGCGAACGGAGCGCGTCGCCGGTCAGGTCGTCGCCGCGAACGAGCGTCGTGGTCTCGCCGTCGCGGTAGAAGCTGACGGTCGTCACGCGGTCGCGGTCCTGGTCGAGGCCCGTGGTCTCGATGTCGAAACAGAGCGCGTCGTCCCGGAAGTTCTCGTAGAGCCGCCACCGCTCCCCGTCGGGGAAGGCCCGATCGAAGAAGGCGGCGTTCCCCCGGTCGAGGTGCTCCCGGGCCTCGCCGATGAACTCGGCGATGCGGTCGGCGGTGGTGGGACCGACCTCGCTGCCGTCGAAGTCGTCCCAGTGTGTCGTCCCTCGCTCCCAGAGCCGCCGTTCGGTGGTCTCGCCGACTCCGCGAACGGGGATGAAACTGTTCTCGATGCGCATCGGATTGACGGCAGTTCCTCCCCGACGGACATGAACCTGCCGCCGGCGACCCAGGCGGACGAGGACAACGGCTTTGACCGCCCGGCTCCTTGCCAGGGACTGTGTGCGGCAGGTACACCCTCGCCACGTCGCCCGACGAACTCGCCTCACGCTTCGGCGTCGCCTTCGACCGATCAGTCGCGCCGCGGTACAACTGTGCACCCGGCCAGCGGCTCCCGGTCGTCACCACCGACGCCGACAGCGCGGACCTGTGCAAGTGGGGCCTGATCCCCCGGTGGGCCGACGACCGCTCGACGTCGTTCATCAATGCCCGCGCGGAAACCGTCCGCGAGAAACGGAGCTTCGCCGACGCCTACGAGTCGCGGCGCTGTCTCGTCCCGGCGGACGGCTTCTACGAGTGGGTCGACGACGGCGACGACCGGCAGCCCTACCGCGTCGCCCTCGAGGGCGACCGGCCGTTTGCCATGGCGGGCATCCGGGAGCGGTGGACGCCGTCGACCCGCCAGGCCACCCTCGGTGGTTTCGACGGGGACGATGGTCCGGACGGCGAGCCCGACCCGATCGAGACGTTCGCCGTCCTCACGACGGAACCGAACGACCTCATCGCCGACCTCCATCACCGCATGGCGGTCGTGCTCGCCCCCGACGAGGAAGAGCGCTGGCTCCGAGGCTCGCCCGATGAGGCGGCCACGTTACTCGACCCCTATCCCGCCGACGAGATGTACGCCCATCCGGTTTCGAGTCGGGTGAACGATCCGGGCGTCGACGACCCATCGCTGATCAGGGACGTCTCCGGGTAGCTGAGGGACGCCGGCTCCCCGGCTGGGGGGATCGTCTTTAGTATAGCGACATTTAGTTTATTCATTGGGCGTGAGACAGCCAGAACGTGCTCGAAGCGACGGCCGTCACGCTGAGTGAACCAGAATCTGGTTGAGCGACGAGATGCTGCTGGAACCGGAAGGCTCAGTCGAGGAGGCTGTAAACGTTCGCCTCGTAGAGGTCACGGACTCTGTCGCCCCAGTTGTGCGTGTACGTATCGATCACGTCCTCGGCGACGTCGCCGCGGAGGTATTTGACGACGCCGCGGTCGCCGGTCCGGTCCCGAAGGTGGGTAGTGAAGAAGTGGCGGAAGTAATGTGGCGTGACGTTTTCGGTAGCGCCGCCGCCGGTGCGGTGCCAGCCGACGCGCCGGGCGTGGGTTTCGACGACGTGTCGCACCGCCGGGGGGTCCAACCGCCCGCCCCAGTCCTCGCTCGTCCGCACGAAAAGAGGGTCAGCAGCCGATCTGACGTCGGGTCGGATCGCCAGCCAGCGCCGGAGCACGCGCGCGAGTTCCCCGTCGACCGGAATCACGGTTGGTCGCTTGCGCTTGTTCGAGGCGGATCGTTCCTCCCCGTTGTAGGGGTCGCCGCGGCTCGGCTCCGCAGCCACGTACAACGAATTGCCCCGGTTCGACAGCTGGGCACGTTCGCCCAGTTCGTACGCCTCCTGGACGTCGTCCCCGCCGAGCGAGAGGTCTCGCAGGTCGAGGTTACACAGTTCACCCACGCGGATCCCGGTCTTGAGAAAGGTGACGACGACGGCACGGTCGAGCGGATGGGTGATGTCGCGGACGAACTCCCGCATCTCCCCAACCGAGATGTCGCGGCGCTCGGGGTCGGTGTCGATGCGCTCGTCCATCTCCTCTGTGACCAGCGCCATCGGATTCGACTCGTAGACGCCGATCTGGGTCATGTACGCGTAAAACCGGTGGAGATAGGCGGCGTAGATGGCGACGGTGCTGTCGGCGACGGTCCCGCGGAGTGAGTGCACCCACGCCATGCAGTCGCGGTGGGTCGCATCCCCCGGCGTCAGCACGGTCCCGCTCGGGTTTCGGCCATCGTCCGCAAGGAAGGATTCGAACCGCCGGAGGACCCGCCGGTACTCCTCTCTGGTGCGTTCGGCCTTCCCGTGGAAGGTCATATCCTCGATGAAGTACTCGATCGCGTCGTCGGGATCGTCGGTGTCGGCACTCATTCCTGGATCACGTACCCACCGTCGCGTCCGCTGTAGCGAACGTGGTCGTTCCCCTGAAGTTCGTCGAGGGCATCCTCCAGGCGGTCCTCGAAGTTGCCTGCGAGCCGATCGAGGAGGTCTTCCCAGGTCAGGGGCCCCTCGCTCCGGAGGATTTCGAGAACCCGGTCTTCCAGCCGTTCACCCCCGGAGTCAGCCGCCGAAGACGGGGCTCCAGAATCCCCGCCCGAACCGCCGTCCAGGTCGAAGTCCCGACGCCCTGCCTGGACCATCGTCCGGACGAACTCGCTTTGACTCATGTCCAGTTGCTCCGCGTGGTCGGCCCACGCCGTTTTTTGGTACTTCGGCACGTACGTTTTGACGACAGTCCGATCCTCGTCGGCCATGCGCGACTCATCTCGGGGCGTCCCCTTCAACGTACTGGATAGGGAGATTAACATACTAATCCCCAACTTTGGTTCCTCCACCCGTGCGTTTTGTAGTACTATATTTTCGCCTGAAGTCAAATGTGGGCCCACAAATACGTCTTTAGTATAATTAGTAGTGGTACCATAATTATCGCTTACAAATGGGGCTGAAGGAGATACGACGTCGGAAACGCGAACTGTCGTCCGTGGCTACGGAAGGCTCCCGTTCCTATCCGAAGTGAATCAGGCGCGAACGGGCATTCGAGTTCGGGCCGAACGTATCCGAAAAGCCTCGGGGGACTACTGCGTTCAATTCGATCGGGAGTTCCCGTCCCGATGGGCAGTCAGTCGACGGCTGGGGGAAACTCGACGTGTTCCACGAGGTTCACCCCCCACGAGCGATAGAGATGTCTGTGCCCTTCCTGTTTCGCCCGTCTCCCGTCGGCTCTGGCCGACGAAAGGCGGGGCGTCCGACAGTACGGCGACGACGTCGGCGACGGAAGTTTTGACCTATGTGCGTTCGACTGGGCGATCAGAGTTGCAAACCCGATCCGCCGACGCCGACGCTCCGTACGAACGCCCTCGAGTACCACGGCCCCGTAGATTAGAGTGACGAAGGAGCAATGCGCCGTAGCGCTGCGATCGGCCCGGTGCAATCAGATCACTCCCGACGTCTCGGTCGACGGAACCTCTGCCTCAGTTGCGTTTCTACCTGTGGACGCCGTAGGACCGGACCAGCCACGAGCTGCCTCGTCACTCCTGGTGTCTCGCTGCAGCACTGTGTCGACCGCGCTACTGGTTCCTTCCGGTCGGTCGAGTCACGTGGCAGCCGTAGTCGTTGAGGCCGTCGGCCCGTCGCGGTTGGCTGGACGTACAGGGGGATCCGCTGTATGAACGTACAGCTTCGAGGGCCGGGAACCACGACGCCCACGCCGCCGAACGGGACGGTCGAGACCCGAGGTAGCCGACGCGGCGCACTCCCCGATGCACTGGCGGCAGCCGCAGGACCGAGCCAGCTTTCCCAGCCAGCCAGGCGCCAGTCATTACCGGGGGTTCCGACCTACCACGAGGCCCGGCAGACGCCGCCGACCACCGCCGCCCCGTGAAGCAGTGATGGTTCGATGTCGCCTCGCCGGGGAGGTCGAGGGACGATGCACACGCGGAACACTGTCTATCGACGGGTCTCATCCAGACTGATCGTGAGCGCTCGCGGATCGAGACGGTCCTGAGAGTCGATCGGGTCCTGGTCTGTCACGTAGTACCGTGAAGCGTGACGTTGGACAACCAGTGTATAAATCACATGACGCTATACAGAATGGTTGATGAGTGGATAGACTGGTGGTTGGCATGGAACGCGACGAATTGGGAAAACAGCAGTCGACCGATCGAACGTCGATCCGCGGTGTGACTACATTTCGATGGCAGTCGACAGGTCGGCGTCGAGCAACGCCGACCGGGCCCTGTCTGTCGCCTCGTCGCCCTCGGCCGGGTTCTCCATGAGCACCGTCTCCGAGGGGAACAGGTTCTCGCCGACCACGAGCCCGTGGTCGCGGGCCGTCGATCCGGTCATCGTGAGGTAGACGCCGAGGCCGGCGTCGGCGATAGCCGCCTCCTCCTCGGCCACGTCTCCGGGGTAACTGAAGCCGATGCCCTCGAGAACGTCGGTTCCGAGGACGGCCTCGACGAGCCGCTCGTACCGTGGGGAGATACAGAGGTCGCCCGAATAGCCGGCGACGAACTCCCTGTCGAGCGAGGCGCCGCCCGGGAGGACGTCGGGCGTCGCGAGCAGAGTGTGATACACCGTGTCCCCGAGTCCGCTGACGACCCGAACGTCGGTGTCCCGGGGATCGATTCGGTCGTTGACGTCCGAAATGCTGTCGAGGCCCTCCGCTCGGAGCTGGACCACCTCTTCGAGGACCAGATCCGCGCTGTCGAACCCGAGCGGGAACGAGTGGGTCCGCAGCGCTCGGAACGGTTCCTCCCGGCCGATCAGGTGGAGGTCGACCCCGTCACCCTCGACGACGACGCTGTCGAAAACGATCCGGCGTGGCATCCCGTTGCGGTCGTCGCGAAGCAGCGTGTACTCCGGCGCCGTCGGATCTGTCCAGTCGCTGTAGGACGCGAGCCGATCGTACACCGGCCTGTCGGGGTCGACTTCGCCTTTCGTCACGGCCTTCTCGTACCGGAGCGTCGACGAGATGTCGTCGGCCAGCCCCGCCGTTCCGGTCGCGTCCGCCACCCGTTCGAGGACTGCTTCCAGCGGCCGCCCCTTCCTGGGCACCGCGACGCGCACGGTGGGAGTCATTGGCGACAGTGGATCCGCACGCCGTTTACCGGTTGCGTTTCCGCCTGCACGGAGCACGGCTGGAGAAATCGCCGAACCGCCCCCCTCGTCACTCGGGGGTCCCGCCGCCCGCAGGACCGAAGGTGTCCCTGAGCCGGTCGCGGAACTCCTCCAGTTCGCTGACGGTGCGCTGGAGCTCCTCGACCTCCTCCTCGGTGTCCCGCATCGCTTCGAGTTCGCGCACGGTCTCCCTGACCGCGTCCAGTTCGTCGTACAGGTCGGACACCTCGTCGTCGAGGCGGTCACGGACGACGTCGACGTCGGCCTCCACCTCGGAGACGGTGCTCCGGACCTGTCCCAGTTCGTCGTCGACGAGGCCGACCCGTTCGTCGACGGCTTCGAGGTCGGCGTCGACGTCGTCGATGCGGTCCGCGTGTTGCTCGACGCTTCCGTCTACGTCCGCCAGGTGGTCCTCGACCGTGCCCAGGTCGTCGGACACGTCCGCGACGTCAGCCTCGACGTCCGTGACGTCCTGCTCTACGCCTTCGAGATCCTCTGTGACCGCCTCGACGTCCTCCTCGATCCTTTCGACGTCGCCGTCGAGGTCGGCAACGTCCGAACTCACGTCGTCGAGGTCGCCCCTGACGCCGTCCAGCCGCCCGGACAGCCCCTCGACATCCGTCACGAGGTCGTCGACGCCGTCTGACGCCGCAGCGACAGCGTCCTCGACGTCGTCGGTGCGACCCTCCAGGGTCGCCACCTCGTCGGGGAGGTCGGCCAGGTCGTCGAGGTGGTTCTCTGCCGAGCGCAGGTCGCTCCGCAGGCCGGCCCGCTCGGAGTCGGCGGCCGACAGCGACTCCGCCAGTCCCGCTACCTCCTCGTCGACCTCCTCGATGCGGGACTCGAAGGATTCGATCACATCCGCGCCGGTGCCGTGTTCGTCGATGAACTCCGAGAGCGCCTCGCGGTAGACGGCGAGGTCGTCCATCCGCGACTGCAGGCGGCGGATTCGAACGTCGACCGACCGCGGCACGCCAGCACCGAGTTCGTCCCGGAGGACCGCCAGGTCGTCGTCGTCGACGTTCCCCTCGCGGATCTCCGCGGCGAGCGCCGATGCGAGGTCACCCGCGCGAACGGTCGGTTCGGTCTCGGGTTCGTCGACTGCGTCCTCGACGTCGACGTACGCGCCGTCAGGGGAGTCCGACCCGGTCTCGGCGGCGTCGACCTCGGAGTCGGAGGCGGCCGATCCGGTCCCGGCTGCCGTCTCGGGCGCCGCGGAGTCGTCGCCGGGTCCCAGGTCTCCGTCGATTCCTTCGTCGGATTCCTGGTCTCCGCCGATCCCCTCGTCGGATTCCTGGTCTCCGTCGATTCCCTCGTCGGATTCCTGGTCTCCGCCGATCCCCTCGTCGGATTCCTGGTCTCCGTCGATTCCCTCGTCGGATTCCTGGTCTCCGTCGATTCCCTCGTCG
>Ga0207720_100205_pt1 | contig 53691 bp, 65 predicted proteins | sample A23P2SouthBayCA_2_FD_187751 | JGI IMG/M metagenome (GOLD analysis project Ga0207720, IMG submission 187751) | Aerobic enrichment media microbial communities from Eden Landing Ponds, California, USA - A23 E3 (2) (SPAdes) | ecosystem: Environmental > Aquatic > Marine > Unclassified | place... | reverse complement strand
AATAGTGATCAGTGGAGACTTCCGCGGTGACGTTGATCGTCGCCTGAAGCTCTAGACGTTGCCTCTCACCATCCGAAGGGGGAGCGTTTGCGTAGTCGATATACCGGGCCTCTCGTGCCGATGTTTCTGGTGTCGTGTGTTTCGACCACGTCTGATCGCCGATACTGAGGTTACGCTCAACCCGTTGTGAGGCGAGATCGTATGTGGTGTTAGTGCGATAGCCGCCGACGACGGCCGTCACAGAGCGATTTACGGTAAGCGGGCCACGACCGGTGGCGCTGACGGTACGTGTGATGGTGTGGCCATCGAGCGTCTCGAACTCAACTGTCTTGGTGACGGTCTGTACGTCGTCCGACGAGTTATCCTCCGGCGCAGGGATGTTGAGGGTGACGTCCTTCGTTTCGCGGACATAGCGGGTGGTCGTATTTGGTTCTGGGAGGGCAATGCGGTAGTCGACGTACTCAAGGACACGCCCGTCTGGTCCCATTAGATAAGTGCCGTTTGTTTCTGCTCCCGGGGCGTTCACTTCGGCAGCGCTGGTCGCACCCATATACGCGATGAAGCCGTCTTTGATGAATTGGCTATCCTCCCGGTCCGGTGCGCTCGCCGGCCACCGACTTGTTGAGTTTGTTCGTTCGACTCTCGCCAACTGGTCAAGTCGGTACTCCTGCAGTGTCCGGGGTGAGCCATCAATACGGACGCGCGTCTCTGGATTGGTCGTAAGCGTGTAGGTGTCGACGGCACGAGAGAGATTTTCAGTCGACGCGTTGGCCTCCACAACATACTGGAGGAGGATGCCACCACGACCGCCACCCGGAATGCCGAGAGCCTCTGTATCGCGGTCACTCGCGACAAATACGCGAGCATTTCCGTCAACCGGCGGTTGCGCGGTGGAGTTGGATTCGTTGGTCGCGACTACCGCAATCGTAGAGAAGCAGACACCCGAAAGGAGAAGGAAGGCGACGAAGAGGCTGGAAAACCGCCGAGGTGTAGCCCTAGTGATCGTCAACGAAGGCTCGTCGGATGGGCGGGGGTTGTCTTGATCCCCCGCGGGGGTATCAAACCGGGAGGTCATACATCACCACTCCGGGACTGGATAGTAACCCGGATGATGGTAGTTGCGAGTGCTACTGGCCGCATAGGGGGCGACTTACCTGCGGATATGTGGTCCGGCGACAAAGTGTTTTCCGCGATTGGGAGACAGTAGAGCAGATATTCGTGGGCGTGATGAGTGAACGCCAGGGCGGTCGGACAGAGTAGTATATGGGAGCCAGAAGTCGCGTCTTCGCGAAAATTCGTTGATAGATTAACCCCCCGCGGGGGTATAAAATCGAGAGTGAGCAGCGAGAGTTATCCTACGACTTCCTCAACATCGTCTCCGTAGGAGATGGTCTCCCAGTTGGTCGGAGTGACTTCGTGACCCTCGAAGGCGTCGTACTCGGGGAAGGCGGAGAGGACGAGGACATCGACGCGTTCGGAGAGGTAATCGACGAGATGGTGGATGTTGGTATCGTCGAGACCGGTATGCCCGTCGAGCAGCATAACGGGAACCCGGTCAGCGACATCGAATGCTTCGTGGCCGGCAAGAGCAGCGATGATGCCGAGGAGTTCCCGCTCGCCTTCACTGAGAGCGTCAAGGCTGGCTTCGCGGCCTCCACGTGCGACGATGAGGTCGAAGTTGTCGGTGAGGCGTGCTGTCTCGAACCCGACGTCGAATCTCGTGAGAATGTCGGAGAGCGCCGAATCGAATGCGTCCCGAGTGTTTCGCTTCACACGCTCCTTGCGTGTTCGGAGGTCCTCGACCTCGGAGCGGAGAGATTCGAGTTCCTCTTCGAGGACATCACGCTGCGAGGCTTCCGACTTGACTGTCTCAAGTTCGTCACGAGCGTCTTCAAGCTCAGCTTCCGTGTATTTGATCTCACTCTGGAGGTCAGTTGCGTGGTCTTGCGTCTCGCTGAGCTGATCTTCGAGTTCGTCAATCTGTGCTTCGAGGGAGGCTTTTCGTTCTCTGGCTGATTCAAGATTCGTCTGTGCGTCATCCAGCTGAGATTCAAGCTCTCCGATGCGGTCGCGGAGGTCGCGTTCTTTCCGCTCCGCATCCCGTACAGTCTGTTGTTTCTCCTGAAGCTCGTTTACCTTGTTGCGGAGAGTCGACTCTTGGTCGCGGAGTGAATTAAGACGGTCAGAGATACTGTCTAACTGTGCCTCGACCTCTTCACGAGAGGTGTCGTTGCCACAGATCCAGCAGGCAAGCTGGTCGGAGAGCATATCGTGAGAGACGTCTGTGAGAAGCGAGAGACGGTCTTCTTCGAGAATGCGCTGATTTACCTCATAAATCGACTGGAGGAGTTCTTTATCCCGTTCGATTTCGTGGAGGTCAGATTGGAGATCCTCGAGGTCGTCTTCGAGCTCCTCGTGTGTTGGGACATCCAACGTCTCAAGTTCCTCTTTTTTTGCTTCAAGTTCATCCCCGACGCGATCTGCGGTTGATTCGTACCGGTTAATGTCTGTCTTGGTCTTCTCGAGCTGGGCGCGGAGGTTACTCAGCTCGTCTCGAGCGTCACTATCTGAAGAAGCTTCGTTGTCGAGTTCGTCCCACTCTTCCTGGAGGTCTTCGAGTTGGGATTCGAGCGAGGTGACCTTCTCTTGGAGGCGCGGGAGGCGGTTAGCAGCGTTTTGGGCTCGGTCGAGTTCGGCCTCGACCTGTTTCTGTTTGGCTTTGAGGTCGGCAATCTGCTCGTCGATGTTCTCGAAATCGAGGGGACGAGTGAGGAGGTTTTCAAGGTTTTCACCCACACGGACGGCTTGCCGGACCTCGTTGGTTTCATCGAGGAACGCGAAGAGGTCAGCACAGACGCGATCGACATCATCGGTGAGGTATGGATCGCCGGATTGTGTAATCGTGCCGTTGGTACGGTCAAGGTCGACAGCGTAGGTGGTGTCGTCGATTTCGAGCTCAACGTGACCGTGATCTTGGCCTTCGGTGAGGCTTGTTTCAGTCCCGAAGGCTGTTTGAATTGCGGTGAGGAAGCTCGATTTTCCTTGCCAGTTGCTCGCTCGGACAGCGTTCACACCGGATTCGATCGTAGCCTCCCCTCGATGGATGCCTGCAATATTTTCGATTTCTAGATTCCAGGTCATGGTTACGTGGTGTTGAGCATACTATCTATTAGCATAGGCGATTGGGACGAGAACGAAGTAACTCCGAGGGCCAGTAGAGAGAGCAGAAGAGAGGTTTGTGATGATGGCATAGAATTCATCGTTGTATCAGACTGGTGGTGTGAATCTTCTTCGTCAGATTCGGTATTCTCCGGCGGATCTGGAGTTGAGTTATTGGGTGGGTCTGTATTGTTTGGATCCGTCATATGGTCGTTACAGACGTACCCCCGTTTGATTGCATCTTCGATGGGGACCCGTGTGTCGCATTTGGGGCATTGTAGTCTGATTTCGACATCGACGGTGGCTTGGTCTGCAAAAGGAACAACGCCGTCTTTTGTAAGTTCTGGAAGGATGTTTTCTGTTTTTGAGGCAGCCATTCGTTTCGCCGACGTGATGGCTTTCTCTCGAGACGTAGTAGTGGAATTGGTTGTGGACTGAGTGTCTTTTTCGACTTCGAGACAGTTTTTGAGGTGATTTCGGATTGTGCCGTGAGAGACGAGCGTTTTCTTGAGTTCGTCGATGTCCATCCCGTCGCCCTCGAGGTCGGCCGCGAGCTCGGCGCGTTGGATGTTATCTTCGTTTACAATAACATCATATTCTCGGTCCAAATGGATGCTGACAGTTGATCTCCCGTGGTTTTCATATATCGACTTGAGAACTCGTTTGTTGAACCAGTCTGTGAGTTTTTTATATCCTTCTGAAGTGCGGCCGTCGGTTCCAGTCCACCGTTTCGCGAGGTAGTCATCTACAGAGTCATAGTCAGATCCGGGGGCTGTTAACCCATACTCTGCGATGAGATCGTCGACTTTGCACATCTCCGGGTAGGAATTCTATGTCCGCATCAATAAAAGCGAAGTGTTCTTCAGACCGCCCGACATTCAATTAAACTTGAGCTAAATGTCCGTTTCTTGTTCAAGGAGTGACTAATTGAGTGATGAGTACGTTGTAGCTGTGTTCTCAATAGCTAGGCTCCGTGACGCTGAGCGAGTCGTAGTCGGCCTATTCAGATAGTGTGTGATAGGGGATGTGGAGGAGGTGTGTCCGGCATTCTTTGCAGACAATCGAGAGCTGTGGTCCTGTGTTATCAGTAAAGTGGTCAAAGTCGAACTCGCCGTCAGAGGAAGTGTAGGTAGCTTCTCTAAGCTCCATTATAGCGAGTTCGGTGTTTTCACAGACAGGGCAAGGGTCACCTCGGGACCAGTTTGGATATTTGGTGCTCTGTCGGGCGCAGATCTCATCTTCGGACATTTGTTCGACGAGATCAACCACTGTATCGAGGTCGAGGTGACGATTGATATTGTGGGAATCAGTGGTTGGGGCCGTCGATTGGCTGGACGAAACATCGATTCCTCCGTCGGTGGATATCTTTCCGTCTTTCAGTGTGATGACGATGGTCGTCATTGGGGCATTCTACTATTGCAGGGAGCGGTTGGCAGGGCAGTACTTCCGGAGCGGTGGGTTTTGAACTAGTGGTGTGCTGACATTGTCTAATTCGGGCAGGGCGGGCAGGCAGATATCGAACAGTAATGACTGCTTTAGAGATGGGAAGAGTAGGAGATCGCCGATTGAATTCCGGTTCATGAGATACGCTTTTGAATATCACCGGGTTGTGTGTTATACTCACCCGTGTTTACACCGTCAAAATGTATGAACATACACAGGTTCAGAAGGCGGGGATTTAATCGATGATTACGGAGGGGATTTTTATCAGATCAGATGTATGTTATGCTCTCAACGTTGTCGAATTCGCAATGGGATGCCTTCTTTTGATCGAGTCGTAACCCGCGGTTCAAGTTCAATTGCTTCGTCGTTCTCCCAATCAAATTGGAATTTCTGTCCGACCGTTGCTAGGACTACTTTTGCTTCTAAGAGAGCGAACTCCCGACCGATGCAAGTTCGACGTCCACCACCAAAGGGGGCATACGCAAAGTCGTGGAGTTCCTCCTCAAACTCATCAGTCCATCGTTCCGGGCGGAACGCCAGAGGTTCATCATAGAACCGTCCATCTCGATGAATATGGATTATCGATAGATGGATCTCGTGGTCCTCGGGAATCCGATATCCACCGACTTCGACATCAGTGAGCGCCCGACGCGGAATCGTATGAACTGGTGGGTAGAGCCGTAGCGCCTCAGAGATTATTCGCTCTGTGAACTCCAAGTTTTGGAGGTCGTCGTAAGTGGGCGAGTCTCCATCGAGAACTGTGTCCAGTTCCGTATGAAGTTGCTCTTGGAGGTCTGGGTTCGTCGCCAGCGCGTACCAAGTAAATGCAAGAGCTGCGGCGGTCGTCTCGTGCCCCGCAAAAACCATAGTGATCAGTTGATCTTCGATCTCTTCGATTGTGAGATCTGTTTCATCCGCCCTATTACGCGCCTTTTGGAGCTGTGTGAGCAGGTCTGGAGTATTTGAGTGAGCAGCCTGCTTAGAGTTCGATTGGTCCTTGGACCCACTTGCCTCGTCGCCTGAGATTCTTGTTCGGTCGTTTCCTTCTTCGAGTAATCTTCGAACCTCCTGACGGAGGCGCTTCGTGGATTGATTGAATCGACGCCGTGCTGGTGTCGGAATCCACGGTGGCAGAATCCACGATGATGGTGTGAACCATTCGTTGAGTCCGTCAGCGGCATCCCGAAGTTCTTGATCCTCGCCTGGGACCAACGAACGACCGAACAGCGTGGAAAAGAGGACCTCCAGAGTGAGATTCTTCATCTCAGGCTCCATATCTAGTGTTTCACCCTCAATCCACGTCTCGAGACGTCGTTCGGTACACGCAACCATTTGCTCTGTGTAGCCTCTTATGTGGTCTCGGTAGAAGAGCGGTTGTAACATATCGCGCTGTTGTCGCCACTTCTGCCCCTCGACCGAAAGGAGACCGTTCCCGAACGCACGTTGATAGTCCTCGGTTTTCCCGAAGGCTTCGACATCAGACACGAGGATACGGTCAAGATGGTCCGGGTGAGTGAAAACAAAGACATCGTCAACTGCCGGGAGAGCCATCCGGTAGATGTCTCCGCACTCCGACGTCGCCCGCTCTACAAACGTGAATGGATCGCGAGCGAACTGGACAGCGTTTTTGAGGACCGGATAACCCGACGGTGCCGGTGGTAGTTGGGAGCTCACGATAGTCGCTCTTTGTATCAGTATATGTAAAAAGTACCGCTGAGAGACGGGTTTCGGGTGGGTTTTGAAAAAGAAGGGAATTCCAATAAGCTCGATTCAATATCAGATTTGTGCGATATATTCATAGCGTTGGGTACGCACTTTAGTAACGGGTGAAAACAAGTGACGCAGTCCGAGCATGCGACCACAAATCCACTCACGGACGAACGGATTGTCGTCCGTGAATTCATTAGTGATCTTGCTGGGTCCACCTCTTTAGATATACTGCGTTCACTCGACGAGGGCGCAAAGACGGCCTCGAATATCGCAGAATCGGGAGAGATCACCCGACAGACGGTATCGAAACATCTCGTGCAACTCACCGATTTGGGGTTGACGAAAACAGCTGATGCTGGTGGATATGAACTGACGGCAGGGGGGAAAATCACGCTGGAAGCGTTTGAATCGTGTCCAGATAGTCTCGATCGCGAGCCACTCACCCAGCTAACTCGGTCGAAACATACTATCCCGCTATTACAAACGCTTGCAGAGCAACCCAGCCGCCCGAGCGAATTGGTGGACATAACCAACGGGTCTCCGTCTCGCGCAACTGTTCGGAGAGCGTTACGGATGTTTGAGACGGAAGGATGGAGTGTAGAGAGCGACGGTGTTCACAGGCTCACGCCCGCTGGGCAACAAACAGTAGAACGGTATGAGGAACTGGCCGAGACAATCGAGCAGGTGTTGGATAAAGCACCTTGGTTCCAACGGCTCAATTCAATTAGGACGGATATTCCAGTTCGAGCCCTCGCTGACGCAAAGTTGTATGTCTCCTCACCCCACTCTCCAGGAATCGTCCTAGCAACAGCTCTCAAACTCTGCGATCCACGGCTTGACCACTTCCGCGTGTTGACATCGATTTTCAACCCGACGCTCTTTAGCGCGTACAATAAACTGCTCAAACTTGGTCTGAAAGGGGAGGCAATTGTCGACGCCTCGCTCTACCAGCGACTCCATAAAGAAGAGATGGAGTACTTTCTGGACGACTCAAACTACGACAACTTTCAGATATTCTGTCTCGACGAACCACTGACGCTCGGCATTGGTATCTACGATAAGGAGCAGATCGCGGTTGGGGCGTACAATAAAATTGGGGAGGGAGAACATATCGCGATGATCCTCAGTTCAAATGAAGCGGTAGTCCAATGGGGAGAAGATCTCTATAATCAGTACCAGAAGCAGGCTCGCGACCCTGCCGAGATGTAAACGTGTCAGTCCATATCGCTCTCTCAATAGGCGAGGTGTACCTGCGTAGAACAGCTTGAGGGGTTGTTGTGTGGATATTTCTAAAAAGGCGGAAGACGGCCTATTAGCGTTGTTTTGAGGTCGTCAGCCCACGCCGACTGTCGTGACGCCAGTTCCTCTTTGAGGGAATCTCGTTTGGCTTCAGCTGTCTGCTGAGTTTCGCGCTCCGTTTTCAACTCGTCTTGGAGGTCATTCGGAGAGAGTGAAGCATACTCTACTGGCGGAGCGCTGGGGACGTTCCCACCATATCCGGTCGAGATACCGAATACGGCCCCGATTGCTTGCTCGATTTTACGGATTCGGGTACGTGAAGTGTCGATGGTGTCTCGAGCATCGTAGTACTCCCTCACTTGCTTCTTGTACGCTGAGGGGGGTGAGTGCTCTTCGAGATTGTCCAGTGCAGTGAGTACCTCGTCAATAGGGATGTCGCGTTCTGTGAGGAAGTCGACCGCGTCATCACCGATGAAGACACGAATCCGGTCACTCGGAACCGACCGGAGATGGTGACCGATGGGGAGATCGTGGTCATCCATGGGGAGGAAAGGTGTGGTGAGCGTTGAGCTCACCCAGTTGATGATCGTATCGACGAGTTCGTCGGGATCGGGGCGGTGCTGTCTGACATATCCGCCATAGCTGTTCCGGGAATTCTCGATTATCTTCTCCTGCGTTGTGACGCGAAGCCCCCACCACGTGTCGGTAAGCGTTCGATAAACGTCCACCTGGACGTGGAGATATGCGTAATCGAGTTTGTCGGCCTCGCAGGTGAACGTCCATTCGTCAAGTCCCTCACTGACGTCGAGCGTTGTTATTTGATTCTCATCGATGTCTGTCGGTGGTCCCCCAGAGTGGCCGGTGGTCGATGACTCAGCTGAAGTTTCCGATTCGGCTGGCGTAGAGGCGTCGTCATTTGGAGGAGTCGGTGACGAAGATGAGCTGTCGGAGTCGTCTGGTGACGCGGTCTTGGCGGTTGATGTGCTGTTGTTATCTGAATGAGCGAGGGAACTGAGGGTTGATTGCTTGGATGTCATAGGTGAAGGACCACTTGAAGCGGTGGTATGTTCGTGACTACTCCGACTGCTCGTCGGCAAGTTCTCGGGCTCGTCTCGCGAGAAGTCGTTGTACCCACGTTCGGTTTTTGTGCTGGTTCTCGTAAGCGAGGTACTGCTGGATCGTCTCTCGGGAATGCATACAGTGGAGGCCCGCCTTAATAAGGCGGGCGTTGGACGTGTCGAGAAATCGTTTCGGTGGGAGTTCCTCGATGATCTTGTCGTCTGAGTCAGTCCCGATATCTTCGACTCCATTGGATGACGCCTTACTCATAGGCCGAAGGTGGGGTGTGGATCGTCGGCGGGTCAGGCCACGTCTCTACTTCCTCCTGGACGGCTGTGAGGACGGCTTGCGCTTGCCTCGAATGTGAATCCTCGTTCGCCGGCGGGTCGATGAGTACCTGGAGTTCGAGGACATCTTCAAGTTCGATCTCCGGAACAGTGCGGTAGAGCGTGCGGAGGACCTTGTCGCGGATAGTTACAGGCGAGTCACCGGCTTGTGCGATCGTGTCTGGGTCGATAGTCGAGGCAGCAGTTGACATATGAAGCACTTCACCTGCTTAGCGGTGGAGAAAAACCCGCGTTTCTGGGTGATTTTCCGTTCAGAGGTGGTAGCGTTCTCCGTAGTTACCCCACGAAATCCGTTGTGGATCCTTATCGTGGGGTAACGCGAGGAGGCTAATCACCGTTGATACGCGTGAGTCCCTCTTGATACTCGATCCGCTTCCGTTCCGACTCGTTGCGGTACGCGAGCGTCCATCCGTTCTCATACTCGACCACGATCGCATCCTCGAGAGGGTCGTAGTCGGGATTCTCCGGATCGTAGACCGGTGCATCGTCAGGAGCGAAGGGACTCGGCTTTTCGTAGATATTTCGCCCGCTCGCTGCCCAGACGGGGTCCTGTGGCTCCTGAACCGCTTCTCCGTAGACGTCACAGGGGGTCGTCTCCGGCCAGAGATCGCGCTCCTGCCAGAAGGCACGCATCTCACGGAGACTCCGACGGACAGTCTCACGAATCCCGAGATGGTCGGCGGATTGCCAGCCATCGCGACTCCAGTACTCTCCGAGGTAGGCGACCTTGGCTGGTCCGTTCCAGTCCATTCCGACGATGTTCGCCGGCGCCGCATTCGTGAGTGTTGGCTGCGTGAGGTCTTGGAGCGCCTCGTACTGGATGGGGGGACTCCCGCCGAGGAGATGAATATGACGGTCACGCCAGTCCACTGGGTCGCTGTAGTCGTCTGCGTGGAGGGACGAGTAGCCGAGCGGATACCCGAGGACGAGGTCGTCGTCGATGATCTCGATTGCCTCGTGGCACTTCGGGACGATAATGTACGTTGTCGACGGGAACTCTTCGCGGAGGTTGCGAGCGAGTTGGGTGTACTCGCGAGCGTCCTGCGGCGTGTCAGCGTCACCGATGACGGCTACATCGGGCTCGTACTCGCGGAACCGGTCGACGTATCGGTCGGGATCGGGGTCGTGGAACTCGTTGTCAAGCATAACCACCGGGAGGTCGACGTTCCGGTAGGAATCAATCTGAAGGCGATAGTCCTCTCGGATGCCCGTGGTGAAGCCAAGTTTGTAGGCGTCTGTCGCGAACGGCGCTCTGAAGAGGAAGCCGATATATTCAGGGCGGCGAGCCGCGTCGAGGGTGTCCGGTTCGGGTGTCGCATGTGGTGGTGCGAACGGACGCTGTAACTCGGCCGGTGCCGAGGCTGTCTGAAGGGAACTGGAAGCCATACGCGGGACGTGTGAACAGCTGGTTGCGAGGAGTCTTGACGGACGATACGGATACCGTGCTGTGCAGCGGGTCAGGCCAGCTGCCGCGAAGAAAGACTTGCGAAGAGCGTAAGGAAGCGAGAGTGAGAGTCGGCCACTTTCCGTGTTCGGATGGACTGTTCAGCGTCTCTGTGGCGTCGATTGGCTAGTAGTTGTAGGCGTTCAGGTTTCTTTATTCAGCCGTGATCCCGGAATTGAGATTAGAGTTCGTTAAATTGCCTTCTTAACGCTTGATGACGATTGTCCGATCGCTGTGAACTGTAACTGGATGTCCACAGTACCGAAACGAAAAGGATTGCGTGTGTTCTTCAGACTCTTGTGGCGGCGAGTCAACGAGTTCCTCTAGTTCCTCTATATCAATTACGTCTTGAAGAGTTCCAAGTTGGGTCGGTCGACATTCCTCTACCTCTGCAATAACCCGCTTGACTGCAGTTTCGACCGATTCCGTATGTTGTACCTCGCGCTCCATACCCTAGAGAATTCACGAAACCCCAAAACACCCATACAATTTCATGCAAATCATTCAATAGAATGAAAAGCGAGCTTAACAGCTATTGTTGGGATCTATTGCACTGGTAATGTATCACGCATTCCTCGTTCAGATGCAACTCGTGGAGATGAGTCGTCCCACAGTTAGGGCAGGGCTGTCCTGGCTCCCAGTCATCGCGTTCGATAGCTTTGACGGAGTATGGTTCGTCGCTGGGATGAGGACCTGTGAACGTGTAGGGAGTCTCGCTGCGGGCGTCGGTCGACGTAGTGGAACCTGTCTCAGTCATATGGATCACACAGCCCGTCCGACGGGGTTTCTGGCTCGATGAGCCAGAAAAACCCGCCGAGCGGGGAGGTGCTGTTAGAACGGTGGTTCGACATCGACCGCTGCGACGTACTCGTTGAGATTCTCCTGCGCTAACGGCGCTTGACGGGTGGGTTCGTCCTCAGTTGGTGGGACCGTACGGAGCGCTGAATCGAACGTACAATGTGGGCAGTCGAACCAGTAGGTTGCGTTTTCGTTCGGAGCAGGGGCGGTGAAGATGATGATGAGCGGATCGACTCCGCATTCGGGGCAAGCGTGGGCCGAGGCGCGCTGATGATGCTGGCGGCGATCCGTTGTGGAGTGAGCACGAGAGGACATAGTGCGGGAAGGGGAGCAGTAGTTAGTTCGGCTGGGAAGCGAACTGTTCGAGCGTTTCCTGTTCGGTTGGTGCTGTCGAGGTAGTCGTAGAGCCGTTCTCTTGGTTATTCGAGCGGGTGACGGGTGTTCTGGAAGTGACGCCGGGGTCGCATTCGTGTCGGTCGTGATGCTCTTCGAGGTAGGCAAGGCGCTCGGGATGTGACTGGTGAAGGATAGAACCGTCGTCGGTGACGCAGTAATTCTCGGGTCGTGCGCCGCAGGTAGGACAGTCGACGTACCAGGAGGGATGGAGATACCAGCCCTCGCCACACCGAATACACGAGTGCTGTGCCTCGGCGTCTGAGTCGGTCACGTGGATATCCTGGGGTGAGCGGTCGGTCGCGTGGACATCGAGACCCGTGGTCTGTTTCGTATCGATACTGATGAGCCAGTCCTGCTCGGCGTCGGGATGCTCGATGATGGCGACGCGGGAGCGACGATAGTCGAGGCGCTTCGGCATACAGGTCGCGGTGTGGCCAACTTGAATGATGTCACCGCCTGCGGCGACGAGTGGGTGGAGTTCCTGCTTGAGTGCTGTATCCCGACCAGTGGTGCGGCCATCATAATTAGTGGTCTGCTGGAACGCCTCACTCGGGAGGTCCACGACGACGGTGTGGAAGGTGTCAGCAGCGAATTCGGCGGCAAGTTCACGCTCGTCGAAATGGTACGCGGCGTCGACGGATTCATCGACGCTCGTCTGCACCAAGTGGCCGTCGTGGGAGAGTAACCGTTCGTACGTCGAGACGTCGAGGACACGTCCGGAGAGGTGGGTGGCGAGGTAGTCGGCGACGCCGGCTTGAGGAGTGATCTCGGAGCTGAGGCGAATGTACTCGAGGTCGATGGGAGTGCTCCCGTTCCCGCTGGTCGCGACACCGCCTGACGCGGTGGCTCCTGCGTTCGGAACTGCGGCGTCAGTCACGTGTACTGGGCGGGTTGCCGACGCAGTCTCGTTATCGGGTTTCTGAGCGACGGTCCCAAGCCAGTCGTGCTGGCGACCGAGGGTGTTCCAGATGGTGACCTCTTCGAGCAGATACTCCTCTCCAGGCGGCATAAGCGTCGTCGTATAGCCGAGTCGGATGACGCGACCACCGGGTTTCAGAAGGGCGTCGACCACGCTAGCGAGTTCGGTGATCGTAGGTAGTGTGTCGTCCTCGCGATCGTAAGTAGTCGTGTTCTGTTGTTCCGAGAAGGGTGGGTCGAGGACGATCATATCGAACGATTCAGCTTCGAGGATGTCAGGAAGATCGCGGACATCAACGTGATAGTCAGCATCGATCTCGGGATTGATGTCGTTCCGGACGATCCGCCCATTATGGGTGAGCTGGGTCCGTCCAGCACACGCGTTGAGGACGCGACCGTCGAGTTGCGATTCGACCCAATCACGAAGCTTCTGTGCGTTGAACGTCCAGCGGTCGGGTTGGATCGTCCAGTAGGAGAGCGAGGTGGGCATACTGATGAGTGGAGGATGGTTCGCGGAGCGGGCGCTACAGGGAGGGCGAGTGTTACTGATGGGTTACGTCGGGGACGTGGCCGGTTCGGCCGAGATTGTATCTGACGTATCTGATGTTGGTGAGGTATATGAGTTATTCAACAGAGTTGATTGAGTCTTGAGCATTCTGAGTCCTCGGAACCGATCGGACGGGAGAAATCAAACGATAGAGGCGTTAATTATTAAGTCGGGGTCTGAGAATCGGGGAATCGCATGGCAGACCTGATTGTCCAATCGAAGGTTCGAGAGCATCTCGACGAAATGAACGTCTCGGCAGACTTCTTCGATGCGCTTGACGAGGAAGTCGCTGACCTCCTTGACGATGCTGCGCGTCGTGCAGACGCGAACGACAGGAAGACCGTTCAAACTCGAGATCTCTAAGCCGATTTCGTCATCCTATTTCGTTTGATTCGCTGTTGTTATCTGCACTTTCTGTAGCCGCCGCTCTGAGACACTATACGGTGACGATGGTGTCGCAGTTCACGCATCGAAAGAGGATGGTTTCGCAGTCGGGATCATCGTAGTCGACATCGTGATCGGGGAGGACGGTTGGATCGGAGACGAGCTCGTTTCCCGTGAGGTTCTCGCCGCAGTCACAGGTGAGCGGCCAGTCGAGGGATGAAAGGAGGTCGCTATCTGGAAGTATCCCATACGATGCTTCGTCGACGTACTCGTTTTGGATAGGGTTGAGAAGGTCCTGCGAAACGGCGCTATGTTGGCCGTCGAATCCGCCGTGCCAGAAGACATCGATGGCACGATACTCGATGGTGAGCTGCGTCTTGCATCTCGCACATCTGACGTGGACGTAGTGGGTGTCGAAATTGTTCGGCACCCCTTCTTCGGTAGATTCGAACTTGGAGTTCTGACAGACTGGACACGCTGGCTGTATACTGATGTATGTCGGCTCAGCGGCTGGGTCTGCGTCCTCGTCAGTATCTTGATTCTCGGACGTTGTATCTGGTGGTTCCATAATGATGAGCTGGGTGTGGGATTACGCAGACGATTCAGACGGTGCGTCGGGAGTTTCCGTAGCCGACTCCTCGGACGGGTTCTCAGGAGCGTGGTCGAACGAATTGTAGGTAAGAGTCCCATCAGGCCAAGCGACCCACTGGCCGGCAAGCAGCGGGAAACGACACTTCTCGAATCCGACGGTCTCCACGACGAGTTGCTCCTCAAGATGGGGAGCGAGACGTTCAAGGAACTCCTCGGTGCAGTATTCTGTTCGATCGACGACACTCCCGTCTTCGTCGAAAATTGGCTTTGTGACCTCGAAGGCGACGTACCCGTAGAGTTCGAGGTACGGGTCGGCGTCCTCCTGGTCGGGTTCGACGACGCCGATGGTCAGGGAGTAAAAACTCCCGTAGAAGTCGTAATCGTCGATGATTGCTTCGATAGCCTCGACCGCATCGGGGTCGACGGTCGGATGATTCGATGCGGTGGTTGCTTGCAGGGTTGCCATAAGCGGTTCAGGCCCGTGGCCGCAAACAAAGACGCTAGGAGCCGAGGGACTGCTGAAGTGATCGAGGGGACCAATAGGGTTAGGCGGTGTCGGTTGATGAGGGTGTGAAATCTTGAAAAGTGTCCCATTCGCCGGGGTACTCGATGCCGGCGTCCTGGTGGATTGTGGTCTGGACGGCGCCGGATGACTCAACCTCAACGAGGACGTCGTCGCGACCGAATCGAGTCGCGAGGAAGTCGTGGATCTCCTCAACCGGCGCGATGACAGCTTCGGGAGCGTTGTGTGCGGTTTCGATCGTCATAGACGGATCACTTGATGCGGCCAGTGACAAATTCACGTCGGGATTTGATAGCACCCAATCTCTTCCGATCCGCACCCGGGACATTCATCAGTGTCCGAAGAGACGTTGTCCCGCACTGGCGACACTCGACGACCATCTCTGTCTTCCCGGTGGAGAGAAACCGAGCGAGAATTGTGCGGACACTCATAAGTTGTCCTGTTCCGGCGGCTCTGAATTAATGGTTCTGGTGGGCTGTCTCCCCGAAATTCTGGTGTGGACGGCCTGCAAGCCCGCTAAAAGCTCATTTTTGACAACATTCAAGGTTCGTGTGGAAGGAACACTATCACACGCTCCTTCCATCCCCTTTCCATGCCCGACGACACGCAGATACTCGGTCACTGCCCGGACTGTAATGAGCGTATTACTACTGCGTGGACCCTAGTTGAATACGAAAAAGATGATGGTACAGAAGGCGTGTGGGCCGAGTGTCCGGGATGCGAGGACGTTGTCGCACCGGAGTGATGCACTTTGTGCTGAACTTTGCTGAATGTCGCCTTCTGCTACTCGCGTGAGCGGTGTTGTCCGAGGCGGTCCTTGATCGCGATGATGTTATCCCGAAGGTACTGAGCTTCTTCAGGGTCGATCTGTCCGTTGTTGGCTAGTCTATTGACGGTGTTGAGGAGGCCCTGGATGTTGTCGTCGATCTGTACCGGTACCTCGAACGTATCGGCCTCTGGGTCGTAGAGAGCGGCGAAGTCGTAGCACATCCGGTAAACCTTCCCACAGACCTTGCAGACGGCAGGGAGTGAAACGGTCTCGGACTGCGGATCGATGTCTGCCTCGACGTCGAGGCCGGGATCGCGAATCAGCCAGCCGCCCTCGAGGCAGTCGTGGGTTTCCCAGCAGTCCCAATGTGCCTCGCCCTCAAGGTGAATGTCGTCGTCTTTGTAGAGGTTCTTCGTTTCGCGTTCGTCAGCGAGATAGCCACAAATGGCGCAGGTTACGCTGTGGGCGTCAATCCAGCGGTCGTCGGTCGGATCGGATTCGGACATGAGTGTGGCGTTAGTCGGGGAAGTCTATTGCGTCGGGATCGGTTGCGACGCGGCAAGCTGCCTTGTTGAGTTCGTCGGCGTTGAGGGCCAATCCGATGAGCTCCTCGATGGCTTCCTCGTAGGCTGAATACGTCTCGGTTGGACTCGACGTATCCTGGAGCCGCTGGTCGAGTGCCTTGCGGAAGCGTTGCTGTGCGCGGTGTCGAGAAAGACTACCCATACGTAGATTCCTCCACCAGTAGAGGGGAGAGAGAAATTCGGTCGACGATCTATCTGAGTTACCCCACGCAGAGATGGTATCGCCCATTTCGTGGGGTAACTGACAGAGACGGCCTGCTCAATTAGCGCGTTAGAGCCGCGATTACACGCCGATCGTCGCGAGGACCTGCGGGATATAGATAGCTGCTCCTGTGGCACCGAGTCCAGCGACAAAGAGGGCGTTATTTGCCGTACTGTTCGCTGACGTCGTAAGATTCCACGTGTACTCCGTGTCGTCCACGGGGGCGAACGGTTGGATCCCCATCGGCGTTATCACGTCACCGAGGAGGTGCGTCGTGAGCCCCAGCGCGACGAGAAAGCCGACGCCAAGCGCAGGAACAACGAGAGACGGAGCGCTTGCTGTTGACAGCGTCCCGTTCACCGATTGTGTTCCCTGAAGCGCCGCGGCCCACGTCACAGCCGTTGCGATCGTGGACGCGACGATGATGAACCAGACGGTGTGCGTGATACCGCGGTGCGAAACGAAGGGGAGACGCTGGTCGATATCGGGAATCGGTGCCACGCCGGCGACGATAAGTATCCCCAAGAGGGCTTCTCCGGATGCTCGACTAACGGTAAGGAGAAACGCCAGCGGTGAGAAGGCGAGAAGAGCGAGCCCGTAATGACCGCGTCTATGCATCTCTGGAGCTGTTGCTCCATCTTCTTCGTGCAAGAAAAAGACTGTTCCGGGAAGTGAGACTGTCTCATCCTCACTGCGGAAGCGCGGTAGCTTCAAGCACCTCCTCGACTGGCGGTTTGAGGATTGGCTTGATGAGCAGGGGGGAAAGCGAGGAGGCAACAACGGTGGTCGCTCGCTCGGTCTGAGTAGCACAGCCGGGCGGGATCGAATCAGGTATGGGGACAGGTACGCTGTCGTGTTGAGCTGATGACTCGTTCTCTTTGAGCCCCTTGAGGTAGACGCGATCCTGCGTTGCGGTGAGACGCAAGTAGTCGTAATCTGTTTCGTTTGGTGCCAGCCGCTCGTAAGTAGCCGTCCTGAGGCCGTATTTGGACAGCGTCCACTCCAGGTCGTCGGTGTCAGGGAGGTGCGTTCGGATTGTGGAGGGCTCTGTATGGAGTTGGGCAACGACCGTCGCGACTGCGGTCTTGATGTCTTCAATACGTGCGTTCGTCCCTCCGGAGACGCCGTAGTCGCCGTCGTTGTTCTGGACGCTGTGGCCGCGTATCCCAGAAAGTCGCGCCTTATCGCTGGTGTCTGCCTTCCGAACCTGTGAGGGGTTCCCGTAGCCGGTCACGAGTTCGGTCATATAGTGCCACATCCCGTCGCGGTTCGCTCCGGAGTCGTTCAGATAGATACGGTGTCGGACAATCGACCCGCCTTGTCCCCATCGTTCGTCGAAGGCACGTCCCGAGGCTCGGTAGGTGATGGTCGTATCGTCGTGGTAATCGAGTTCCCACTGACCGATACGGGCTGGGGCGACTTTGAGCTCATCAGGAAGGTCAGATGTACAGAAGACGTTATGATCCGGAGTGAGCGCCATAACCTGATCGACGTTCAACAGTGCCGACGGATATGTTTCCTCGAAGACCCTGTGGACATTTTCGTAGAAATCGTTTAGCGGTGTTTCCGCTGTGGAGTGGGTCGCTTTAGACTTCTCAGTCGTCGATGTTACTGCGGGAGTATTTGTTGAGTGGCCGGATGTCGATTCTTCGGTCGTCGTGAACGCATCGAGTTGGGATTGGGAATTCGATGGCATCGTGAGAACTCCGTAATGTTACGAATGACCAACGTGAACTGGCTAGTCGTCGACGCGAGCGAGCGTGTAGTCGTCGTTCCTATCGAGGTAGCAGTGTAGTTCACATATCCGTCGATGGGTCGCAAGCTGGTTGATATCGAGTGCGCTGATAGAGTGCGTGGACGTCTCGAGCGGAGCCAACAATCGTCTTCTCAAGGACACGTCGCCCGTCACGGATGATAGGAGTGAATTGCTCGCTGGCGATCCGGAGGATTGCGTCCAGTCTCGTACAATTTTCGAAGTTGGTAGCAGGAAGATCAAGGACGAACACTTGACAGGTGACGAGCTGATCGTCTACGAAATTCCCTTGGATGTGATCGCGGGGATCCGTAGTTGGTTTTCGGGTGTGAGTCGGGTCGAAGCAGTACGCTCGATAGACCTGCGCTTCGGCGGTTTCTTCGCTGGCCTTGAGATGAGGGTATCGCTCGAGGAACCACGCACGGGTGGACATCGGTGCGGGCCCGATCGCAGCTACGACGCCAGACTTGGTTTGTGCGAGACCCCGTGGCGGCGTCGCGTTGTCCTCGAGGGCCTGGAAGAGTTCTCGAAGGGCTTGACGCCGGTTCGCCTCGGATTGGAGAACAACGGACATTGTGGAGTGTGGAATACAGATAGTTATTCGCTGAAGGCGTCAAGCGTGACGTTCTCGATGGTATCGGGATCATCGATCGTGACGGCGTCCTCAACGTTTCCTTCAGAGAGGTCGCTATCGTTGTTGGTGTCGTCCTGAGCGGAGCCATCGGCCTCCTCAAAGTCCGTTTTGATGGGTACGTTGTCGGGGTCAAGTTCGGTGATAACCCCGTTGGCGGTTGAGTCGGTAAGGATTCGCATGGGATGGTTTATTCGCCAAACGTGCCACGTCTCGTAGGTGAGGGAGTTTCCGTGGACGACGTACGCGGGGATGGCGTGGAGTGCAAAGTTGATGACGGCCATATGAGCGCACGTCTTGTCGATGTCGCGTGCAACGACAACGGTGGGCGTGTTAGGTGAGATGTGACGGAGCTGCTGGACAGCGTGGAACGGGAGTCGACCACTCCTGCACGCCGGATCGCTGATCGTGATAGGGTCCTCCTGCGAGGCATCACGAATGCCTTCGGGGGTGCTGAAGAGCATCTGAGCCTTCGCGATGGCGATATTCTGGGGTGTGAAGTGCTGGCCGAAGACATCACTTTTAGCTCCGTAGTATTCGTAAATCCCACCGAGGAGTTCCGCCGAGTGCGGGTATCCCGGAACGGTCGTTTCTTCCATTGTATTGACGAGGGCTCCGAGTGCAGTCCCATAGGTCTCGAGAACATCTCTGGTGAGATCGTCGTCATCGTGGAGACGATCTGTGAGGTCGTGAACAAGTTCAAGGTAGTCGTCGTCGTTTCGACTAAGAGCGGTGACGATGAAGTTTAGCCAGTTCGTGAAGATATCGTATGTGCGAAGGCCCGTTTTCTGGTGGACTTCATCGAGATGCTCGGTGATTGGTTCGTATGTACTCGGGTCAGGGATGGAAGCCATCGACGAATCGCCTCAGTTTAACACGGGGAGGGAAAAATCTAGAGAGGGGACACCCCACCAGTTCCGGCGTAAGGAGAGGCGAAAATCACCCCACCGGTTCCGGCGTTATCGCAATGGGGTCACCCCTAGACTTCCGTCGTAAACGAGGGACAAATCGTATGAAGTCTCCAGATCTCGGGAGGGGACACCCCACCAGTTCCGGCGTTAGCGTGCGAATTTACTCTCTTTAGATGAAAGTAAGAGCGGGATGAGTGGAACCAAAAGACGGAAGAAAAGCTCCAGAACCCTCGTCAAGAATGAATACTTCAGGATACCACGGACAGATTAGAGACGAGAATTGGTCTCGGGAAAATCCTATCACTACTCGATGACGGACCCACACCCCTTCGGTTCCGTCGTTAGATAGACAAGGGCAACGCAGCTCAAGATCACGATGACCAGACACACCCCACCGGTTCCGACGTTAGCGGCCGTGAAAAGCGATAACTAGACTGAGAATAGCAGAAGTCGTCTGTATTCTGTCCCACGATAAGAATATGTAAAAGTTGAGTTAGTAAACCCTAGCTTTATTACAATACAGCTTGAATAACTCCGCGGGACGAAATACTAGAGAGAAGGAAGCAGAGCGACTGGTAGATTCGAGATGAAAATCAGTAACGGGTTGGAACGTCCAGAAACGCCGTAGAGACGCGTTCTATCCACTAAACCGCGATTGTACGTATCCTTCCCGTGGGGGGTACACGTTCATCGGTAACGACGGAACCGAAGGGGTGTGTGTGTGTTGGGTTCCGTGATTGTTCGAAGATCGAGGTAGTCCTTCCAGTAGACCTTCTTTCGTGGTAGATTTACGTCGGAAGTCGAGGTGGGAATACTTTTAAGTAATCGGGTTTCGTCGGTGCCTCTATGTCAAACGGCACCTCGACTTCCGATGAAAGTCGAGATTTGGATTCTACGTCTTCAGACGGTCAAGACGACCAATCTCGCGTCCAAACATCGGAACCGAAGGGGAGTCCAGACGAGAATGGAAAACCGCCATCAAGCGACGGGGACGGTCAACAATTCAAGGTTGACGACCCGCTCTTTTCTCAACGGAAGGGGGTTTTCCAAAATAAGGAGATGGTCCGTGTCGGTTGGGTACCTGATGGCGATCGAATTGTCGGACGTGACGATTATATTTCCACTATCAGTAGCTGTCTGAACGACGCTGTCTATGGTGGTGCCCCAAATCACATCTCAATAACCGGGAAGACAGGAACGGGAAAATCTCTCGTCTCCCGATACGTCACTCGGCGAGCTGTCAATGCGGCAGTTGATGATATTCGAATAGGCCATACGTATCTAGACTGTTCGAAATCCTCAACTGAAGTCCAAGTCATCTCGACAATCGGGCAACAGCTGAACGACGAGGATATCTATGACGAGGATGAGGACATCGTGAAAATGCCCGATACCGGGCTTCCGAAAGACAAGTTCTACAAACGGCTCTGGCAGATTCTCGATCACTACGATTCGGCTATCATCATTCTTGACGAAGTCGACCTTCTCAAGAGCGACCACGTTCTGATGAGTCTCGCGAAGGCCGTCGAATCGAATGATACGTCGTGTCAAATCGGAATTATAGCAATAAGCAATCAAATCAACTTCTTCGACGAGCTGAACCCACGCACCAAGAGTGCCTTCCAGACCCAAGAACTCAACTTCGACCCATATAACGCAAATCAGATTCAAGAGATTCTTCGAGGGCGTGATGACGCATTCCGTGATGGTGTTCTAACTGGTGAGGTTATTCCTCTTGTCGCGGCTTTCTCAGCCCAGGAACACGGAGATGCACGGAAAGCAATGCGGTTATTCAGGACCGCAGGAGAGCTAGCCGATCGTGAGGGAGCTGACTTGGTCGAAGAAGACCACGTGCGAAGAGCCCAAGACGCACTTGAAAAGGATCGATTCCGCGACTTCCTCCAGGGAACCCCCACTCAAATGAAAGCGGCTTGTCTCTCTATCGCTGCTAAGTCACTTTACTCGCGTGACGATTACATCATCACAGGTGAACTCTACGATGCGTACCAGCAGATCACTAACGCGATAGATATGGACACGATCGGGATACGGCGGTTCCGGGATATTCTCGATGAGATGCAGCTCAGCCAGGTAATCGAAACTAAAGAGGTGAATATGGGAAAAGGCGGTGGCCGCCACAACTCTCATCGGTTACTCCACAATCCTGAGGCTATCCTTGATATCGTAATGGAGGATTCTCGATTCGGAGATATCTCTAAATCCTCGCTGAAACGGTTCGCCTGACTAATCAGGTGTTATACTGATGAGACGTACCTTCGTTTCGTCCACTCGTCGCGACGGGGCACAGTACGTCCTTCACGGTTCTCCCAATCAGTACTCGAGACGGGTTTGATCCGATCGAGTTCGAACCCAGCGGCTCGGTAGCAGACTCCAGTGTTGTCGTCGACGCCGGAGATCGCGACGAGCCGCTTTCGCTCGGTATGCTCACGTACCCAGTCTCGAAGACGCGCAAGCATCCAACTCGACGTATTCGGTGGGCGATTCGGGTGATTCGCAAGCCGTGTAACGTACAGCTCTTCACGAGCCCCGTCGTAACTGTATGTGTACGGCTGCGCGAGCACCGCCACTGAGTACGGATGCCCATCCTGGGTAGCGATGAATCCGGCCTTCCATTTCGCGACACCGCCGAGGCGATGGTTGATGCGGCCGTCCGGACCACCGATAAGAAGGTGATTGACGAGTCGCCGACTTCCTCGTCCGCTAACGCGGTGGACTGTGAGGTCGGTGACGTCCTGGAGAGGCGGTGGCGTGACACGCTCGGGTTCCCAATGGGAGACCCTCCAGTTCGGTTTTTCACCATGTTCGACGTCCAGTCGTGGGAAATCCGGCATTCCCGCTGGCGGGTATGTACGCCACTCGGGATTACTCGAATGGAGCGTTGCGACCATCGACTCATCGGCAGGGAGCCGTTCCTGGAAGTTGACGGCCAATGAACGGCCTCCTTGAGTGAGCTCAACGTTAGTGATTAGGCGACGTCGATAAACAGCCTTCACCTCGGGAATAGGGAACCGATTTCGAGAGTCGATGACAGTTCGCTCGAAGATGTGGTCTCCGGTGCGGATCGTCGATGCGAGCTCGGTTGGTTTGTTGCTGGCCAGCGAGGAATGGTCAAGAGGTGCTGGTTCTGAACCGTTGCGAACGGGGAAAGCAAGTTCTGACATACCGGTGAGTCAACAGGGTGATGGCGGTTACTCGGTCTCCGGAGCGATGTGGTGGAGGGAGTGACCGTCTGGACTAAACCACTCACAATTGAAGGAGACTAATCGGGGGATATCCCCACAGCCGAATTCGAGGACTGCTTCAACCGTCGTGTCGTCGACGATCGTGACGCGGTATAGTTCGCCGTCGTAGGAATTCCAGTACCGCTCACCGACTGCAACGTCGATCCGTCCAGTCGTCGCGAACACTGTTAATTTTCCCGTCCGGGAGCTCTACCCGGAAGGCTATCCGATTCGGGTCGTTAAGCGTCTCGAAGAGATATGACTCACTCGACATAAAGCGCTAGAAATGGACGTCGGCGGGTACGAGCCATCCCCGGGACATCTGCTCATCTTCTTTCGTGGCCGCTGCGGCGTCACCGTTGCCGCCGGAAGTACCGGACGAGGCGTTGTGTAGGCGATCGACGTATTTGTCGACGGCCTTCGGTGATACGAGACCACCTCCGTATTCGTTATAGATGTACACTGACGGTCCTCGACATTCGGCGAGCTGTCCTAGGTGGAACCGTACTCCGTCGACGTTGTTCATCACGTCCTCAACGGAGAGATTGTCGACTTTCGACTGGAATCTCGACAACGTATCTCGGAACTCCTCCGTTTGTTCTTCGAGTGCGTCATCGAGGAGCGCTTGTCCCTCCTCGCTGTCGAGTGGGAACGCTGGGGGGACTGTTGTCTCGTCGACGGTCTCAGAGCTGCCGTTATTGATGACGTTCACGACGTGCGACTTGTAACGCGAGTCGGCTTGATCGAACGTCCCGTAGTAGTCGTAGACACTGGCAGTATCGACGCCGACACCGACGAGTTTGTCGAGGGCGCTGTGAGCGTGGACGAGGGCGTCCTTTTGAGTGGTACCGGGAACAAGCACGCGGATAAGCTGATGCATCTATCGATAGAACCTCCACTCTTTGTGGAGGGTGAGAAATTCTCGGTGAGACTGTGTTGTACAGTGTTTGGATGGTAAACTACTGTGACCACGCAGTGAGGTTTGCTTGCCCGACGGCAGGCGGATTGGTGTCATCGCCGATTACGGCGGCAGCATAGTCACGAGCGATCGTCAGAGCGATGTCGAGTCCGCACCCGTCGGGTGGATTTCGGACGTCGACCATCTCAGTTTCGTGTGCATAGTCCCACGGGGCGAGCGCGACGGTAGCGTTCCCGCTGCATCGCCACGTTTTGACGACAAGGTACGGATATGTTTCAGCAGTCACTTCGAAACCGTCTGCGGTCGTGCTCCCCGTAAGTCGCTGACCTTCGTGAGCACCTTCCCGATGGTAGTAGACAATCACCTCTCTGCTCTCGATGTAGTAGTGCGTGAGTTCGTAACCGGGTGGTGGGTCGAACACAGCCTCGTTGACAGCAGGGTGCTTCCAAGCGCCGGGAGAGATAGCCTCCATCCAATCGACGGCTTTGTCGATAGCTCGGACAACACTAGCCGAACGGTCGTCCTCCACGGCGTCGACGGTCGCGACCGGAGCGCGGTTGTGGAAGCCTTGTACGCGGTCGTCGATGGCTTTGACAGCTACCTCGTCGAAGTGGTCGAAGACGGCGACTGATTGTGGGGCATCGGGAGCTGTCCAGACGTGAGCGTTCCACGAAGCCTCGTCGTCGTAGACCCACCCATTCACAGTAGAGGGGGGTGAGACGGTGTCGGGAAGCGGTGGCCTTACTGGCATTTTGGAGTGTGGTCGGCCGAGTGAGTGGTTTCGTGGGTGTGCGGGGCGTAGTGGATGTACTGATCGAGGAGTTCGTGGACGTAGGCGGGTGGAATGACCTCACGGAGGGCTTTCGCGGGCAACGGGGCGTGCGGGGAGAGACCGTGGGCCTGCCGGTAGCCGGTCACCGGGGCTTCGCGGTCGCCGATTGCGTAGTCGAACTTCTCGGGATGCGAACACGGCGTCCCGTGCGCGAAGAACGACGTCTCGAAGAGCCGGTGTTTGCGGACGCCAAGTCCGAACGCTGACCCGCAGAACTGGACGGGATTCTCAAGATGATCGCGAGCACCTGGGACGTTCTCGAGTATCCAGACGTCGGGGTCGATCTCCTGACAGAGGTCGCGGGCGAGCGGGATGAGGTTCTCTCCGGAGCGCGCGAACTGGAGGCCGGTCGCGAACGTGCAGGGAGCGGACGCCCAGACGATTTCGATCTGGTCGGCGTAGTCGTCGACGACCTCGGGAAGTCCCTCGGTCAGGTCGTGTTTGACGAAGACGCCGGGATAATAGCGAACCTTCCGCGGGTCGGTGTCGATGCCGATGACTTCCCAGCCGAGCCTGCGGTGGCCGTACGTCTGGAGCCCGCGGCAGGCGCCCCCGGCGCCGGCGAAGAGATCGAGCGCGAGTGGGCGATCCCAGAGGTCGTCGAGCGTCCGATCGCCGATGGTCGTATCTGAGACGACTGACATCAGTTATCCCTCCACTTCGAGGCGGACCTGTCCGGGCGAGGGTATCCACGGGTGATTTTCCCAGCAGTGGAGTGCGTGGTTGAGGGGTTCGTCGAAATCCTCGCCGCACGCGCCGCACTCATAGGTTGTTTCGCACCAGCTGGACGTGAGTTCCTTCGCGGTGACCGTCGTCTCGACTGGGTCGGGAGCCTCGGATCGGCGGACGTAGTCGTAACCTATGACGGTGCGATGCTCGAGGCCGGTGCGAGCGAGGCGCGTGGGCTTGTCCTCTGGGAGGAATACCCAGCGGACGTAGCCGTCTTCGGAGGCCTTCGCCGACGGCTGGAGGATGTACCAGCGGTCATGGTCGTCACGGAAGAGATAGCGTTCATTGCCCCGGTTCTTGAGATAGAAGGGGTCGCCGGTTCCGGGGATGAGGCGGAGGCCGAGTGTCGTCGAAACGGCGGCGAGGAGACGATCTTCGAGTGACGGTGGAGCCGCGTCTTCCGGTTCAGTTTCGGTAGAGGTGTAGGCTGTAAGAGTAGCGTTCTCCGTCATGGCGACCACCCCTCGAAGGTCGCCTGCTCTGTGGGCGCTGCGGGCTCGTCGAGTCGGTTGACGGCGTCCGAAAGCCAGCTCATCTGGTCGCCGATGCCGTCATTGTTGATTTCCTCGAAGAGGAAGCGGGGTTCGAGGGGAAATTCAGTGAGCTGGTTGGGATTGCCGGTCAGCCTCGAAATCCCGTATTTGAAGACGCCGCGGTCGCGAAGTGGGTTGATGTAGTCCTGACCGGCGAGGATGAAGAGCGTCTGCGCGTTCGTCGTTTCCGCCGGGTCGCGGACAGCGCGAAAGGACGCAATCCACTTTATGAGGCCGAATGCGACGAGCCGCGTCCACTGGCCGAGCTCGGTAACTATCTCGCGACCGTCAGGTCGGCGGAGGCCATTGGGATTTTCGACGCGGTGATCGGGATTTGTTTCGTCATCGCCGAGATCGTCGATTGATTTGTTGTAGTACTTGACGTCCTCACAGGGCATCAGGGCGTGGTGTTTGGAGGAGAGAATCGTCCACGGGCTGGTGCCGTTTCGGCCGCCCTCGACGCCGGTGATGCGTCTGGCGAACTGCTTCTTCAGGCCGAAATAGTTCGAGGTGTAGAGATCGCGAGCCTTCCACGCGGGCCCGGTTTCGTCCGTCCAGTCGGGGCCGAAGGACTCGTCGGGGCCGACCGAGGCCACACGGAGGTCGTCTTCGTTGGTTGGGTCGCGCTTTGCGGCCCCACACCCGATGAGAGCGAGCGCCCCGTGTTCGTAGATATCCGAGAGGTCACTGAGCTGAATCCGCTCGCCCGTAGGGGAGACGTGGTCGTTGGCGGACTCGACCGATGGATGCGCCGGCGAGATACTCATCGACTCGCCCTCCTAGTTGAGCGGGGATGGGGGATGGTGTGACGTTCCGGGCCGGGGAAACCGTACCGACGCACGAACGCAGAGTACGCTGTCTCGGTCGTCGTGGGTGACTGTGTAGGCATGAAACCGCTCTCGATTTCAGTAGGAGAGAAAAACCGACCGACTGTGTTCCGAGACTGGCTACAACGGCTCTGTCTTAGCGTACCAGTTCCGAGAGATGTTCCAGTAGCCGTGTGAGATACAGCGCGCATATCGGTCACTGATATCTCGGGTGCCAGTGGGAAGACGAATCGGTAGAGACTGGTTTTATTTGTCTATCCGCACTGAGGAATCGGAAAACTCGACGCTAAGCGAGTTCTACTAGGTCGAGACGGTTCTTCAGTCAGACATCGACTTTTGACTCGATGTAGATGTGTGATATGTCCCCTTCGTTAACGTACGCGTAGTCGCCAATAGAGATCTTCTCCCGGATTTCCCCGTTCTCATCCCGGATGATTTTCTGCGGGTACTCCAAAAGTACGTCCTTCCCGTGGTCTTGTGTATCGTACACATTGACATACCCGTGAATCTCCCGGCCTTCCGTCGTCACCACCCGCGCCTCAATAGGGCGCTCTGCACTATCCAGCATAATCTCCCACGTTTTCTCCCGTCGCGTCTGCAACCCGTCCTTCAACCGATTATCAATAAACCAGCCAGCTGCGCACCCATTCACTGACGCGATTCCCAGCAAAATCAGATACGCTAGCCCAAGCTCACCGAGAGTATATTCGGCGGTCACCACTGATTCGAGTGGTTGACGAAAGGCAATCGCGTAGGTGAGAACCAGTAGGGAGAGCGCAATTCCGCTGGAAACGAGGGTGTACGCGGTTTTATTGAATCGGTCGACCTCGACAGTCACCTTGCCGACGTACCGTCCGATTCGATACGTTACGAACCCGGGTACGAGGATGAAAAACGCGTAGACAAGGTCGATGAGTGGGAGATTGAAGGAGACCATAATATCAGTCGGTTACCAGCCTCACTCGTCGTCTGACTCTCCGTCGTCGTTCTCCCTCGGGTCTTCGTCCGGGGTTGAGGCTACGTTCGCTTTTTCCAGTTCCTCGTACTTTGACTCACTATCGGCTTCACTATCATTGTCTTCGTCATCACTCATATTTTAGACTCGGGTTGCTCACTCGTCCTCAACTTGAGTGATGTCCCCTGTGTCACGAGGGTCTTCATCCGGGGTTTGTGCGACTGCAGCCTTTTCCAGATAGCGCTTATCGTTCTCTGAACCGTCTGAGTCGTCTGTCATACTATCTAATCCTCCCCGCCTTCGCCGCCACTACTCCCTCCGTCGCCTCCAGCGTCACCTCGGGGATCGGAGTCCGGTGTGTCTGCGACAGTGGCTCGCTCGTTGGCGCTTTGCTTCTTGTCCTTCGACTGCTTCCTGCTGTCGTCGTCGGTCATGAGTGGTTAATCTTCCTCGCTCCCGCTGCTGTCGCTTCCCCGAGGGTCTTCGTCCGGGGTGTCCGCTACTCTGGCTTTTTCGTCGGTTGCTTGTTGTCTGTCCTTCGACCCGTCTCCGCCGTTGTCATCGTCGCTCATGGACATATGTCGGTGGTTCGCACTTTTATATGTTCGTGTAAGTAACTGGCATCCTCTTATTCGCGAACCGTCACTGACGTTGACTTCATCGGGCCTAGCTGGATTTTGATCGTGTCTCACACCCATCTAGACTTTGTTTTTCAGAGTCAGACCACAAGTTCATCGGAACTCGGCTCCGGTATCAAAATACTGTACACTCGGCGCACCCAGCTTGCGGTCGTAACAGATTAGTCAGGAGTTCGGCATAACGCTAAACTATAGACCGCTTTGAGACGGCACCGATAGTTTTGCTGATGGTAGAGACGTACTATAGGCCCACCAACTAATTCACACAGATTCGCTCAAAATAAACGCACTCGGCGTGCTGACTACAGCCTCTATATCGTCTATGCGTCTCCTAACAAGAGACTGAAAGATTGAGCCTCTTTACCGGTAAGTGAGCCCCTTGTGTGTATTGACGGCGGTGAAAAAACCATCAGATTCTGGTGATTTCATAGAGTCGGTCAGAACATATCGAGACCGGCCTGTGCCGGGTCACTCTCGTCGGTTGTCTGAGTGGCTGTACTCTCGGCTGTCTTGGGGTTCTCTCCGGGAGTCTGTCCGGGAAGACTCGGGAGACTCCGAAGAAGTTGGTCGGAGACCTCACCGGCCGCGAACCACTCGGCGAGAAATTCTGCTGCCGTTGTCGTGGAATCGTGGAGCCAGAATGCCGTCGGGACACCGTCGGTTTCGATGTCAAGTTCATTGACGTGCTCGGTGAACCAGCGGTCGCGGTCGCGCTTGAGCGCTTCGCGAAGGTCACGGGCTCTATCGCGAATTTCGTCGTCTGCGGGGAGGATCGGGAAGTTCGAGGGAAGCATCGCGTCCACTTCCTGGTCATTGCCGGCGATCCCATCGAGGTACTGGCGGAAGGCGTACTGGTAGAGGCTGACGAACTCCGCGTTCGTGAATGCGGCGTGCGTGAGGGAGGCCGTCGAACAGAGTGCCGCGAGCTCGCCCCACGTTGCGACGGGTACACGCTCACCTGTCGGAGTGTCCTCAACGAGTGCGCGGCGTTCCTCGTGGATACCGTCCTCAAGGTTGGCGGCGCCGGCGGCGTGGTTACTCGCGACGACCGGGTCGGCGGTAACGCGATACGTCTGGATCTTGGTGAGAGTGACTGTGTCGATCTGCATAGTCAGGAGGAGTGGGGTGCTTGGGTAGGCTATCGTCGAACGTGTGAAGTCCGCGAGACATCGGGACTCACAAGCAGGCTGGTGACGGGTCGTGTGGGTGGTGGTCGGTGCCGTCGAGTGAATCGCACTCGGACGTGTCGTCTTGAGTGGAACATGACGGGCAGGAAGCGGGGTCGTTGTCGTGTGGGCAGCGGAGGGGGGCACCGTCTCGTTCCAAGACTGTCTGGACGGTATCGAATTGGGCGACGATGAGAGTGTCTGTCGCGACGTGGTAGTAGGCGTTGGCGTCGACAACGGTGTTGTCGAGGACCTCGACGGGGATCGCGTTGTGGAGAGCTTCAGTGAGCGTAATCGCGGGCGACCCGCGAATGAGCCACTGCAGCTGGGGGTGGCTCCCCGAGTCTGTGATGGAAGGCGTCATCGTGATCACCGTTGCTTCCGGGGCGTGTGAGTGGCAGCGACGGTCGGGCTGACGAACCGGCGGGCGCGCTGCGGGATGTCAACACCGACGTCGATTGGGAGAACGTACTTGGCATCGATGTCTCCTTCGTAAGCGTTGGCGAGACAAGACGCAGCCGCCAGTTCGTGTTTGCACATCACCGCCCACTTGTTCGTCTGCTTGTAGGGACAGCCACAGACGACGGCGTCCGACCAGGGAAGGAACGCGTAAGTGGACCCGCTGGCGAATTCCCCGACGAGGAGCGGCGCCGGGAGAGTGATCCCGTATTCGGAGGGCAGGATGTGGTTATTGAGCTGGGCTTCCCGAATGACGTCGTCTACATCGAGGTCGTGTCCGTCGGCATACTCGATGGGATCGGTGTTCCCATCGACGATGACGACTCCGTGGAAAGTGTTTGCGTGGAGGGGGAGAAGGGAGTCGGCTGTTCCTTGAATAGTGTCGAGATTTTTCGGGATGAGTTCTGTGTACCACTTTCGGCGATCGGCGCGAATCTGCTCGAGCTCGCGGTAATGTGGTTCGAGCTCACCTGTGAGGAATGCAGGAGCCTCGCCTAGGAAGTCCTCGAGGCGGTCGTAGGAGGGGAAGAACCGGCGTTCACTTTCGTAAGTATCGACGAGCGTTTTCTGGATGTACTGCCGGGCGAGCGGGGTGGGAGCGTGGGTGTCGTGAGATAAGAGCCCGCCAGCTTTGATGATGTCGAGACGGATGCGGTGCTCGATCGGTTCGATCTCCGGTGGGTCACTACCCGTAGTGTTCTCATAGTCAGGATGCGATGCGTCGAGCGCGCCTGGGGGGAGTTCGAGGGGTGGGAGGTGCTCGTCCGTCGGGGTGATCTGGTGGGTAGACATGCGTAGTTACCTCCACCACTTGTGGGGGCGAGAAACCAACCGGAGAGTGCTCATCACGAGTTACCCCACAATAGTTATGGATGTGCCCCTCTGTGGGGTAACTAATGACGGACGACACTGAGCGACCTTCTGGACCTGACCTTCCGGCAAACGTTCGAGACGCGGTAGACGAATTATCGGTCGAGGAGCTGGAGGATTTGGCTGACTACGCACAGGCTCTCGCCGATTGGAAGCGGGAGCAACCACCTGCGTCTCCAGATACTGCTCCCGAGGATGCCGTCGACGATGATGTCGTCGAAGACCTCGGGGAGCAGGGTGTATCGATGGATCCCGACGACTACGATGATGTCCCCGCTACAGGGGCCTACATCACGGTGAAGGAGCCGAAACAGGGATACAGGTATTATTATTGGCAATGGCGGGACGGTGACACTTGGAAGAATGAGTATATCGCGCCTGTCAATCCGAAGGGGGACTGAACCTAGTGGTTAGATGACGGTGACGTTTCCGAAGACGCCCTCGAACTCTTTGCGACCGAGGGTTGGCGATCCGCGGAGCCAAGTGTGGTGGGCGCCGCGCTGGACTTTGAGATAGGGGTGGCCGCCATCGTTTCGGAGCATTTTGAGCTGCTTACACCATTTTCCTTTTTCGTTTGTACCGATCTCCGCGAGAAGCCCTTCTCCACCCTCCTGGTTGTCAGCCCAGTCGGTGAGAACATCGAAGTTCGCGGGTGAGAATGGATCAACGGGGAGCGTATTCCGGACTTCCGTAATGATGTCGCGGAGTTCGTTGGGGTAGAAGACGACGGGAGTCGGATCGGGGTGGTCGTTGACGGTTGGATCGTATGTGGAGTCGAATTCGTAGCCGATTTCAGCGGTTTGATAGCCCGTTGCGGCCCGGCCGTACTCTGAGGGCCGATCGAGGTCTGTTGGTGTCACGATTGCGAGCGACGTGGTGCCGTCGTCGTCTCCCCAGTTTGCTTCTGCTAATGCGAAACGCATAGCCCACTCGTCGTATATCCGACATTAAAAAATACCGGTAGAATAGGTGTGGACAGTGGGATGGATTGGGTGAGACCGGGACGGCCGTTAGTAGAGGCTAGTGAGACCGAGACTGGCGAAGAGGATCGCGTTATAGCTACCGTGAATGAGGATCGGGACGAAGAGTGAGTCGGTACGCTCGTAGGCGAAGCCGAGGATGAGTGATAGCGCAAAGAGTGAGAGGAGGACGTTTCGGATGCCGCTCAAAGAACCCTGCAGGGCGAAGAGATGCACGCTCGCGAAAAAGAAGCTGGCGAGGAGTATTGCTCCGATGGCAGAGAAGTACCTGCGGAGATACCCTTGAATGAGGCCGCGAAACAGGATTTCTTCGCAGGGTCCAGTGATGAGAAGGGATACGACGATGAGCCCGCCGAACATAGGGAGGGAGGCGTGTTTGGTGGCCTCGATCGCAGCCGCGTTCTGTGCGGTTGGAGCGTTGAAAAACGTGAAGAGGGACGTGAGTACGTATTCTGTGACAATCATCACGAGAATGCTGCCGAGTATCCAGCGGGCGTCGCGGCGGGTCGGACGACGGAAGCGGAGGCCCGCGGGGAGGAGGTCCGTTTTCCAGTAGAGGAGACCACCGACAAAGATCGCGTATCCGAGTTCACTAAACGCGGCGGAAGCGAGGAAGCGTGCCATCTCTGACCGCTGGGCAACTGGGTAGGCCTGATCGAGAACGACGATGCCCACATAGCCGATGATGAGACTGGTAATGATCGCACTGAATATGAATACGAGTGCGAGGACGACGGAGCGGAGCGTTCGCCAGAGGTAGATGACGTCCTCACGGAATGTACTATCTGAGGCCATCGCTGTTCGCGTCGTGTGTATCAGTTATAGGGTCGCCGGCATTAACGGTCGGGTGAGTCAGGCAGTTGTGTAATCGTTGGGTGCGCTCTGCTGAGAGGGAGGGTCAGGATACGTATCGGAACAAGTTGAGCCAGTCTGATCGACAATTGCGGTGAACGCGTCTCGGTTGAGGTTCCAGTCGAGAGCGCGTTCGTAGTCCGGCGTGGGTGAACTCGTTCCGTCGACGAGCTCCTGAAACTCGACAGTCATCTTCGCTTGATTTCTTGGTGCGTCGCGCCATCGAATGACTGTTCCCCCAGTGCGGTCGTTGGTGTCGACGGTGACGGTACCGAAACGGTCGTCGGGATCGTCGTGATCGAGCTTTGGGTTGCAGAACGCGGCGACTTCAGAGGCTGAGTAAAAGCCGTCGTCGCGACCACGGTTCGTTTCGACGGGAAACTTGAAATCGTCCTGCTCGGTACAGCGGAAGACTCCTGAGAGTTCATACTCGTCGACGGTTTCACTCGTGGTGTATCCCGATCCGAGCACGGGAGAGTCCACTGTGCCCGTAGAAATGAGGAGGGCTGCGGTATCCGGTTCGGGGAAGGGTCGAATGTACCGATAGATGTGTTGGCAGTCGGTGTTCGTACACTGCCGGAGTTCGACGGCCTTGCCGGCCTGCTGTTCGATACGTATCGGTTCGCCACTGCGTTCTTCACACGCTGGGCAGACGCGATGGTCGCTATCGGGCGTCCAGGCGTGGAGACAGTCGAGGCGGTCTTCCTCGAGGCGGTAGACGCGGTCGAACCGCGCAAGCAAGTCACTCGGCTGCGGGGGGCGATCGCCGTCGTCTCCGGGGAGGTCGTGTGTCCACGCGATGCCGGCTATCGACGACTGCTGGTTGATGATGCCCCCGATGAGCTGCCCTTGTGTGCCGTCTTCGGCGACGACTGAGAGCGGGCTGTGGAAGATCCCGAAGTTTCGCTTGACGACCGCGTATTCGGTGCCATCGATCCAGAGAAGGTCGCCTTCGTCTGCCGCGTAGAGGTCTTCGGCTGTCTCTACGGAAGCGGTTACGCGGTCGACGGGAGGTTGTTCGAGGACGTGCCCCTCGTAGTCGAGGTCTGTGAGCTGCGCTTGGGGGGTTGTGGTCGAGTCGGTCATAAGAGTCGGTCGCTGCCCGCCGGCGACGGAGAAACCTACCTCTGGGTGGTGTCACACGTCAGCTGTCTCTGCGGACGTGGTCGCGGAACGCAGTTCGAGTCTGTCCCTTCTCGAGCATCTTCCGAACGAACGCCCGATACTCACGGCGTGCGTGGCCGAGACTTGCGGATCGAGTGAGCCGTAACGCCCCTCTGTTCCCGGTGGAATCCGGTGGATTCGACGAGCCTGATGCCACCTGGATTCTCCTTGTGAACGCGGCAGTGGAGGCGCGGATACTCGTACTGAAGGCGGTCGATGATTGCGGTCGCGACGCCCATCCGTCGCGCGCTTGGTGTGACGGCGATTTGACTTACGAACGGCGTTCCGATGGTATCGACGACTGTCATTCCTCCTCGGTCGCAGTTGACGAGGGCCTCCCAAGCCTTTCTTGTTCGACGGTAACGGGCACACTATCGACGGTGAACAATGGCTCCCATTGGAGGAAACGAAACCGGAAGGAGACGTCAATACCTACGCGTTCAGGAACGATGGGAGCCCCGCCCAAAACGACCATACTGAAAACGTGACCGTTCGAAACGTCACGACAAATAATTAGACCTGCAAGACCAATGCGAGATACTATGGGGGTATACGTCGTGAGCCCGGAGATAATTGACACACTGTTTGCAGATGCTGAGGATGAGCCAGACAAGAATAGAAACCTTGCAATCGCGTTACGTCGGGATATTGTTGAGAACATGTGGAACGAAACGCTGGACGAGCCCTTTGTCCAGGATTGGATCGCTGACATCGAGACGGATCACCCGACAATCGACGGTATCGACGCGCTGTGCAGCTGGATCTATGATGACGGGGACGACGCGTTCGCATCGGCCCAAACAGCACTCGATCACTTTGATGCTGCCCTAACAGATGTGCGGGACAAGGATTGGCACGGGATGGCGGTGTTCCTCGTGGAACAACGGATCAAAGTGAAAGCTGGGCTCAGTGGGGTATCGACGCAGGTCGACTTGGTCACGGCTGATGACCTGTTGCACGACGCATACCATGGGCCCGATATCTCGCTGGGCGATGCAAGCCGCCTCGTGGATCTGGTGATTGATCATAAACACGAGGCGACGCAAGACACGCTTGAGCAAACCCTTGAATATTGTGAGGAGCAAGCTGCGGTGCTTCACGATGCGGAGGTCTTCGACACCGAACGGCACCGGCTCGAACAAGGGATTGTACTCGCACGGTATTTGGATCAAGACGTGACCGGGCTTGAGAATCGTATCATCAGGTCGTGGGACTCCCAACTCGAAACAGAGTACGAGGGCGGCAGCACCCGTGACTACATTCTCGTAGAGAAGGCACTTGACGACTGCGAATCGTTCGCACCATCGTCAAAGCTCGACGAGTGGAAAACTCGGCTCCAAGAAATCGCGCCACAGGCGGTGGAGGATATGACCGTGATCGAACAAACCCTAGAACTCCCAACCCAAGCGGTAGATTCCCTCGTCGCCGAGATTGAGGCCGTTGCTGTCGACACGTCACCGGAACACGCCCTGTTCTCGCTCGTCCAGCAACGACCACACATTGCCTCAGTTGCGACTCAGGACCCCGATCACCCAGAAAAAGTCCGAGACATGTTTTCTCAGATTAAGGTCTCCGACATCGGCACGTCTGTATCGACCCGGTACCGGACTGAGCACGAGATTATGTTTACCATCCGGGAACTGATTGTTACCCAAGCAGTCACGGAAATCTTTGAGAGGGACGTGCTTGACCGGGACGCCGTTCTCACTCTCGTGGATCGGTTTGCCGGCTTGGAAGAAGAGGACATCGCCTTCCTCACGGATATTGTCGATCACTATGTCCGCGGGGAGGACGTAGCCGCGTACCACATCGGACTACCGTACTTCGAGCGGATGCTGCTGCACCAGTTGAATCACCGCGGTGAATCCATCATCGGACTCAAAGAGGACGGCACGGTCACGTCAGCGCTCGGCACGCTATTCGAGACGCTCAGGAACTATCTGGACGACGAGTATGTTGATTACCTGTCCTACCGATACACCGAACGAAGCGGTCAGAACCGGCGGAACCTCGCGGCACACGGATTGGTCTCGTACGACCAGATCGACAGTCGACTTACTACGAGTTTGCTCTTGGACATCCTCGCAGTAGGTTGCAGCCTGAATGCTGACAGCCTCGCCACAGATCTCAACAGCCCTGCTAACCTCCCGACATGGGAAGACTTCACCCGATCAGTCGGGGCTCAGTAAGTCTACTCGGATCAGAGATCGCGGGCATGCACCGTTCGATGATCATTCGTCTCCGGCCGGCGGGAAGCATCCTCCAACAATTCCGCAACCTCGTCGTTGAACTCGTCGAAGAAGTCGGCGGACACATTGTTCCCTTCCAGGGCGTCGCAGACGGCGGATTTGACGATGAAATCAGTTATGACAGTCCCATGTTCTGCTGCCCCGGGTTTCAACGTTGCTGAATCGTCTGTAACGTGGTTGCATCTCGGAAAACCTGTGCCAACCTACATACCGGGGAGATGCGAATCAACGAAATACGAACGGATGTCGCTGACTCGATACAGCCAACGGGAACTGCTCGGTCTGATCGGCGGCGTTACACTCTTTGTTATCCTCGTTGCCTACGGCTTTGCAACCGTCACCGGTCACTCGTTCATCCAACTCGTCCTCGCCGGCGGTGCGCTCGGAACAATCGGCATCCTCCTGCTTACCTTCATCAACACATCTACCGAATCAGCGAACGCGACCGATTCCACTGCCGTCACCGATTCGACCACATCAACAGCCACAGACGACGCATCAGCTACATCCGGTTTGTCCCCGACCGAGCGACGGGTGCAGAACGCATTGATCACGAATGCGTACCGCGACTTTTCCGAAGGACCGTTTCTCCAGCTACTCCCACGCGATCAAGCACCGTACCGGGACGCGATCATGGAATCGGTTGATGCGGCAGATGAGGAAACGGTGCAGCGGGTTTGGCGATTCTCGAAAGACGACGGGTTCTTCAAGCGGCGGCCGGGGTCGAAGTCACTCACATTGGCTCCGAAGGCAGTATGGCGGGCCGAGGCCTTAGGAGAAGAAGCCTTAGTGGACGACGCAGTCCAGAACGAAATCTTGGACGTGCTGCTTGCGGCGTACCGGGAGAACCCCTCGTATGCGCGGATAAAGCGGGACCCGTTGATCGATGCAGTAGGCTTCCCAGCCGATGACGTGGATCACAACGTATGGTGGTTAGCGGAAAAAGGGCATCTCGAAGTCACACAATATGTCGGGCCGGACGACGACGCAGGGTACGATACCGCAGAGATCACGGACCTGGGCCGGCAAATCGCGCAGTGACCCGGGCTACTGTGTACGCCGGTCGATCAGCCGCTGTGCTGCAGTGTCCAACATGACCTGCCACTCCGGGAAATCCGTAGAGGCGGCTACGTGCGTATCAAGCTCTTCCTCCGGAATCGTCTCCGGATCGACTTCATCGTCCACCTCCCATGGCCCTGCTTCGAAGAAGGCCTCGATCGAGGTGAATTCGGTGTACAACTGCATGAACTCCTTCGGGAACAACTCGGTGAACGGGATCTCATTCGGCTCGTCGAGACGGAACCCTGTTTCGTCCTCAATCGCCTGCTTAACCCCGCTGCGGAACTCGTCCTTGTCAATGTCCATGGCTCTAACATCTATATTTGGACCGCATGAGGGATAATTATTTGGCAGTCTTGATACCTCATCTCTGCTGATTTACTCCGAACGTTCGGCTCTTGGTCAACACTACTGTGAACCCGCCAGGCCCCTGTGACCCTTACTCTCTTGGATGTACACCGCGTAGCACAGGTCAATCTGGAGATTCAACGCATGAGTGCCGAGGACGAGCGGTTGTACAGGTTATTGGATCCACAGGCAGATTGCGAGCAACATCTCCAGACGACGCTCAACGCGGTCGAAGACGGGAACCGCGATATTCGAGATATCGATATGGTTGTCGCGGACTGTGCAAATGCGGCCCCGGAGCTAGCGCTCAGCGTCATCAGTACGCTCGTGCAGGAAGAGAAAATTCTGGATAGTGATATCGAGCGCTCCTTACAGGCGATCGGGGTGGCCCGCCCCGACCTTGCTGCTGAATTCTTTGACATAGCGATCGACGACCCCGACTACTCGCAGGAATATATCGCGACATACGTCCCTCATCTATTCGTCGAGGATATCGACGCATTGTGCGGCCACTTGGGGCAGTGGTACGACTCATCGCCTAGGTTTTTCGAGCGGACCGTCGAGCAACTCCTTGGTGCCTATCATGAAGCGAGGAACGGGGGGAAGGACTTGGAGAATCGCGGTGCGGAGATCGTGGATACATTGACCGACATCGCTGAGGCGGATGGACTGGATATCTCGAGTGTCTTGAACGCAGACACGGATGATACGTTGGTGACGGGAGGCTTGATTCTTGACGACTTCCGCCATCAACCAGCGTCGAACCTCGACTCCTACGGCATCGGCGTGGACTACGATACCATCGCGGAAAACTCCGCTGCCTATCCCCGGTTGAGTGACGTGCTTGGTTCCGGCTGGCTCGACGAGTTGAAGCGGGCCGGTTCGTACGAACTCCCGCGACTCCTGTCGCATGATCTTGATCGGAGCGACTATCCGGTGAGGCTTCGCCAGCGGAGTGGTGATCGGGATTGGTCGCAAGAGGAATTCGAGGTGGCCTCCATTGCAAAATTAGCGTATCTGGAGCATTGCTGTGAAACGCTCGACCTCGACCATGACCCGCTCAAATCGCTCCGGGGTATGTTGCTCGACCGGGAGAAATACGGGGATGGCCTCGCTGAGCTCGATGTATGTAACGCGTTGCGACGCGAGTTCGTCGACCGCGATGTCACGATGGAGCCCACTGTGGTGGAGAAGAGCCCGGATTTTGGTGTGCCAATCGATAACCGGCACGTATGGGTGGAAGTGACGCGCGCTCGCGAAACTGATGAGAAACGCTTGGTCGGTGTCTTTTCCGCACCGAGCGGGGAGGAGAGCTACGTTCGAGGCAAGGTGACGGCCAAGATCCGGGGGCAAATCAGCGAGATCAAACAAGCGAACCCGGACGACCTGACGATGGTGGTATTGAAAAACGAATTTTCAGCGATCGATGACCACCTTGTTCGGGAATACGCGTTAGGCCCTACCGTGCTCATGATGAGCAACGACTTCGAGGATCCCGAAGTCTACGCGGTGCCCGGTGAGCCGGTGGCGCTCGAGGATGATCATGGTGGCTCGATCGACGATGAGGGAATCGAACACTTGGATATCCTTGTCAATTTCGACTACAAGGCCGATTTCTATTCGAAACCCTTTATTTCAGGTCAGGTGTTCGCGTTCAGCGATGCAGTGCCCGATTCCTTGCTAACCCGGTTAGGAGAGGCGTTTAACGCCGGAGAGCACGTTTACAAGACACGATTTACCTCCGGCTCGTGATCCGCAATGGTCCTTAGTATTAGACTCTCAATCGGTCACATAGGCAATCTCTGTATCGGTCACTCCGATTCCAATTCATCTGTAACCTGCCACGTCGAAAAGTATGAAGGCTTAGGCTAACCCCATCTGTTCCTCGGCGGGAGTTGAATTCGAAACATCCTTGATCTCGCTGAAGAAGAACCAGACGGCGTTCGGCGAGAGCCGTGAGTATCCGACGGTGATGTCGGGACTGGTGTCGGTGGACGGCATCAGTCAGCTGGTCAGATTCTGATAGGGTATGTGCGAGAGATGCGTCCGGCACTCGGGACAGACGACTGAGAGGACGGGACCAATCGCATCGCCGTTCTTGACGTACTCGAATTCGCCGTCACTCGAGTTATAGATTTCTTCGGTGACCATCATCGCACTCAGTGTTTCGTTCCCACAGACCGGACAGGGCTCACCGAACTCCCAGTCGGGTTCGTGGCTAGATTTTCGGATTTCGATTGCGGCGGACGGAAGATGACAGAGAACTTTTTGGACGACCTCTGGGTCGACAGTATCACAATCGGGCGATTTGGCGGGGGTGAGTAGTGACTCGGAAAGGTCTGAGAGGGCTTCGTCTTTGGAGTCGATTCGCTGCCCTTTGATGTTGATGACGATGACTGTCATGGAAGGCTTTAGAACGGAGCTGCTGGGGTTGACCCCCCGCGGGGGTGCAAACTGGATTGGACGTGGCGAGTCAGTCCACGTCGATGGGTGTATCGATACGGGCGGCGGCGACGCGATAGGCGGCGACGATCTCGTCGACGGTGACGTCGTCGTCTGCCTCACGTTCGATGGTGATCTCGATCTCGCGACGGACGGTCTCCGCGTCGTGGCTGTATCGCCAGATGCCTTGTTCGACGCGGGGATGGGTGAGGATGTTGTTCGGGATGCCGAGATCGTTGACCGCTCGGAGGACTGCTGCGGTCGCGTGAATCCGATCTCCGTAACCATCTATCCCTTCTCGGAGCACCTCCATGGCGTCTTGGAACGTGAGGTCACTGGCCTCTTCACTGGCAGCGATGTGGGCGGATACGGCGTCGGACGTCTCGGTGGGAAGTTGGCGTTGAGGTTCTGTAGTCATGTTTACCTCTGGTTAGTGCGTGGTAGATTCTTCTGACCGAGAGGGATGGTCGTGACCTCGACGAGCTCGAGGTGGTTGCCTGCCTGCGCCTGCTTGGCTGCCTTCTCACGATTCGTCGTGAGTGTCGGGACGAACTGACCGAGCTTGAGGAGGACGTCTCGTTCCGTGTTGAGCACACCGTATTGGGTGATTTCGTCTCCTGTTGTGGGTTCGCCGGCGCGGTCGATGACGTCGATGTTGAGCGACTGCCACGGCTTCCCGGTGTACTCGACGTGGACGTCCTCGCCGTGCTGGCGGGCGATGTAGTCCCACGCTTGGACGAGTCCCTTCAGGGCGTTGTGGCGTTCGCCTTGATCACGACCGAGTATGTCGACCGTGAGGGCTGTCGTCGCAAACGCCATATGTACTCCCTGTCGGTTTTTGAGCTGCTGTTCGACATCGAGCCTCTCGGGGAGATCCGAGAGATCGAATTCTGACGGTGGAAGGAACGATCGCATTTTGTGCACCTCACTTCTGATGGGGGTGAAAAACAACAGGTGGTGCGACTACTTGTGCCAGATTCGAGCATCGAGGAACGGGCCTTCGCGATAGATCTCGGCGTCGTCGAAGATGCGGTCGAGCTGGCGCTTGACCCGGTGGAGGCTCGGGGCGCGCTCCGGGGGACGGAATTGGAACGCGGAGTACCAAGTTGCTTGGTTTTCTTCGATACCTTTCGGGAGGAGGACGGGTGTGAGTGCATCCGACCAGAGATTCCGATCATCAAGGATGGCTTCGAGTGTATTGTGGGAGAGGGATTCACCGGAGGTATCCTCGGCGTAAACGAAGACTGTCTTTGGATATGAGCTACCGACCTTGTAGTCGCGGTTGTACTGATGATCGGGGCCACCGAGAGCGCGGTATTCAGCCCCGGTCTCGGGGTCGATCGGGCCGAATTCGCCGGGTTCGCCGACAGCCTCGAAGTTTCCCGAGGGCATATAGCGTTCGTGGAGTGGGGCGTGCGTCACGTGGGTGTACGCAAGCCGGCTGAGAGTGGCGAACGGTGCGGCCGAATCGGTGTCGTCGGATGGCGTGGTGGATGCGTTGGACATAGTATCGGATCAGGTTACGACGGAAGTCCGGGGGTGTTGGTGAGTCAGGACTACTCCGGCGACGGGATGAAAGGGGTAATCTCCCATCTGTCGAAGAAACCCCCGCGGGTGTCGGCGGTAAGGGATGGTATAGGAACGGGGACGGAATTACTCGGAAGTTGGGTTCTCAGTGGGTTCCCCGACGTCGACGTTGTAGATGTCGAATTCGTGGGTGGATGTGTCCGGGTCGCGACGTACTGAGCGTATTCCCCGTAGGTGAGGACGACGGCGCTTTCACCGTCTGGTGAGCGATGGTGAAGTTCGACCGACTGGAGGCCGTCATTTATCGTGATGTCGTCGGCGTCCTCAACGGGGTCTCGGTCGCCGTGTAAGAGTGCGCGGATAATATCGGCCGAGTTCATAGATCCGGGGCGGAGGTGGATAGTTACGATCTGCTGGATGTGGACGTCTCGGACTCTTTCTCGGGGTCGCCGTCGAAGACGACGTTATGGCTCTCGCACTCAGCGCACCAGCACTCTGTGGATTCGATTGATTGCTCCTCTACCTTGTCGATCTCCCCATTTTCCACGTAGAGTCGTGTTTCCGTCCCTCGAATTCGGTGGACGAAGGATTCGGTGTTTCCGCAGTCTTGGCACTCCGGCATGATCACGCGACCTCCTGGTTGATGATGGTCACCTCGTCGGCAGGGACGAGTTCGTCGCGATCGCGGCGCTCATCGCAGTTCGTACAGTAGACACCCTCATCTTCAACGTCACTCCCGACAACCTCACCGCGCTTCATACCGACCTCTTCGAAAGTGCCGTCTTCGTACTTCTGGATGTCGCCGAACTGGACTTCTTCGATGACCCACGAGAACGACCGACCGCCGCACTCTGGACAGGCCATCGGTACCGGCTTGTTCTTGTCGGACGTCATACGTCGACCTCCTCGTTCTCTAGGGCCCGTTCGTACAGGGCATCAGTGAACTGCGCGTCGATGATGACTGTTCGATCGAGGTGAGTGGATATATTCATAGCGTGTGCCTGTAGGTGATCTATCGCTGGTCGCGAATCGCGTCGAGACTAAACTCCTCGTTAGGGTTGCGGATGGCCTCGAGCGTGTCGGTGACGAATTTGAGTGCCTCAATCTCTGACTGGAGACGGGCGATTTCTTCCTCGCGATCCTGGATGGCGTCGATGATGGCGGCTTCTGCCTGCTGGTAGTCAGCGTCCCCATGGACGTCGTAGTCGTCACCCTCTTGGGTGGATGTGGTGAGTGCCGACGTCGGGAGTTTCCCGTCGGGGCGGGGTACGGTCTCTTCTTCGACTTCGATGGCGACACGCCGGACGTGCTTACAGCCGCCCTCAGGTTCGCGGTCTTGGTAGTCCGGACAGGAACAGGTTTCGTCGATGAGGTCGACAGTGTAGGTCTCCCCGGACTCGCCGGTGACTGAGTAGATGCCGCCCTGCTTGAGAAGCGCGACATCCATCGTTTCGTTACGAGCGCGTTCGTCACGTCGGTCAGTACTCTGGGGGAGCGTTGGGGACGAGTCGGATGCGTCTCCGGTCGCTGCGGTGGAGTGTGAACTCACGATGCGATTCCTCCACCTGCTGGCAGGGGAGTGAAAAACGCCCGCGTCACAGTTCGCTCATCTATGCACGTGATGGCTGGCGATGCCCTTGAGGGCGTTCTGGAAGTCGAGATCGCTATTCGGTTGTTTCGGAGGGGGGTCCTGCAGATCGGACTCCCGTTTCTTGGTCGTTCTCCTTGACCTGGGTGATGAGAACTCGGTGGGTGTCGGAGTCGTGAATGCGATGCTGGCGCTCGAAGCCGTCTTGAGGGTTCGGTCCTGCGAGGGCGATGATGAACCAGCCTGAGTCGGGTGCGCCACGAGTTGCGTTGAGGACACGGTAGATACGGCCAGACTCATCATCGAGGAAGAGGACCTCCAAGTTCTCGCTCTCTGGAGAGCGGTCTGCTCGATCAAGCGCAGTGAGGACGCACTCGTCTTCGAATTGGTCGCGGAGCTGCTCGAACGATTGTGGACTATCCGTGTCGGTCATCGGTTGTTCTATCCTCTACTTCCCGAGGGGTCGAACAAACGCTGGTAGAGATGCTGAAAGAAGATGTTGACTACGTGGTCGAAGCCGAGGAGGATCTCGGAATCAATCTGACTGCGGATGAGTTGGCGTAGTTACTAACTGGTTTCTCAATTCGAGCTACTCATGAATCTCTATCCACTCTTGATACTCTTCGGTAGAGAGCAACCGACCACACTGCGCGCAGTAATGTAGATCTCGTCCCCCTTGCTTTCGCTCTACAGACAATCGGGTATCGCTCTCAATAGAAGCACAATTGTCACAGGTCTCGTTGGCCCGTTGTTCCTGCCGTCGCTGACGTGCTTCATCAAGATGCTCCATCATTTCATCAATCTCAGTGCGATTCTCCCTAGCTTGCTGGAGGAACTCGACGTCCAGCACTTCAACCGTGATTATCGTTGGCTCCGTCTCGGTGTTAACATCACTAATTCTGGCGGTAAAGATACACACGTCGCCTGGATCGATTCGCGTCTCAACCCCCTGTTCATATCTGATTTGGACCTCTTGAACGGCCTCTAAAAAATCAAGATCAAGGAACTCGGCCTGTTGATTTGGAAGGACTCTGACGGGCATTTCGCCCACCGATCCAGTGTCAGTCACCCATCGCCAGTCCGTCATCAATTGCGTATAGTGCTGGAAACTTGTTAGTAATTACCGGGCCGTCGTTGATGACCCGACTGGATCGATTCCACGAGCGCAAACTTGATCGTCGAGGTAGAGACGATGGAGGCTATCGCCGAAAACGGGAGTCACGCACTGAACCAGCTTCAGGACTACCGAACGTCGGGATTCAAACGGGTTCTTGTTGTCCCTGAAGAGGAGATTGACGCTGCAATCGAGTGGGTAGAAGCACACGAAGACCAAGGTGCGTTGGAGGGGTCACTCACCGTCGCGTCTCCCGAGCGGATCGCAAATGTCCTCTAATCTCCCGAGCTACGACGACCTGGTGCGGTTCTCAATGAATTCCTGCGCCCATTGATTGAGGAACTCCACTGTCTCTGACCGGTCCTCAACTGAGCCACCGTCCGTAAGCTGGACGAGCGACGTGTCCGCAGCGTCTTCTTCGGCCCACCCGGTCACAACCCACGGCTTCTCAGCGGTTCCGACTATTTCTCCGTCAGAATTCGTAGTACAGGCGGATTGGGTGAGATTCAACCGATCCGACGTTTCGACGAGCGTCGCTGCTAACCAGTTGAACAACGGACTCCCTGGAGCGAGGAATCGGAGTGAGGGGTACTCGTCAGCCGTATCGGGGTCGAAGGTTACACCGATTCCTTGGTGCTGATTTGCGATGCTCGCTGCGAGGGTATCCTCACTTTCCTCCGCTGTGATGGGAGCGTCCCCCGGATGCTGAAGGCAGTAGATGAATTCTGCATCTTCCGGTTCAGTGAGGTCGAATTCGAAATCCAGGTGCGACAGTAGATCAAACTGAATCCCCGCCTCGGTGAGCGTTTCGTTCTCCAAGAAGACTCCCTTGGCGGCGTCTACGGTAAAGACGGGGTCTCGGTTTTCACTCGGGTTCCCGACCTTTCCGAGATCAGGATGGGAATAGGTTTCCCAAGCGTCCAGACGCGCTTCTTGGATAACCTGTTCACGTAGTGGTCGGTCGCTGTCGACCTCTGCGAGTGAATCCTTGAGCTCTACTGGGTCGTCCTCACCTTGCTGTTCCTCGATGTCTTGGTCGATATCTCGTTCGAGTTCTTCATACTCCTCGCTGTCCGCCTTCGCCCCTTCTACCATCGTCGCCTCTCGAATCTTCGACCCGACACTGGATAGAATCGGCTGCATATCGCCAACGACGTACTCAAACAGACCGATCCGGTCGTCTAGTCGGTCATAGATATCTGATTCGACGGTGTCTTCGTAGCTGTAGTTGAGGATGTAGACGTCGTCGTATTCCTGACCGATGCGGTCGATACGTCCGATCCGCTGCTCCACTCGCATCGGATTCCACGGGAGGTCATAGTTGATCATCGCACCGCATTCCTGCAGGTTCAGCCCCTCACTTGCCGAGTCCGTACATACGAGAATATCGACCTCTCCGTCGTTGTCGGAGAATTCTCGCTTGACACGTTCCTTCCCCACGTTTCGCCAGGCGTCTGCTTCTTCGTCGTACATCTCGCCGCCGTCGCCCGAGTAACAGGCGATATTCTCGCCGTACTTCCACCGCAGTTGCTGGCGGACGAAGTGCATCGTGTCTTTGTACTGCGTGAAGACGATGATTCGACTCCGTCCCTTCCGATCGAGCATGTCGAGGTCCTCGTACAGCTGATCCATCTTCGGGTCGTCATCGACCTGCTTGACCTCCTGGATGAACGACTCCAGTTCCTCGATCTCCTCCTTGAGAAGATTGATCCCCTCGTCAGTAAGACTCGGTGCGAGTTCGGTGAGATCGACGTTCAGCACGTCCTCGCCGGCGTCCTCCAACTCGGCGATCTCGTCTTCACTGTATTCGCTAAGTGCGTCTAGGGCCGCCTGCCGATCCTCATCCTGGTCGTCCCGAATTCGTTTTCGCCGTTCGAGTACCTTCCGCTGCGTTCGAAGTTTCTCCAACCTCGTAGAGAGACTCTGTGAAATCGCGTATACACTGCTAGTAAGCCGCTGGCGATACGTCGTCATCACGAACCCAATGGCGCGGGCTTCCGTCTCTGTTGACTGCTGTGCCTTCTTGTAGAAGGTTCGGGTGTATTCGTCGATTCGATCATACACCCGACGGGTTTGCTCGTTGAGTTCGATACGCCGTCGCTCGGGCTTTCTGGTCGGGACCGTTTCTTCGAGCAGCCCTGCTTTGCGATATTTCCTAAGGGTATCCCGGGTATTGCGGTGGATGCAGGCATCGACTGGGGTTGCCCACGAAAGTACGTCTTGGAGTACCTTCCAGCCGTCCTTGCTGAGTTCGTCGAGGGCGTCGAGACGGTCGCTTCGTGAGGAAATAATCATCTCCTCATTCAGGACTGATTCCGGATACAGCAACCGTTTGAGCTTGGTATCTTCATCCGCTCCGAACGGATCGATTTGCTCCTCAATCGCGGCGTCCACCTTCCGTCGGTAGTCGTCGTACTCCTGGCCATACCCTCGTGCCAAGTTACACGCCTGGAGAAGCCGCTGTTTCGCGACGCCTCGACCTTGGTCCTCCAGCCCGAGTTCGTCGACGATCCCCTCAAGGACGACGTCCGCGTACTCTATCGAGGAATTGAACCGATCCTGAAATGTCCCATTGAGAGTCGCCTGTGATGGATCACTCGATGTCCGGGATGAGAGATCGGCTCCGCCTTCGATAACGGTCGACAGCGCCTGGCGGGTCTCGAAGAATTCGACAAATCGGTCGCGATCATCCCACGCCTCGGGAATATCGAGGAGGGTCAGGAGATCGTAGAGTTCGCGATGGTGGAGCTGCATCGGGGTCGCAGTGAGCAGGTAGTAGCAGTGAGTGTGATCGCGGAGCCGTTCGAGGAGATTGTAGAAGTTACTCCCACGACGTGCGTTGTGAGACTCGTCGACGACGACTGCGTCCCAGACGCCTTCACGGCCGTCCGGGTTGCGTCCGCGACAGCTTGCCGGGATGTCGTCCCTCGTCCGGGCGGTTCCGTCGTCAGCGGGCGCGACCTGGTCCCACCGGCCTGTGAGTCGCGCTGTGTGCCAGGACATGATGATGACAGTCGGCGTCGGGTCATCCTTCCGAGTGTGTGCGAACCGCCACAGCGGGCTGTTCGTCCACGCCTCGTTCCGCCGATCCGCCTCGATGTCCAGGTCACCCGTCCCCGGGACTGGATGCTCTTGGCCGAAGGAATCGATGAAGGCGTAATCGTAGTCACTCCCTCGATCGTACCGATAGGCGTTGATGTTGAACTTCTCCCAGAGTTCTTCTTGCCACTGGACGGCGAGACTCGCTGGTGTGAGAACGAGTGAGTTCTCGAGTTCGCCAGTCAGACCGAGGCGGGAGAGTGTTAGGCCGACCTCGATAGTTTTCCCGAGGCCGACCTCGTCGCAAAGGAGATAGGAGTTCGGATACGTGTTGACTGCCGTATCGGAGACGACTCGCTGGTGTGGCCACGGATCGATCGTGCTCGCTTCCTCGGCGAGTTGGAGGCCACCGGGGGCTTGTGCTCCGTCAGCTAGGATCCGCCCTTTGTCGCCGTCAGTCGGGGCCTCTGGTTCGCGGAGTTTCTCGACGATTTGGGAGACTTCGACGTCGTTGTCGGGGGCCTTCCAGTCGATTAGCTCCTCTTTCAGGGCCTCCGGAAGATCGTAGACGTCGACGTAGGCGTGCTCGTCTTGCCACAGCTGCTTAAACGACTCTCGGTCGCCTTCGACGTAGGGGGCTTGACCGTCGTCCCACGAGCGGTGGACTTTGAACCGCTCGTAGTTCCGCGTCCAGCCGCCGGCCGTCTCGTTGATGCTCCCTTCGAATGAGATCCAGTTCCCGTCCTCATCTCGGAAGATGCCTACTTTGGGGTGGAAGATACCCCACTCCCCGCGGCTGGGGACCGCGATCTTGAGCTCGAGTCGATCCTCCCGAAGGAGCCAGGCGAGCAGCTGGAGCTGCTGATCGAGAGTTTCGTCATCCAAGCCCGTCAGGTTCTCGTCGAGATCGTCGGCGAGTGCTTCCAGCACAGGTCGATCCTTCGGTTGAAGCTGTGCGCCAACGATGAGTCGCATTCGGCCGTCGTTTTCTACGAGTGCCTCGATTCCGTTCCCAGCAGCAGCGAGAGAACCGCTATCGAAGTAGCCTGCAATCCGGTCGTACTGGACGCTTCGTTCGAGCGCCGGGACGTAGAACTCCTTGATTAGATGAGCTGCGTCGTTGCTGGGCTGGCTTTCGTAGATAGACTGCCAGTCGTAGTCACGGAGGGACCTAGCCATCTGATATTGACGTATGCCTGCTCCACAACATAAAGAGTGGGTACATTTTGATAAAGCAGCACAGAATTTTTGCGGTGCCGCTTGGAGGTGTGTTTTATGCAAACTGGGAAGAAACCCTTCAAAAACCTCGTTCCCGGTCGTGACTTGTTCTACGTGCCGAAATACCAGCGCAACTACTCGTGGGATGAGAAGCAACGCCGCGAGCTCTGGGAGGACCTCCTCGAATCTCTCGACAAGACGCACTACATCGGAACGTTCCTGATCGAGGATTCGGACGAATCAGATGACGGGCTCTACGATGAAGTCGGAATCATCGACGGACAGCAACGGCTCACGACACTCCTGATTTTACTCTTCGAGCTACAGGAACAGCTCCACGCTCACGGAAGAGAGGAGTACGTGGTCGACATCCTGGATAACTACCTCGTTGCTTCTGACCAGCAGCGACTTCGGCTCCAGGAGGACGACGATGCGAAATTCTTCAAGAAGTACATCCTCGAGGACGTCATCGACACGGAAAAATCGACACAGAGCTCGAACCCCGAAGCAGAGTACACGCTCGACACACCCTCGAAACGCCGGCTGGCGAATACGAAGTCGTTCTTCCGTGAGAAACTGGAGGACGCCCCGCCGGAAAACACCGATTACGAGGACCCGGTGGAGTTCTACACCGACCTCTATTCGACGATTCAGAACCTCGACCTGCTCGCGTACGTCGTCGAATCGCGGGCCGAAGCCGCGCGGATCTTCCAGACCGTCAACGACCGGGGGAAGGGTCTCACTGACCTCGAAATCACAAAGAGCTATCTGATGCACCGGCTGGCGCTGGTCACCGATGACGGACCTCGTGACGGGGAGGACGACGAGGAACAGCGGACTGAGGGCCTCATCAACATCGTCCAAGAGAACTTCGGCGAGATATACTCGAACATCGAGCAGATCACCGACACCGATGTCGGGAGCGGCCTCGACGAAGACCAAATCCAGCGGTATCACTTCATCCTCTGGGATGCGAACTGGACGACGAGTTACGATAAACGGTACTACCAGAATCACCTCGAGCACGTCAAGAAGGCGTTTGCCACGGACAACGGCGACCTCGCCGAGGAGATTATCGACTATACGAACGATCTGAAGCGATCCTTCCAGCGGCTTCGGGAACTAGTTACGTTGGACGGGATCGACAGTACCCGTATTGAGACTCGGCTGGAGAACCTCTACGCCGTAGGTCGTCTCGGGAATTTCTACCCCCTTCTCATCACCGCCTACGACCAGTACACCCGCGACCTCATTTCGGAATCAGACTTCGTCCGTCTCCTCAAGAAGATCGAGACGTTCATCGTTCGAACATATCTGATCGAGCAGAAAGCCGCAGATACGGGGCGAACAAGAGCCTATCCCTTGGCCCGGCAGCTCTACTACAACGAACCGGGCAAGCAAGCAGATGACATCAGTCCGAGTTCCGTCGACGACGTCATCGACAAGCTCGCTGACCACGTCCACAACTACTGCGACGATGAAACCCTGATGGACACGCTCCACAACGCCGACGTCTATTCCTACTACAGCGACTCCAACCGGAAGAACGAGCTTCGATACCTGCTCTATGCGTACGAACTCTCGCTAGAACGCGAACGGGAGAACATCCCCTTCGAGGTGCAGAAGGTCGTCGACAACGAGGACGACCGTTTCACGATTGAGCACGTCTGGCCTCAGACCGTTTCAGACGAGTTCCCTGAACACCTCCACGAGACCATCAACGAGAACAGCGACCGGCTGGGCAATTTGGCGCTGATGACTATCGAGGATAACGCCGGGAATCAGAACGACCCCTTCGAGAAGAAGAAAGCTGCCTTCGATGAGTCCAAGTTCCGGATGCTCAACGAGATCTTCGAAAATGGTGATTGGTCTGTTGAGCGTATAGAGCAACGAGAAAAACGAATGTTGGATGTAATCAGGACACGGTGGCCAGACACTATCGGTGAAATGACTGAATCAGCCACCCCCGCTGCTGAAGACGATTAATTCAGAAGTCTTTGAGGCTACCCTGTACCTTCTCCTCGTCTTCCTCGATGAAGATATCGGCATCGAGGTCGAGATCGAGCAGTTCTCCAGTTTCGCCAGCTGCGATGTCTCTAGCTATCTCCCAATCGTCGTGGTCATGCGGCAAGACACGCAGGAGTGCCTCTAATGTAGCTTTGAATGCTGGATCGGAGCCGCAGTTTCTCTCATTCATCCAATTCCACGTTTCGGTTGCCCCTTGAACATCATAGATATGCATGGCTGCGTGAACCTTGTCGAGCGCAGTCCCGAATGAGAGGGCATCGGGGTCTACGGGTTTACGACCCGATCGATTATCCCGATCCTTGTTCACATCTTGGACCCGGTCTCCATGGGGACGAAGAAGTACATCTCCACTCTTCTTTCGCCACATTCGGTGGGTTTTCTTCAGCGAATCCAGATCCTCTCCAACTCCAATCGCGAGACGTCGGGCTTCATCGTAAGGGAATCGTTGCGCCTCGAAAACCAACCAGGACAGTATGTACCACTCAGATTTCGGATCAATCTCCCTCACTCCTTCATTGAGATGTTTGTCGATGAAGTAGTCTCTAACTGCCCCTCGAGCTTCGTCAAGAGCAATCTGAGGGTGTACTTCGTTTCCTTCATCGTCAACGACGGGATAATTTTCAGTAAATACCTCCAGAGTCGGCCCGAATGCGGCCAACATAATGTCTACCTTCGAGAATTCGACTTCATCCTGATACATCTCTTCGGCTTGGGAACGTGCAACTTCACGAGTGCGATTCTTTACTTCTCCCCAGAGGGTAAACTCGTCTTCACGCTCGTCACGCTTCTCAGCTGAGAGCAATATAGTGCTCTCAGCCGAATTTTTCCCCCGCTGATGTAGACTCTCTGGTCGTTCCGTACTGATCGGATGCGTTGATTTCACCACAAATCCAGAATTGATCAGAGCCTTTGTCAGGGTATCCCAGGCCTCTGTCTTCTTGTGCGTGAACATGAGGGTAAAGACACCTTCGTCATCGAGCACCCGGGAGAGCTCTCCGAAGATCTCAGACATTTTACTCTCATAATCATTCTTGGCCAGCTCAGATTTCGATTTATCCCCCGCAATATCATCGAACTTAGAGGCGTTAGCCACAGCTTCCTCATTCTTCTCGGTGAGCTCTTGCTGGAAGAAGTCTGGATATACGTCACCAAGATATCTACGGAGCCATACATAGAAGTAATCTGAAAGCTCTGCGTACATTACATTGTCATAATAGGGCGGGTCAAGAACGATTACTTCGACCTCACCGTCATCTAGCGGCAGATCCGCAGCGTCCTCCTGAAAAACCTCGATAGGAGCAGAAGCATGACCTGCAAGTTCTTTCAGCTCCTCATAGACTTCCACCATCGAATCGAGGACCCAGTCATATCCTAGACCTTCCGCTGGAAGCCGACTTTCAGCAAACCTCCATTTGAACCCGAAGTCATGCTGACCGAAAGCGTGGCCGATCTTTCCTTCACTGTGGACCCAGGTACACATCCGCGAATTGTAGTCAACGGCTTTGTCAGCACCAAGAGCTAGGAAAGTCAGTATTACTTCGGCTTCTTTATCGCCGTAATCTGGTGCCGGTTCTTCATTTTCCAAAACTGAGGCAGAAGAATCACCGTCACGAATCGCCTTTTTCACTTCCTCAAATGCCTGCCAATACGTGTAGTGAGTAAGCAGCTGGCGTGGAGCAAACATATCCCGCCACATCTCCATCCCGTATCTCCGTGGTTCGCTGGTTTTAGCCCCAGATTCGATTTTCTCCGTTAGGAAGGTCGCTAAGTCTGGGTCATTGTTTACTTTCTTATTGGCGCGGTTTACTGCCCTGAGGTCCTCCTCTGTGGCTGCCCGATATCGCTTTCCTTCTCCTTTGTGAAGTGACTCATAGTGAACGGCCGTTAGCCGAAGCTCCATATCACCGTTATTGGCCTGTTCTTTCACCTCATCCCCATCTACGGTAACATTACAAGTCGGACACTCTGCCTTTCCTCTCGTTACCGTTCCTGATGCAGGGTTGAATTCGGACTTTTTGACATCTTTCCCCACCTCCACTACAGGGAGTTTTACTTCAGCTGAGCCTTCGACGGGTTGCGGCTGAAGCGCAGTCCCACTCGTCGACGAATCACGCTCAAGCCACCAATTCAAAGTCAGGGGTATCTCTGACCCACAGTCAGGACAGGTAATCTGATGCATCCATACATATTCCAGATCACGTTGTCCCTCAACATCTGGATAGTACTCCTTCAGCTGCTCACGGGCACGCTTGTTGATACGGTCCCCCCATTTTTGGATATCATCAGACAGATCACCATCGACCTGGGGTTGTTCAAGTACTGCTTTCAGAATAACAGACGGAACCGGGTTAAGTTCGTTCGCAATCGTTGGAAGCTGATAACGACGACTTTCGAAGGGGATTGATCCCCCACCGGCAGTGGCGTCTAGAACAGTTGGGAGGTCTCCTCCCCATGTCTCCCGTACCTGTTCATGGAAATTACCCATCTCTTCTTCATCGGGGAGATTTTTGTAGGATTTGCGATATCCATAGTGATCGTAGACGCGACCGCTTCTTTGATCCAGAGTGTCCGATTTGTATCGAATATGCTCTGCGATGCTCATTCCGTCTTCGAGATTATTCGGATTCATCCCCATCCACCGCAGGAGCGTATCATCATCTACGGTATCTGGCAAAACAGATGAGAGTACCCCCAAACGCGTTGCTGGAGTAGGTCTACGAGCAAACCAAACGTGAATGTAGTTCTGAGGTGGCTTATCAGAGAAATTCTTTTGTTCACGTTTTGTTTCGAGTCCTACTGATCTAATCGGTAGGTTGCTATGTACCTTCAGCGGCTTTCTCTCGCTTTTCTTGTTGTCCATCTCTGTGGTAGGGGATTCTTCACTCATGTTTACGAAATATGGTTGGTCAATAATACTCGGAGTGACTTCTCTCCACTTGGGCTATTCGGCGAACGACATTTAGCGTGCCAATAATAGCACTCTTCTAAACTCATCTGTGCAACGCCACGGGTGAGTGCTCGCATCCGATCGACTCGCTGTAACGGTTTGATCCCGATGAACCCGAGCGAGAGCCGAACTCCTGGCTCTTCGGGAATGAGGACGGTTGCTGAACCGGTCCCGGTAATCAGTGACGGATCAATATCCGTGTCTCTGAGAGCTTCATCGAAGAGCTGGAGGAGACACCGAAGGCGGGAACCGGAGAGTCGCCGTACCTTCATAGCGACCCAGTCGTCCCACGTCCAGTCCTCTGCTCCCTCTACGTTTTCCCCAATCACTTCGTGAAACGGATGAGTTTTCGACGACTGTTGCCGGCGCCGTTCCAGCCGACGCTGACGTGCGTCAGCCTGCTCAGTCGGAAGGAGTTCGTAGAGCGTGATCGTCGCTTCGTTCCCTGTCTCGTCGCGAACGAGGGCGAACGTGGGACGTCCACCGTAGACGCTGCTTCCAAGGGCGAAGGTCTCTGCCCGTTCCTCGTCTCGTTGGATGCTCATGAGTCGTCACCTT